>Ga0209631_10000208_pt1 | contig 77972 bp, 82 predicted proteins | sample COG_08_FD_184752 | JGI IMG/M metagenome (GOLD analysis project Ga0209631, IMG submission 184752) | Pelagic Microbial community sample from North Sea - COGITO 998_met_08 (SPAdes) (version 2) | ecosystem: Environmental > Aquatic > Marine > Neritic zone/Coastal water | place: Helgoland, sampling... | reverse complement strand
AATCTTTTTATGATCATTTGTACTATTTAGAGTTTTTTCAAATGGATAAAAATTAACTATTACTAAATCAATATTTTCAAAGTTATTTCTTTTTAGATCATTTTGATGGTTTTTATTTTTTCTTTTATTAAGAATTCCCGCATGAATTTTTGGATGAAGCGTTTTTACTCTACCTTCTAAAATTTCAGGTGAGTTAGTAAATTCTGATACTTCTGTACAATCAAATTTTAGTTTTTTAATTTCTTTAAAAGTGCCTCCAGAACTAATTATTTCTATTTTATTTGTTTTTAGACTTTGAAGTAGTGGCTTAAGATTTTGCTTATCAGATAGAGATATAAGGGCTCTTTTTATTTTGCTCATCTTAATTTAGTTAATTCCCATTTAATATTCTCAATTTCACTAGCTGCAAAACCAGTAATAAAAATATTTTGATTTTCAGTATATGAATTTTTATTACCGAAATATAAGCCATTATCAATGTTTATATCAAAGTTATCGCAGGTAAATTTCCAACCTTCATCTTCTAAATCAATCAAGATTGCTTTTTTATCTTGAGTTTTCATAACTTTTGTATTCGGCTCTAGGTGAAAACGAATATCAAATTTAAGCTTTTTATTAGAATTTTTGTTGATGATTTTATCATTGCCAACAAACTTAAATTGTTCAGGATAAAATTCGATTTCTCTTTCATGAATAGAATTGAATTGTTTTAAATAACCATCATGGGCAGCATTAATTTTCCAATAATTTTTTTCATGTACAATATTTTTTTTCAGAATTTTTAAACCTTTTTCAACTTCAAATTTTGATCTTGTATTTTTTAAAAATTTACAAGATGAATTATCTTCAATTAAAAGAGTACTGTGTGTAGCCGTTGATCTAGATAGCTCATTTAGTTTAATATTATTTCCATTATAATAACCACAGTTAGAAATTAATTTTTTATTATTTGAAACAATTTCAAAAGATAAGGCCCCAGACTGATACTCTTTGGAAAAATCTTTGCTTGGACTAGGTCCAATATCCATTATTAAGGATATTTTTTTATTTTTTAAAATGGTATAGCCACTAAAATCATTACTTTGATTAGAAAATTTATACCCTAATCTTTTTAAGTATTGATCAAATTCAAGATTATTTGAAATATTGTTGCCATTGAATAATAGGTCTGTTTCTATGTTTTGCCACATGAAAGCATAACCTTGACCTAAGTAATAAATTGTTTCATCGATAAATTCAGGAATAGGACTTTGTGACTCCTTGATCCATTCCCTTATTAAAATAAAATATTTTAGGTAAAATATTAACTGTTTAATACTTCTCGATTTTGGAAAACCTTGATTATCAATTGAGGTATCTACAACCCTTTTTAAAGCACTTAAACCATATGAAAGATAATTTTTTTCATTTTGATAGCAAAGACCAGCTAAAATTATTGATGCACAACCAATAATTTTATCTTCAATAGATTTAGATTTGGTTATTTCTTGTATTAAATGGTTGGTTTGTTTCTGAATTATACCATTAAAATTATCTTGGTATTCTTTATCACTATTTTCAAAAGTTAGATGATAATTAGATAGCAAAGCTATTATTCTCTTGGCAGTAATATCAAATTCCCAACTCTTGGAATTATATTTGTAATTATTTTTTATCCAATTATGAACTATTGTTTGTGTAGTTTTTTTGGAAGATTTTAGATCTAAGCTAAAAAACCAAAAAAAGTTATTTAATCTTTTGAATTCCTTTTCACTAATATTTTTTTGGTTCCATAACATTTCAGATGAAAGATCATCAATTTTAAATTTTTTTGATTGATACTTAATTAATGAAGATAATAGATGAGGGCTTGGTTTATATTCAAGTTTATCATTGTAAATTTTAGAAATCTTTTTGTCGTAAAAATTAGATTTTAGGTAAATTTTTCTAAATTGATGTAAAAAATTATTAGAAAATTGATTGAAATACTTTAAAGGATTTTTAAAAATCATTAATTTATTCTGTTTTTAATAAATCAATATTCTTTTTAATGTCCCCGTTATTACTTTTAAAAATTGTAGTACCAGAAACAAGAATATTTGCTCCTGCCTCAATTGCTAATTTGTAATTGTCAAAGTTTATTCCTCCATCAATTTCAATATCGAAATTAATGTTTTTTTCTAATTGAATTTTTTTTAATTCTTTGATTTTAGATAAAACTTCAGGCATAAATTTTTGTCCTCCAAAACCAGGATTTACACTCATTATTAGAACTAAATCAATTTTGTCTAAATGATCTAAAATTAAATCTATTTTAGTTTCAGGGTTTAATGACACTCCAACTTTCTTTTTTAATTCTTTAATTCTTAATATAGATTTTTCTAAATCTTCTGTTGCCTCAGGATGGATAGTAATAATATCTGCGCCAGCATCTGCATAAGCATCTATATATTTGTGAACAGGAGAGATCATTAAATGAACATCAAATTTTAACGAACAGTGATTTCTTAGAGCCTTTATAACTGGAGGTCCAATTGTTAAATTGGGTACAAAATGACCATCCATAACATCAACATGAATCATATCAGCACCACCTTCTTCCAGTCTTTTAATTTCATTACCAAGCTGACTAAAATCTGCAGATAATATTGATGGAGAAATTTGAATTTTTTTCATTGAATGTATAAACCTACTACTATCAATTATAATTTGAATTTGAATTAATTTTTACCAAAAATTCGATAAATTTCTTGGGCTATTTCACTTTCCAAAGGAAAAGATAGCATACCCATTACTGAGTAACCTAAAAAGTAAGGCATTGCATAAAATCTGAATAAATAGAAAAACCATGCAACATATAAAGGTACAAAAATTGGAATAAGAAAACTTGGAGTAATAAATTTAAATAAATTTATTACTGGGTTTGTTAATTTTACAAAAATCTTCATGAAAAAGAATTCAGAGTCTTCTCTTTGAAATAAATTCATTGCTGATCTACCAATCAAAGTCCACATGATCAGTCCTAAGATATAATCGATTACTAAAATATATATTGGCATAGTTTAAAGGCGATTTAAAAGGGGCGGATAAACCGCCCCTTAAAATTAATTATATATTACTTATTGCTAAGTATAGTTTTACCACTTGGTATACGAACTTCGTCCACCATTGCTTGAGTAGCTTTATCTGGTGCGTCAGTCATTAAACTAACAACAACCATAGCTATTAAGCTAACTGGTGCTCCGATGATACCAAAACGTAAGTGGTCAATACCTAACCAAGGTGTTTGGGCCATAAACTTAGGACCAACATAGATTAGATAAGCTGTTCCTGCAGCAAGACCTAAAACCATACCTGCGATAGCACCTGCTCTGTTTGCTCTCTTCCACCATACACCTAAAACAAGTGGGAAGAACAATCCAGACATAGCAAAGTCAAATGCCCAAGCAACTGCACCAAGGATACTAGTGATCCTCATTGATGCAATATATGCGCCAGCGGCACCGATTATTACTAGAAGTACTCGAGCTACGATCAGTCTTTTTGCAACGTCTGCTTTTGGATCAATGATTTTGAAATACAAATCATGAGATAAAGCATTCGCGATAGCAAGAACTAAACCATCCGCAGTTGACATGGCAGCAGCCATACCACCCGCAGCAACAAGTCCAGAGATTACATATGGTAATCCAGCAACTTCAGGAGTTGCTAAAACTACTACGTCACCTCTCATAAACCATTCATTTAACTGAAGAACACCGTCTCCGTTAAAGTCAGCTATGAATACTTGTTGAGCAGCAGACCAGTTTTGTACCCATTCAAGAGCCTGTACATCGGCAATAGATCTACCGATAATACCTGTTGCTAATGATGGATCCATTAACTGTAGTTTAGATAATGTTGCTAACATTGGTGCAGATGAATATAGCAAGAAGATAAAGAATAGCGACCAAGCTACCGATTTTCTTGCTGACTTCACTGATGGAGTTGTAAAGTATCTCATTAGGATGTGTGGTAAAGAAGCAGTTCCTACCATCATACAAATTGCTAATGAAATAAATTTCCAAGCAGCCATTCCACCCGCAGGTACTTCAGAGTGAGGATTAGAAATATATCCTAAACCAGCTGGTACACCTGCAGCAGCGATATCTGCAGCACTATTTTTTATTAGACCAAATTGAGCTTCAAGATCAGCGATTCTGCCAACTTCATCACCTAACATTAGGTGAGGGAAGAAACCAAAACCATTTTTGTTACTCATCCAGAAGACTGGTAGCAAGTATGCAACGATCAATACGATGTACTGAGCTACTTGAGTCCAAGTAACCGCTCTCATACCACCTAACATTGAACATAACAAAATACTAATCAATCCAACCCAGACACCTAACTCAAACGGTATTCCAAGCGCTCTAGAAGCAATTGTTCCTGTTGCGTTAATTTGAGCTGTCACGTATGTGAAAGAAGCTAATACCAAAACAACTACAGCACAGAATCTAGCTAAAGATCCACCATATCTTGTTCCAATAAAATCTGGCACAGTGTAACAACCAAACTTACGTAAATATGGTGCTAAAAGTGATGATACTAAAATGTATCCCCCAGTCCAACCGACCAAGAAAGCCATATAAGTGTAACCACCAAAGTAAATTCCACCAGCCATTGCTACGAACGAAGCACCTGACATCCAGTCAGCCGCAGTCGCCATACCATTGAACACTGTTGGAACTTGACGTCCAGCAACATAGTACGCGTCAACCTGAATAGTTCGTGATAACCAACCAATTAAGGCATATATCCCAACCGTAAAGGCAACAAAACACACACCGATAGTCTTAGCGTCCATACCCATTTGCTCAGCAATCGCCATCAAGATGATGAATGCTAAAAAGCCTCCTGTGTATATTCCGTAGATTTTCGGTAAATTGTCTATGAATTTTCCTTTAATCATTATTCGTCCTCCTTCTCGGCAAAACCAAACTCTTCGTCAATAGCTTCTTGTTTGTTTGCAAACCAAAAAAGTAGCACGACGAAAGCAATCAGAGATCCCTGGGCACACATATAATATGCTAGCGGATATCCCAAAAAGCTTGCAGAGTTTATGCTTTCTCCAAACATAAAAACGACATAACCAAAAAAGAACCAGATGGCTAATGTTGTCCACATCAGTCCCCTGGTTTTTTCCCAGTGCTTTTCTTTATTACTCATTTTTTTTCCTCCCTATAGGTTTAAGAAAACAAGATTAACCATTATTAAATAGAAATAAACACTAAAAAATAATCATTTTGAGCTATTTTTAGTGTAAAAACAACTATAACAAGAAAAAATGTCTCTATTTAAATTTAAACTAAGTGATTTGAAATATTTTGGCGAATTTTTTGCGCCGGTTATAAAAAGTTTAAAACCTAAAAAAAAAATTACAAATATTCAAGATTTAAAAGATTTTGTTCAAAAAAAATCTGCCTGGGTAAGTCAAACTACTCTTTATGGTTATCTTAAAACCAGAATGGGTGCAAAATACGTTTTGATGTTTAATGATGAAATTTTCTTAACTTCAGTCAATAAAGCTAAATGGAATATTTATGTAGATGCCATCCAAGATTTAAACTTGTATTGTTTATCTTACCTCAAAGCTCATCAAATATTTGATGGTACCTCAAAAGCCAATGAAGTCTTTAAAGAAATTTTAGAGGAAGAATTAAATAATGAATTACCAAATGATATTAAAGAAAGAGCAGAAAAAAGTTTTTTAGAAAAATTAAATAAAATAAATTGGGACACCCATTTTCAGAATTTACCTTTTAACGATAGCGCTTTATCTTTGTATCACTGGTCTCCCATTGCAGATGAATTAAAAACATTAGATCGAAAAATAGTTTTAAATTCTATGATTTTAAAATGGGATAATATTAAAAAAGAATTTGAAGACTTAATTAATTTTTAAATATTTTTTCTATTTTCAACTAAACTTTTCACAACACTTGGATCTGCTAAAGTAGTTGTATCCCCTAATTGGTCATGCTCATTAGCTGCAATTTTTCTTAAAATTCTTCTCATAATTTTACCAGATCTTGTTTTAGGTAATCCAGGAGTAAAGTGAATTAAATCTGGTGTAGCTAGTGGGCCAATTTGTTTTCTAACCCAAAGTTTCAAATCTCTCTCGAGGTCTCCATTTTCTTTTTCACCAGCATTTAGAGTTACATAACAGTAAAGACCATTACCTTTGATATCATGAGGATAGCCAACAACTGCTGCTTCTGCAACTTTTGGATGGGCAACAAAGGCACTTTCAATTTCTGCAGTTCCTAAGTTATGTCCTGATACAATAATTACATCATCCACTCTTCCTGTAATCCAATAATATCCATCTTTATCTCTTCGACAGCCATCACCAGTGAAATATTTTCCATCAAATTGAGAAAAATAAGTATCTATAAATCTTTGATGATCACCATAAACGGTTCTCATTTGTCCTGGCCAAGATTGAGCTATACACAATCTTCCTTCACCAGCACCCTTAATTTCATTACCTTTTTGATCAACTAAAACAGGTTTAATGCCATAGAATGGTTTTGTGGCAGATCCTGGTTTTAAATTCATGGCTCCCGTTTGTGGAGCAATCATAATTCCTCCAGTTTCAGTTTGCCACCAGGTATCAACTATTGGGCATTTTGAATTTCCAACTGTTCTATAATACCACATCCAAGCTTCTGGATTAATTGGTTCACCGACGGTGCCTAAAAGTTTTAAAGATTTTCTAGAAGTTTTTTTAACTGGTTTATCGCCTTCACGCATTAATGCTCTAATTGCAGTAGGGGCTGTGTAAAAAATATTAACTTTAAATTTATCAATAATTTGCCACCATCTTGAAGTATCTGGATAGTTAGGAATACCTTCAAACATAAGGGTAGTAGCACCATTCGCTAAAGGTCCATAGATAATATAACTATGACCCGTAACCCAACCAATATCTGCAGTGCACCAATAAATATCTTTTTGTTTATAATTAAAAATATATTGATGGGTCATTGATGCATAAACCATATACCCACCTGTAGTGTGTAAAACTCCCTTAGGTTTTCCAGTTGAACCAGATGTGTATAAAATAAATAATGGGTCTTCAGCATTCATCTCTTCAGGTTCACAATGATTAGAAACATCTTTAATTAAATCATGATACCAAACATCTCGATCATCATCCCAATCTATTGGATTCCCTGTTCTTTTAACTACAATACATTTTTTAACATCTGGACATTTTCTTAAAGCTTCATCGGTAGTTGCTTTAAGTGGAATTGTTTTGCCGCCTCTAACACCTTCATCAGCTGTAATAATATATTCAGATTCACAATCATTAACTCTTCCTGAAATAGAGTCTGCTGAGAAACCTCCAAAAATAATAGAATGAACAGCACCTATTCTTGCACAAGCTAACATTAAAATAGCTAGCTCTGGGATCATGGTTAAATAAATTGTAACACGATCACCTTTTTTAATTCCTAATTTTTTAAGACCATTTGCAGCTTTTGAAACTTTTTGATGAAGCTGTTTATAAGAAATTTTTTGAGTATCTTTAGGATCATCACCAACCCAAATAATTGCAGTTTTATCTTTTTTATCTTTTAAATGTCTATCAATACAATTTGCTGATGCATTTAAAGTTCCGTCTTCAAACCACTTAATATTAACTTCTTTTTTACTATACTTAACGTCTTTAATTTTTTTATAAGGTTTTATCCAAGTAATTCTTTTCCCTTCTCTTTTCCAAAACTCATCATTATTTTTAATTGATTCAGAATATTTTTTTTCATATTGATCTTTGCTTGCTAAGCTTGCTTTTGCCCACTGAGGTTTTGTTTTAATTACAAGTTCTTGATCTATGGAAATATTTTGACTTTTATTTTTTTTAACAGTTTTTTTTGTTTTTTTTGAAACAACTTTTTTTGATTTGGTTTTTTTCTTTTTTAAGGGCATAGGACTTTTTTATATTTAAATTTTACTCATGTTATTTATAATTTTCCAGCTTATAGAGTCTATAGGCATAACAGATAATCTACTTTGTCTAATTAGGGATAAATGGCTTAATTTCTTATTATTTTTAATACTTTCTAGTGTTACAGGCTTATCTAATTTTTTCTTAAACCTAACTGTAACAGCAACAAATCTTTGAGATTTATCTGTTTTATCTAAATAAGCTTCTTTGATCACTTCAACAATACCAACAATCTCTTTTCCAATATTTGAGTGATAAAAAAAACAAAGATCTCCTTGTTTCATACTTTTTAAATTTTTTGCTGCTTGATAATTTCTAACTCCATCCCAAGGTGCTCCTTTAAGCCCAGCTTTTTTTTGTTGATCAATTGACCAAACATCAGGTTCTGATTTAAGTAACCAATATTGCATTATAGTTCAACACCTGCGCCTTTTAAAAACAAGGCATCTTCATCAAGTGGCCATCTAGGTTTTGCAGGATGATCTAACTTATCAAATTTTTGTAATTTAAATTTTTCAAGTCCAACCATTGCTATCATCGCAGCATTATCACCACATAGTTCCAGTGGTGGAAAAATATATTCATAAGATTCTTCTTCACAAAGTTTAATCAACATATTTCTAATATTTTTGTTAGCGGCTACACCACCGGCTACTACAAATTTTTTTTGATTAATACCATTTATTTTTTCAAATTCTCTAAAAGCTATTTTTGTTTTTTTATATAAAATTTCTTCAATTGTGTTTTGAAATGATGCGGCAAGGTCAAATTTATCTTGGTCAGTTTTTATATTTTTGGAAATTCTTAAAACTGCAGTTTTTAATCCCGCGAAAGACAAATTGCATCCACCTTTATTAAAAATTGGTTTTGGCAAATCAAATTTTTTAGGATCTCCTTTTTTTGCTAATATTTCAATTTGTGGACCTCCAGGAAATTCTATTCCAAGAAGCTTTGCGGTTTTATCAAAAGCCTCTCCAAGTGCATCATCTATAGTTGTTCCTAGTCTTTTATATTCTCCCAAATTTTTTACATTTAAAAATTGTGAATGGCCACCAGAGATCAAAAGTAACAAATACGGATAATTAAGATTTGAATTTAATTTAGGACTAAGCGCATGACCTTCTAAATGATTAACGGCTATGAAGGGTTTGTTTAATGTTGATGCCAAAGTTTTTCCAAAACTTAAACCTACAGATAGGCAAACAATTAACCCTGGTCCTGCTGTAGATGCTATTGCATCTATGTCTTGAATATTAATTTGACTATCTTTAATTGCTCTATCAACTATCCAATCAATTTTTTCCAAATGTGATCTTGCAGCAAGCTCAGGAACAACCCCTCCAAACTCTTTATGGACGTCAACTTGACTTGAAATAATATTCGATAAAACTATTGGTAATCCTTGTTCATTTTCACTGATTATTGCTGCAGCAGTTTCGTCACAGCTAGATTCTATTCCAAGAATTAATGGTTTTTTACTCATTCAAATAGTTTCTATTAATTGTACAATCTCATTACAAGAAGGAAATATAAAATAATTAATGAAAAAAAGAAAAATAGTTATTGGCTCTAGAGGAAGTAAGTTAGCTTTGATTTATGCAAATAGAGCGAAGTCAGCAATATTAGAACACACAGAAATTGAAAATACCGAAATAGAGATTAAAAAGATTGTTACTAAAGGCGATCAGGTTCAAGATATAAGATTATCAGAGATAGGTGGTAAAGGGTTATTTTCAAAAAATATTGAAAATGAACTTTTAAACCAAGAAATAGATATTGCTGTTCATGCTCTTAAAGACATGCCGGCAAATGAAAATATTGATTTACACACTAATTCATTTTTATCCAGAAATGATCCGAGAGAAATTTTAATTTCTAACAATAAATTAAAATTAAATGACTTAAAACCAAATGCAATTATCGGCACCTCTTCTTTTAGAAGAGAATTTCAAATTAAAAAAATTAGAAGTGATTTGAGCTGCAAACTTATCAGAGGTAATGTTGACACCAGGATTCAAAAATTAGAGGATGGATTATATGATGCAATAATTTTATCTTATGCAGGCATCAAATCTTTGATGCTAGAAAATAAAATTACACAAATATTTTCAACAAAAGAAATTATCCCAAGTGCTGGACAAGGAGTCATTGCATTACAGTGTAGAAAAAATGATAATGAAGTAATATCAATTTTAGATAAAATAAATGATCAAAAAACTCATTTTAGTGTTCTTGCGGAAAGAAATATATTGAAAGTTCTAGAAGGAGATTGTGAGACAGCTGTTGGAGCATATGCAACAATAGAGGATAATCAAATTTACTTAGAGGCTGAATTATTTTCACTAGATGGATCCCAAAGATTTTACCATAAAGATGCTGATTTATTAAAAAATGCTGAGACTTTAGGTGTTAAAATGGGTAAATATTTAAAAAAAATATCTAATAACTCATATAAAAAATAATATGCACATTCTGTTAACAAGACCACTGGAAGATTGTAAGGAGATGATTTTTAAATTTAGCAATCTTGGACATGAAGTTTCTCACCTACCACTTTTAAATGTAGAAGGGGTTGCCTATGATCATAATTCTATAAAAAATTATAAGGGAATTGTTTTTACAAGCGCAAATGCAATAAAGTATTTGAATTATAAAAATTTGGATAAAAATTGTTTATGTTTTTGTGTAGGTTTGGCTACTGAAAAAAAAGCAAGAAGTATTGGATTTCAAAATGTTATTGCAGCCGAAGGAAATGTACAAAATTTAAAAGAATTAATTTTAAGAAATTTTAACCAAAATGATGGAAAACTTATTTATGTGAGTGGCGAGCAGATCTCAGTTGATTTAGACCAACAGCTAGTTAAAGAGGGATATATTATTGAAAGAATAATCAATTATAGAACTACCCATATAGAGCTTTTTGATGAAAAACTTATAGATCAATTAAAGTTAAAAATGCCTGATATTACTTATATTTATTCTCAAAATAGCGCAATTAGCTTTTTGAATTTAATTAAAAGATATCAACTCGAGAGTCTTTGGATGAATACCAATTTAATGTGTATAGGTGAAAAAACCTCGTCTATATTGAATGAAATCAAGTGGAAAAAAATATTTCTTTTTAATCCTGGAGAAGAAGAATTTTTGTTATATAAAATTTAATTATGGAACTAATTAATAACTTTTCTGAAGTTTTCTCATCTGTTTGGAAGCAGGGTATCTTAGGAGTAGATATTTTTGAAATTTTAATTGGTATTGGAATATTTTTTATATTTTTAATTTTCAGAGGAATAATTAGTAAATTAATAATAAAAAAAATAGAATTAATTACAAAAAAAACTACTAACAAATTAGATGATACATTTGTTAGTTCTTTAACTGGTCCAGCTAGATTTTTACCAATTGTTTTGGGTTTTTTTATTGCAAGCTACTATATGTCCTTTTCTTCAGATGGTAGAGAGATAGTAGATGCAATTAATCGAACATTAATTACAGTATTAATTTTTTGGATTATTCATCAAATAGTAGAACCAGTTTCATATATACTAAGTGGTTTAGATCAGCTTTTAACGAGAGAATTAATTGGTTGGATCATAAAATCTCTTAAGATATTGATATTCATTCTTGGTCTGGCTGCGGTATTAGAATTATGGGGCATTAAAATTGGACCAATTATAGCAGGACTTGGTCTATTTGGAGTGGCAGTGGCCTTAGGCGCTCAAGATTTATTTAAAAATTTAATTTCTGGAATTTTAGTTTTAGTCGAAAAAAGATTTAAAATTGGAGATTGGATTTTAGTGGATGGAGTTATTGAGGGCATAGTTGAAAATATTGGTTTTAGATCTACCTCCGTTAGAAAATTTGATAAATCTTTAGCTATCATCCCCAATTTTCAATTTGCAGAAAATGCAGTTGTGAATGTAAGTGAAACTTCAAATTGGAGAATCAGATGGGTGATAACTCTTCAATACAACACCACGATTGATCAATTAAAAAAAGTAAGAGATGAAATTGAAAAGTATATCAATAATAGTAAAGATTATAATCATGCTGCAGGTGTTGCGGTTAGAATAGAAAAGTTTTCTGATAGTTCAATCGATTTGTTGGTTAGATGTTTTACAGCATCTAATAGCTGGAATGATTGGTTGGAGGTTAAAGAGAGATTAGCAATTGCAACTAAGGAAATAGTTGAAGCTAATGGAGCATCTTTTGCATTTCCAAGTCAGTCGATTTATATCGAAAAGAAATGATTGCTATTTTTTATTTAGCTTTACAAATTTTAAAAATTTATAGCTATGTTGTAATAGCAAATGTTGTTATCAGTTGGTTAATAGCTTTTAATATTCTTAATACACAAAATAGATTTGTGTATTCTATTTTAGAGTTATCATATCGGTTAACCGACCCAATTTTAAATAAAATAAGACGATTTTTACCCAATCTAGGTTCTCTCGATATTTCCCCTGTTGTATTGCTTCTATTGATTTGGTTTGTAGAAATGTGTATGAAGCTCTACATTGCGCCACTAATATTTTAAAAATTTATGATTCTAATTGATGGAAAAAAAGCAGCTGCTGAACTAAGAGAAGATCTTAAAAAAGAAGTAGCCGAATTAAAAAATAAATTTAACAAAGTTCCAGGTTTAACAGTAATTTTAATTGGAGACATGGCTCCAAGCCAAATTTATGTTCGTAATAAAGAGAAATCTGCAATCGAGGTAGGATTAAAATCTGAAGTTATCAGATACCCCGACAGTGTTGAAGAAAAAGTAGTATTAGAAAAAATAAAAGAACTAAATCAAGATGACAGTGTTTCAGGTATATTGGTGCAACTGCCATTACCAAATCATATTGATAAACAAAAAGTTATTGAAACAATTGATCCTTCAAAAGATGTGGATGGCTTTCACCCAATGAATGTTGGTAATCTTTCTTCTGGTTATGAAAGCTCTGTCCCTTGCACCCCTCTTGGATGTTATTTGTTAATTAAAAAAATTGAGCCTAATCTAAGTGGCAAAAAAGCTGTGGTTGTGGGTAGATCTAATTTAAATGGTAAACCGATGACACAACTTCTTCTTAAAGAAAATTGTACTGTAACCATCACTCATTCAAGAACAAAAGATTTAAAAGCGGAGTGTTTAGAGGCAGATATAATTGTAGCTGCAGTTGGTATCCCAGAATTAGTTAAAGGAGATTGGGTTAAAGAAGGAACAATAGTTATTGATGTAGGTATTAATAAAACTGACAAAGGTATTGTTGGTGATGTTGATTTTGATCAAGTTTCTAAAGTTGCAAAAGCATTAACTCCAGTTCCAGGTGGCGTGGGACCAATGACAATTGCCTGTTTATTAAAAAATACCATTGATTGTTTTAAACGTTCTCAAAAATAAAATTTTTTAAGGTTTTATTGTCACAAATATAAATATTTTAATTCAATTTATCTGTGATTTGTTAATCTAGATTTATGAAAAAACCCAAGTATCCATATAGAATTGTAATAATATTACTTATTCTCACAGTTATCCCTATTGGCGCAACCCAGCTAGGTTGGTATTTTTATAATAAACAAGTTGGATTTGATTATGGGATGATAGCTGGTACTTTTTCAGTTATACTTGCTGGATATTTAATGTATCAAAAAGGTTGGAGAGATGAGGATGAAGATTAATTTATGGAAAAAATAATTTTTTTTGCATTAGTTATTCCAATTTTGATATTTGTTTTTTATATGGGTGGGTCTGCGATAATGACTGGCTTTAAAGCAAAAATGCAAAACAAAAATGAAGACGAGGAAATTGCTCAAGAAAATGAAATTAACAACAATAGCAGTGTGAGTGATGAGTTAACAAAACTTAATGAACTTAAAAATAAAGGCATTTTAACTCAAGAAGAATTTGAAAAAGCAAAAACTAAATTATTAAGATAGTTTTGATCGGCCGCCATCGACAGCAATAATTTGTCCAGTAATCCAAGAACTTTCATCGCTCAGTAAAAATTTAGCTAGGGAGGCAGAGTCTTTACCTTCCCCAAGTCTTTTTAAGGGGTGAGCTTTTGCTATTCCTTCTGCAAGAACTTTATTCTTTAGCATTGGTTCAGCAATTTTAGAATTTGTCAGGCTGGGAGCAATACAATTAACTCTAATATTTGGAGCAAATTCTGCTGCTAAAGAAACGGTTAAACCTTCTAAGGCTGCCTTAACTGAAGCAATTATAGTATGATTGGTAAAACCTCTTTGTGCTGCAACTGTTGAAAAAAGTACAATAGATCCTTTATTCTTTTTTAAACTATCCTGATAACTTTTAATTGCTTCTACAGCCGAATAAAAATTTAATTTCATACATTTGTTGAAATCATCTTCATTCACCATTCTAAAGGGTTTTAAATCAATCGAACCAACACAATATGCAATACCTTTTATTTCATTTAAATCATTTTTAATTTTATCGACAAATCCACTTTCCAAAACATCAGCTACAGTAAAAGTACATTCTAATTTTTCAGAGAGTTTTTTTACCTCATCATGATTTCTTCCTACCAAGTGAATATCATTACCTGATTTTTTAAGCTGTTCGGCCAAACTTGAGCCTATAGATCCAGTTGCACCAATGATTAAATATTTTTCTGACATAAAATTTTATATTCGTTATATTTACTTATGAAGTTATTTTTTATACTTGGCAACCAGTTATTTCCATTAAAATATATTGATCGCTTCAAAAAGGACCACCTCTTTTTTATGGCTGAAGATCAAGATTTATGCACTTATGAAAAACACCATAAGCAGAAAATTTTATTATTTTTATCATCAATGAGATCTTATGCTGATGAACTTTATAAAAATAAATATAATCTTAAATATTTCAAAATTGAGGATAAAGAATTTAAAGAGAGCTATGTAACTAAAATTAAAAAAATAATTTCTTCTAATAAAATAACAGAAATTTCAAGTTTTGAGATAGAGGATAAGTTATTTGAAAAAAAAATTTATAATTTTTTAAAAAAAGAAAAAATTATTTGGAATATTATACCGACACCTATGTTTTTAAATTCTCGAACAGAATTTAAAGATTATTTAAAGAAGTCAAAAAAACCTTTTATGGCAAATTTTTATAAAGAGGTTCGTCGAAAATCAGGAATATTAATGGGTGCTGATCTAAATCCAATAGGTGGAAAATGGAGTTTTGACGAGGATAATAGAAATAAATTACCAAAAGATATAATGGTGCCCAAATTTCCAAATATATCAGAAACAACACATACAAAAAAATTAAAGCCAATAATTGAGAAGTTATTTAAAGACCATCCCGGTAGTACAAATAATTTTTGGTTTGCTACAAATTATAATGAAGTGATTAAACTCACAGACTTTTTTATTAAAAATAAGTTAAATTTATTTGGAGATTATGAGGACGCAGTGGATCAGACTAATAACATTTTATTTCATAGCACTTTAAGTCCATACATTAACTTAGGTTTAATTACGCCAGATATATTAATAAAAAAAATTTTAGATTTTCATAAGAAGGAAAAAGTCAGACTAAATTCTCTTGAGGGTTATATTCGCCAAGTAATTGGATGGAGAGAATTTATGAGAGGAATTTATCAAAATTTTTCAGAAGAAATGGAGGAAAAAAATTTTTTTAATCACAAAAGAAAAATGAAAAAATCTTGGTATGAAGGCAACACAGGATTGCCGCCATTAGATTATGCTATACAAAATGCTAAAAATCATGGTTGGTCTCATCATATTGAAAGATTAATGATTTTATCAAACATCATGAACTTGTGTGAGATTAAACCCGTTATAGTTTATAAGTGGTTTATGGAGATGTTCGTAGATTCTTCTGAATGGGTTATGGTGCCCAATGTATATGGAATGGGATTATTTAGTGATGGAGGAATTTTTGCAACTAAGCCTTACATCTGTGGTTCAAGTTACTTTATGAAAATGATGGATTTTAAAAAGGGAGAATGGTGCAATATTATGGATGGTTTGTACTGGAGATTTATAGATAAAAACCGATCTTTTTTCTTAAAAAACCCAAGATTATCAATGATGGTAAGAGTTTTTGATAAAATGAAAATAGATCGAAAAAAAATGATACTTGCTGAGGCTGAAAAGTTTATAAAAGAACATACATTATAAAATGTTAAAAAGTTTATTTATAATATTTTTTTTTCAGCTTTTAGGAGAAGCTATTCAAAAATTTTTTGAAATAAATATTCCTGGGCCCGTAATAGGACTGATACTTTTATTATTAGTTTTTATTTTTTTTATAAAAAGTGCACCGCCATTTAGAAAAATAAAAAAAGAAATTTCAGAAACCAGTCATCAAATAATAAATTATTTATCATTACTATTTGTTCCTATTGGAGTTGGGGTAGTGATGCATATAAATTATTTAGGAGATAATTTATTTAAAATTTTAGCAATAATAATTATTGGCACTTTAAGTACTTTAGTTTTTGTGGCCTATATAATGGAAAAAATAATTAACTTAGAAAAGAAAAATGTTAAAAGAAGATAAACTTTATAAAATTTGGGTATACTTACAGGCTGAGCCATTATTCTGGATTACTTTAACCTTAGGTGCATATTTAGTTGGCGATTATCTTTATAAAAAATCTAAACTTAATCCTCTAGTTAATCCTGTTGCAATAAGTATTTTAATAGTTTCTTCTGTATTATTATTGTTGGATGTTTCTTATGATCGATATTTTAATGGAGCTAAATTTATTCATTTTATGTTAGGGCCAGCAACTGTAGCACTTGCAATTCCAATATATGAAAAAAAAAATTTAATTTTAAAAGAAATTAAACCAATAATTTTTGCGATATTTTTAGGAATCCCATTTGCTATATTAGTTACTTTTTATTTGGCTAAATTTTTTAATCTTAATGAAGATATAATATTAACCATGATCCCAAGAAATGTTACCGCTCCGATAGCCATGGGTATTGCGGAATTAATTGGAGGAATACCATCTCTAACAGCTATTATTACAATAATAACAGGGATTATAGGTGCATCTCTAGGAACTTTTGCATTAAATATATTTAAAATTAAAGATATGAGTGCTCGAGGTTTTGGTTTTGGTTTAGCGAGTCACGGCATTGGGACTGCAAGAGCAATGAGTAAAAATAAAACAGCTGGAGTTTTTGCTGCCTTAGCAATGGGTTTGAGCGGAATAGCAACTTCAATATTTGTTTTAATTATTATCAAATTTATTTTTTAGTTTGTGAAAAAAGAAAATCTTCCATCTAAAGTTTGTCCAGTATGTAAAAGGCCTTTTGTTTGGCGAAAAAAATGGAAACTTAATTGGGATAGAGTTAAGTATTGTTCAAAAAAATGTTATAAAGAAAATTAAATTTTAAAATTATATGAATAATAAAATTTTTGAATGGGCTGGAGTGGTGACTGCAATTTTATATTCTTTGTTTGTGGCATTAAATATTGGAATAGAATTTTTTGGTTTCTGTTTGTTGCTCGTATCTGCAATATTAATTGGAATTTGGGCATATAGGGGAGGTCACAAAGGAATTTTATTGCTACAATTTTTTTATGCAACTGCTGGCTTAATTGGAATGTTTCGTTGGTTTTAGGCTTCTAAATTTCTTTTAATAATTTCTTTTAAAACCTTTGTACTTTGAGCCCCAGAAACAGTTTCTTTTCCAATTTCATAAAAAGGAACTCCATTAATATTTTTATTTCTAGCTAAAGAATTATATGAATTAACTTTATTGATATTTTCTAAATTAAAAAATTCTTCAATGGTGATTTTATCTATTTTTAAATCGTTGCCAATTTTGATTAAAATATCTCTCTCTCCTATATCCTGTCCATTGATAAAATAAGCCTCATAAATTTTTTGTTTCATTTCATTTTGAATATTAAATTTTTCAGACAAAATTATTAGTAAGTGAGAAAGAGTAGTATTTGGGGTTTTGCCAATAATATCTAAATTTAAATCTATTCCAGCTTCTTTAGCTTTATGATTCATATTTTCATACATTGGTGCCGCATATTCTTTACCACCAAATTTAATTTCTAAATATTTATTACGTGCAATTCCTTCTTGAGGCATATCAGGATTTAATTGGAAGGGAACATGTTCAACTTTGATTTTACTATTTGGAAAATCTTTCAAAGCAAGATTAAGATTATGATGACCAATAAAACACCAACCACAAATTGTATCTGCAAAAACTTTAATAATCATAATATCTAAATGAATTTAGCAATTATTTTAGGTATGTGGTTTTTAAAATTAAAAAAACCCTTGTTGCAAAATGACCAAGAAAATTGGTCGATCGAACGATATAAAAAATTTACTCTATTAGAATAATTTTTATTTAGATAATCTAAATTCTCCCCTATAGCTGGATAAAATACGTTAATATCCTCTTTAATTTTTGTCATCTCAGAAATATCAATTATTTCAGCATTAATTGATTTATTCTCAAGCCTTTGTTTTTGATCCTTTAATAATTCTTTTTTAAAATTTATAACATTTTCGCTTAATTCAATTTCCCTTTCATTGTGGTTAACTAAATAAATTTTTTCAAATTTTGAATTTACAAAATCACATTCCTCATATCCGAGATTATTATCAAATATAATTAATGACTCATTTTCTTTAGGATTATTATTGCTAAAAATTTTATTCTCAATTTGATAATGAGTATAATCATTTATTGGTAACTCATTTTCATTGAGCTTAATATTTTGAAATCTATTATTGGTAAATTTATTTATATTCCATTCTGTCGCTAGATAATGTTTGCCTTGTGTTTGAATTCCTGCAACCCATCTCCACCCAAGAGTATTGGATGCCGCATCGCCATCATAAAGATGTTTCATAAATAGTTCTGCACCAAGTTGCCAAGGCAGTTTTAAGGTAAAAATCCAAATACTAGCAAACCACATTCGTGTATGATTGTGTAAATAATTATTATTTTTAAGTTCTTTAATCCAAGTGTTAAAGCATTCTAAATTTGTTTTACCTTCAATCGCGTTAAGATAATTTGAATCGTTATTATATTTTTCTTTTAAAGCTTTAAGTTGATTTAAAAAATCTATCCAAACTTTAGGTCTTAGTTCCAACCATCCTTTCCAATATATTCTCCAAAGAACTTCTTGAATAAATTTTTCAATTTTAATGTATGAAGATTTTTTTAAAGAACTTTTAATAACTTCTAATTCGCTTATTACTCCATGAGTAATATACGGTGACAAGCATGAAACATTGTCTCTTTTTTCTGGTCCATAGTCAAAATTTCTTAACTTTGCATATTCACTTAAATTATTATCAATAAAATTATTAAGTTTATCAATGGCAAAAGCCCTTGATGGTAAAAATTTCATTATATTTTATTTAAGTTTTTTTTTGTGAAAGTTAATAAATCTTTCAACATTAGATTTATTAAATGTTTTATTTTCCTCAAATGAAACTTTTTTCATTGAATATGCAGAGCTTTTTGTTTGTCTAGACATGATTATCACATTGCCTTTATAAAGTTTTAATTTAACTGAACCGTTTACTTTATTTCTATTTTTATCGATAATTTTTTGGATTTTGAATCTTTCATTAGAATACCAATAACCATTATAAATTAATTCTGCATATCTTGGCATAACTTCATCTTTTTTATGCATAGTTTCCTTATCAAGAGTTACAGATTCAATTGCTCGGTGGGCATTAATTAATAAGGTTCCGCCTGGAGTTTCATATACCCCTCTTGATTTTATCCCAATAAATCTATTTTCAACTAAATCAACTCGACCAATACCGTTTTTGCCTGCTAAAAGATTTAGTTTTTCAAGGAGTTTAGATGGTGATAGTTTTTTCCCATTTACTCCTATTGGATCACCATTTTTAAAATCAATAGTAACCACTGAAGGTTTGTTAGGTGCTTTTTCTGGAGAGACAGTTCTTTGAAAAATAAATTCAGGAGCTGAATTTTTAGGATCTTCTAAAACTTTACCTTCAGTAGAAGTATGAAATAAATTATCATCCACTGAAAAAGGCGGTGCTCCTTTTTTATCTTTCGGAATTGTAATGTTATGTTTTTTTGCATAATTAATTAAATCTGTTCGAGACCTTAATTTCCATAATCTCCAGGGAGCTATTATTTTAATTTTAGGTCCAAAATAATGATAACCCAATTCAAATCTTACTTGATCATTTCCTTTACCTGTCGCCCCGTGAGAAACAGCATAAGCTTTAAATTTTTTAGCAACTCTGATCTGATCTTTAGCAATTAATGGTCTTGCAATGGAAGTACCCAATAAATAAACTCCTTCGTAAATTGCATGACCTCTTATCATTGGATAAACATAGTCTTTTACAAACACATCTTTTAAATCTTTAATAATTATATTTTTTACACCAAATTTTTTTGCATTAGTGATTATTTTTTTTCTATCAATTTCCTGACCTACATCTGCAGTATAACAAATTACTTCTGCGTTATAGTTTTCTTGGAGCCATTTCAAAATAATCGAAGTATCCAAACCTCCAGAATAAGCTAAGACAATCTTTTTTTTTGATTTCATTAAATTAACTACAAGCAGTTTTTGCAGCGTTGTAAGCTTTAGTAAATCCTAAAAGAGAATAGTGATCAATTGTTTGTGAACCTTTTTCATTATATCCGGTTACCATAATTCGTGACCCTTTTTTCATTCTACCAATCATAGTATTTTCAATTTTATTATCAGTAATCCAAGCAAAGCCCTGAGCCTTTATGTCAAATTTAAAATTATCTTTTCCAGACGCAGCTGTAACAGAATTATTTTTGTTAAATTCATAGCCTGCAGTAATACTTATTTCATTACTGATATTTTCACCTGGTCTAAAAGTTACAAATAGTCTTGCATCTCTTGGATTTGATTTTGGAGCCTGAAGTACGGGTGCAGATTGAGCAAAACAAACGTTTCCAGATTGATCAACTAATACTAATGTTTCCCAATCTTTAAATTTTCCAATTTTCTTAATTTCTTCAGATGAACCTATGCTGATTGAGTTTAGTGATATTAAAAATATAAAAATTATAATCTTATTAATTATGGACATGGATTTGGATAAATTTTTTGTACTTCATTAATTTCGTTAATAACATCATCAGTCAAATTAATATTTACACTTTCTATGTTTGTTTGCAACTGCTCCATAGTTGTTGCGCCGATTATAACTGTTGTCATGAACGGTTGGATCTCACAAAATTTAAGAGACATTTGGGCAAAATTTAAATTATATTTTTTTGATATCTCATAATAGGCATCTACTGCTTTAGTAGTGTTAGGCTTATTATATCTTGTCCAAAAATCACCATCTCTTTCAATTCTAGAGTTTTTTGGTAGCTGATTATTTCTATATTTTCCAGTCAAGTATCCACTAGCTAGTGGTGAGTAAGCTAAAAGTCCAATCTGATCTCTAATAGAAATTTCTGCAAGTCCAACTTCATAAGTTCTATTCAATAAGCTATAAGGATTTTGAACGGACATCATTCTAGGTAATTCTTTTTCTTTTGAAAGCTCTAAACATTTGGAAACTCCCCACGGGGTTTCATTAGACAAACCTATTTGTCTAATTTTTCCTTCTTTTATAAATTTTTGCAGATTGCCTAAAACATCTTCAAATTTATTCCATTCATTTTCTTTATGTTCATATCCTAGCCGACCAAACATATTGGTATTTCTTTCTGGCCAGTGTAATTGATATAAATCAATATAATCTGTTTGTAATCTTTTTAGACTATCGTTGATGGCCTGGGTCATTTTTTCTATTCCATAATTATTACCACCACCTCTTAGATAGGCTCTCATTGGTCCAGCAACTTTTGATGCCAAGATTACCTTGTCTCTTTTTTTATTTTCTTTAAACCAATTACCAATTATTACTTCTGTAAGACCATAAGTTTCAGCCTTTGGTGGAACAGAGTATAATTCTGCAGTATCCCAAAAATTTACCCCTTGATCTAATGCATAATCCATTTGCTGAAATGCCTCTTCTTGAGTATTTTGCTCTCCCCAAGTCATAGTTCCGAGACAAATAGTGCTCACATCTATGTCTGTATTGCCTAGTTTTTTATAATTCATCTATTTTTGTGATTAATTTTATTATTACCTTTTATGGCATCTTGAATAATTAGTAAAAGACTATTATATATTCTGCATATGGAACTAAATAGAAACAACATTTTAAACAAAGTTAAAGAAGCTCAACAATCTACAGTCGTAATGGATGAAGGCTTAAGAGCCTATATGCTTAAAGTTTATAATTTTATGGCTTCAGGCATTTTACTAACTGGATTAGTATCATTGTTATTTTTTAAACTTTCTGTAGTGACTGATGCAAACGGGTCTATCGTTGCATTAACTAGTATTGGAAATACAATTTTTTTATCTGGATTTAAATGGGTAGTGATGCTGGCGCCTTTAGGTGTTGTGTTTTATATGAGTGCAAGAATGGGCAAAATGAGTGTTTCTTCTGCACAAACGACGTTCTGGGTTTTTGCTGCTTTAATGGGACTATCTTTGTCTTCAATATTTTTGGCATACACTGGAGCAAGTATTTCAAGAGTTTTCTTTATTACTTCAATAACTTTTGGAGCAATGAGTTTATATGGCTATACCACTAAAAGAGATTTAACAAAATTAGGTTCATTTTTAATGATGGGCTTAATAGGAATTATAATTGCATCATTGGTTAATCTATTTATGAAATCTTCAATGATGGATTTTGTAATTTCAATTTTAGGAGTATTAATTTTTGTTGGATTGACAGCTTATGATACTCAAAAAATTAAAAATATGTATGTTTCTAGTGATAGCGGAGAAATGATGGGTAAAAAAGCTGTTATGGGAGCTTTAACTCTTTATCTAGACTTCATTAACTTATTTATAATGCTGCTTAGATTATTCGGTCAAAGAAGATAACTAAAACTTAATCGAACCTAAAAAACTAAAAAAATTATTTTTTGTTAAGTAATTTACAGTTTTTTCCAGTTGGTATTTTTTAGAAGTAATTTAAGATCAAAAGAATTTTTAAGAATTTTACCAGTAGTATCTGTTATTAAATATTTAAGATTTTTGTTTTTGGGTTTAAAGTTTTTACAAATTTTATATAAGGCATTTTCTGCAGCGTTTCTAAACACGCTAAAACTAACTTGTTTATTTGATATGCTTAAACCATAATCTTTCCAAGATCCTTCAGATACCATTTTCGCATATAAATCTAGGATAATTTGAAGCTCTTCTTTTTCGAAAAATTGTTTCTCTTCTATTTGTTTATAAGAATTATTAACTACTAGTCTTAAATTATTACGCATCAATTTTATGTTTGTTTATTATTGGAATTTGAAAACCTGTAAAAACTATTGTTATTGGTAGCATGCCCCAGACTTTAAAATTAACCCAAAACTCTTCGGTTTGTGTTCTCCAGATAAATTCATTCAATAATGCAAGACCGAAGAAAAAAAACATCCATCTTTTATTTAAAATTTCCCAACCAATATCTGTTAAGGGAATTGATTTACCCATTATTTTTTTGAGAATAGGTTCATTAGTAAAATATTTTCCAAAAAATAATATTAAAGCAAACATTATATTGATGATTGTTGGTTTTACATAAATAAATATAGGATCATTAAAGTAGATTGTAAGTCCTCCAAAAAATGTAATTAAAATCCCACTTAAAAGTGGCATTGGAGGTATTTTTTTTTCAAAAAACCACACAACTCCTAATGCAATTAAAGTTGCAACTATCAGTGGAGGAATTGCAACCGCTAAATTCTTATCATTATTGTAATAGTAGAAAAAAAAAATTGCTAATGGACCAAAATCTGTAACAAATTTTAAAAAAGATTTATTCACTAAAAGATATTAACATATTAACTACAACACAAAACATTATTATTTTTGTTATTGATTTTAAATTTAAAATCCCCATACTAAGTATATGGCAATTCAAAAAGCTAAGTTCTCTATCGGTGATATTGTTAAACATAAACACTTTGAATTTAGAGGTGTAATTTATGATGTTGATTTCGAGTTCAATAATTCTGAAGAATGGTATCAATCAATACCAAAAAATGTAAGACCTAGAAAAGATCAGCCATTTTATCATTTATTAGCAGAAAATGATGAGATTACTTATGAGGCCTATGTTTCTGAACAAAATCTTTTAATGGACGATTCAGACGAGCCAATTAAACACCCTTTAATTGAAGAAATTTTTTCAGGCAAAAAAGGCTCTAGTTATTTTAAACAATCAAATTAACATTTCCTTTTTTTTAACACAATTTACTCAAAACTTGGACATATCGTTTGATTATATATTTATTATCTGATCAAGAGTGTCAAAACGTATACCCCTTTTAATTATTATCTCCCTCTACATTCTTGATCAGAAATATGTTTCAAAATAAAAATCTCTAGATTAAAAAACATCTTATAAAAATTATGTTTAAATATTTTGAACCAAATAAAATTTTCTCAATTACTTCTAGAGCTCCTAAATATGTTTTAGGGATATTTGTAATAGTAATTTCAATAGGTTTAACCGAAGCATTAATATTATCTCCAGAAGATTATAAACAAAGTCATGCGGTAAGAATTATGTATGTTCATGTTCCCTCTGCCTGGATATGTTTAGGAATATTTTCAGCAATTACTTTTTTATCAATTATAGGATTCATATTTAAAAACACACATTTTTTCTTAATAGCAAAAAGTTTAGCTCCCTCAGGATTTGTTTTTAATATTATTGCGTTAGTTACAGGTTCAATTTGGGGAAAACCTACGTGGGGAACATGGTGGGCATGGGATGCAAGAATAACTTCAATGTTAATTTTGGCGTTATTTTATGGAATGTATTTATTAGCGTGGAGAATTTATGAAAATAAAGATCGTGTTTATAAAGTTACAACTATCATCACCATTTTAGGTGTGGTTAACTTACCAATTATAAAATACTCTGTAGACTGGTGGAACACCCTTCATCAGCCAGCATCTATCAATATTTTAGAAAAATCATCAATCCATAGCTCAATGCTGTTTCCATTATTTATTATGACTGCGGCATTTGCTCTATTTTCATTGCTTATTTTTTTAATGAAATATAATACAGAACTGATAAAAATTAAAAATAAAGGTTTAGATAGATTATGATGAATGAAATATTACACATGAATGGCTACGGAATTTACGTTTGGTCAGCTTTTAGTTTTACGTTATTAAGTTTTACTTCTCTTTATGTAATTACAAAAATTCAGTTTATTAAAGAGCAGAGAAAATTTGTTACTAAGTTTGGTACTTTAAGCCCTGAGAAAGCAACTTCTGCTAAATTACAAAATATTAACAAAGACATTTTATCAAACGCTAGCAAAATTTAATCTTTAAACCATGTATGGTAAAAAGGTTAAACTAAGATTTTTTTTTGTAACACTGATCTTAGCAACATTAATTTTAAGCGTTTTTTTAATCTTAAAATCTCTTGAAGAAAATGTAGTTTACTTTCAATCTCCCTCTGAGATTCAAGAATTATCAGAAATACAAAACAAGAAAATTAGAGTGGGAGGAATGGTAAAAAAAGACTCAATCATAATAAACTCAAACGAAGTAAAATTTATCATTACTGATTTTAAAAGTGAGTTAAATGTCACTTATTCGGGCTCAATTCCAAATCTTTTTGCTGAAGAAAAAGGTGTTGTAGCTGAAGGATATATCAAAGATAGAAGTTTTTTTATTGCTTCTAAAATTTTAGCAAAACATGATGAAAACTATATGCCACCTGAGGTTAAGGAAGCATTAGGGGAGAAATAATTTGTTACCAAGCATCATAGGTTATTATTCGCTAATATTGGGATTTATCTGTTCTTTTTTTATAATATTTTTTTCAATAAGAAATTTTAACCAAGTATTAAAGCTTGATACAAAAATTTTATCTTTTTCTTTTCTTCAGCTGACCTTTGTAGTGATAAGTTTTCTTGGATTAGTTTTATCTTTTGTAATCTCAGATTTTAGTAACGAAACTGTTTTTAACAATTCTCATACTGCGAAACCTCTTTTTTATAAAATTTCAGGAACCTGGGGCAATCATGAAGGTAGTCTTTTATTGTGGTTGTTAGTTTTAACGCTGTTTATCTTTTTATTTTTATTAAGGACAAAAAAACAGTCTAAACAATACAGAATTTTAACATTATTATTTCAACAAATTATAATTATTGGTTTTTTTATTTTTTTGTTAAAAACGTCAAATCCTTTTAATTATATTTATCCTATTCCTAGTGAAGGTTTAGGACTAAATCCTATATTACAAGATCCTGCTTTAGCGATTCATCCACCAATTTTATATTTAGGATATGTGGGTGCTTCAATTATTTTTTCTGCAGCTTTATCTGCAACAGTACTTAATTATATTTCAAAAAAATGGGCATCTCATATTAAGAAATGGGTATTAATTTCATGGGTATTTTTAACGTTTGGAATTTTGCTAGGATCTATCTGGGCTTACTATGAATTAGGCTGGGGAGGATTTTGGTTTTGGGATCCTGTTGAAAATGTTTCGCTAATGCCATGGTTTGCATTAACAACTCTTTTGCATTGTATTTTAGCTTTAGAAAGAAGATTAATTTTAACTTCATGGGTTGTAGTTTTATCAATTGGAACATTTACTCTGAGTATGTGTGGAACATTTCTGGTCAGGTCAGGTATTTTAAACTCAGTACATACCTTCGCAAATGACCCAGAAAGAGGAATTTTTATTTTAGTTTTTTTATTCTCTTTAATCTTTCTTTCAATATTTATTTTTATTTTTTTTCATAAGCCCGATAATAAAAGCCAAATCAATTTTTCATGGCTCAGTAAAGAAGCTTCTATTTTATTTAATAATTGGTTGATGATGTATTTTCTTTCAGTGGTATTAATAGGCACAGTTTATCCAATTTTTTTAGATGTTATTTCTTCAGAACAAATATCTGTAGGTCCACCATTTTATCATCGTCTAATAATACCTTTTCTAATTCCTTTTTTATTAATTATGGCTATTGGACCAAAATTGAGCTGGATAAGTACTAATATTAAACAAAAATTAAATTTGATCATATTTTTAGTAATCTCATTTTTTTTAGCAGGTTTTATAGTTGTAAATTTAAATGTTGAATTTTTAATCAACACAATTCTTATCGGAAGTAGTTTTTATTTATTTTTTTTAACCCTATCTGATTTATTTAGAAATAAGTTGATTAATATTTCTCAAAATATTTCTCATTTTGGTTTTAGTCTTTTGATTTTAAGTATTTTATTTAACAATATTTTTTCTTCAGAAATTATAACCAACATGAAGATTGGCGAAGTTTATAAAAAAGATAAAATAGAAATAAATTTTCAAAAAATAGAACAAAAAAAAGAAAAAAACTTTAATTCAATTATTGGAACTTTTAATATTACTGATTCAGAAAATAAAAGCATAACTCTTAAACCTCAGTTAAGAATTTTTAATCAACCAAATATTATTACAAGTGAGGCAGATATTAAAACAACTCTATTTTCAGACAAGTTTATGGTTATGAATGTAGTCCAAAATCAAGAATACTTTAATATAAGATATCAAATTAAACCTTTTATGATCTGGATATGGATTTCAGTAATTATAATTACTTTAGGTGGCTTGGTTAGTTTTTACAGAAAAATATGAAAAATAAATTTTCAATTTTATTAATAGTATTTTTTACCTTTATTTTTATTATTTTTTACAAAGGTTTAAATAACTCCAATATATATGTTCCCAGCACTCAAGTTGAAAAAGATGTACCAGATTTAAAAGTTAAATTATTAAGATCTCAAAATGAAATTGAATTAAAAAGTTTATTTGAAGGCAATGAATTTTATCTTATAAATATTTGGTCTTCTTGGTGTGGTCCTTGTCGAGAAGAACATCCAATACTTATGAATTTAAAAAATCAAAAAAATATAAACATTATAGGGTTAAATTATAAAGATAACAAAGCGAATGCAGAAAAATTTTTAAGGGAACTGGGTAATCCTTATTATGAAATTTTAGAAGATAATAATGGTTCTAAGTCAATTGAATTAGGTGCATATGGTGTTCCTGAAAGTTTTTTGATTCATCAAAATAAAATTATTCGAAAGTATATTGGTCCATTAAATCAAAATTTATTTACTGAAATTAACAGTCTTATTAAATGAAGTATTTTAAATATTTATTTATTATTTTTTTTATAATGTCCTCAATCAGCATTAAAGCTGAAAGCAATGATTTGAGTTATCAAATTACAAAGAATTTGAGATGTTTAATTTGTCAGGGTCAATCGGTTTATGACTCAGATTCTGAATTTGCAATTAGTTTAAAATTAGTTGTTAATGAAAAATTAAATGAAGGATTATCAGAAACAGAGATATATGATTTCTTAAAAGATAAATATGGTCAATGGATACTTTACGATCCTGGGCTTAATAAAAACACATATTTATTGTGGTTATTGCCCTTATTGTTATTTGTTATTGGAGGTGCAATAATATTTAAAAAATTTATAATTAAAAAAAATTAAGTATATTGTCTCAAATGAATATAAATAAATTACTATTTTTCCTGATAATTTTTATATCAGCATTTTCTCTAAATGCTGATGAGATCAAATCAGATCCGAAAAATACAGAATTTAATTTTTACACTGGGATGTTTGATTTTAGTGATGAGGGAAAAAGAGCTACATTAATTGGTTTTCAACATCAAAATGAAAATTTAAATAGGGATACTTTTTTAGGTAATTTGTCCCCTATAACTGGTGGTATGATTACTGCTGATAATGCTTCTTATGTATATACTGGAATACAGGCCCAATATAAATTAGGTGCAATTAACCTTACTCCAAGCTTTACGCCTGGATTGTATTTTGAAGGTGATGGAAAAGATTTAGGTCACATACTCGAGTTTAAAAGTGAAGTTCAACTTTCATTAAATATTTTTCAAAATAGTGAGTTGGGATTGTCATATAATCATATATCTAATGCTAGTTTAGGAGACAAAAATCCTGGGGCAAATAGCTATATGTTTAATTTTCTTAAAAAATTTTAAAATAACATTATGAATTTAAAAAATTGTCACAATTTTAGTGACTTTAGAAAACTAGCTAAAAAGAATCTTCCTTCACCAATTTTCCATTATATTGATGGTGGTGCAGATGATGAGGTTACTTTAAAAAGAAATACAGACTCTTTTGATGATTGTGATTTAATCCCTAATGTTTTGGCAAGTGTAGGTAAGCCAGATTTATCAACAACAATTTTTGGAAAAAAAATTAAAATGCCAATATTTTTATCACCAACAGCTATGCAGAGATTATACCATTATGATGGTGATAAAGCATCTGCTCGAGCAGCAGAAAAATTTGGAACTTTTTATAGCATGTCAACAATGGCTAATAATACCATTGAAGAAATAGCAGAAATTTCAAATGGTCCTAAATTATTTCAATTGTATGTTCATAAAGATCAATCAATCACCGATGATTTAATTGATAGATGTAGAATTGCTGGATATGATGGAATGTGTTTAACCGTAGATACTCTTGTTGCAGGCAATAGAGAAAGAGACCATCGAACTGGGTTTACAACACCACCTAAATTAACTTTGCAAAGTTTATTTAGTTTTGCAATGCATCCAAAGTGGGTTTTCAATTATTTTACACACGAAAAATTCCAACTTGCAAATGTTGCAACCAAGACAGATAAGGGCACTAATATTGCAAAATCAGTAATTGAATATATCAATGAACAATATGATCCAGCTATGAACTGGAAAGATGCTGAGTATTGTGTAAAAAAATGGAATGGTCCTTTTGCTTTAAAGGGTGTGATGTCGGTAGAAGATGCTAAAAAAGCAATAGATATTGGTTGTACCGCAATTATGATTTCTAATCATGGAGGTAGACAATTAGATGGATCCAGATCTCCATTTGATCAAGTAAAAGAAATATCGGATGCGGTAGGGGATAAATTAGAAATTATTTTAGATGGAGGCGTTAGAAGAGGGACTCATGTTTTAAAAGCTTTAGCAGCAGGCGCTAAGGCTTGTAGTTTTGGTAAAATGTTTCTTTTTGCGTTAAGCGCTGGTGGTCAAGAAGGTGTAGAGAAATTATTACAAAATATGCATGATGAAATAAATAGAAACATGGTTTTAATGGGATGTAAAAATTTAAGTGAATTGAATAGAACAAAATTAATTTATAGGAAATAATTATGAAGCTTGCAAAAAGTCTTGAACGATTAGGTACTGAGTCAGCTTTTAGTATTTTAGCTGAAGCAAAGAAACTTGAAGCACAAGGAAAACCAATGATTCATCTTGGTTTAGGGCAGCCAGATTTTAAAACCCCCAAACATATTGTTGAAGCTGCAAAAAAAGCTTTAGATGATGGTCATCATGGTTATGTATTATCAAATGGAACTCTAGAGTGTAGACAGGCAGTTGTTAGAAAAATAAAAACTCTTTATAACAAAGATATTGATGCCGAAAGAGTATTAATTATGCCAGGTGGCAAACCTACCATGTTTTTTGCTATACAATCAATTGGAGAGCCGGGTGCTGAAATTATTCATCCTACTCCAGGATTTCCAATATATGAGTCTATGATAAATTACACTGGGGCCACAGCGGTGCCGTATGATTTAACAGAAGACAAAGATTTAAAATTTAATCCTGAAAAAATTTTATCTTTGATTACTGATAAAACAAGATTGTTAATTTTAATTAATCCTAATAACCCCACAGGTAGTTTTGTAGAAAAATCAGCAATAGATTTCTTAGCTGAAGGACTAAAAAAATTTCCTCATGTAACAATACTCAGTGATGAAATTTATAGTCGTCAAATTTATGATGGTAAAGAAATGCCAACATTTTTTAATTACCCAGATTTGCAAGATAGATTGATAGTCTTAGATGGTTGGAGTAAAGCTTATGCGATGACAGGTTGGCGTATGGGATGGAGTGTGTGGCCTGAAAATTTAATTCCCCATGTAAATAGATTAATAATTAACAGTTTCTCCTGTGTAAATGTTCCTGCACAATTTGGAGGAATAGCTGCATTAGATGGCCCAGATGATCCTATTCATGAAATGATGAAAAAATTTGATGAGAGACGTAAATTAATTCACCAAGGTCTTAATAATTTACCTGGTGTTGAATGTAGTTTGCCAGGGGGAGCTTTTTATGCTTTTCCAAACGTTAAGGGCACCGGAATGAATGGCTCTGAATTTTCAAAAAAATGCATGCATGAAGCTGGAGTAGCAATAGTTCCAGGCACTGCGTTTGGAAAAACTGCCGTAGACTATGTGAGATTTAGTTTTGCAGCTTCTAGAGATAATATTTCACAAGCTTTAGAAAACATAAAAAAGATGTTAGGTTAGTATAATGACAGAATTAGCACTTCCAAAAATAGATAGATCAATCCTAAACAACAAAGAAGCAATTGTAAAAAATTTATCAAATTTAATAAACCCAGAAAATGTTTTAAGTCATGCTGATGAAATAAAACCTTACGAAACTGATGCTTTAGCAGCCTATACACAAACACCTTTAGCAGTAGTTTTGCCCGAAAATACTGAGGAAGTAAGTAGGATTTTAAAATATTGTTACAAAGAAAATATTAAAGTTGTACCAAGAGGAGCTGGAACTGGTTTATCAGGAGGAGCTTTACCATTACAGGATGCAGTTCTTTTAGGTCTTGGAAAGTTTAATAAAATTTTAGAAATAGATTTTGAAAATAAGTGTGTAGTTACACAGCCTGGTGTTACTAATTTAGGAATTACTCATGCCGTACAACACAAAGGTTTTTATTATGCACCTGATCCTTCTAGCCAACTTGCATGTTCAATAGGTGGTAATGTTGCTGAAAATTCAGGTGGAGTTCATTCGTTAAAATATGGAACAACCACAAATAATATTTTAGGTGTAGAAATGGTTTTGATGGATGGAACAGTTTGTCGAATAGGAGGCAAAACATTAGACCAAGAGGGCTATGATATTATGGGATTAATTTGTGGGTCTGAAGGTTTGCTAGGAGTAATTACCGAAGTTACTGTAAAAATTTTAAAAAAACCTCAAGTCGTAAAAGCAGCGTTGATTGGTTTTCCTTCTATTAAAGAAGGTGGAGATGCAGCATCAGAAATTATTTCAAGTGGAATTGTGCCAGCAGGAATGGAAATTATGGACAAAGCTTTAATTGAAGCAACGGATAATTTTAGTAAAGCAGGATACCCTAGAGATGCAGAACTTTTACTAATCGTCGAACTTGACGGAACCGAATCTGAGGTAAATGAATTACTTAAAAAAGTTAGTGATATATGTAAAAAAAATAATTGCTCTAGTCTAAAATTGAGTAAAAATGAAAAAGAACGACTTTCTTTTTGGGCCGGAAGAAAAGCTGCTTTTCCAGCTTGTGGAGCAATGGCGCCAGATTATTACTGTATGGATGGATCTATCCCAAGAGGAAAATTAGCAGAAGCATTATTAGAAATAAAAAAACTTTCTGAAAAATATAATTTATTAGTTGCAAATTGTTTTCATGCTGGGGATGGCAATTTACATCCACTTATAATGTTTGATGGTAGTGATAAAGAACAATTAAGAAAAACAGAAGAGTTTGGAGCTGAAATTTTAAAAACTTGTGTAAGATTAGGTGGAGTAATAACTGGTGAACATGGAGTAGGTGTGGAAAAGCGAGAACTCATGTGTGAAATGTTTAATAACGATGATATTCAGCAACAATTAGATATTAAAAAAGCGTTGGATGAAAAAAATTTGCTAAACCCAGGAAAAGTCTATCCAATACTTAGAAAATGCGCAGAGGAAGGAAGGGTACATGTCCACAAAAATAAAAATAAATTCCCAGATCTTCCAAGATTCTAACAATATATTTTACCCTAAAAATGAAGAGGAAGTTTCAGATTTAATAAAAGAATTATATAAAAAAAATTCTTCTACAGAACTGATAGGCACAAACTCTAAAAGTTTCATTGGAAACAAAACTCAATCAGCTAATACGTTATCTATGTCTAAAATCTCTGGTATAATTGAATATTTGCCAGAAGAACTTTATATAAAAGTAAAAGCTTGTACCCCTATTGAGGAAATTGAAAAAGCATTGGATAAAAATAATCAAGAGTTAGCATTTGAACCAATGGACTTTGGCTTTATTGAGACGGGTAAATCCAATAAAGGAACAATAGCAGGTTATTTATCGTGTAATTTTGCTGGCTCTAGAAGATTTAAAGTGGGCAGTGTCAGAGATCATATTTTAGGATTTAAAGGTGTTAATGGTAAAGGTGATGTTATTAAATCTGGAGGCACTGTAGTAAAAAATGTAACAGGCTATGATTTATCTAAACTTATAGCTGGATCATTTGGTACATTAGTGGCTTTAACTGAAGTAACCCTAAAAGTTTTACCAAAAAAAAAATTATCGAACACTATTGCGATATATGTTGATGATAAAAAAACAGTTTTTGAATTGTTTAATCAAATGTCTAGCTCTAGTAGTGAAATCTCTGGTGCTGTTTATATCCCCTTAGAGCCTAATGAAGATGATTTTCAAAAAAATAGAGATGTAGTATTTAAATTTAATGATTTAAAATATGAAGGTTCATTTTTAGCAATACGGGTAGAGGGAGATAAAATATCTATTGATGAAAAAATTAAAGCACTTACTCAAGAATTAAATTTAGAAAAATATAAAACAACAATACTTGATGTTTATCAATCTGTACCATTCTGGAAAAAAATAAATAATCTAGAACTTTTTTCTAAGACAAAAAATAATCTAATTCGATTAGTAATTACGCCATCGAATGGAGTTAAAATGATGCAATTTTTAGGTAATAAGTTTAAGTATTATATTGATTGGTGTGGATCATTATTTTGGGTAGAAGTGCCTGCAAAAAAGAATATGAAAATTAAAGAACTAAAAAAAATTTCGCAAGATTACGGTGGATATTTAACCATTGTTAAAACTTCAGATGAATACGATTATGAAGAAACTTTATTTACTATTAATGATGTACGACTTTTAATATCTGAAAAAATTAAAAAAAGCTTCGATCCTAAAAGAATATTTAATCCTGGAAAGATGTATAGAGGAATATAATGCAGACTAATTTTTCATCAAAACAGTTAAAAGATTCAGATAATCGATCTACTGAAAAAATCTTTAAACAATGTGTTCATTGTGGAATGTGTAATGCTACTTGTCCAACACATCAAATTTTAGGTGATGAGCTTGATGGCCCAAGAGGTAGAATTTATCTTATTAAAGACATGTTGGAGAATAATAAAAAACCAACACCAAAAGTTGTTAAACATATTGATAGATGCTTATCCTGCTATAGTTGTATGACCACGTGCCCTGCTGGGGTAAATTATATGCATGTCATAGATCATGGCAGAAAGTATATAGAAAAGAATTATGAGAGACCATTTTTTGATCGATTAATAAGAAATTTTTTATCTATTATTTTGGTAAACCGAAATTATTTCAGACTATCAAGCTTAATGGTAAAAATTGCAAAACCTTTTCAATTTTTAATGCCCAATAAAATTAAAGATATGATGAATTTAATGCCCAATAGTTTCCCTAAAAAAACTTTGAGAGAAAAAGAGATTTATGAAGTAAAGGGAAAGAAAAAAATTGCAAGAGTTGCACTATTAACGGGTTGTGTACAAAAAGAAATTTCACCTCAAATTAACGAGTCAACAATAAGATTATTAAATAGACATGGAGTGGAAGTAGTTGTTCCAAAAAAAATTCGTTGTTGTGGATCTTTAACTCATCACTTAGGTAAAGAGCAAGAAGCACATCAGGACTTTAAAAATAATATAAATATTTGGTACGAAGAATATAAAAAAGGAAACTTAGATGCAATTCTATCAAATACCTCTGGTTGTGGCACAACTATGAAAGATTATGGTTTTATTTTTAAGGATGATAAAGATTTTAGTAAAAAAGCAAAAAAAATATCTGAGCTAACAAAAGATGTTTCTGAATATATTTATGAAAGTTTAAAATTAGACATAAAAACAAAATCTAAAAAATATAAAATTGCCTATCATTCTGCATGTTCTATGCAGCATGGTCAAAAAGTTCATAGTCAGCCAATTGATTTACTAAATAAAACAGAAAATGAAGTAATGGAAATACCTGAAGGACATATATGTTGTGGATCTGCAGGAACCTATAACATCCTACAAACAGAAATTGCAAAACAGCTTTTAGAAAATAAAGTTAAAAATATAGAAAGTTTGAAGCCTGATTTTATTTCAACTGGAAATATTGGTTGCATAACTCAAATATCTCATGGTACTAAAACACCAATTTTACATACAGTTGAATTATTGGATTGGTATACGGGAGGACCTAAACCAAAGGTACTACAAGGAAATTAATTATGAAAAAAATTTTAATTACTAGAAAATTATTAAAAGCATCAGAAGAAAAAGCAGCTGAATTATTTGAGACAAAATTTAATAGTAATGATGAGCTATATTCACAATCAAAATTAATAGAACTGAGCCAAGGCTGTGATGCAGTTCTAACATCACTAACAGACAAAATGGATGCTGATACTATTAATAAATTACCAGATACAGTAAAAGTCATTTCTAATTTTGCAGTTGGGTTTGGAAATATTGATTTAGAAGCAGCAAAAAAAAGAGGTATTGCTGTTACTAATACGCCTGAGGTTTTAACGGATGCAACTGCTGAAATTGGAATTTTATTAATTTTAGGAGCATGCAGAAGGGTCTCAGAAGGAATTGAAGCTGCTAGAGAAAGTAGTTGGAAATGGTCTGCAGATTATTTAATTGGAAAGCAATTAACAGGTTCAAGACTAGGAATTTTAGGCATGGGAAGAATTGGTCAAAAAATTGCTAAAATAGCAAAATCACTAGGAATGATTATTCATTATCATAACAGATCAAAGTTAAGTGAAGATAAGGAGCAAGGAGCCATCTATCACGATAGTTTAAAAAGTTTATTTTCAGTCTCTGATGTTTTGTCAATTTGTTGTCCTGCAACAAAAGAAACAGTAAACTTAATTAATAAAGAAACAGTTGAATATTTCCCAACAGGTGCTGTGATTACTAATGTAGCTCGTGGAGACATAGTTGATGATGAAGCTTTAATTGATGCATTGCATAGAAGAAAAATTTATGCGGCAGGATTGGATGTATATAAAGGAGAACCAAACTTAAATCCTGGATATTTAAAAATTAAAAGCGTTTTTATTTTGCCCCACCTTGGCAGTGCCACCAAACATACAAGAACGGCAATGGCCAATTTAGCAATAGATAATATTGATGAATTTTTTAAAACTGGCGATTGTACAAATAAAGTTAATTAATCCTAAATTTTATTACAAATTAAATCAATTATAGGTTGTAAGTTTATCTTATATTAACTTGAAATCACCTTTTAAATCATCCAAGATTATAATTATAAAAACTAAGAGGAGAATAATAAATGAAAAAAATAACTTCGTTATTAATTACTTCTGTTTTTTTATCTTTTTTTTCTACTGTAGCTTTCAGTGATGAAAATGTAAAAAAATTAAGTAATTTTCAAAAAACAGGTACTGCACCTGGTATTGTAATCCCTCAAGACACTAAATTTGCGGATAACATTAAGAAAAATGTTTTGCCAAAAATTAAAATGCCTCCAGGATTCAAAATTAGTTTATTTGCTGTAGTGCCAGATGCAAGACATATGGCGGTTGCTAGAAATAAAACTACTGTGTGGATTGGAACAAGAAAAGATAAAGTATGGCAAGCAACAGACAGAGATATGGATGATGTAGCTGATACGGTTGAGCAATTTAGCCCAGCAGTTACGTTTGATATACCTAATGGTGTTTGTTTCAGTGATGATGGACATTTGTATATAGCAGAAAGAAACAGAGTATTATGGTTCCCTGCTGCAGAGTACTTTATGGAAAGTCCAGACACAGTTGCTATACCTATTATTGATCAAGGCGGATTAATTCCACCTGAAGAAGAGTCATACAATCACACTGCTAGAGTGTGTGCGGTTAATAAAGCTGATAACAAGCTTTATGTAAGTATGGGTCAACCTTTTAACGTTGCAGGACCAGACAAATATCCAGCTTATGATCAAGTTGGTATCGGAGGAATTATTAGATTTAATAGATTCCCAGGAGAACTTGACAGAGAAGTTGTGGCAATTGGATTGAGAAACTCAGTTGGACATGCTTTCAATCCTAAAGATGGAACATTATGGTTCACTGACAACCAAGTTGATGGTATGGGAGATGAAACACCTCCAGGAGAAATCAACAAGGCTTGTAAGTTAGGATCTAGTGTTTGGTATGGTCACCCTTACTATGGTGGTGGTGATGTTAGAACTAATGAATATAAAGGACAAGATATTCCAAAAGCATATACTGATAACTATTGTAAGCCACAAGTGGAAACAATAGCCCACGCTGCTGACCTTGGAATGATGTTCTATACTGGAAAACAGTTCCCTAAAAAATACCACAATGCAATCTTTAGTGCACAACATGGTTCTTGGAATGCTGTGAAACCTAGAGGTGCTAGAGTAATGGTTACATATCTAGATAACAAAGGTAATGCTACTAAGCATGAGCCTTTTTTAGAAGGATGGATGACTGAAATGGGTACTTACTTAGGAAGACCAGTTGACGTTCAACAATACTTTGATGGTTCTATATTAGTTTCAGACGATAAAGCTGGAGTTATTTATAGAATATCTTACGAAGGTTAATAAATAAATTTAAAAGGGACCGTTAATCAACGGTCCCTTTTTTAATAAAATAATAACAAAACTAAAACAGAACAAATAATGAAAAAAATTTTACTATTAGTGACATTCATGTTTTTAAGTGCTTTTGCAGCAAATGCTGCAAGTGAGGGTGAACAAAAAATTTGTAGCGGACTTGCTAATTGGACTGAAGATGGAGATTTTAAGCAAGTTAGAGAAAGCAAATGTATGACTGAGGAAGAATATAACGCATATTTAAGTGCCCCTGATTATCTTTGTCAATATTATCAAAAATCGATTTGGAAAGAGTCTGAAAGAGCGTATGGAAAAAAACAATATAAATATACTCAAGCAGATTTAGACAAGATTAAAGTTCTTAAAGATGAAGGTAAAGCTTTATGTGATGCTGGAAATTTAAAAGAAGGTGAAGCTAAGCTTGTCGAAGCGATAAAAATCATTAGTCATACTAGAATGAACTAATTAAGACTTAAAATCTATGAAGTTTTTTTTAATCGTATTAATTAGTTTATTTTCTGTATTTTCATCAATTTCCTATGCCGATACTCAAGCCGAGACAGGTTCAGTTGCAGCAACGGTAAGTAAGAATTTAACTGATGAAATTAAGCTTGGAAAAGAAAAAGCTCAGATGATATGTTCTGCATGCCATGGTTTAGATGGAGTGGCAGCTTCTGGAGGGAATTCTGTAATTATTCCCAACTTAACTGCACAACATAAAGATTATTTAATAGCCAAACTTCAAGATTATAAAACTAATAAACTACCCCATCCTCAAATGTCAATCATTGCTCAAATGTTGACTGACGAGGAGATAGTGGCAGTGTCTGAATGGTATTCTAGAATAAAAATTACTATATTTGATCCAAACTTAATCTTAGCAAAGCCAAGCAAATAATAGTCTAAATAGTTTTAGTATAGCATTTACCAACACCTATTTGACCACCACCTTGTTCGTCAAAATACATATTAGAGTACTTTGCGTATTGAGTTATTTTGTTGAAGGTAAATATATTAATCATTCTGTTATTTAAGAAATATCCCACTAAAGCTTGATTATCATTTTGAATAACTTCAAAAGAATGTAAATATTGATTTGTCTGTCTGTCTAAAATTTTAATTTCTGATTTACTAGAGATAAATAAATCGTAATCAATAATTTTTTGACTCCACTCATTTTTATCAGTTTCATAAAATTTTGTATCTAGTTTACATAAATAAAGTTCTTCATTCGCATAAGAATTGATTGAGAAAAAAATAAAAAAAATAAATGAGATAAAAAATTTCATAACTAAATATATATCAATTTTAAAAAAACAACCTTTCAAAAAACCAATAAACTCCAATTAGTGAAATTAAAATAGAAATTGGTTTTGTAATTCTGTTGGAATACCATTGCATTTTATAAAAAGGTAATTTTATAAGGAAATAAGCTAAAATGATTACTGAGATCTGTCCTAATTCAACTCCAATATTAAATGAAATTAAACTAGAAATAAAATATTCTCTAGCAAGACCAATATCTTTTAAAATGCCAGCAAATCCAAGACCATGAAGTAATCCAAATAAAAATACAATAATAGTTCTGCTTTTGCTTAAGTTATCTTTAAATAAATTTTCAATGCCAACATAGACTATGGAAAGTGCGATGATAGGTTCTACTATGTATGGAGCTATTTTTATTATCTCTAAAACTCCCAAAAATAAAGTGATTGTATGAGCAATTGTAAAAAAAGAAATTTGTAAAATAAGAACCTTTATTCGGGTTGATAGTAAAAATAATGCTAAAACAAATAAAATATGGTCCAATCCTTTTGGTAAAATGTGCTCAAAACCTAGAGCGATATAACTTTTAATATTTTTTAAGAAATTTTTTGCATGTTTTTTATCAATTGAAAAAACATCAGACTCATCTTTATTTTCTAATAACTGAGTATGAATATCTTGATTATCTTTAGAATTAACCCTTAAAATTACTGTTCCTAAACTTTTATCCCACCTAAATGTTAGGTTATTTTCTTTGATTTCATTGAAATATAAGGTGATTATGCTGTCTCTAATAATATTTACATTACCAACCTCAGAAATAAATAAATTTTTTAATTGTGCTTCATAGATTTGATTTTTAGACTTTAAAAATATTTTTTTTTGTAAATCAATATTTTTGAGTATAAATTCATTTTTTAATTGGTCTGGTTCTAAAAGCCTTAAGTTTTCATAAGTTTTTGAATTTTCCGAGTCTTTTGTGTTTGAGTGCTTATTGTCAATTCCTGCAATTATTGCTTCAAGATTAATTCTAATTGAAAGTTCTGCATTTATGATGTTATCTTTTTCATTAAAGTTTAAATTAGCAATTGCAGGCCTAAGTTCATGAGCTATAGAAGAATTGATGAATAAAATTAAAAATAAAAAAATTTTTATAAACATTTGTATATTAAAACAGATTTTACATTTTTTTCTAATACTTATCACTTTTTTCTCATTTAATTTTAACAGCTATGCCCATGAATTATGGCTGGAGCCTAGGAATTTTAATTTTGTTGAAAACCAAGCTACCGAAATTGATATAAATATTGGCCAAAATTTTTTTGGTACCCCTTTTGGATTTTCGAATAAAGATAAAAAAAAATTATTTTTAGAAAAAAAAAATAATATCTTAGAAATCGAACAGAGAAATGGCAATTTTCCAGCAATCCAGCTAATACAACTGGAAAATAGATTTACTATTTTAAATTATGAGACAAATTTTGAGTATTTAAAGTATGAAAATTATGAAAGTTTTAAAAATTTTCTAAATGAATATAACTTACAAAATATTTTGCAAGACTTTGATGATCAAAATATACCAACAGAAAATTATAAAAGATTTGCTAAAACTTTATTGTATAATGATGAAAAAAGTTTTTTTATTCAAAAACCTAAATTAGATTTTGAAATAATTGCTTTAAATTTTCCAAAAAAAGATGAAGTTTTAAACCTTAAGCTTTTTCACAAAAAAAAACCTTTATCAAATTGGCCAATTTTAATTTTTAGCAAAGACAATGATCAAACTTATAATGAAAAAATTGAGACTAATTTGAATGGTGAATTTGAAATCTATCTTAATGAAGATAGGACTTATTTATTTAGTGCGGTTAAAGTATTTAAACCAAATTTTTTAGATAAGTTTAAATTAAAGTCAGATTTGGTTAGTCTTTGGGCAAGTTTAACAGTTAAAGCTAACTAATATTCAATCTAAAGTTGTAAATTATATCAAAGATGTCAATTTGTTTAATATATTATTTGAAACTATTCTTTAGACTCCTGATCATAGTTGTGCTTAAATAAGTCAAGTTAATTAACTTAAATGAATAGGAGAAATAATGATTAAAGAAAAAAAATCATTGAAGAATGTAACTTCTTCAAGACGAAAGTTCTTTAAGACTGCTGCTAAAGCCGGTGCTGTAGCTGCAGCAACAGTTGCAATGCCAAATATTGCTTCTGCTGGTTCTCATGCAAAAGTATTAAAAATGCAAGCTGCATGGCCTAGTGGAGCGAATATATTTTTTGAAATGGCAGCTGATTACTGCAAAATGGTTGACGATATGTCAGGAGGATCACTAAAAATTGATCTTCAGCCAGTAGGAGCAGTTGTAAAAACTTCAGAAATTGGACAAGCGGTAAGTTCAGGCGTAGTTGATATGGGTCACTGGGTGACTGCATATTGGTACGGTAAAAACGCAGCTGCTTCTCTTTTTGGAACAGGTCCTTCATACGGAATGTCATCTCAAGAAGTAATGGGATGGATGGAGTATGGTGGAGGTAGAGCATTATATAACGAAACACTTGCAAAAGTAGGTTTCGATTATGTTGGTTTCTTCCATATGCCAATGCCTGCACAACCTTTTGGTTGGTTCAAAAAGAACGTAACTAAAGTATCTGATGTTAAAGGTATGAAGTACAGAACAGTTGGTCTTGCTACTAACGTTCTTACAGCTATGGGAATGGTCGTTAGACAATTACCAGGTGGTGAAATTCAACCGGCAATGAAAACTGGTTTGATTGATGCTGCTGAGTTTAACAACCCAACTTCAGACTCTCAATTTGGTATGCAAGACGTTTCTAAGCATTATCACTTAGGAAGCTTCCACCAATCTCAAGAGATGTTTGAAATACCAATCAACAAAGGTACGTACAATAGTTTATCACCTGCACACCAAGCAATATTGAAAAATGCTGCTTATGCTGCAAACAGTGATAACTACTTTAAGGCTCTAGTAAGATACTCAGACGACTTAGCTATGTTGATGAATGAGCACAAAGTAAACGTTTACCAAACTTCTGATGAAATCTTAGCTGAACAATTAAAAGGCTGGGACTCTGTAATTAAGGACTTTAATGACAAAGATCCTTTCTTTAAGAAGATTGTAGACTCTCAAAAAGCGTACGCTAAAAAAGTAATGAAGTACTTGCTGATGAATCAGCCGAATTACAAATTAGCTTATGAAAATGAGTTTGGACCTATTGATAAAGTAAAAATCTAATAGTCTTTAAATATTTTAAAAGGGGGCTTTAGCCCCCTTTTTTTTAATTTGCTAAATAATTACAATTCATTAATAGTAACTACTTATGATGAAATCCTATATAAAATTTGCTGATAATCTAAGTACCTCAATGGGTAAGGCTTTTTCTTGGTGCATTGTAATTTTAATGGGGGGCACATGCTATGAAGTTTTCATGGCTTATGTATTAAACGCACCCACACTATGGAATTTTGATTTCAGTCTTCAGATGTATGGAGCTATTTTTATGATGGCAGGTGCATATACTTTATCAACTGAAGCACATGTAAGAGGAGATGTAATTTACAGATTGTTTCCTCAAAGAGTGCAAGGCTATATTGATTTAGTATTATATTTTATTTTTTTCTTTCCTGGTGTAATTGCTCTAGCATTTTATGGTTATGACTATGCTGCTCTAGCCTGGAAAATTAAAGAAACAAGTTGGAACAGTCCAGCACAAATTCAAATTTATATGGCAAAAGCCTTAATTCCTTTATCTGGAACACTATTGATTATTCAAGGGATTAGCGAAGTATTTAGATCAATAATTTGTATCAGAACTGGACAATGGCCAGCAAGATTAGTTGTTGCCGAAGAAACAGAAAAAATTTTAATGAGATCTGCTCAAGAAGGAAAAGACGTCGATGTTATTTAGTTTAACAAATCCTGAAGTAGCCATCTTAATGATGGGAATATTTTTATTTGCAGTTCTACTAGGTTTCCCAATTGCATTTACTTTAATGGCAATGGGACTTGGTTTTGGTTATTACGCTTATTTTGATCCTGCTAAAATGGAACATCTTTTTGATAATAGGATTTTCCAACTGTTTGTTCAAAATACTTATACGGTAATGGATAATAATGTCCTCACCGCCGTCCCACTCTTTTTATTTATGGGATATTTAGTTGAAAGAGCAGGAATTGTTGCAAAATTATTTTTTGCAATCAGGTTAGCATCACACAGACTTCCAGCTTCAATGGCAGTTGCAGCTCTTGTCACTTGTACTTTGTTTTCTACAGCCACAGGAATTATCGGGGCAGTGGTTACTCTAATGGGATTACTTGCTTGGCCTGCGATGATTAAGGCTGGTTATGATAAAAGATTTGCATCAGGAATTATTTGTGCTGGAGGATGTTTGGGAATTTTAATTCCACCAAGCATTATGTTGATTGTGTATTCAGTTATTGCACAACTTTCACCTTTAAGGTTATTTGCGGCTGCAATATTCCCAGGTTTGATGTTGGCAGGATTATACATTGTCTATGCAGTCACTTTAGCTTATTTCAATCCATCGATAGCTCCCAAACCGAAAGCTGAAGAAATACCTCCGAGAGCTCAAATTTTAAAAGAAGTTTTAGTTTCTTTTTTACCATTATTTTCACTGATCATTTTAGTATTAGGAACTATTTTAGCTGGTATTGCCACTCCAGCTGAAGCTGCTGCAGTTGGTGCTTTAGGTGCAATAGTGCTCTCTTATTTTTATAAAACTTTAAGATGGAAAAATTTTAAAGAGTCTGTGTTTTTAACCGCGAAAACAACTGCAATGATTATGTGGTTATTTATTGGCTCATGGACTTTTGCTTCGGTGTTTTCATATCTTGGAGGTCACGAAGTATTTGAACATTTCTTTAAATCTTTAGACCTAGAACCTTGGCAGTTTTTAGTTATTACTCAAATAATTATATTCTTATTAGGTTGGCCTTTAGAGTGGACAGAAATATTAATTATTTTTGTTCCTATATTTTTACCACTAGTAGAATTTTTTGGAGTTAATCCATATTTCTTTGCAATGTTGATTGCTTTAAATTTACAAACTTCTTTCTTAACACCACCGATGGCTATGTCCGCATATTACTTAAAAGGCGTTCAATCAAAAAATGTAGAACTGATGGATATTTTTAGAGGAATTATGCCTTTCTTAGGAATAGTTATATTTGCTATGGTCTTGATGTATATTTTTCCAGGGATCGCTTTGTGGTTACCAGAAACTTTATTTGCAAACTAAATTAATTAATGATTGATATCTTTTCCTTAAGCGTAGAAGAATTAGCTTTACAAATAAAAGAAGTACAAATTACTTCTGTAGAAGTTTGTAATCAATATATTGATCGAATTAATAAATTTGAAAAAGATGTTAAGGCTTGGGCTCATTTTGATAAAAAACTTTTATTAGAAAAAGCCGCAGAGTCCGATGATCATCGTAGATCTGGAAAGCCTTTGGGTCCCTTGCACGGTGTTCCTATAGCTATAAAAGATATTATAGGCACAGTTGATATGCCAACAGAATGTGGAACAGTTATAAGAAAAGGAAAGTCATATTCGCAAAATGCAGAAATTGTAGACTTGCTTCATGCGGCAGGTGCACTGATAATGGGTAAAACTGCAACTTCAGAGTTAGCTTATTTAGGACCACCTAAGACTACTAATCCTCATGATTATTCCAGAACACCTGGAGGATCATCAAGTGGCTCAGCAGCTGCAGTGGCATCATTTATGGCCCCTGTATCAATTGGATCACAAACTGGAGGCTCGGTTATTAGACCGGCATCTTATTGTGGTGTTGTTGGCTATAAACCAAGTTATGGTTTAATTTCAAGAAATGGTGTTTTAAAAACATCCTTTAGTTTAGATCACATCGGCCTTTTTGGAAGATCAGTAGAAGATGTTGCATTATTAGCAAAAGTTTTAATTAAAAAAGACCCATATGATCCTGCTACAATTTTTTATTCTGCTGAAAATATACTAGCAGAAACTAAAAAAGGTCCATTGTTTGAGCCAAAGTTTATTTTTTATAAAACTGATCATTGGAAAATAATTGATAAGAAATCTAGAGAATCTTTTGAATACTTTATTAAATCTTTTTCTAAAAATATTGAAGTGTTTGATACTCCTTCATATTTTAAAGATATTCATAAATATCATCAAATTATTCATGAAACAGATTTAGCAAATAATTTTTCACTTTATTATAAAAAGTTTAAGAACAAACTTTCAAAATATATGCAAACAGCTATTGCAAATGGTAATAAGCATTCGGCAAAAGAATATGCTGAGGCAATTGATTTTATGAAAAGAAGCTACGAGTCTTACAAAGAGGTATTTGAAGATTATCATGGCGTATTATCACCATCTAGCCCTGGGGTTGCACCTAAAGGCCTTAAAAGTACAGGCACTGCAGAATTCAATAGGGTTTGGTCTTATTTAGGAACGCCCTGTATATCTCTTCCTTTACTTGAGGGAGAAAATAACTTACCATTAGGAGTACAATTAATTGGTGATCGTTATGATGATCATAGATTTTTAGGGGTTGCCAAATGGTTAGAAAAAGAATGTCAGGAATAAAATGAGTAAAATTACAACAATTGTTGGTATATCTTTTGCTATTTACTTTTTAGTTGGTTTAGCGACAACATTAACAAGATCAATGATGATAGGTTTTGTAGATGTGCTGCCTGTTTATATTTTAATGGTAATTGCCATCATTATGATGATTTACGAAGCTTTTTTCGATAAAAAATAAAATTTCATAAATTGACTGATCACAATAAAAGTTCTTGGTCATTCCTTTTATTATTTATACAGCCAATATTCATGGCTAGTAATTTAATTGTAGCAAGAGGAGGGGTAGAATATGTTCCTCCAATCTCTTTAGCTTTTTGGAGGTGGACAGTTGTTTTTTTAATTTTGTTACCGTTTACATATCTGTCTTTAAAAAAAAATTACAAATCTATTCAAAAAGAATATAAAAAATTATTTGTTCTAGGAGCCTTAGGATGTGGAGTTTGTGGTGCCTTTCCATTTTTAGCAGGGCAAACAACAACGGTTGCTAATATGGGAATTATTTATACTTCATCTCCTGTATTTATAATTTTAATTTCAAGTATTTTTTTTAAAGAAAAAATTAATCTTATCAAAGTCATTGGTTTAATTGCCTGCTTAGTTGGAGTTTTTGCAATTATAATTAAAGGAGATATCAATTTATTGATAAATTTAAAGTTTACATTAGGAGATTTATGGATGTTAGGTGCTGCTATAGGTTGGGCGCTATATTCAATTTATTTATTTTATTGGAAAACAAATTTGCAAATTTTTCAAAGATTTACTTTAGTTGCTCTATTTGGAGCTATAAGTTTATTTCCATTTTATATTATCGAAGAAGTTTTTATTGAAAGAACTTTCTTTGATACAGATTTTTTTGCATGGGTTATCTTTGCTGCTATTAGTCCAGGCGTTATTGCGTTCACACTTTATACGGTGGCTCAAAAGAAACTTGGAGCATCTCTTACAGGTTTTACTCTATATATTTTTACTATATATGCTGCGATTTATGGTTATTTTTTATTTGATGAAAAATTAGAAAGTTATCATTTAATAGGTACAATTTTAGTATTTTTTGGAATTTATTTAGCTAGAAAAAATAATGTTAAAAAGACCTAGGAAAATTGTTTTGCAATTTATTACTTCAATTATTTTGGTTTATTTATTTGTATTGGTTTTTTTATTTTTTTATCAACGTAATTTATTATATCACCCTAATGAAAATAACTATTCAGGAAACCAACTAAATTTTGAGATAGAAAGGGTAAGTATAAAAACATCAGATAATATTGAATTACTTGGATGGTTTCATAAAAAAGACCTAGAAAAATTTAAAACTATTATTTTTTTTCACGGAAATGCCGGAACTTTAGAAAATAGAATTTATAAACTTAATCGTTTAAAGGACTTAGAGGTTAATTTTTTAATTATTGCCTGGAGAGGTTTTAGTGGAAACAAAGGTAAACCAAGCGAAAAAGGCTTATATGAAGATGGAGAAAGCGCAGTTCAATGGATAAAAAGTTATGGTGTTAAGAGTGAAAATATTATTTTATATGGAGAATCTTTAGGCACAGGAATAGCCACTGAAATTGCCCAAAATAAAAATTTTGCTGGGGTAATTTTAGAAACACCTTTTACTTCCATGGGAGATGCTGCAAAAAAATTTTATCCATATATCCCAGTTAAATTATTATTAAGAGATAAATATGAAAATATTAAAAAGATTAAAAATATTAAATCACCAATATTAGTTATGCATGGTGAGATTGATCAGATTGTGCCTTTTTCAATGGGTCAAAAAATTTATCAAGAAGCCAATAACCCAAAGTATTCATATTTCACAAAAAATGATGACCATATGATGGAATATGATCAAAATTTAATAAATAAATTAAATTTATTTTTAAAGAGTTTAAATTAAGCCACATTCTAAACAAATATATTACAAACTTTTTTTCTAAAATTGAATTGTGAAAAAAGTTTTATTTATGTTTTTATTGAATTTATTAATTCAAAATAATTCATTTTCTAATGAAGAAAATTTTTCAGCAGATGATTTATTTTATATCGATCAAATGAATTCTCATAATAAAAATTTTGCTCTTTACTTTAAAACTAGAGAAAAAGCTATTTTAGCGAAAGGAGAAAATTCAAATTATATAAGTGATTATCCAAAAGATCTTTATATTCATAACTATGAAACTAATTCTTCTGATCCATTAATTTCATATGAATGGTTTCCCTCACAAGCAAGGCATCTGTTGCAAGAATATGACTTTCCAGTTTTTCCAGATGATTTTGCTTATTATCTTTTAAAGGATGATACAACTTTAGTTATGGTAAGTGCGATCAAAAATATTAATGCAAATTTTAAATTTGATATTCATAGTAAAAAACTTGAACTTTATCCATCAAATGGAAAACTTGATTTTATTATTTCATCAATAGCAAAAAAATGTGGTCACTTGCAGTTTGAGGAAAATTATAAATGTGGCTATTATAAACCTTTAATTTCAAGCAATTTAATTAATTAGTCTGAATAAAAGCATCTGCAAATTTTTCAGCTTCAAAAATTTGTAAATCGTCTTCTTTTTCTCCTAATCCCAAAGCAATAATGGGTAGCTTATATTTTTTTGCAACTGCTAGAAGAATACCTCCTTTGGCAGTACCATCTAGTTTGGTCATAATTATTCCTGTAATTGGTATTATCTTATTAAATTCTTCAACTTGATTTAATACATTTTGACCTGATGTGGCATCTAAAATTAAAATTACATCATGCGGTGCATTAATATCAATTTTTTTAGTTACGTTCGCAATTTTTTTATATTCTTCCATTAAATTTTTCTTATTTTGTAATCTTCCAGCGGTATCAATTAAAACCTGATCAAAGTTGTTTTTCAAAGCTTCATCTATTGCTTTGTATGCAACTGCGGCTGGGTCTGAACCTTGGGATGATTTTGTTATTTCAACTCCAACTTTATTTGCCCAATTTTCCAACTGTTCTATAGCTGCTGCTCTAAAAGTGTCTGAAGCCGCAAGCATTATTTTATTACCATTATTTTTTAAAATTTTACTTATTTTACCAATGGTGGTTGTTTTACCAACCCCGTTTACGCCAGAAATTAATGTTGCAGTTAATTTTTCTTTTTTTTTAAAAAATTCATGGTTCTCAAGAGGCTGCATTATAGAAATAATGTATTCTTTTAATATTAAGTTAACCTCATCACTTACATTTTTTTTTGGATCAATTTTCTTTTCTGAAATTATTTTTTTTATATCCTCTGCAGCTAATACTCCAACATCAGATCTAATTAAGTATTCTTCAATTTGATCTAAAGTTTTATCATCAATTTCTTTTTTGATAATTATTTCTTTTAAACCAGATGTGAATGCAGATGCGCTTTTCTTAAAACCAATTTTAAATTTGTCAAAAAATCCCATTATAATTTAATTTCAATTTCTTCAATGTTAGAAACGGGTCCTTTCATATGAATTATATCTTGTTCATCAATTAAAATAGATAAATTTCCAGAGTTAAATTGGATATCAACTTTATTTTCAGTAAAATTATTTAATTTTCCAGCCACAGCTGTTGCACAAGCAGCTGTACCACATGCTTTGGTTAGACCAGCGCCTCTTTCCCAAACTTTGACTTTAATTAAATCTCTATTAATAACTTGAGCTATAGTCACATTGCATTTTTCTGGAAAAAGCTCATGTACTTCAAATTGTGGACCAATTTTTTTAATGTCAAATTTTTCAAGATCTTTAACAAAAAATATTAAATGAGGATTTCCAACATTAATTGCCATTCCACCATAAAATTCATTATTTTCTTCATCTAGAAGTTTTAAATTTAAATTTTTAGTATCAATATTTTTAGATAATGGAATTTCACTCCATCCTGTTTTAGCAATCCCAATTTGAGTGGTTACAAGATTATTACCCAATATTTCTGAACTTAAGTTGCCAGACTCTGTGGTAACTATAATTGTATTTTTATTCTTCTCTTTAGATAACAAATCAGCCACACACCTAGTTCCATTTCCACAAGCTCCAGAGGGACTGCCATCAGAATTAAAAAACTCTACGGATGCATCAGTATCGCTATTATTTTTTATAATTATTAATTGATCACAACCTATAAATTCTCTATCACAGATTTTTACTATCTGTTCATTTGAAAGATTGATTTTATTGGTTCTGTTATCAATGATGACAAAATCATTACCTAAACCATCCATTTTAAATGCTTTTATATCCATATATAGTTATTTAACTTATTTATTGACTTTTTGAACCTCTATTATAGTTTGTCCACGTTTCCGCAAAAACGTTAAATTTGCGGTGTCTTTGGAAACAAAGAGATCGACACTAGTCAGCGAGGGTTCGCCCACTAGTGCGATTACTGCTGTGCGTAATAAATATGTTTGAAAACTTAACAAATAAATTCGAAGAAATTTTTTCTTCTTTAAAAAAAGCACCTTCGCTTGATGAAAAACAAGTAGATGAAGGATTGCGGGGGATAAGACAAGCTTTATTAGAGGCCGATGTTTCACTAGATGTTGCAAAAGACTTTATTGAAAAAGTAAAACCTAAGGCTTTAGGTCAAGAAATTATTAGATCAACTTCCCCAGGAGATATGATCGTCAAGATTGTTTATGATGAGCTTGTAAATCTTCTAGGTGAAAAAAATGATGAAATTAATTTAAATGCTGTTCCTCCAGTACCAATGATGTTGGTTGGACTTCAGGGATCTGGTAAAACAACCACTACTGCAAAATTAGCCAAATACTTAGAAAATCAAAAAAAGAAAAAAGTAATGATGGTTAGTTTAGATATTTACAGACCAGCCGCTCAAGAACAATTAAAAGCACTTGGAGAACAGAACAGTATTCTAACTCTGCCAATAATTAGTGGTCAACAGCCAATAGATATATGTCGAAGAGCCGTAAGTGCCGCTAACCTTAATGGTGCTGAAATAATATTATTTGATACTGCAGGAAGAACTCAAATAGATTTACAGATGATGAGTGAAATTAAGCAAATTGAAAGTGTTATAAACCCCACAGAAACCTTCTTAGTAGCTGACTCTTTAACTGGGCAAGTAGCAGCTTCGGTAGCAAAAGAATTTAAAAATACAGTAAATTTATCCGGAATAATTTTAACTAGAGCTGATGGTGATGCTAGAGGTGGTGCTGCAGTCAGTATGAAGTATGTGTCTCAAGTTCCAATTAAGTTTTTAGGAATCGGAGAAAAAATTGATAATTTTGAGGTATTTCACCCTGATCGAATAGCTAATAGAATTTTAGGTATGGGAGATATCGTATCTCTTGTTGAAAAAGCTGCTCAGGATCTTGGTGAAGAAAATATTAAAAAGACTGAAGAAAACTTAAAAAAAGGTGAGTTTTCTATGGAAGATTATTTAACACAGTTAAGACAAATGAAAAAAATGGGAGGGATAGAAGGGATAATGTCATTTATGCCAGGTGTTTCAAAAATTAAATCCCAAATGGAGTCTGCTGGTATTGATGAAAGTATAATAACAAAAAATGAAGCTATTATTTTGTCTATGACAAAAAAAGAAAGAGAGAACCCAAAAATAATTAATGGTTCAAGAAAAAAAAGAATTGCTAATGGTTCAGGAACAGATTCTGCCACTATCAATAAATTGTTAAAGCAATTTAAAATGATGTCTGAGATGATGAAAAAGATGTCTAAAGGAAATCTGAAAGGTATGTCTGATAAAGGAATACCTCCAGAATTATTTAATCAACTAAAATAAATAAGGAGAGTAAATGTTAAAATTGAGGTTATCAAGAGGTGGAACAAAGAAAAGACCTGTATATAAGGTTGTAGTAGCAGATAGTCGTTTTGCAAGAGATGGAAGATTTATAGAAAAAGTAGGTTTTTTTAACCCTCTTTTGCCAAAAGATAAAAAAGAAAGAATTGGTCTTGAGGCTGAGAGAATTAAATATTGGTTAGGCCAAGGTGCACAACCAACAACTAGAGTTGCAAGAATATTGGGTGAACAAGAAATAATGCCAATGCCTGCAAATGGTAATAACCCTCAAAAAGCGATTCCTAAAAAAGATAGAAAAAAAGATGGTGAAGAAGCTCCTAAAGCAGAAGCAGCTCCAGCAGCAGAGGCAGCACCAGCAGAAGCTCCTAAAGCAGAAGCAGCTCCAGCAGAGGAAAAGTAATATATTTTTAAACTATGTGGAAAGCTCAAGTCTTTACACTTTATCCTGAAGTTTTTCCAGGACCTCTAAATAAAGGTCTTTATGGAAAAGCTTTAACAAAAAAACTATGGGATTTAAAAGTTGTAAACATAAGAGATGCTGCAGAAGATAAACATAAGACTGTTGATGATACTCCATATGGAGGAGGTTCAGGTATGTTGTTAAAGGCTGATGTGTTAGCTAAATCTTTAGATCTTAATAAAAATGATAGTGAAAGAATTTTTTATTTATCTCCCAAGGGTAAAAATTTTGATCAGAAGTACGCACAAGATCTCGCCAACGAAAAATCAATATCCTTAATCTGTGGACATTTTGAAGGTGTTGATGAAAGAATATTGGAAACTAGAAATATTGAGCAAATTAGCATTGGAGATTTCATTTTATCTGGAGGAGAAACGGCTGCATTAGTGATTATCGATAGCATATTAAGATTATTGCCTGGGGTGTTAGGTAATGAAAAATCTGCTAGTGATGAGACTTTTCAAAATGGATTATTAGAATATCCTCAGTACACAAAACCGCAAATTTGGGAGCAAAAAAGTGTGCCAGATGTGCTATTATCGGGAGATCACAACAAAATTAAAGACTGGCGTTTATCCCAATCTGAGGCTATAACACGCGTCCGAAGACCAGATTTGTGGGAAAAATATAAGAGAAAATAATTTGTTAAATATTATGAAAAATATAGAAGAAATTAATCAACATAACGTTAAAAAAATTTTATCAGAAAAAAAAATACCTGAATTTCATCCAGGTGATGTAATTAAAGTTGGTGTTAGAATTACAGAAGGTAAAAAAGAAAGAATTCAATATTTCGAAGGTGTTTGTATTGCTAAAAAAAATAGAGATATAAATTCTTCGTTTACCGTGAGAAAAATTTCTTTTGGTGAAGGTGTTGAAAGAACATTTCCTTTATATGGACCTGTAATTGACTCGATCAAAGTAATAAGATCTGGAAAAGTTAGAAGAGCTAAACTTTATTATCTAAGAGACAGAACTGGTAAATCAGCTAGAATCGCAGAAAAAATTAGAAAAAAAATTGGTATTGATATAGAGGCCAAACCAGAGACAGTAACTGAAGAAAATTTAGCTCCCGTTACTCAAGAAACAGAAAATTTAAATGATGCCAATGATGTTAAATCAGAGGCTCCTGTAGAGCAAAACCCAGAAAGCACTTCAGAAAAAAAATAATTTTTTTTTCAATGTCTACAACACTTTACGATAAAATTTGGAATGATCATTTAGTTGATCAACAAGAAGACGGAACTGCATTGTTATTTGTGGATAGGCATTTAGTTCATGAAGTAACAAGTCCACAGGCATTTGAAGGATTAAGAAATTCGAATAGAAAAGTTAGACATCCAAATCTTACTTTAGCAGTTGCTGATCACAATGTTCCAACTACCGATAGATCAAAAGGAATCTCAGATAAAGAGTCTAAAATACAAGTAGATACTTTAGAAGCAAACTGTAAAGAGTTTGGAGTTCAACTTTTTGGTATGGATGATAAGAGACAAGGAATTGTCCATATCATCGGACCAGAACAAGGATTTACGCAACCTGGTACAGTGATAGTTTGTGGTGATAGTCATACAGCAACCCATGGCGCTTTTGGTGCTTTAGCCTTTGGTATTGGTACTTCAGAAGTTGAGCATGTTTTAGCAACTCAAACTTTAGTTCAAAAGAAAGCAAAAAATTTTAGAATTAATGTAAATGGAAAACTACCATTAGGCGTTACCTCTAAGGATGTAATTCTTCAAATTATAGGAAAGATTGGAACGGCCGGTGGTACTGGATGTGTAGTTGAATATGCGGGTGATTTAATTAGATCTTTGAGTGTTGAGCAAAGAATGACAATTTGCAACATGACTATAGAAGGTGGCGCTCGAGCAGGGTTAATTGCTCCCGATGAAAAAATATTTGAATATTTAAAAGATAAACCAATGTCTCCAAAAGGTGACAATTGGACTAAAGCTTTGGATTATTGGAACACACTTAAAACTGACGAAGGTGCAAAATTTGATAAAGAGATCAGTTTAAATGCTAATGAAATTTTACCAATGATCACTTGGGGCACTTCTCCTCAAGATGTAATAACTATTGATGGCAAGGTACCCAATCCTGAAAATGAAAAAGATGAAGATAAAAAAAATTCTATTGAAAGAGCTTTAAAATATATGGGTTTAAAGCCAGATATGTCTGCAAAAGATATTAAAATTGATAAAGTTTTTATAGGCAGTTGTACAAATGGCAGAATTGAAGATTTAAGAGAAGCTGCGAAGATATTAAAAGATAAAAAGAAAGCAAACCATGTTCATGCAATGGTTGTGCCAGGTTCTGGATTAGTAAAAGAGCAGGCAGAGCAAGAAGGTTTAGATAAAATATTTATTAATTCAGGATTTGAATGGAGAGAACCTGGATGTTCTATGTGCTTAGCCATGAATGCTGATAAATTAAAACCAGAAGAAAGATGTGCATCCACTTCAAATCGAAATTTTGAAGGTAGACAGGGTAGAGGGGGCAGAACACATTTAGTTAGCCCAGGCATGGCAGCAGCTGCAGCAATTGCTGGAAGTTTAGATGATGTCAGAAAGTATCAGAATTAAATGCAAAAATTCAATAAATTAAAAAGTATTCCAGCTTATCTACCAATAGTAAATATTGATACAGATATGATTATTCCAAAACAATTTTTAAAAACAATTAAAAGAACTGGGCTTGGCAAAAACCTATTTTTTGAAATGAGATATGACGATCAAGGAAAAATAATTGAAGATTTTATTTTAAATCAAAATCCACACAACAGTTCCAAAATATTAATTGCTGGTAAAAATTTTGGTTGTGGATCGTCAAGAGAACATGCGCCGTGGGCACTTTTAGATTTTGGTATTACTTGTGTAATAAGTTCAAGTTATGCAGATATTTTTTATAATAATTGTTTTAAGAATGGAATTTTACCAATTATTCTAGAAGAAGATAAAATTAAAGAACTGTCAGAATATTCTAATAGAAAAGAAGAAATTTCGATAGACTTAAGCGAAGAAAAAATTATTTATGGAAATAGTGAGATTCAATTTGAAATTGATCCATTTAAGAAAAAATGTTTGCTCGAAGGTTTAGACGACATCGCTTTATCTTTGAAAAAATCAGATAAAATTGAAAAATTTGAAATTAATTTAAAAAATCAAAAGCCTTGGATATTCAATGATTAAAGTTAAAAAAAGAAAAATATTATTATTACCGGGAGATGGCATCGGTCCCGAGGTTGTTGGGGAAGTTAAAAAAATTATAAATTGGTTTAATGATAAAAAATCTTTAGACTTTGAGATTGATGAAGATTTAGCAGGAGGATGTTCTTATGATAAACATGGAACTCCTTTAACTGACGAAGTATTTTATAAAGCTTTAGAGAGCGCTGTAGTTATGCTTGGAGCTGTGGGTGGACCAAAATGGGATGATGTTGAGTTTTCTAAAAAACCTGAAAGAGCATTATTAAAATTAAGAAAAGAATTAAAATTATTTGCAAATTTAAGACCTGCTATATGTTTTGAACAGTTAGTAGATGCATCAACTTTAAAACCTGAGATAGTTTCAGGATTGGATATTATGATTGTTAGAGAGCTTACTGGAGGAATTTATTTTGGAGAGCCAAGAGGCATTAAGCCAATTGAAAATGGTGAAAGAAAAGGGATTAATACCCATACTTATACTAGCAGTGAAATTATTAGAGTTGCCAAAGTAGCTTTTGATCTTGCAAAAAAAAGATCAAACAAAGTTACGTCATGCGAAAAATCTAATGTTATGGAGGCAGGTTTACTTTGGAGAGAAGAAGTGCAGGCTTTACATGATAGTGAATATAAAGATGTCGAATTAAGTCATATGCTAGCAGATAATTGCGCAATGCAGCTTTTAAGAAACCCAAAACAATTTGATGTAATTGTAACTGATAATTTATTTGGTGATATGCTTTCTGATCAAGCTTCTATGTTAACTGGTTCTTTGGGACTTTTACCTTCAGCTTCTCTAGGAGCAAAAAATAAAGATGGAGAAATGAGAGCTATGTATGAGCCAATCCATGGTTCTGCTCCAGATATTGCAGGAAAAGGTATTGCCAACCCTATCGCCAGCATTTTGAGTTTTGCCATGGCTCTTAGATATTCTTTAGATTTGGATAATGAGGCAGATTCTTTAGAAAAAGCTGTTCAAGATGTTTTAAATGATGGTTTAAGAACTAAAGATATTTTATCAGAGGGCAAAAAAGAAGTCTCAACTTCTGAGATGGGTGACGCTATTATTTCGAAATTGCAATAATTTATTAATTAACCTAAACTATTCCAATGCCAAGCTATACTGCACCAGTAGAAGATATGATGTTTCTTTTTGAAAAACTGAGAAACAATAAAAATTATAATGAATTAGAAAAATATAAAGAAGTTAGCCCAGATCTTGTAAAAGATATTTTACAAGAGGCAGCTAAAATAAATGAAAATTTAATTCTTCCTTTAGCGAAAATAGGTGATGAAAATCCTGCAATTTTAGAAAATGGAATAGTAAGAACTCCCCCAGGTTATAAAGAGGCTTATCAAAAATATACAGAAGATGGTTGGACTTCATTATCTTGTGATCCAAAATATGGGGGACAAGGTATGCCAAAAACTGTGAGTGCTTTTTTTGACGAAATGTTATCCTCTGCTAGTTTGTCTTTTAAATTATATAGTGAACTAAGCATTGGTGCTTATAATTGTATTAATCATCATGCTACGGATGAAATAAAACAAAAATATTTACCTAAGATTGTTGAAGGAAAATGGAGTGGCACAATGTGTTTAACAGAACCGGTATGTGGCACTGATTTAGGATTGTTAAAAACTAGAGCTGAGAATCAAAATGATGGCTCTTATAAAATAAGTGGACAAAAAATTTTTATAACTTCTGGCGATCATGATTTAACTGAAAATATTATACATTTGGTTTTAGCAAGAGTTTCAGGCTCTCCTGTAGGAACCAAAGGCATTAGTTTATTTTTGGTGCCAAAATACAAAGTAAATAATGACGGTTCAGTTGGTGAAAGAAATGGAGTTTCAACAGGTTCAATTGAAAGTAAAATGGGCATTAAAGGATCGGCAACATGTGTTTTAAATTTTGATGAAGCAACAGGTTACATGATAGGTGAAAAAGATAGAGGTTTAAACGCAATGTTTACTATGATGAATTTAGAGAGGATTGTTGTTGGTATACAAGGTCTTGGTATCTCAGAAATAGCTTATCAAAATTCACTTTTATATGCAAAAGAGAGAAAACAAGGAAAAACAAATAATTCAAAATCAAATAATGGTGCTGATTTTATCATTGAACACGCAGATATTCGAAGATCACTCTTAAACATGAAGTCAATCATTGAAGGAGAAAGAGCTTTGTGCTTTTGGCTGTCACAGCAAACTGAAGTTAGTCTTCATCATCCAGATCCAAAAATAAAACAAGAAGCTTCCGATTTTGTTTCATTGCTGACACCAGTTGTAAAATCTTTATTTACAGATCTAGGTATGGAAATAACCAGTGAAGCAATGCAAATTCATGGTGGTTATGGGTATACAAAAGATCAAGGAATTGAACAGCTTTATAGGGATAACAGAATTACCCCAATATATGAAGGAACTAATTCTGTTCAAGCAGCTGATTTAGTTTTTCGTAAATTAAATAATAAGAATGGAAATATAATTGAGAGATATTTAAATAATATAAAAGCAGAATGTAATATTCAGAATGAAAAAATCAGACCATTTATTAAAGAATTAAATTATCATTTAGATATTTTGTCAAAATTTAATGATTGGAATAGTCAAAAAATTAAAGAAAATAAAGATGATGTAAGTGCTGCCGCTAATGATTATCTCAAAACTCTTGGATATGTATCAGTGGCGTATGCATGGATTAAAGTGCTTGAAGTCTGCTTTAATGAATATGATAAAAATGAAAATTTCTATTCTGATAAAATTAATACGGCAAAGTTTTATTTTGATCGAGTTTTACCTAGAGCAGAGTTACATTATAAATCTGCAATATCGGGAAGCTCTAACATTATGAGTTTTAAATTTAATTAGTATGAGCCATTACGATACAAATTTAGATAAAAATAAAGCAAACTATGTTCCTTTAACTCCATTGTCTTTTTTAGAGAGAGCAAAAGATGTTTATCCTAACTATGAGGCAATTGTATATGAAGATCGAAAATATACTTGGCTAGAGGTTTACAAAAGAGCTGTTAAGTTTGCAAGTGCTCTTGAAAAAATAGGAATTAAGAAAGGTGATACAGTTTCATTTTTAGCTTTTAACACTCCTGAAATATTTGAAGCTCATTATTCGGTGCCTATGACTGGTGCTGTTTTGAATACAATTAATATTAGACTAGATGCTAATACAATATCCTATATTTTAAAACATAGTGATGCAAAAGTATTAGTGGTTGATAGACAATTACATCAAGAAGTTAAAAAAGCACTTTCAAAATTAGAAAAAAAAATTATCATCATTGATATTCACGATCAATTTGCAGATCAATCTAAGTTAGAAACAATAGGTGAGTTAGAATACGAACAGTTTTTAAATACTGGTGATGAAAATTATAAATGGAAAATGCCAGAGGATGAATGGCAGGCAATTTCATTAAGTTATACCTCTGGAACTACAGGAAATCCAAAGGGAGTAGTGTATCATCATAGAGGATCATATTTGATGGCAACTGGAAGTGCAGTAGCTTGGAATATGCCAAATAGATTAAATTTTTTAACAATTGTCCCAATGTTTCATTGTAATGGTTGGTGCTATCCTTGGACGATACCAATGTTAAATGGCAGAACAATATGCCTTAGAAATATTGATGTTAAAAAGATTTTTGAAGTAATTGAAAAATATAATGTAACTCATTTTGGTGGTGCACCAATTGTCTTAAATATGATTACTGGCGCTCCAGAAGAGTACCATAAAAAATTAAAACAAAAAGTATACGTCTTAACTGCAGGTGCTCCTCCACCAAGTATAATTTTTCAAAAAATGAAAAAACTTGGTTTTGAAGTGATGCATGTCTATGGCTTAACAGAAACTTATGGTCATGTAACTCAATGTGCATGGAATGAAGAGTGGGAGTCTTTAACCGAGGATAAACAAAATGAAATTAAAGCAAGACAAGGTGTTAGATATCCAAATACAGAGGGTGTTACCGTAATGGATCCTGAAACTATGACTGATGTTGCAAGAGATGGAAAAACAATTGGTGAGATCATGATTAGAGGCAATGTTGTTATGAAGGGTTATTTTAAAGATAAAGAAGCAACAGATAAAGCAATGTCCGGTGGTTGGTTTCACACTGGAGATTTAGCAGTTATGTATCCTGATGGTTATGTAAAAATTCAGGATAGATCAAAAGATATTATCATCTCAGGTGGAGAAAATATTTCATCTATAGAAATTGAAAATACGTTAGCTAAACATCCCTCAGTTTCAATAGCAGCTGTTGTTGCTAAACCAGATGAAAAATGGGGAGAAGTTCCTTGCGCTTTTATCGAAACAGTTCATGGTAAACCTGTTACTGAAAAAGAATTGATTGATTTTTGTCGAGAAACTTTGGCTGGATTTAAAGTTCCAAAAAAGATTGAGTTTTGTGAATTACCAAAAACGTCCACAGGAAAAATTCAGAAGTTTGAATTAAGAAAGAAAGCTAAGGAATTAGCTTGATTTTTAAAGTTAACAATCAAAAAATTTACGCATCAGATGCTGGCAAGGGTATTGATCCTAAAAAAGAAACTGTAGTTCTGTTACATGGTAGTGGACTATCTCATATAGTTTGGTCTCTTACAGAGCAGTATTTATCTAATCAAAACTTTAATGTCCTTTCTTTAGATTTGCCAGGCCATGGAAACTCTGAGGGAAAAAGTTTAACCTCTATTGAGGATATAGCAGATTGGCTTGAGACAGTATTTAAAGAATTAAATTTAGAAAAATTAAATTTAGTGGGCCACTCCCAAGGATGTTTGGAGGCTCTTGAATATTCCTTTAAATATCCAAATCGAATAAACAAATTAATCTTTATCGGTGGATCGTATAAAATGCCTGTAAATCAAGATTTAATTGATCTTGCTGAAAGTGGAAATCCTGATTCAGTAAAATTAATGATGAAATGGGGCTATGAAGGTTCAAAGAAGTTTATTGGAGGGAATCCAGTTCAAAGAATAATAAATTCTTCGAGAGATATTAGTGAAATTTTAGCAGTTGATTTAAAAGCATGTAATAATTATTCAAATGGAAAAATATCTGCAGCTAAAATTAGCTGCCCAACTCTTTTTATTTTTGGTGAATTAGACAAGATGGTTAATCTAGAAAAAGGTAAAAAATTTTCAAATGAAGTAAAAAACTCTATTACTCATATCATTGCAGAATGTGGACACATGATAATGATTGAAAAAGCATTTGAAATGCGAGAAAAGATACTAGAATTTTTAAAAAAATGACAACTTTTTCAATTGCAAAATCAAGAAGAGTGAGAAGTACACCATATACTTCAAGAATAGAAAAACAGGGTGTAACCGCTTATACAGTTTATAATCACATGTTGCTTCCAGCTGCCTTTGGTTCTCTAGAGGATTCTTATCATCACTTAAAAGAACATGTGCAAATCTGGGATGTTGCTGGTGAAAGACAAGTAGAAATTACAGGAAAGGACTCAGCAAAGCTAGTTCAGCTTATGACTTGTAGAGATTTATCTAAATCGAAAGATGGAAGATGTTATTATTGTCCAATAATAGATGATCAGGCAGGTTTAATTAATGATCCGGTAGTTTTAAGAATTAACCAAAATAAATGGTGGATATCAATTGCGGATTCAGATGTAATTTTATTTGCAAAAGGCTTAGCCATTGGAAATAAATTTGATGTTTTAATTAAAGAACCTAATGTTGACATTATAGCAGTTCAAGGACCTAAATCATTCAAGTTAATGGAAAAAATATTTGGAGTTGAAATAACAAAATTAAAATTTTTTGGTTTTGATTATTTTGATTTTAAAGGAGTAAAACATTTAATTGCTCAATCCGGATGGTCAAAACAAGGAGGTTATGAAATTTATGTTGAAAACACTAAATCAGGTTTAGAGTTGTATGATCATTTGTTTGATCTTGGAAAAGAATTTAATGTTAAACCTGGTTGTCCAAATTTGATTGAGAGAATTGAAAGTGCCCTATTATCATACGGTAATGATATGGATAATAATGATAATCCTTATGAATGTGGTTTTGATAAATTTATAAACTTAGACTCTGATGTAGTTTTTTTAGGAAAAGAAAAATTAAAACAAATTAAAAAAGATGGGATTAAAAAAAAATTAATGGGTGTTCAGCTTGATATCAAAAGTTTGAGTTTAACATCCTCACTAGATATAAAAAATGATAAGGACGAAATCATTGGGGAATTACGCTCTGCTTGTTATTCACCTTATTTTGATAAAGTTATTGGTATTGCTATGATGAAAAAACCTTTTTGGGATGTTTCTTTACCAGTAAAAATTGAAGTAAATTCGAACATTTGTAGTGGAAACATTTGCGATTTACCTTTCATCTAGTATAAAGCACAACATAATCATGAATATTGCAATTGTAGGAGCTACTGGAAATGTTGGCAGAAAAATTTTAGAAGTTCTTGAAAAAAAAGAACTTAAATTTGATAACCTGTACCTTCTTGCCTCCTCTAAAAGTGCTGGAACTAAAATCTTATTTTCAGGAAAAGAACATATTGTATCTAATCTTGAGACTTTTGATTTTTCTAAAGTAAAAATAACTTTTTTTGCAGCAGGTGGAAAAATTTCTGAAAAATTTGCAGAAAAAGCCGCAAAACACTCTTTAGTTATTGATAACTCAAGTCATTACCGAATGGATCCTGATGTGCCACTTATAGTGCCTCAAGTAAATTCTCATCATTTAAAAGGTATTAAAAAAAATATTATTGCTAATCCAAATTGTTCTACAGCTCAATTAGTATTAGTTTTAAAGCCACTTCATGATTTATTTAAAATTAAAAGAGTAGTTGTATCAACTTACCAGTCAGTTTCGGGTGGAGGCAAAGCCCCAATGGATGAGCTTATTGAACAAACTAAATTATTTTTAGAAAATAAAAAAATTTCTTCAAAAAATTTCACTAAACAAATTGCTTTTAATATTATTCCTCACATCGATGTTTTTGCTGAGGCCGGATATACTAAAGAAGAACTTAAAATGACTAATGAAACAAAAAAAATTCTTGATCCAAATATTGAATTAACTGCGACTTGTGTAAGAATTCCAGTTTTAGTATCCCATTCAGAATCGGTAAATATCGAATTTGAAAAATCATTTACTCTTGATCAAATTAAAAACTCTCTATCTAAGGCAGAAGGTTGTAAAGTAATTGATGAAAGACAAAATGGTGGTTACTCAACGCCTTTAGAAGCGACAGGAAAAGATGAAACATTTATTTCAAGAATTAGAGAAGATAAAACCGTTCAAAATGGATTAAACTTATGGATAGTTTCTGATAATCTTCTAAGAGGTGCTGCTTTAAATGCAGTAGAGATTGCTGAAACATTGATTAATAATGATTTTTATGGAAAATAAAAATCCTCTATCGCCCCACATTCAGATTTATAAGTGGCATGTGTCATCACTCGTTTCAATAACCCATAGAATTACAGGAATTATAAATATTTTAGCTATAACTTTAATCTGTGTTTGGGTTTCTTTTTTATTGTTAGGAGAAAATAACTATTTTTTTATAGAAAAATTTTTAAATTCTTTTTTAGGAAAATTTTTTATTCTAGGTTTAACTTGGTCTTTTAGTTTTCAAATATTGAGTGAAATTAGACATTTAATTATGGATTTAGGTTTTGGTTTTGAATTAAAAACGACAAAGGTAACTGGCACAATTGTTATTCTGGGTTCTGTCATTTTAACTGTAATATTTTATTGGGTTGGGAGAAATTTTATTTAATGAATATAGCTACAAAAAAATGGATTTTTTTAAAAATAGCATCTGTTAGTTTATTACCTTTGATGTTGTGGTTTATAATTAACTTCATTTCAATTTATGATCGTAGTTATCTAGAAATTGTTGAGTTTTTTTCTAATCAGCTATTCAAATTTTTGTTCAGTTTTTTTGTAGTTTTTTCATATTTGTTTTCAGCTATAAGTATAAGTGAGGTATTTGAAGACTATATTACAGATCATAAACTCAAAAATGTCGCAAACAGGCTATTATTTATATCTGCTATATTAATTCCATTATTTACTATTATATTTTTATTTAGATTAAACATATGAGTTCTTACAAAATAATTGATCATGAATACGATGTAGTAGTGCTTGGAGCTGGCGGATCTGGCTTAAGAGCTGCTGTTGGTTTAAGCGAGGCTGGTTTAAAAACTGCTTGTATATCAAAAGTATTTCCAACAAGAAGTCACACTTCTGCTGCACAAGGAGGAATTTCAGCAGCTCTAGGAAACATGGGTGAAGATGATTGGCGTTGGCACATGTATGATACTGTTAAGGGTGCAGATTGGTTAGGTGATCAAGATAGTATTGAATATTTATGCAAGGAAGCTCCTAAGGCTGTAGTTGAATTAGAAAAATATGGAGTGCCTTTTAGTCGAACTGATGATGGTAAAATTTATCAGAGACCTTTTGGGGGTATGACAAAAAATTATGGAAATGGAATAGTTCAAAGAACTTGTGCCGCAGCTGATAGAACGGGCCATGCAATTCTTCATACTCTTTATGGCCAAGCCTTAAAACATAATACAGAATTTTTTATAGAATACTTTGCTTTAGATTTATTGATGAAGGATGGTGAATGTAAGGGTCTGATTGCTTGGAATCTAAATGATGGTACCATTCATAGATTTAGAGCACACATGGTAATTATTGCGACAGGTGGATATGGCAAAGCATATTATTCAGCGACTTCTGCACATACTTGTACTGGTGATGGAAATGCAATGGTTTTAAGAGCAGGACTTCCATTACAAGATATGGAGTTTGTTCAATTTCATCCAACTGGTATTTATGGACATGGTACATTGATTACGGAAGGAGCAAGAGGAGAAGGTGGATATCTAACTAATTCTAAAGGTGAAAGATTTATGGAACGATACGCACCTAAAGCAAAAGATTTAGCCTCAAGAGATGTTGTTAGTCGATCCATGTCAATTGAAATTAATGAGGGAAGAGGTGTTGGAAAAGAAAAAGATCATGTTTTTTTAAATTTAAGTCATTTAGATAAAAAAATTATTGAAAGTAGATTGCCTGGCATAACTGATGCCGCAAGATTGTTTGCAAATGTTGATATAACTAAAGAACCAATTCCTGTAGTGCCAACGGTTCATTATAATATGGGTGGAATTCCAACAAATTATAAAGCAGAAGTATTAACTGTAAATGGCTCAGATAAAATTGTTCCAGGATTGATGGCCATAGGAGAAGCGGCTTGTGTATCTGTTCATGGAGCTAATAGATTAGGATCTAATTCATTAATAGATCTTGTTGTATTCGGTAGAGCAGCAGCAAAAAGAGCTGCAGAAATCATTAAGCCAGGAATGGCCCACGAAGATATAGGAAGCTCTGAAACTGATAAATGTTTAAATAGATTTGATAAATTAAGAAATGCTGATGGTGATAATGCAACATCAGAATTAAGATTATCTATGCAAAAAACCATGCAATCTAAATGTGCAGTATTTAGAACTGAAAAAACTTTAAAAGAAGGTGTGGAAGAAATAAGAAAAACTTTTGATGGAATGGATTCTATATCAGTTAAAGACAGATCTTTGATATTCAACACTGACTTAGTTGAAACATTAGAATTTGATAACTTAATAAGACAAGCGTTAGTAACAGTTGATTCTGCTTATAATAGAAAAGAAAGTAGAGGAGCTCATGCTAGAGAAGATTTTCCAAAAAGAGATGATGATAAATTTATGCAGCATACTTTAGTTTGGTGTGATGGAAAAAATACTAAGATTAATTATAGACCGGTAACAAAATCAACATTAACTAATGATGTTCAGTATTTTCCACCTCAAGAAAGAGTTTATTAATGGTTCAGATTAATTTACCTGAAAATTCTAAAGTTCAAAAAGGAAACTTTTTCAAAGATAAGACTGGTTCCAAAAATTTAAAGACAGTTAATGTTTATAGATGGGACCCCTCATCAGGTGAAAATCCAAGAGTGGATAGTTATGAAGTTGATATGGATAATTGTTCAACAAAAGTCTTAGATATTTTAAATAAAATTAAAAATGAGATTGATCCGACTTTAGCATACAGAAGATCATGTGCTCATGGAGTTTGCGGATCTTGTGCAATGAACATGGGAGGCAAAAATGGATTAGCTTGTACTACACCTCACTCTGAAATTAAAGGAGAGCTAAATATTTATCCATTACCTCATTTAAAAGTTAAAAGAGATTTAATTGGAGATTTAGACGGATTATATAAACAATATCAATCAATTGAACCGTGGTTAAAAACTAGTTCCAAAAATGAAACTAATGAAATTAGACAATCTAAAGAAGATAGAGCAAAACTTGATGGTGCTTATGAGTGCATAATGTGTGCGTGTTGCTCTACTTCATGTCCAAGTTATTGGTGGAATGGAGATAAATATTTAGGTCCAGCAGTTTTGCTTCAAGCGTATAGATGGATTATGGATAGTAGAGATGAAGAAAGAGAAGCTAGATTAAAAAAAGTTGGAGATGAATTAAAACTTTACCGATGTCATACCATTCTTAACTGCACAAGTGCGTGTCCAAAAGGATTAAACCCCGCTAAAGCAATTGCAGAAATAAAAAAAATGTTAGCTACAGCTAATATTTAAACATTAGACTAATAGGATATTTTGATTTAAAAGTTCATATTCATGAAAATAATTGAGCATTTTGTAGGTGGAAAAACAATTTCCGGTACGTCTAATAGAAAAGGCAATGTATTTAACCCAGCTACTGGCGAACAAGAATCTGAAGTAAGACTTGCTTCAAAATCTGATTTAGATCAAGCAGTTGCAGTTGCTAAAAAAGCATTTGAAACTTGGTCTTTAAAACCTGCTCTTCAAAGAGCAAGAGTGATGTTCAAATTCAAAGAATTGATAGAAAAAAATTCAGATGAATTAACAAAGTTAATTGTATCAGAGCATGGTAAAGTTTATGAGGATGCTAAAGGCTCCCTAACTAGAGGTTTAGAAGTTGTCGAGTTTGCTTGTGGTATACCGCATTTACTGAAAGGTGAATTTTCAGAAAATGTTGGAACTAATGTAGATAGCTGGTCAATGAGACAGCCTTTGGGTGTTGTTGCTGGAATTACACCATTTAACTTTCCAGCGATGGTTCCAATGTGGATGTTTCCAATTGCAATTGCCTGTGGAAATACTTTTATTTTAAAACCTTCTGAAAAAGATCCGTCTTGCCCAATAAGATTAGCTGAACTTTTAAAAGAAGCTGGGCTACCAGATGGAGTTTTTAATGTAGTTAATGGAGATAAAGAGTCAGTAGATGCAATTTTAACCAACCCAGATATTAAAGCTGTAAGCTTTGTGGGATCTACTCCCATTGCAAAATATATTTATGAAAATTCAGCTAAAAATGAAAAAAGAGTTCAAGCATTAGGTGGTGCTAAAAATCATTTAGTAGTAATGCCAGACTGTGATTTAGATGGTGCAGTAAACGGTTTAATGGGTGCCGCATATGGTTCGGCTGGAGAAAGATGTATGGCACAATCTGTTGCAGTAGCAGTGGGTGATATTGGAGATGAATTAGTTTCAAGATTATCTAAAAAAGCTGAGGCATTAAAAGTAGGTCCAGGAATGGATATGACATCTGAAATGGGTCCATTAGTTACTAAAGAGCATCTTGAAAAAGTAAAAAGTTATGTTGATCTAGGAGTTAAAGAGGGTGCAAAACTTGTAGTTGACGGAAGAAATTTAAAATTACAAGGCTATGAAAACGGTTTTTATATCGGCGGATGTTTATTTGATCACGTTAATAAAGATATGAGAATTTATAAAGAAGAAATTTTTGGACCAGTTTTATCAGTAGTTAGAGTTAAAACTTTTGAAGATGCGGCTAAACTAATTAATGACCATGAATATGGCAATGGAGTAAGCATCTACACAAGAGATGGAGATGCAGGAAGAACATTTGCTAGCAAAATCCAGGTAGGAATGGTTGGAATTAATGTTCCTATTCCAGTGCCTATGGCATTTCATAGTTTTGGTGGATGGAAGAGATCATTATTTGGAGATAGTGCAATGCATGGCATGGAAGGAATTAAATTTTATACAAAATTAAAAACAGTAACATCAAGATGGCCCTCAGGAATTCGCTCAAATGCAGAATTTGTGATGCCAACGATGAAATAAAAGGTAAATCATGAAGAAAATATCGTTAATAGGAGCTGGGCAAATTGGTGGTACTTTAGCTCACTTAATCGGAATAAAAGAATTAGTTGATGAAGTTGTATTGTTCGATGTAGCAAGTGGAGTTGCAAAAGGAAAAGCATTAGACATTGCACAATCATCGTCTGTTGATGGATTTAATGTTAAATTTAGTGGAACTGATGACTATAAAGACATTAAAGACTCAGATGTAATTATAATTACAGCAGGCGTTCCTAGAAAACCTGGGATGAGTAGAGATGATTTATTGGGAATAAATCTAAAAATTATTAAACAAGTTGCAGAAGGTGTTAAACAGAATGCACCCAACGCTTTTGTTATATGTATTACTAACCCTCTAGATGTGATGGTAATGGCATTTCAAAAATATTCTGGACTACCGACAAACAAAGTAGTCGGAATGGCAGGTATACTTGATAGCTCAAGATTTAAATTATTTTTGTCTTTAGAATTTAATGTTCCAGTTAGAGAAATTGAAGCAATGGTAATGGGTGGTCATGGAGATACAATGGTGCCACTACCTAGATTTACTAAAGTTTCAGGCAAGCCTCTAATGGAAATAGTTAAAGAAGGAAAAATTTCTCCTGAAAGATTAGAGAGCATAAATCAAAGAACTCGTGATGGAGGAGCAGAAATAGTTAAATATTTGGAAAAAGGTTCTGCATTTTACGCACCAGCGGCATCAGGTGTTGAAATGGCTAAAGCCTATTTAAACGATGAAAAAAAAATGGTTCCATGTGCAGCTTTCATGAATGGTGAGTATGGAGTTAACAATATCTATGCGGGTGTTCCAATAATTATTGGCAAGGATGGTGTTGAAAAAATTGAAATTATTAATTTAGATGAAAAAGAGAAATCAGAATTTATGAATTCAGTAGATGCTGTTAAAAAATTATGGGAAGCAGCATCAGCGATTGATCCGGATTTAGCTAAGTAATAATGAACATCCACGAACATCAAGCTAAAGCAATTTTAAAAAAATATGGTGCTGTCGTCCCAGACGGTATTTTTTCTACTTCTGTTGATGATTTAGTCAAAAAAGCAAAGTCCTTAATAACCGATAAGTATGTTTTAAAGGCACAAATCCATGCTGGAGGTAGAGGTAAAGCTGGTGGTGTTAAGATACTTAATACAATTGAGGAGCTAGAGGTATCTGCAAAAGAATTATTGGGAAAAAAATTAATAACACATCAAACTGGTCCAGAAGGAAGAGAAGTCAAAAGATTGTATGTTGAAGTTTCATCAAATATTGAAAAAGAATTTTATTTATCTTGTTTAGTAGACAGAGCAAGTTCTAAAATTGCATTTATTTCTAGTGATCAAGGCGGAATGGATATCGAAGAGGTAGCTGCAAAAACACCTGATAAAATAATTACCACTAAGGTTGATTTTAAAGATGAAATTAGTGAAGAGGATTGTAATAAAATAATTAATATTTTTTCTTTAAATGGATCAGCTAAAATTGAAGCGATTAATTTGATTAAATCAATTTACAAGATGTTTATAAGTACAGATGCTAACATGGTTGAGATAAATCCATTAATTCTTACTAAAGAAGAAAAAATTATTTGCCTTGATGCGAAAGTAAATTTTGATGACAATGCATTATTTAGACATCCTGAAATATTAGAATTAAGAGATTTAAACGAAGAAGATCCTGCAGAAATTGAAGCTAGCAAATACGACTTAGCATATATTAAGTTAGACGGAAGTATTGGTTGTATGGTTAATGGTGCTGGATTAGCCATGGCTACTATGGATATTATTAAACTTTATGGTGAAGAACCTGCTAATTTTTTAGATGTTGGAGGTGGAGCTTCTAAAGAAAAAGTCTCCGCAGCATTTAAAATAATTTTATCAGATAAAAATGTAAAAGGAATTTTAATAAATATTTTTGGAGGCATCATGCGTTGTGATGTTCTTGCTCAGGGAGTAGTAGATGCAGCTAAAGAAATAAATATTAATGTTCCATTAGTAGTAAGACTGGCAGGTACAAATTTTAAAGAGGGAAAAGAAATATTAGATAACTCAGGATTAAAATTGATTTCTGCCGAAAATTTAGATGATGCGGCTAAAAAAATTGTTGGAGCAATAAAATAAATGTCTGTGCTTGTTAATAAAAATACAAAAGTTATTTGTCAGGGTTTTACCGGGGCCCATGGAACATTTCATTCTGAGCAAGCTATTAAATATGGAACAAATTTAGTTGGAGGTGTTACCCCTAAAAAAGGTGGCCAAAAACATTTAGAAAGACCAGTTTTTAATACAGTTGCAGAAGCTAAAAAAGAAGTTGGAGCAGATGCAACCATGATTTATGTGCCAGCAAAATTTGCAGCAGCAGCTATAATTGAAGCAATCGATGCTTCAATAGATTTAATTGTGTGCATTACCGAGGGTATTCCAATTCAAGATATGCTTAAAGTTAAACAAAAACTTATAAATTCAAAAAGTCGATTAATAGGTCCAAATTGCCCAGGTATAATTACTCCTGATGAATGCAAAATTGGAATTATGCCTGGAAGCATTCATAAAAGAGGGTCTGTAGGAATTGTATCTAGATCTGGTACTTTAACTTATGAAGCAGTTGCTCAAACTACAGAAAATGGATTAGGTCAATCAACCTGTATAGGAATTGGAGGTGATCCAATTAATGGAACAAACTTTATCGATTGTTTAGATTTATTTTTAAATGATCCAGAAACCGAATCTATTCTTATGATTGGAGAGATTGGAGGAACTGCTGAAGAGGAAGCTGCAGAATTTGTTAAAAATCATAAGATTAAAAAACCAATGGTTGGATTTATAGCGGGTATTACTGCTCCTCCAGGAAGAAGAATGGGGCATGCTGGCGCTATAATTTCAGGTGGCAAAGGTGGTGCAGAAGATAAAATAAAAAAAATGGAAGAGTGTGGAATTACTATTGCAAAATCACCATCAATAATTGGAAAAACACTTTTTGATAAATTGTCTAATTGAAAATTGGTGATCCAGCATTATAATTCTAAAAATAAATGTCTTTAAATAAGAATCTAGAATTCGAAAAAACCTCATTTTTAAATAAATCGAATAGTGCATTTATTGAAGAAATGTATGTTCGATACATTAATAAAGATCCAGAGTTACCTAAAAGCTGGAAAGAATATTTTGATGATTTGGGTGAAGAAATAGAAGTTATAGCAAATGAAATTAAAGGTCCATCATGGAACCCATTAAAAAAAATTAAAATAAAAGATATTTCTGAAGATACCCAGGAACAAACTAACGGTCATTTAGAAAAAAACAATGGAGCCTTGTTAGGTTCTGATGAAATTATTAAAAGTAACTCAGATTCTATAAGAGCAGTTGCCCTAATCAGGGCCTATAGACAAAGAGGACATCTTTTAGCAAAGCTAGATCCTCTAGGTATGATGAAAACAGAGTATTTAGATGAACTACATCCTGAACATTATGGGTTTAAAAGTAGCGATTATAAAAAAGAAATTTATTTAGATGGGGTCATAAATAAAAAAAAATCAAATGTAAGAGAAATATTAGATTTTCTAAATAAAGTTTATTGTGGTCCGGTTGGTTATGAATATATGCATATTACAAATCCTGAGGAGAGAAAGTGGCTTAGAGATAGGATAGAACTAGACAAAAATGCTCTTGAATTTACCGAAATTGGTAAAGAAGGAATTTTAAATAAATTGATTCAAGCAGAAGGTTTTGAAAAATTTTTACATACCAAATATGTTGGCACAAAGCGTTTTGGTCTAGATGGTGGTGAAAGTTTAATTCCAGCACTTGAACAAATTATTAAAATTGGCGGCCAATCAAATGTTTTAGAAGTTAAAATTGGCATGTCTCATAGAGGCCGATTAAACGTTTTGGCAAATGTTTTACAAAAGTCTTATAAAAGAATATTCAATGAATTTACTGGAGATATTCATTCACCAACAAAAGATGGAGCGGGAGATGTTAAATATCATCTTGGAGCATCTTCAGATAGGGAATTTGATGGAAATTCAGTGCATGTCAGTTTGACAGATAATCCATCGCACTTAGAGGCGGTAAATCCAGTTGTTCTGGGTCAAACAAGAGCTAAGCAATATTTCCACAAAGACAAACAAAGAAATAAAGTAATACCTATTTTAATACACGGGGACGCAGCTTTTGCAGGTCAAGGAATTGTTGCTGAATGTTTTGCAATGTCAGGTTTACCTGGGCATAATACTGGAGGAACAATCCATATAATAGTTAATAATCAAATTGGTTTTACTACTAGTCCTAGGTTTGCTAGATCTTCTCCTTATCCTTCAGATGTCGCTAAAATGGTTGAAGCGCCCATATTTCATGTGAATGGTGATGATCCTGAAGCTGTGGTTTATGCAACAAGAATTGCTACAGAATTTAGACTTAAATTTAATAGAGATGTAGTTATTGATTTAATTTGTTACAGAAGATTTGGTCATAATGAGGGAGATGAACCTTCATTTACACAGCCATTGATGTACAAAAAAATAAGATCACATCCAACAGTAACCAACTTGTATGGCAAAAAGTTAATTGAACAAAAGTTATTTAATGAAAAATCATTAAAAGAAAAAATAGATAAATTTAAAAATTTATTAGATGATCAATTTAAAAATGCAAAAGATTATAAACCTAAAATAGAATGGTTTGAGGGTACTTGGTCAAGATACAAACCAGAAAAAGGAAAAGACAAACGAGGAATAAGTGGTGTTGATGAAAAAATCTTAAAAGAGATTTCAAATAAAATCAATGTTATCCCTGCTGATGTTAGTGCTCATAAGACAATAATTAAAATTTTTGAATCTAGAAAAAAATCTATAGATGAAGGTAAAAATATTGATTGGGCAACTGCTGAGGCTTTAGCTTTTGGTTCTTTAGTGGAACAAGGTTTTCCAGTAAGATTAGTGGGCCAGGACTCTGGAAGAGGTACTTTTAGTCAAAGACACTCAGTATTAAGAAATCAACTAAATAATAAAAGATACGTTCCTCTAAATAATATTTCAAAAAATCAAAAACAATTTGAAATTGTTGACAGTTTTTTATCAGAGTTAGCAGTATTAGGATTTGAATATGGTTATAGCTTGGTAGAACCCAACACACTTACATTGTGGGAGGCGCAATTTGGAGATTTTGCTAATGGTGCACAGGTCATTATCGATCAATTTATTTCATCAGGAGAAAGGAAGTGGTCAAGAGCATCTGGACTAGTAATGTTATTACCTCATGGCTATGAAGGTCAAGGCCCAGAACATTCTTCAGCGCGACTTGAGAGATTTCTTCAACTTTGTTCTAATGATAATATGCAAGTATTAAATTGTACAACACCTGCAAATTATTTTCATGCCCTTAGAAGACAGATGAATAGAGATTTTAGAAAACCATTAGTAATTATGACGCCAAAATCTTTATTAAGAAACAAATATTGTGTATCAAATTTGGTTGATTTTAATAAAAAGAATTCTTTTCATAGAGTTATGTGGGATCATGCTATCGATCCTGCTTATAATGGTTTTATTAAACTCAAACCAAGTTCAAAAATTAGAAAAGTTATTATGTGTTCGGGTAAAGTTTATTTTGATTTATTAGAAGCAAGAGAAAAACTTAAAGTAGATGATGTTGTTTTATTTAGGATTGAACAACTTTATCCATTTCCAGCAAAAAGTTTAGTGAAAGAAATAAAACCATATGCAAAATCTGCCAAATTTTATTGGTGTCAGGAAGAACCTAAGAATATGGGTGCTTGGTTCTCTGTAAGAGACTATATCCAATGGACATTAGATAATATTAAGGCTAATAATAAAGAAATTTCTTATATTGGAAGAAGCCCAGATGCATCCCCAGCAACAGGTTATGCGAAAAGGCATATTTCTCAGCAACAAGAAATTATTAAAAAAGTTTTTGAATAATTATTATGAGTGAAAAAATAGTAGTTCCAGTCTTAGGTGAAAGCATATCAGAAGCAACGGTTGCTAAATGGCTTAAAAAAGAAGGTGATTCTGTTGAAGCAGATGAGCCAATTGTAGAATTAGAAACAGATAAAGTTAATCTAGAGGTCCCATCTCCTATAACAGGTACTCTTACAGAGATTAATTCAAAAGATGGATCTGTTGTTGAAGTTGGTGCGCTGCTAGGCTCTGTTAGTGAAAACGGTAGTGCGGTAGGTAAAATTAAAGAAATTAAAAAAGTAAGCACACAACCTAAAGAAAATAATGTAATTCCCTTAGAAGTTTCTAAAAAACAACCAAAAGTTTTTGAAGAAAAACAAGACAACGAAGATTCAGAAGAGTCCCCACTTATTCTTACAAATGAGATTAAAGAAGTGGCACCACAGATAGAGACAATAAGCAATCAAACTTTATCACCAGCAGTAAGAAAAATAGTTGTTGAAAATAAAATTGATGTTCAAGCTGTTAAGGGTACCGGTAAAGATGGTAGAATTTTAAAAGGAGACCTAATCAGCTTAATGGGCGCTAATCCTCAACCTTCAGAAAGAAAAGTTCAGTATGGTCAAGAGGAAAGAATAAAAATGACTAGGTTAAGACAAACAATTGCAAAAAGATTAAAACAAGCACAAGAAAATGCAGCTTTATTGACTACATTTAATGAGGTTGACATGTCAAGCATAATGGAAATGAGAAAAGAAAATCAAGAGGATTTTCAAAACAGATATGGAATCAAATTAGGTTTTATGTCTTTTTTTGTAAAAGCTTGTGTATTGGCTTTAAAGGCTTTTCCAGCAGTAAATGCTGAAATAGATGGTGACGAAATAATTTATAAAAATTATTATAATATAAGTTTTGCAGTTGGTACGGATAAAGGTTTGGTTGTACCAGTATTAAGAAATGCCGATGAACTATCGTTTGCAGATATAGAAAAAAATATCAAAGAAATTTCAGAAAAAGCAAGAGATGGTAAACTTACAATTGAGGATCTTCAAGGTGGAACATTCACCATTAGCAATGGAGGTGTTTATGGATCAATGCTTTCAACACCAATATTAAATCTTCCACAATCAGGAGTATTGGGAATGCATAATATTGTTGAAAGACCAGTTGCAATTGATGGAGAAGTAAAAATTAGACCAATAATGTATTTAGCACTTTCATATGATCACAGAATAATCGATGGAAAAGAGTCTGTTTCATTTCTAAAAATGATTAAAGAAAATTTAGAAGACCCTAGAAGGTTATTTTTAGGTATTTAATGTCAGAAAAATTTCAAGCTGTAGTAATTGGTGGTGGACCTGGTGGTTATGTTTGTGCAATTAGATTAGCTCAATTAGGATTTAAAACAGCATGTGTTGAGTCAAGAGGTGCTTTGGGTGGCACCTGTTTAAATGTGGGGTGTATACCATCTAAAAGTCTATTAAATTTATCAGAAGAATTTCATAAAGTTCAAAATTTATCCAGCAAAGGAATTGAAGTTGGAGAAGTTAAGCTAAATCTTGAAAAAATGATGAAAAGTAAGGATAAAGCAGTCACTGTGTTGACTAAGGGTGTAGAATTTCTTTTGAAAAAAAATAAAGTTTCATATTTTAAAGGTACTGGAAGTTTTAAAAATAATAATGAAATATCAATCTTAGATGAAAAGGGTACCGAGACTCTAATTCACTCAGAAAAAACAATAATTGCAACTGGATCAGTTCCTGTTTCCTTACCAGGAATTGAAATTGATGAAAAAATAATAGTATCTTCAACAGGTGCTCTTAAATTAGATAAAGTACCCACAAAAATGGTTGTAGTTGGTGGAGGATATATAGGATTAGAGATGGGATCAGTATGGTCTAGGTTAGGTGCTGAAGTACATGTTGTTGAATTTTTAGATCACATTACCCCTGGCATGGATAAAGAAATATCTATTGAATTTATGAAAATTTTAAAAAAACAGGGAATACACTTTCACATGCAGAATAAAGTTGAATCTATCGCTAAGAGTAATTCAGGTGCAACTGTAATTACTATTGATAAAGATGGAAATAAAAATGAATTTGATTGTGATGTAGTTTTAATTTCAGTGGGTAGAAAACCAAATACACAAGGTTTAAATTTGGAGACAATTGGTGTTCAGCTTGATGATAAAAAAAGAGTTAAAGTCGATCATGCCTATAAAACAAATGTGCAAGATATTTATGCTATAGGTGATGTAATAGCTGGACCCATGTTAGCTCATAAAGCTGAAGATGAAGGTATTGCGGTTGCAGAAAATATTGCAGGCCAATCAGGTCACGTAAATTATGATACTATTCCTGGAGTAGTTTACACAACGCCCGAAGTAGCTTCTATTGGCAAAACTGAAGAACAACTCAAAGAGTCAAATATAGAATATAAAATTGGAAAATTTTCATTTATGGCTAATTCAAGGGCGAAAGCAATTGATGATGCAGAAGGGTTTGTAAAAATATTAGCAGACAAAAATACTGACAAGGTTCTAGGAGCACACATTATTGGACCACATGCTGGAGAATTAATTGCAGAAATTGGAGTTGCTATGGAATTTGGTGCAAGCTCAGAAGATATTGCGAGAACATGTCATGCACACCCAACTTTCTCAGAAGCAGTTAAAGAGGCAGCATTATCAGTTGATAAAAGAGCAATACACTCTTAGTTTTTTCTCTTAATATAAAAGGATGAAAGTTCCGATTCTTTTACCCAACATTTTTAATCATCCTTTTACATATGAGTCAGATCAAGCTTTAGAGACTGGAGACTATGTATTAGTTCCTTTTGGTAAATCTAAAATTACAGGAGTAGTTTGGGATGATTTTGAGAAAAAAAATAATAAAAACTTTAAAATTAAAAAAATTATTAAAAAATTAGAGGTCCCAAGATTAAAAAAAAGTACTATTAAATTTTTAAACTGGTTCTCAGAGTATAATATTATTCCTAAAGGTATGGCATTAAAACTTATGTTGTTGAGTGGCAATGCTATTGAGAAACTTTCAAATTCAGATCTTCAAAAATTTGAATTTATAAAAAAAAATAATTCCTTTGAACTTTCTGAAGAACAAAAAAATTCATTAAAAAAAATGAATGAAGTTAATGAAAAATTTAGAGTTCACGTTCTTCAGGGCACCACAGGTTCTGGAAAGACAATGGTATATTTTGAGGCTTTAAAAGATAGAATTATAAAGGGATTTCAAGGATTAATCTTGTTACCCGAAATTGGTTTAACAGGCCAATTTGAAAGTAAGTTCATTGAATTTTTTGGTTTTCAACCAGCAGTTTGGCACTCTGGAATTACAAAAAAAAACAAAGAAATTATTTGGAGTGGAATTGCTAATGGAGAAATAAAAGTAGTTATTGGTGCTAGATCATCTTTATTCCTACCTTTTAAAAATTTAGGATTAATTATTGTTGATGAAGAACACGATCAATCCTACAAACAAGATGAGGGTGTTACTTACAATGCAAGAGATATGGCTATTTCAAGAGCATCATTTGAAAATATACCAATAAATTTAATTACAGCCGTACCATCAATCGAAACTTTTGAAAATATTAAAAAAGGAAAATATTCATCTTCTAAAATTGAAAAGCGATTTAAAAATGCATCTTTACCTGAGTATGAAATAATAAATTTAAACAAAACAAAATTAGATAAACAATCATGGCTTTCAAAAGAAATAATAGAAAAAGTAAAATTTCATTTAAATAGAAAAGATCAAATATTATTTTTTTTAAATCGAAGAGGGTTTTCCCCACATGTTTTGTGTAACAAGTGTTTTAACAGTTATACGTGTCCAAATTGTTCGATTAATCTAGTTTATCATAAAAATAAAAATAATTTATTATGTCACTATTGTGGTTTCAAAGGATCATTAAATAGAGATTGTGTTAAAGATGGAAAATGTGAAAATATCTTTAGTGGTCCTGGAGTAGAAAGAATTTCAGAGGAAGTAAAAAAAAATTTTCCAAATAAAAAAATTGAAATTTTTTCAAGTGATACAATGAATAAAAAAGACTCTTCTATAAAACTTGAAAAAATAATTAATAATGAAATTCAAATTTTAATTGGAACCCAATTAATATCAAAAGGTTTTCATTTTCCAAATCTTAACTGCATTGTTGTTGTTGATATTGATTTAACTTCACAGGGTCATGACTTAAGAGGTGCAGAAAAAAATCTACAACTCTACCATCAATTATCTGGTAGAGCAGGAAGAACTGGAAAACCTGCTGTAGTATATTTTCAAACATATAGCAACAACCCTAAAATGATCCTTGATATCACAAATAAAAATCCTGAAATTTTTTTAGAAAAAGAATTAGAGTTGAGAAAGATGAACAAACTTCCACCTTTTCAAAGATTTATATCTTTAATCTTAACGGGAGAAAATGAGGATAAATTAGAAAAGGAAGCATTTAAATTTAAAGATTTTTTACAAGGAAAAATAATTGGAAAAATTCTGGGACCTGTAAGTGCCCCGATTTTTAGATTAAAAAAAAAATATAGGGTACGATTTTTAATAAGGGGTCCAAAATCAATGAACATGCAGAACTCAGTCGCAAATATTGTCCCAAATTATAAATTTCCCAGTGGAATAAAACTGTCGGTTGATGTTGACCCAATAAACTTCAATTAATCCTTAAAAAAAAGGA
>Ga0209631_10000207_pt1 | contig 78612 bp, 62 predicted proteins | sample COG_08_FD_184752 | JGI IMG/M metagenome (GOLD analysis project Ga0209631, IMG submission 184752) | Pelagic Microbial community sample from North Sea - COGITO 998_met_08 (SPAdes) (version 2) | ecosystem: Environmental > Aquatic > Marine > Neritic zone/Coastal water | place: Helgoland, sampling... | reverse complement strand
TACAACCAAACGATCTGAATGATTTAGATGATTAATCGTATGTAATCAAAGGGGGACCCATCAACTCACCGGTAATCGCAGGGGTACCGATTCAGAGCATGGTCAGTGTTGCCAATCGTACGCCCCATGCGGCTTTGAGTTCTTCATCCTCAACACAAGTTTGGGCGACAGCAGCAAGCATTGAATCTTCAATGTCATCAGGGTTGTTGAGCAAGGATTCGAACGTTTCCATCCTTCCAAGCCGTTGAGAAAGCGTCAACATGGCACGTAAGTCCGGTCGATCCTCACCAGAGGTTGATTCTGGGAGTTGTGAACAACACCAATCAAAGACACCATTGATGTCTTCTGGATGAACCATGAGCACTGGTTCCTCATCTTCGGCACTGCGTGGTTTTGCCTCCTGCACTTGCACATTCATCCGTTCAGCATTCTCATCGATGCAATCGCTTGAAAAGTCGAGGAATAAAGCACCAGCCTCAACCGCCATATTCGTTTGATGAGCCAAGATGGCGTGCGTGTGAGCGTTCCATGCGTGCCTTGCTGCGTCAAACATGTGGCCAAGTCCTGCTCGAATACGACTGGCACCGAGTCGAGATATGGCGATGGTCTCGTGTGCATGACTTCCATCGCGTGGAATTTCAGCATAGGTTGTCAGCGCCATGAGTGGCTCGCCAGCTGCCATATGGAAAGCGGCTTTGTTGATCAGGGAGAGGTCATGGTCTCGGCTTGCCTTCGCCACCGAACTCAGCCGAGTTTCTGCCCAAGTGAGGTCCTCTGACGCTCCTTCTGAATCCCCCATTTCGTAGCGGGTAAGGCCACGTTCCATGCGCAAGCGCCCCTCAAGGGCGAGATCACGCGTTTGTTTTGCCCTGGCAATTTCCAGTGCCTCATTGATGGCGCCTTCGAGGCGGTGATCGCCGAGCATTCTTCGTCGAACAAGGTTCAATGTGGCTTCTTCTGCAGGCGAAAGTTCTGGTGTTATGACTGCTAAGAGTTCCGCAGCATCCAAAAACAAAGCAGCCTCTGCCAATGGAAGCCATTTGCTCCAATTCATTTCATCGCGCCATTCCGTGAGTGCAGCAATGTCCACGGGACCTTCTTCTCTCCATTTTGAGATAAAGAAACCAGGGGCCTTTGGCATATTGATTTCAGTCATTCTTCTTCCTCCATGCGTTTAGCGATGGCCACTTGTGCGATGAAGGCAGATTCTGCGGCGATGCGGTCTGTTTTGCCAGACCATCCTGCTGCACCATCGTGGCCTCCACCCTCACCACCAATTCGTTCAGCAACAGCCGACATCAGGTGACCGAGATGAATACCTTGCTGGGTGCTCGATCGTGGTGCACGGGCGGTTAAGCGTGTTTGGCCATCCCTAAACCTGCTGACCAGAGCGATTTCAGCACCTGTTCCAACAAGCATTCCCGCAAGTCGCCCTTCGAGGGTTCCTGAATATGTATGGACAATATTCCATGCTCCTGAATCGATGGATTTAGCCCTTGAGAGTCCCCTAAGGAGGCTTCCTCTTTCACTTGGTGAAGTGCTATCGGATTCTATAAACTGCAGGAATGAAGCGTAATCGATGTCGGAATGTTGCAGCATTTGATTGGCAGATTCAAAAGCGCCTTGGTCGGCGTGGCGAAAACGTCCGGTGTCGGTGATCAATCCTGCCAGAAGCATTTTCCTCACGACATCGGAACGAGATTGTGGTGAAAATTCGAGCAAATACTTGTCAATAATTTGGGTGGTTGCCCTCACATTCCAACGAAGACTCATGTCGTGTTGGCCAAGAACCCAATCTGAGGTGGCGTGGTGGTCGATGATGCACACTGGGACTCCTGCGGGCAGTTCAACTCCAACCTGTCCGGGGGCGGCAGCATCAACGATGATGAGGCCACCAATCGCAGCAGGCCATGATGTGTGCTCTGATGCAATCTTTCGGAACGGAGCATGGAGTTGTTCCACGACCCTTTTTGCAGTTCTGCCCAAGTGGACGCCACATGCCATCAAGTTAGGTTGCGACGACGCAAGGGCGATGGCAGATCCCACCGTATCCATGTCTCCATTCTTTCCTGTTAACACGGGTACAGGGCCACGTTCACATGCAGCGCTCAGCCACTCGTGAAAGGCGTGAAGATCATTGGAATCCACTGTGGACATGTTCACTCAGATCCTTTCAGAACAGCTTGCAACTGCTCATAAGTTGCCATTAATTGTGCTTCCCTTTCTGTAAATCGGGTCAAATGTTCGTTCAGGGTAGCAAGAGTTTGCTGAAGTTCTTCCAAAAGGGCCTTCCGATCCGAGACTTCAACCAAGACACCGCCCATTTGCTGGTGGAGGGCAAGATGGTCTGGTTGATTGCGAACCGAGTCAACAGTGGTCTCGAGTTCAACCACTTGGGCTCTAAGATTAGCGACTTGTTGACGCGCTGCTTGTACTTCGCCGACCACGGCTTGGAGTTGTTCCATGCTGTCCATAGTTTCACCTCAATCGTTGGCCTTAGATGAATCCTCGCCTTGTGAGGGGTTGCCCAAAACGCCAAGCAATGAATCGACGGCGATGAGGCCTCGCACCCGAGTGTTCCACATAGCTCGCAAATCCTTTGCTTTGGATTCATTCAACGAGAATGAAAAAGAAGTGGATTCGGTGTGCCAGTGAACACGCTCATCAGTGGCTAAGGCGTTCGCGAGTGCTTTGGTGTTTGAGTCACTGCTTGACTTCACTTCAAGAGTGAGGCGCCAGGTCGTCGTCACGGTGATCACCGCTCAAGTGCAGAATCACTCTTCTTCAGAGATTTCGCCAGCCGCCATTGCACGCTCGTAATCCATTGCTGCTTGTTGGGCAATGTACGCCATGTCTGCGGTTGTTGCGCCCTCAATGGAGCGTCGTAGAATTCTGTTGTTTGCGTCAGAGGCACGGGTGAATGGTTCCCAAGCGCCACCAGCGAATGTGTGCCCACACTTGCCGCAGGCCCAAATGCCGACTGACTTGCGTGTCACCTTGCGGTATTGACAAACTGGGCATGTGTACTTGGCATTTTTCTTTGCCAATGCTGATCCTGCGTTGCGTCGAACGGAAACACCATATCGTGCTCCAAATCGTGCTGTTGCGCCTGCTTTCTGTGTTCGCTTTGCCAATCAGTTCCCCTCCTGGTTTGCAACGAGTTTTCGCAGTTCGGTGCATCGTAGATGCGCCACTTCGAAGATCTCGGCAAATTCTGCGGGCGTGAATACCCCTCTTAATCCCTTTTGCAAGGAATGGAGGTGGCCTTCGTCACCTAGAGTGATGTGGATGCGCTCATCGCCACCCAATTCTTCCTCTTCAGATGGATCGTAGATGTAGCGTCCACCAACGCGAGTGAAGGAGGACATAATTGGTGTACCATTGACCTTTAGTGTGTAGTCTTCGCCAACGTCGAAACGCTTTGCTGGGACCACTGCAGTGCGGAGTGCAGCGATGGCTGCAAGTCCACATGCATCGAAGATGTTTCCACCGTCTGAAAGAACGTGGATGTCAATCATAACGCCCCAGACTTTTTCGCCGGGAACAATGCATAGGCTTTCCATATCGATGCAGCCCGATTCACGGATGCCACGGTCGACAACACGGCCGAGTTCGATGGATTGAGGTGATGGTGGTCCTGGCTCATACTTTCGGTGAGCCACAGGCCGTAGTTCAGCTCCACACATGAGGGATCCTTGTGCTGGGCGGTCTGGCCACGGGGTTCGTAGTTCGAATTTGACACCAGCGTAGACGATGGTGTCGCCCATGACGACCTTTGCAGATCCTTCTGCGTTGTAGAGGCAGTCCGTTTCGAGGGTGACTTCGCGTCCTTCCCAGCGTCCACGACCGTCGAGGCGAAGGTCATCTTCTGCAAGGCGAGCGAGTTCTTGGCGAAGCAATGTTGGAACGAGTTCGACCATCAGTTTTCACCTCCTTCGTATCGGCGCTTAAGCGCATCAACCATGATTTCGTGAATCTCGGCTGCGGCCTTGAAATTGTATTCCATAGCAAGGTTGAATTCATCTGGTGAGAGGTCTCCATCCATTTGCAGGAATGCGATTTCACCGGTGTTTGGAAGGATTCCAACCGGCAAGTCGGCTTGACCGTAGTTGTCTTCTGCTTTGTCAAGGTCGAGCACAACAGTGTCTTCGACCTTTCCGGATGCCACACCTACGATGAGGTCACGCATTGGGATACCAGCGTCGGCAAGAGCAACGGCGGCGGCGGTAATGCCCACGCAACGTGTGCCTGCTTCAGCAGCGAGGATTTCAATTTCAACACGAATTTTCGATCGTGGGTATCGCTCCACAAGGACAACAGATTCGAGTGCTTCTGCGGTGACCTTGGAGATTTCACGAGAGCGTCGGTTGTATCCTGGGCGGATTCGGTCGCTGGTCGAGAACGGAGCCATGTTGTATCGAACATCAATGACTGCGCGGTCTTGGCGCTGAATCTTTCGAGGGTGTGCTTCCATTGGGCCATAGACTGCAGCAACGGCCACGTTCAATCCATGGGTCACCATAGCCGAGCCATCTGCAGCGGGTAGGACACCTGCTTCGATTGCGACTGGTCGCATTTCGTCAATTTTTCTTCCGTCGAGCCGTAGCCCGTCGTCTCGTAGCAGTTGTACATCACCATATCCACCCATCAAGCATCACCTTTTTTTGGAGCATTTTGTTCAAGAGCAGACAGTTCTGCTTCGAATGTTGTTTTGTGGCCAGAGGCCTGTGTAAGAGCCACCGCTTGGCGGGCCCATGCGGTGCCTTCAGCATCGCCATCGATCCAAACACGTCCGTTTTCTCCGATGATGATTCTGCTGTCAGAAGCATCCCGTAGGCGTTGAACGGTTGCGTTGCCTTCGCCTCGCAAGCGGTCGATGTGATTGATTGGGACGTTGACAACGGTTCCTTGGTTAAGGCGTCGCAATCCAACACCTTTCATGGTGAGGACCACGTTGTGGCATTCATCGACTTCTTGAACTCGTGCCAAGACGACGTCGCCAATGCCCATGTGTTGTCGGGCTGCCCCAAACTCGACCTTCCAAGGGGCGAGGGACATTGGGAGAAGTCCTTGGAACGGTCCGTTGATGTTCATGAACCAGAGGTTGTTTCGGACTTCGGCCACGACAGCGACGATAAGGTCGCCAGAACGGGGCATGTAAGCACTGTTGATCGGGTCGACCGACACAGTGTTGTTGAATTCTTTTGTCCACCCAAGTCGGGTGGCAATGATGGTATCGTTTTGTGCGATTGCACCGCTTCCTACGCGCTTCCCAGCGACTGGCCCGATGGCCATTCCTGGGGTCACGAGGCGCAGCTCGGCGCCGTTTTGACCGTTGGACATTTCTTTCTCTCCATTCTGCGCCACCGACCATCCCATGATAAAGCCGACCCTCAAGCAGACTCTCGGTTGATGGGTGTTGTTATGATTCAATTCAGAGTTCTTTGACCTCTGTATCCGAAGATTGCCTCATGATTTGGTCAATGAGGTCAGGCTTCATTCCTGCAGGACATTCAATGACAGCAGCCCATGAGCCATTTTCTAACCACTGCTCTTTTTGCTGATAGGGTCGAAGGATTCTAGAGACGGAACCGTAAGCAGAGCCTGGAACCTTGAAGGCTAGCTTTACCGACTCAAATGAAAGCGGAATCATTGGCTTCAGTTTATCGATTGCCTCCTTGACTTGATCCTCAAGCCGCTTGAACGGGTCGACCGAATAGCGTGATTCATCGAGGGCGAGTTCAATTCGAGTTTTCGGATGGGGGCTTTTCGTTTTTGGATCGACAGCCTGGACGTGGATTTGGTGGACAATCTGTTGCCGCATCCGCTCAACCATTGCCTTTCGTTGTGCTGTTGTCAATTGGATGCTTCCTTTGGTCAGGATTGTTCTCGCTATGGTACGAATATCTTGGGTGCCAAATGTGTTTTCGATGGCTTCTGCAGTTGGGCGTTCGCCACCTCGTGCATCATGAAACACTTCGTCCATGGCCATGAAGGCATTGAGATCAACAGACTCTGGGTCACTCTTGAAGGCATCAACCAAATCGGGGTTGAGAAGAACTTCGTAGCGTTTTCCACCTTTTTCCATTCGTGCAAGAACGGCGTTGTCGAGACTCACCATAGGACTTCCTCGAATCAAGAGAGGCTGAGCCAGCCTTTCATGCTGGTGGTTCAATTTCAGTCATCAAGCGGCTTGAGCCGGTCAATTTGCTTGTTCACTTCGCCACGGTCGAGCACTCTGTACCCTTCTTTGTCGATGACGGTGACTTCAACAGCTTCACGGTTGAGTTCAGTGTCGTTTGCGGATCGGAGTGCTTCGAGACCGAGTTTCATTGCTGCGTTGAGTGTGAGGCCTTCTTTCCAGTTGGATTCAAAGTGCTCAATCACGGTGTTGCGGCCGCTGCCGATTGCACCTGCATGGTAGGATTGGTATGCACCACTTGGGTCCGTTTCGTAGAGATGAATGCCATTGTCGTCGACTCCACCAATCAACAATGCGGTTCCGAACGGGCGAGAACCTCCATATTGAGTGAAGGATTGTTTGAAGTCACAGATTTTCTTGACCAGCACATCGACAGGAACGGTGTCTGCGTATGTGATTCGGTTCACTTGTGATTCAACACGTGCTCGTGCCACAAGTTGGCGAGCATCTGCGACGAGGCCAGAGGTGGCGATGCCAATGTGGTTGTCAATTTTGAACATCTTTTCGATGGATTCAGGGATGATTAACCTGCTCACAATGCGCTTGTCACAGACAAGAACAACACCGTCACGGAACTTGAGTCCTGCGGTGGTTGTTCCCCGCTTCACGGACTCACGTGCGTATTCAACTTGGAACAATCGTCCGTCTGGGCTAAAGGTGGTGATGCCGTGGTCGTATCCTCTTCCGCTTGGTTGCATTTTAATTCCCTCATCTTTTCCGTTGAATCGACGCTTTATGAGGATGAGGGTTCTTTCAGTTGAACCGACACCTCGTTGAAAAGGTCGCTAACGACTGCAAGATACCGCCACCCATTATGAACCCTCACACGGATTCTCACCCCTAACCTCATGTGAAAGAGCCACGTCCGAGAATCGTGCGAGTTGCAGTCTTATCTTCGGGTGGCAAAGATTCTGCTGCCGCATGGTGGTGGGCCCAATGCAAAGGCTGGGATGTTGTGGCCTTGGTCACGGTAAACATCACTGGTGGAGACTCATGGATGTTCCAGATTCCTGGCACTCACCTTGTGGAACACCAAGCCAAAGTGGCTGGAATTCCATGGATGAATGTGGCGACTCCGGGTGTGCAGGAAGAAGAAATTGACGATCTACAAGATGCACTTTCATCCCTTGACATCGATGGAATCGTCAGCGGAGCGCTGCGTTCTGATTATCAGAAATCCCGCTTAGAGCGAATGGCGGAACGGCTGGGAATTCGCAGTTGGACACCCTTGTGGCACCAAGACAGCCTTCAACACATGCGAGGCCTTGTTGAGCATGGCTTTGAAATCATGATCACCTCCGTGAGCTGTGAAGGTCTTGATGAATCATGGATTGGAAGTGTACTCACAACAAAGTCGCTTGACCTCTTGGAACAACGCTCCAAAGCCTTCCGCTTCAATGTGGATGGCGAAGGCGGTGAATACGAAACGCTCGTGGTCGCAGGTCCTCATTTAGGAGGTCGACTGCAGGTACAAGGAACCGTCCAATGGGACGGAACACGCGGAACGTTTGAGTTCGACGACGTCACAACCGTGAGCGTGTAATCTTCATTGGATTGCAGCACGAGCCAGAGCCACGCATTCATCAACCAATTCGCCTGAAACACCAATGTGATTTGCGGGGTCAAACATGGCTTCGAGTTCTTCGGCACTGAAGGCTGCAGCGATGGCCGGCGTTCTGCTGCAGACATCGATCAGTTCTTCCTTATTGGCAACAGCAGCGAAGGAGGCCTCACGAAGAATTTCGTGTGCCTCATCTCTGGGAATCCCATGCTCAACAAGATCGATCATGACTTTTTCAGCCATAACGAGCCCTCGTTGTGATTTGATGTTCTCGAGGCATCGCTCAGCATCGACCCACATGTTGGTCAAGACGTCTCGCGTTTTGGCAATCACATCTTCACACAAGGCAGAACCGTGGGAAAGAGTGAACCGTTCACTGCTTGAATTGGCTAAGTCGCGCTCGTGCCACAAAAGTGCGTTCTCGTAGGTTGGGATGATCATTGAGCGAACGATTCGTGCGAGGCCTGAGGCGTTTTCAGACTTGATTGGGTTCTTCTTGTGGGCCATTGTTGAGGATCCAACTTGCTTTTCGATATCGAAGCCTTCTCCCGCTTCTTGGATTTCGGACCGTTGGAGATTTCGTACCTCTTGAAGTATTTTCTCGCATGTTGCTGCGATGTTGGCAAGCCAAGAAACGTATTCGATGTAACGGTCTCGACCAACAACCTGTGTCGTGGCGAGAGGAACGCCGAGGCCGAGGTGGGTGAGGATAAGGCGTTGGAGTTCACGTGCGTTCTCACCTTGGGCAGCCCCTGTGCCCACAGCGCCGAGGAATTTCCCGACGGCAATTCGTGGTGTCGCTTCGTCGAGTCGAACAAGTTGTCTTCGCAACTCATCAAGCCAAACTGCGGCTTTCAAGCCAAACGTGATTGGCACGGCTGCTTGACCGTGGGTTCGACCGAGCATGACGGTGTCGCGTTCCCGCTCTGCGACATCAGCACATACACCGATGAGAAGGCACAATTGTTCTCGAAGCATCACGATGCTGTCGCGCAGTTGGAGGGCCACGGCTGTGTCCACAATATCATTCGAGGTGGCACCAAGATGGATGCACCAACCAGCTTCACCAGCCGCTTCCGCCATCGCTTTTGTCAACGCCATGATGTCGTGACGGGTCTCTGCTTCAATTTCTGAAACCCGTTCTTTGGTGACTGAGGTTGGGTTTGCAATCGATGCGACAATGTCGTAGTCGGCTTTTGAAACTCGACCGAGTTGCATGTGCGCCCAAATCAAGGCTCGTTCGACTTCGAGTTGTCGTTCATGGCGACCCACTTCGGACCAAATGTGTTTGAATTCTTGGCAGCCATACCGGTAGTCGAGTGGGCAGAAGGACATGGTTGAAGGCTTACGCCTCGATTCATCAACCTTACCGTCAACCATCCATGCCAAATCTGGCAGATTTTATCGTCTCAAGATGTGGAGTTGAGGGCTGCATCTTCTGCCATCGGCCGCATCACCATGCGAATCAGGATCACGGCTGCTATGGTCGAGAGAACGAAAAACACACCCACATAATCAGATATGTTGTACCACATCATGACAACGCCGAGAAGCGATGCATAGGCGATCAATTGGCACACTGCTGAAGCGGTTTGGAGGCGGTTCATGTGAGCCTCGCTTAACTTACCTTCATGTTCAAGAATGAAGGTGTAAATCAAGAAGTAAATCCCTTGGAAGGGAATCGCTGCGGCGATGATGGTCAGCGCAATTTCCCGAATCCATGAGTAAGTGCGCTCTTGTTCGATGCCTTGGAACAGCATGAAAGCAGTGTTCGTACCAAGAAGTGCGGCCATGATGGTCCAGCGCTTATCTTGAGAGGATGTACGGCTCTCAACATTGACTGAACCTTCATCCATTAGAGTCGGGAAATGACATCAAGGGTTTGATGTTTACCGTACAAAGGCGTGAATGAAAACGGGTTTGTTCACCGCTTTTTCTTCACCGTTCACGCAGAGGCGATGAGCTTGATGATGAGGCCGGTTACGCCTGCGACGATGAGAAGAAGAATCATCATGGCCAGCGGGCCATATTGGTTCTTGTCGGCCACTGCCGTCCCAAAGAAACCGTCCCTTGAAATGGCATGGCCAAAGGATGTGGCTTCCTCGAATTCTGGAAGCGGACGGCGTGGAATTCGTTCTCCTTCTCGCACAACGAGTTCGTCGCCCATGAACTCCGGTAAGGCCGGTAGGGCATGAAGGTTGCTCTTCCCTCACTCATCGGAAGTATATTGCACGGTGGACATAACGGCATTTCATGACTCGCATGTCCTTTCCACATGACGGAGGTCGAATTCATCTCGCCGTTGAAGGCAGCACTGGTGGTACAACGTTGGGTTTGCACATGGCTGCAGATGCAATTGAGCAAGGAGGTCGTGTGCTTTGGGCCGCCCCAGAAATGCCGGATGGGGTGCGTTTTGGTCAATTGTTTGAACACCTGAGTTTAGCGGACTCATCAAGGTTTCACGCCATGAATTTAGTTGGCTCCCTAACACAGGCGGTGGATGTACTGGTTGAGACATCGACAGCTTTACCAAGCGTTTCGTTAATCGTATTGGACGATTGGTGCGACCAAAGCGGTCGAATCCCAAAGGGACGAGTGAAGGATGCCAGCACTTTGGGTCATTCACTTGATTCAGCCATCACGCTTCTTCTGATCAGCAAAGGCGGCATTGACGCTGGAAACAACGAAAAAAACCTGAATGTTCGTTCAGAAGCAGCGATGATCGAAGGCGGCTTCCAAATCTGGACCCTCGAACGGCCAAATGATGGTCCAGTTCGTTCGATCACTTGTGGCAACAAGCATTACGAATGTCGCCTTACGGATGATGGATTCCAACTTGATTAATCGTCGTTGGTTTCATCTTCACCAAGTAATTCTGCCATCTCATCGAGGGCATCTTCATCTGGTTCGTCAAATTGTTCAGGGTTTTTCGCTCCGCCTTCAAGTTCGTCATCTCCAGCGACCTTTGGTGCAGCTGCTTCGAGCATTTTATCGCGGTTTTCACCCGCCTTTCGAGCGATAAACCAAGCCATTGCCAAAAACATCAGGCCTAGGGCAACATAAGCGATGGTCTTGGTTGTCTGTTCTTCCACCATGAGCCTCGTATCCCTTGTTTATGTTTAGCCATTGCGGCTCTTGTTGGGTTCTTTATTCCAATCCAATGGTTTCGCTAGATGTCGCCGAGCATCCATTGGTGGTTGAGTCCAGGGACTCGACATCCTTGTCTTACCCTCAATCCAGGCCTCATTTTGTCGGTTTTTACAGGTTGGACAACGGACTCCTTGTCCCTTACCCATTGATTTCATGCGCCGATTGCAAGCAATGCACATCGGTCGTTCCTTCGTTGGTGCTGGCGTATGAAGACGCAACCGTTCGAGATGGAGTACGCCTTGCTCGGGATTGAGCCCCATTCCCTCGATTTCATCGCCCGGGCAAAGCGATTGTGCTAGATGTTTGACATCTCCCGATTCAGCAAAGGCAAGCCATTTCCCTGCGTTGGTCTGAATGACTGTTGTGCCACGACTCAGCACTTCGATTGATTGAACTTTGGCGTGGAGTGCATGGTCAAGATGATCATCAGTCGCTTGGTTCGTACAAAACACTCGCCATGCAATTGACGGTTCAGTGGCTTCTGCTGATGTCAAGAGCCTCGCTGCTTCTTTTGCCGTATCTTTTGTTCGGCTGCGAACACCAAACAGAACGGGGCATGTACCACGCGGAGAGATAAGGCTTCGTTCTGTGCGTGGGTCTCGAGTGAGGAAGGTCCCCGGCAAATGATCTGCTTTTGCTAGCGCTTCATCGCAAACTGAACGCTCGGAGGTCGACCATCGCTCCTTCTTCCTCCAACAAACTGCCTCCCACGTCATCTTATCCTGCGGCCACAACACTGCAGCCGTCGCTCCGATTCGTCCCATACCCCCCCAACTTTTGGTTGCCTCAGGAATGGCACCAAGTGAAATATGGTTTCGAACGGCATCGAAGTAAAACGTTGAATTCTTTGTTCGATTACTGAACCAAACCATACCAGGATCTGTTGCCGATTGTGCCCGATTTCCGTCTTCCACAGGGGAAATATTTCCCTTCAACGGTTGCAGGTGTTCCCGCCAATATCGATCCAGAAAGAGAAGAAATTCAGCCTCATTGCTTGGCGAAAGTTCGACGGCCACTGCTGCGTTTCCTCTCGTGCGTTGTTGTGCGTATGGCCAAAGTCGAACCAACCTCAACGTTCCAACCTTCACATCATTGGGTAAAGCCTCAATCAGTGCATGGAGGCTGAATGTCGTGCACCCTTCGTCCACGGTGTCGGTGTCATCAAGACCTAGCCATCCCATCGTATCACCTCAAAGGATCGAATGAATCACCAAGGTCATCTGCATCGATCAAACGCTCGACGACCCCTTTTAGACCGATGTTCCAATTGACTTTGAAGCAACGCACTCCCTGTGCCCATCCGGCTCCCATGTCGCTGTTTCGATCACCAACCATAGCATCGAATGGATGACTGGGTTTCCTTTTCTCCTTCCACCAGTTGACTTCAGCCCCGGGTGGAATTTCCATCACCAGTTCTTTGTCCAGCGGAGCCTCGTGCCGTAAGAGATGTTCACCTAACCGAAGCATACCGGGCATAGGTTTCCTGCACTGACAGCGATCACGGTGTCGATGGGGGCAAACCAAAACTGCATCGAAGTGAGCATCTGGGTCGATGTTCATCATCATCTCTCGCATGGCATAGTGAATCTCATGAATGCGTTCCACGCCCCACAACCCCCGGGAAATAGGGGATTGATTGGTCACGATACAGATGAGGTATCCTGCTCTACGCAACTGGCCAATTCCTTCCGCTGCTCCATCCAAGAGCACCAATTCCTCTGGTGTGTTGATGTAATCGGGACTACCAATGTTGAGCACCCCATCGCGGTCAATGAATGCAATCCCACCATGCTCGGGCGAACCATCTGGAAGCGGTGCTGGGGTAAATTGGACAATGACACCCCGCATGGTCGCTCCTAACCGACTCATTTGAAGGCGTTTTGCTTTGGTTGGGGTTTGGTTGAAATGCCACCGCCTCATGGTCTCCACCATGCTGGTGTCGAATGAAGTCATCTCCATCATTGGCGCAATTGGCCTTCTTTCCCTTGCTATCTCTTGGCACCGAAGGAATTCCTCGTCGGTGTGGTTGGCCCAAATCGGATGGGTTTTCGTTGGTTTATTTTTCTTCAACGATGCCAGTCTCTATTACGCTCATGACGATTTGATTTTGACGCTGTTTTCAGTCATGGCACTCCCGATGGCTGGTGGCATGGCACTCTGGGAGCACAAGGCAGATGACGAACGCACACGTTCATCACTCGTTTGGGCTCGAGGAGCAGTGGCTTATGCTGGAGGCCCATACTTGCTCATTGCACATGTCCCTTGGCTGAGTGTCATCGCAATTTGGTTTGTTGCAGGGCAAGCTGCGTTGTTCTTACGAGTTTCTGGCGGCGATCATGTCGTTATGGGTGAAACCTGGGTCAACACCGCTCAGGGCCAGGTGACATGGGAGGAATTCGATGGGAACCGATGGTTCATGGGTTCCTCGACTGAAGAATACATGTTTCAAACAGAATTGCTGTTGATCGATGGAAGTGCTATTGGCATCAACTTCATCTTGGCTTGCACCGCTTTGCAATCGATGGTGATTTTCATTGGCGCTATCGCAGTGCTTGACATCGACTGGAAGCGACGTTGCCGAGTGCTGCTGCTTACCGTCCCATTGATTCACGTTCTCAATCTGTTCAGAAACGCTGGTTTGATTTGGTTGCATACAACCTACGTTGATTGGTCCCTTTGGGGCATGTCGGTGTTTGAATTTGGTCACAGTTACATCGCTCGTTTTGTTTCCCTCTTTGCAATGTTCATCATGGCACTGATTATGTTTGATCTCTTGCCAGAATTACATCGCCACATCGTGCGTTTGCTCAAACCGTTTGGGTTACTTCAACCCAAAAAGCAACCACTTCAGCGTTGATTCCATTCATCAGTTGGTGATGCTCGGGTCCAAATGGTTGCGCTTCCTGCGGGGTATTCCAGAACTTCTGCCCCTGTGGCGTCAAGCATGCCCATCAATTGAGCGGACGGTGCGGTTGCGTTCGTTGTTGCTGGTTCAAGCAAGTCTGAAAATGCCTCCATAGAGGGGGTTGCGCTTCCTGTTTGTTGAGGAGGTGCAAACATCACGTCTGATGACGGTTGCTGTTCTGAGGTGGCTCCATAGAGGTCTTCGGTCTGTGAAGGTTGAGAAGCATTCATTGGTGGTTCAGGTTCTAAACCAAGCATCTGTGAGGCGATGTCTTGTTGTTTTATGTTGTCCCAATCCTCATCCATGGATTTGCTGGCTCTCGATGATCCAAACGCTGCAATGACGAGAATAAAGGTGACAATAGCCCCTATCAATCCAATGGATCCGTAAATCAAGTCGTTGGAAACGCTTGGCGCTAAGTCTGCATTATCACCCACACCATCTCCATCAGTGTCCTGTGATTCTGAAGGGTCATCGGGGAATGCATCATCCTCATCAACAACGCCATCCCCATCGCCATCAAAGGCGTCAAATGTGGTCGTACAGACAATGGCTTCAATTTCCATTTCTTCCTCACCGATCATGTTATTTTTGTCGGTGTCCATCGCTTTCACATCAAACTTATTTTTGAATTCCAGATCAGAGAATGTCTTCACGTCGAGTCCATCACTTCGGGGCGATAGTTGTGAAGAGAGCATGGTCATTTCCATCGAACATGAGCACGTGTACTGTAAGGCTTCTCGGTATTCGATTTCTCCATCCGCATTGAGGTCCAAAGTCGAGAACATCACGTCATCTTCACCGGACACCATCCTGAATTCACGTTCACTGACCACGCCATCCTCATCTGCGTCTGCTTCTTCAAAGGCATCCTTTGCTTCTTGTTCACAATCGACGCTGATCTCTTCACCAATCGGTGGTTCGTCTGGTCCATCGACAGGAGGTAATTCAGAATCCTCCCACATCGCGATGATGCTCACATCATTGATTGCTTCCTCGGCAAAGAGCGTGATGTCAAAACGACCGTTTGCCGGCATTTCGATGTACAGCGTATGCTCCGTGCCTTCACCTTCCGAACTCACCTGGACATTTTCACTGTCGAACTCACCAAATCCGGGGGGTCCTTGTCGACCATTTGTCTTCCCATCCCCGTCCTCCTCAGGGAAGAAATCATCAAAGTTGAACATCAGGACAGTTCCTTCGCCAACCAATTCCAAGCTGCCCGATCCGCCATAGGTGTTGATTTCGAGGTACACCCCGGGGTTTTCTAACACCACAAAGAACAGCAAGTTTTCTTCTGCTGGTGCCTCTAAGCCATTGATTTCTTCACCATTGAACAGTTCAATGGGTGTCCCGTCATAGGTCCAAATGTATCGGTCTTCAAACGATGCGGTGATCATGATGTTGGCAAAGACATCTTCAGTGCTGAGAAGGATGTACCATGTCCCGGGTGTTGGATCATTGAATCCGATTTTATCACCTGCTCCAGGGCTTGATGATTGGACATCGAATTCTCCAGCCGTTGGGAATTGTTCTAATCGCATGTACATGGTTGCTTCACCGTAGCCTTCGTCGAGATCCACTTCGATTCGCTCGGTTCCTGTTGGTACATCGATTTTGAAGTATTGATCCAGACCATCGTATCCGGTAAGAGGACCATAGGCGATCCCGGGTGACAGTTCAATTGCGTCTTCTGGTTCTGTGTTGTCTGGTGCAAAGGCCATGGTTGCAACTATGGTGTAATCTAAGGCCCTACCATAGGTGTAAGCCGTAACATAGTAGCGCCCAGGCTCTACATCGTAGAGGGTGGCGTCATGATCGTTGCCTTGACCAGAATCATACACTATTTTTCCTTGATTTGGATTATTTGATTCCGAAGAAATGGGTTCTTCAAAGAACCAAAATTCGAATGGATCGGGGACTGTTCCCCATGAAAGACCAACATCGATGTTGCCTGTGCCACCATAGGTGCTGACTGTGAGGCTGCTGAGGTTTTGCTGCACGTCAACGTAATAGTACAACACTCGGTCTTCAAAATCGCTTTGACGCCCGGCATCGATGGTTTGCCCTGTGACTGGAATCCCATTGATTAACTGAGTCATTTCATCTTCCGATGGTGGAGGGTCTGCTATCGTCCATTCTACGACCATTTCAAATCCGTCAATGTCGGTTTGGGGGACGATTAACACCCACCATGTGCCTTCATCAGGCCAATTGATTTGTTCCCATGCATAGCCCCACATGGCTTCTATTGAGCCATCATGATCCCAAGAACTTGGAACCCGATTGTGACCGAAGTACAAGTCAATTATGATTTCCTCATCCTTGAATTCAGTTGGATAGAGATTGAAAAAGAGTTCTTTTGTCATTGGTTCGAGTTCAGCGAAGAACAGGAGGTTGTCGCCCGCTTGGCCTGAGATGCCTTCGATTTGTTCTCCGTTCTCTATTTCGATTGCTTGAGCAACAATGGTCCCGTCCGGCATCACCCAATCAGCACCAAAGATGTCGCCGACTGATTGGCCGTTGAGGTCAGATGTTTCCATTCCTTCCCCCTCGGCGAAGGTCCAATTTGACACCCATGTCACTTCATCGCCCAAGAATGATAGGTTTGTTCCAATGGAGAGGTTATCCATCATGCCATGGAAGTAATTACACTCACAGCCCGCTCCCATGCTTGCAATGAACAATTCATCACAATCGTCTCCGGAGGTGAAGCAATCATTTGAGCCAAAATCACCGGCAGGGATGGTTGCGTCCTCTGCTGAGATGGTTCCTGCAGGAGCTCCATTGATTCTGAAGTGACCTCCGATGTTCTCGATCACTTCGATTTCCACATGCGACCACGTCTCGGCAGGGATGGTCTGGTTTGAAGTCGGATGCTGTGAAAGACTGTATTCAGATGCGTAGGCAAGTTCGCCATCATTAAGGTACATGCCCCAACCATAATCGCCTTTCATGGTGATGAATTGAATCCCTTCATTGGAAAATGGATACACCCAAGAAGAGAGCACGAGGCTTTCCGTGATGTTGAGATGATCGTCATGAGGAATTTCGATTCTATCACCATCATCCGCGAAACGCAAGGAGTAATCTGCTCCGGGACCGACTTCAACAACGCCGTACACAGGGAAGTACTGCGGGTCGGTTTCCAAATCGTTCCAGGTACTCGGCATGATGTTGCCCATATTGGTTCCTGCGATGTGGACATAGCCCTCATATTCAGTTTCTGATGGTTGATCAGCGCCCCAATTCCGATAGTAGAAGGGCGCACCATTGTGCCAATTGTAGGTGCCGTCTTGGTCAACATCAGCAAGACCTGTCCATAGGTGGCGGGATTGGTTGTCCCACGAGGCAAAGGTGTCGAACACCCATTGATTTTCTTCAGCGTCATCAATTGTGACTAGGAATCCATCCAAACCGCGGGCTACTTGTGCTGCAACGGTCCATGAACTCTCACTCAACAGGTAGTATGTGTGGTTGTTTGCCGGGTTGACAGCACTGTTGAGGATGACAACATCCTCTACTTCTTGAGCGGTTGCTGTTCCAGCGAGTGGGACCAACACACTGACAAAAAACAGGCTGACAAGCAGCAGAGCCTTCTTTCGCATGCCCACACCAATGTATGGACACTCTTCAACACATTGGTGCACTGTTTTTACAATTTAGGCGGGAATTCACTTCAGGCGTTTCCCGCCTATTCGTAATTCTGTTTGGAGAGGCATCTGGTGTTCCCAAGCAAATTCCTTGACGATTCTCCATGCTTTTTCTGAACCTTCATAGTCCTTGACATCGATGATTTTGTTTCGTGTGTTTGCCTTGAATGCGGCAATTGGTTCTGCGTTCTTGAACACCAAATACGCTGAACCAAAGCCAAATCGCTCCTTCATGATATCAGCAAAATATGGGGCAATTGGGTCGCTTGGAGGAAGCACGAAGTCCCTGATTGGGGGGATGTTCTTTGCCTCTTCAAGGAGGTTCTTTCGACCCCAACACACTTGGTCGAGTTCATCGATGAGGAATCCTTTCACAAGCGTACCGTCGTCTTCAAACGAGGTGAGCACGGCTTTGATCTCTTCTGGCTTGAACGGTGTGCCTGCTAGCCTTAGCAATTGCTTCAACGTAATGACCGGGAAATCTTGAACCAATGCTCGTATGTACTCTCTGCGCAATTCGACTGGATCGATGCCTGGCCTGTCCTTCACAGTTCTGAAGCCACCGCGGAAATCCTGAACGATGTGGCCTGATCTGATGAGCGGTTGGACCAGCTTTCTGAATTCGGATTGGGTCAATGCATGGCGTTCTTTGAACAAATTAGGGTCGGAATTGCTGCTGAAGAACTCCACAATATCCCAGAGTTCTTCTTCGAATGGCTGACCCCGAATGGCCAATAAATTCTGGAAGTGCTCGTACGTCGCCCAAACTTGGTGGCCTCTCAAGTTGATGCCTTGATGCAAGCGATTGGCGCTTGCCATGCTTTTGAGGTCCACTCGGTACAGCTCACAGCGTCCACGGAGTGCGAAATCATCTCGGATTTCTGTCACTTCCTTGAGGGCAAGAACTTCGTTTTCCATCCGAGTCTTTTGGTGGAGGTTATGCCGGTGGAACAAGGCTCGCTCGGCGATTTCTCTAGGTTGAGGATCCACCACTCCTCCGCGAATCATTCGCTCGCCAGTCATCTTGAAGCCGATGCGTTCCAATGCTTCTCGAGTCGCATCACCAAGGCTTGAAACTGGTTCGCTGTTGAAGTTGGATAAAACCGCGACATCGACCAATTGGTCAGCGTGGTTATCTAGAAGGAGTTGGAAAGCTTCACAAAACTCGTCAATGTAAGCTGTGGGCACATGTAAGTCCTTGATGACAAGATAATCATTGACCTTGAACATCAGCACCTTGCCGATTGGGTCGATGCCCTTGAACACGGGCAGGTACCAACCTCTGTCGAGGACGCTTCGAACTTCCCAAATAAACCGGGAAACGTATGGGTCGGATTGAGTCAAAATACGCATTGTGCGATCTTCTCGGCGAGGTTGCTGTAGCAATTCGACTTCCTCTGGCATGCAATAGAACGCTTCTGGGTCTGGAACCAGCGCCATGACCTTGGCAATCCGTCCATCCTTTTCCAAATTCATCAACGCTACTGTGAGGTCTTCAAACGAACGTGTGACATAGAACCGAAGGGTGTTGCCCTTTACAGGCCCCATTCTCCTGATCACATCAACCAATGCACTTTCGAAATCCAAAGGTTCGTACACATCGTGCACTCGATGGAATAAGGACAGCCTCCTTCGGCGTCCTGGGACATCTTCAAATTGCTTGACAACAAGCATCTGACGCTCGAGATTCGACATGGCATACTTGATGTCGCGCTGAAGCGATCTGTGTTCCTCACCCTTTGGGAAATCAGCCATGATTTCTTGACGGGTGACGTTTTCACCGATTGGAATACGCTTGAGCAATTCCTCCTCCATCGGACCGACCCACGGTTCGGGTTTCAAACCAAGAAGCATCGGGATGGTGTCTTTGGTTGTGTATCCCATTCGATTGTGCAACAACCGCCCCATGATCACGTCGGAATCAAGCTGCATGTCTTGCCAATCTTTGAATCGGAAGTCTGTGACTCGATACAGCAACTCTTGTTGTTTCTGGAACAGTACATGGGAATCAAAAGCTGAAAATCCATCTTCATATTGTTGGAATGTTTTGTCCAAAACGAGGTTTTGAACCCACCTGTATTCCACGACATCTTCTGAACTGTCAACCAACCTGTGCTCGTCAATTTTCAAAATATATTCGGCTTCATCCGTTTGTTTATAGAATCCAACTGAGAGTACGTTTCGGGTTTCTAACTCGTGAAGTATCTTGTCCACCATCGTCCGAGGGAATGGCAATCGTTCTTCCAATTGGTCACCAGTTTGAGGACCTTCGCTGCCGAGCATTTCGATGATCTTGACCCGCATGGCCTCATGCGGATCACCGAGAACTTGGTCTTCCCAAGCCGTTGGCTTGCGTTCCGAAAACGCTGTTGCAATTTTGTAAGATAGCCCACGTGTGTGAAGTTCTCGAAGATCATTGACTTCTTTTCCTCCATTGACTGCTAAGCAGCCGAGTGTCCCGTGGATCTCAGCCATGAAGGGCGAAAACCACTTCCCATCGAGTTGTTCAGAACCCGTGCCATCGAGTTTGGTAATCTTTCCATGATCGGATAATTGCGTGACCCATCCACGGATTGTATCAAGTTCGATTCCGGCAAGTTTCTCTTTGTACAACGGATTATGGAATTCAGGATCGAGTCCACCACCATGGGACATGAGCGTCATCAATTCTTTTGCATTGGTAGGAATCGGTGCCTTGTCGAGGTAGAATTTATCCAGTTGTTCCGCAGTTAATTCTGTAGCCAAACTGCGTGTACCAAGCAGTCGCTGAAGGATGGCTGGGTCGATGTCCTTCACGAGGTAAGCCCGAGTTTTCATTGCCATCAAATCTTCAAACGCCGACATAAAGAGCGACATTCCCAGCCGTGAAGGTACAGTGACTTTATTGTGGACAATCCTCGCATCACCATCCACACATGAGCGAAGGAAGATTTCCAAACTCTTCATGTCGATGTCGCCGAACATGATCTCATTTTTTGCCTCACGCATGAGCAAACTGTCATCGGTTGTTCGATGCTTGTTGAGGAGTGCTTCGGCCTTTTGTTGGAATTGCTGTGGGCTGATTTCTTCAGCTCCTATTCTCTTAGGAATGATCATTGAACGTCCGGCAACTTCCCTGAATCGCTTAGCAAAAATTTGTGTGTTTACGACATAGCGCTCAATCACTTCGTTGTGGTTGTTGTTGCGGAAGGCAGCGTACATTTGTCCTGGATCAACCTCTTCCGAAGTTCGAATCAGCAAACCATTTTCATCAAAGGACATTTCGATGACAGCGATGTTGTTTGATTCAGCAAGACCTGCCATGAAGTACCCAAGGGCCGTGTTGAATCCTCTCCCTCTGCATGTTGTGATCATGTATGTAGGGTGGCCACCCGTGAGCACTTGTTCGACCAATATGCGATTTGGATCTGGAACTTGGAAAGAATCGAGACTGTGCTCTTCCAAGTGCCGTGCTATGGCGTTTGAAACATCGGTCGAAAGACCGTATGCATCACGAAGAACAATCCGTGGGTCCTCTTCTCGTCGAAGGGAGACGATGCAATGGCCGATAAGATCGAGGAGGGCGTTGGACAATTCCCTCGAGCGAGAACGTGCTTCTCCAGACCAAGAGGGGACGGTCGGACGATGGCCAGTCACGGATGCGACGTTGACCCGCGTGCCTTGTATGTTGGTGACACGGTAGGTTGAACCACCAAGCAAAATCACATCTCCACCGCGTAAATTTGAAACGAATGATCCTGAGAGTTGACCGAGGATTGATCCTTCTGCGTTAAACACCAAGTAGGAATTGTCTGGGGCAATGGTCCCGATGTTGGTGTAATAAATCATACGAGAATAACCACGTTTTCCGTAGATGTTCTCTTCCCAGTCAATCCAAACTCTTCGTTCTTCTTCGAGCATGTCCAACACTTCGATGAAGTCATCGTATTCGAAATTTCGATAAGACCACGCATTAATGATGATTTCATAGGCTTCATCAATGTCAATTTGGTTGATAATAACCAAACCAATCATGAATTGAGCCACGACATCTAAGCAATTTTCGGGGAAATCCAGACGATCCATATCTCCAGTTTGGATGGCCGCTTGGAGCGCTGCAAGTTCCAATAAATCATCCACACTTGATGGAAGGAACCTCGCCCTTGGGATGCCGCCAACGTGGTGGCCAGCACGGCCAATTCGTTGCAATGCGGTGGCGATGTCGCCCGGACTACCAATTTGCAAGACCAAATCAACTGAACCAATATCGATGCCCATTTCCAGCGAGGAAGAGGTGACAACCGCCCTCAGGTGTCCATGTTTGAGTTTCTTTTCCACATCGAGACGAATTTTCTTGTCCATTGATCCGTGGTGTCCAGCAACAAGCTCGCCAAGGTAAGGGCGCAACTTGAGCACGATGTTTTCCGTCATTTTTCTGGTGTTAGCAAACACCAGTGTGGTGTTGTGAGCAGCAATTAAATCAGCGACTGCTTCGATGTTTTTGTCAAAAATTTTCATCACAGAAAGATCACTAAATTTAGGATCAGTGATTAGGATATCCAGGTCAAGTTCCCGGGAACCTGAGACTTTAGCAATGCAGACTTTGGTCGATTCTGTGCGGCTTTCTTTGTCGTCACTCGCAACGAGAAATTCTGCAACCGTTTCAAGAGGCTCCATTGTCGCAGAAATTCCAATCCGCTGAACAGGTCGTGTCAGCAGGGTGTCGAGGTAGGACAAGGTGAGCGCAAGATGCACACCACGTTTAGTTGGGACCAACGAGTGCAATTCATCGATGATCATGTACTCGACTTCACTGACGATGGGCTGAAACCTTGGCGATGTGATGGCAATGGCCAAACTTTCGGGGGTTGTGATGAGAATGTGTGGTGGGTTTCTCAGCATTTTCTGTCGTTCATTTTGTGGTGTGTCGCCTGTCCTTAGTCCGACGCGAATCTCTTGGGCGCGGTCAGGGAGGTAGCGTTCTGAAATTTCTTTCAGTGGCCCTAATAAGTTTCTTTGAATGTCATTCGCCAAGGCCTTAATTGGGGATATGTAGACGCAGTATACTCTTTTTTCCAGCTTGCCATCAAGGGCACGGCGAACCAATTGGTCAATAATCGAAAGGAAAGCGGTGAGTGTTTTACCAGACCCTGTTGGAGAACAGAGCAAGAGGTGTTCCTGATCAATAATGGCCGGAATTGCTAGTTTTTGTGGTTCCGTAAAGTCTGGGAATTTATCCTTAAACCAATTGCGAACGGGAGGACATAACCGCTCCAACAGTGCCTCTGTTTCCAGAGGATTGTTGAGATAATGGATATTTGCCATTTTTTTCCTCACTTTCCCGTGACTCGGAGTCCATTGGAAGGAGTAAATTAATGTATTGTCAATAAAGTTCAATCAATCTTTGACTCAAGGCCTGCTTAAGCCCAGCGCAGTCCACCTTTTTTCCACCTGTTTACCGGTTCTGTGGCTGGTGGTGGTGGTGGATGGAGAAGTGGGGAATCTTTTGCGTTTGGTGGACTCTTGATTTCGTGGAGTGCATTGGTCGGGCATGAGCCTATGCATGAGAGGCAACCAACGCATTGTGATTCAACGACAACAATAGGGCGTTTTGGCTTGGTGCGCTCGGGGGGAGATTCCATCAGTGGCAACAAGGCTTCGAATGGACAGTGTGGGATGCAGAGATCGCAGCCGGTGCAATCTGCCTCGATGATTGCCACCATCGATTGTCCCATGCTTTTGGCAATTCGCCATGCTTCTTAACGCTACGCTTGACCATTTTGGGCATGTTTTCGACGGTGAGGTTGAAAGGGAGTCCGCCATAGGATGGTTGAGCGTGGATTCGATGCAACATGACGCTGAGCGGCTTGAACGAATGTCGGGTATGTTGAAGCGCAGAGGCGTGATTCTTCCCGCGTTTGAAATCCACGGCGGAGCCAAAGGCCTCTATGACTTTGGACCAGTCGGTGGGCGACTCCGCAACCGTGTCAATCAAACATGGATCAACCATTGGCTCTCGCTTGGTAATATTGTCGAACTCTCCTGTCCTACCGTCACTCCATACGCTGTTTTGGAAGCATCGGGTCACGTTGGTGAGTTTTCAGATTTCATGACGGTGTGTGGCCAGTGCGAAGAAGCAAGCCGAGCAGACACACTGTTGGAAGACGCCCATTCAAATCCTGACGCACTCAATCTTGGTGAACTTCAGGGCCTTCTTGACAGCGCACAACCATGTTGTCCGAACTGTCAAGCCGTAGATTGGAGCCCAATTACCGCTCAAAATTTGATGTTTAACACGACCATCGGCGCTGGTTCTTCGGGCCGACCCGGTTTCATGAGACCAGAAACAGCTCAGGGAATGTTCACATCATTCCCTGCTCTTTTACGACACAATCGAGACCGTTTACCCTTTGGGGCTATTCAGGTCGGGAAGGGATACAGAAATGAAATTTCACCCCGACAAGGCATGATTCGTTTGCGTGAATTTAATATGGCGGAATTGGAGTATTTCTTCAATCCACACGTGGATCAAAACCATGACTTTTCACAGTGGGCCAACACCAAAATGGAATTGATTCCCGATGGTCAAGATTCCATCAAGTTGAGCATCCCCGAAGCGCTGGACGCAAACATCGTTCGGCATTCAACGGTTGGCTACTTCATGGCACAAACTTACGACTTTTTACTCAAGGTAGGAATCGATCCTGAACGGCTGAGGTTCCGACAACATGAAGCAGATGAAATGGCTCATTACGCAAGCGATTGCTGGGATGCAGAAATTTTAGGGTCCTATGGCTGGATTGAATGCGTTGGTATCGCTCACCGTGGCTGCTATGATCTCGAAGCACATGAAAAAGCCACAGGAAAAACCCTCAGGGCTCGCAGAGAATTCGAAGAACCAAAAGTAGTGGAAATTGATGGATGGACCATTGATGGGGCTACTGCTGGTCCTGTCTTCCGCGCCCTCGCTGGTGCGGTGAAGAAGGCCGTTGAATCGCTTGATGCTCAAACGGTATTCCCAATGTCGATGACGCTTCCAACCGGCGAAGAAATCGAAGTCAAAGCAGAACATGTGAAACGAGTTCAACGCACTGAAACCATCACTGGTGAATGGTACATTCCACACGTCGTTGAACCTGCGTTTGGGATTGACCGAATCATTTGGCACATTCTCGATCATGCTTATGATGAACGCGCAAAAGATGGCGAGCAATACACCATCCTCCGCTTGAGTGAACACGTTGCACCTGTGGACTACTGTGTGTTTCCTCTGTTTGAAAAAGATGGCATGGGGCAATTGGCCCGTGACATCCACCGAACATTATGTGCGTCCCCAGGAACAGTGTCCATCTACGACAGCAGCGGTTCTATAGGTCGGCGTTACGCAAGAGCGGATGAAATCGGAGTGCCAAACTGCATCACCGTTGACCACCAATCCCTCGAGGACAAGACAGTGACGGTTAGGGATCGCAACAGCGGTGAACAAAAGCGAGTCCACATCAACGATCTTGTGTAAATCTCAACGGTCCTCTTGCCGCTTGCGTGGTACATATTGAAGAACCCTCGGAAGAAGGTACGGTCATGCCTGAGGTGAGCGACTGGACAGAGCGCCATCGACCCACTTCGGAACGTCACCTTGAGGGCAATGAAGTTCAGCGTAGGAAAATTAGAGCATGGCTTGATGATTGGCAAAACAGCACGCCAAAGAAAAAATCCATTTTGTTGGTTGGCCCCCCGGGTGTCGGCAAAACCTCTGTTGCTCGTGCCATTGCTCAAGACCTCGGTTGGAATGTGATCGAACTCAACGCTTCGGATGCACGGAATGCTGCGGCCATTCGGAAAGCAGCCACTCAAGGAAGCACACATCGTTCACTTTTCCACGACCCGAACGCGAAAAAACAACGAACATTGATTCTTTTGGATGAAGTCGACCATATCTCTGGAGGCCTTAGAGCGGTGAGCCAAGACCGCATCGAAAAAGCCATGCAAGGTGAAGACGATGCTGGACGGACCACTACGCTGAGCGGTGATTCAGGTGGAAAGGCAGAGCTGTTGAACTTGGTCAGCAACACAAAACAGCCCGTCATTTTGGCTTGCAATGAAATAATGGGCCTATGGGGGAAATCTTCGAGTTGGCGCTCAACACGGGATCGCTTCAAGCCTCACATGGAGATCATCACATTCGAACGTGCCAGCAATGAAGCGCTAAGTCGGATTGCAAAGCGAGTGCTAAGGGAGGAATCATTGGATTTCGATGATGCTGCGGTCCAAGCGCTGGTGAAGAGCAACCCAGGTGATTTACGGGCTTTGGTGAGGGATTTGCAAGTGCTCTCCTCAACCGCTAAGGGAGCCATCACAAAAGCGATGGTCGAGGCTCAAGCCAGTTCAGGCGCTAGGGATTCGACCTTGGAAGTGTTTCCTGGCCTCGATGCTCTCTACCGTTCGACAAGTGCTGCTGAAGCCATCAAATTCGGCCGCCTGATCGATAAGCCCCCGAGTGAACTCATCAACTGGGTTCATTGGAACAACGCATCACTGTTCCCTGAAAAGGATTCAATCGCACGGGCCAACCAGACGCTCTCCGTCGCTGCTCGAATGCTGATGGGCCAATACCAAAACACTGCTCACAGGTCGTGGTATTGGAGCGGCCAATTGGCCAGCCTCTCCGCTTCAATTCCAAACAAAGCCGTGTTCCGAGACCGAATCTATTCTTCCTATCCTGCATTTTTGCGCCGTCAAGCATCATGGGTCCGTCCAGCGATTGTTGAACGCCTGTCAGAATTTTCAGGCTCAAGTAAAGCAGCTGTTCGCGATGAGATGCTCCCACTTCTTTCTGCCATGGTCAAAGACGATCCAAACATAGGGGATTCCAATTCATTTGACCTATCGATTCGCCTTGGTTTCTCTGCTGAGGAACACGCCTCAATGGCAGGGCTACCCCTCTCGCGCCGTTCCACGAAGGATTTGATAAAGTCATACAATGAGGCACTTGACGCTTATGTGGCTTCAACCGTTCTCGAACCGCTTGAGGAACTTCTAGATGAGCCAATCAGTGAAGTTCAAGACGTTGATGATGACGGCAAAGAGGACAAAGGCTCTTCTGGACAAATGAAGTTGTTTTGATGCTCAGTCCTTATCGTCGTCTTCCATAAGACGGCGGTACAGCGCGATGGCGGAACGGTCTGATTGGACCTTCTCTTCTTTTCTCCAGGTGTGTGGGTGAATCAAAATAACGGCTGTGAGCAATTCCAGTCGACCAAACCACATCAAAATTGAGGTGATAAGGAGGGCACCTGAATTCATGCTCGCCCATGTGTCGTGTGGGCCATACTCGCCGAGCGCCGGTCCCGTGTTGCCCAATGAGGAAGCGACAACTGTGATGACGCTCTCGAATGTGTTGTCTGGCATGAAGATCGCTAATATGATGCTTGAGAGGCCAAACAATCCGACCCAAACGATCAGCATACCAACAATGAGGCCGATTTGATTGCCCTCAACGACTTCTCCATTCATACGAATTTGATCAATTTTACGAGGTTGGGCAATTTTCACGAGTTCCCTCATTGCAACCTTAAACGCCAATGTGACGCGAAGGAGTTTCAATCCGCCTGCCGTTGAACCGGCACTTGCGCCAACGATCATCAAGACGAAAATGATGAGGTGGGTTACAAGCGGCCAATCGCCACCGTTTGAGTAATCTCGGTAATTGGTGGTCACAAATCCTGAGGATGTGCCAATCGATACAACATGGAAGAGGCTGTGGCGCAACGATGTGCCAATCCCGGTGCCAGAGCCAATTAATGCTGCTGCGATGGCAAGGGTTGCAACGAGGATGTAAATGAGGTAGTATCGAAATTCTTCATCGCCAAAGGCCTTCTTAATTTCTCCTTCTTTGATGAACCACAACAGGGTGAAATTGATTCCACCGATGAACATGAAGGCGATGACAATTGTCTCCACCGCGATGGAATCAAAATAGCCAATGCTCGCGTCGTGTGTCGAGAACCCACCAGTTGGAAGCGTCGTCAAAGAATGGTTGACCGCGTCAAACCAATCCATGGGCGTTGCTGACCACAACAGTAAGAATTCAATGCAGGTCAGAACAATGTAAAGGGTCCACAAGGCAATAGCTGTCTGCTTCAGTTTAGGGCGCAATCGTGACAACGAAGGGCCGGTTAATTCAGCACGTGCGAGGGCCATTCCTCCACCGATGACTCTTGATAAGAGCATCATGCCAAGCATGATGATTCCCATACCACCAAACCATTGGGTGAGAGATCGCCATAAAAGGAGACCTTTAGCTTGGCTGTTGATGCAATCTTCGGTGACACCGGGAATGCAATTTGGACTCATGTTTGGTGCGATGACCGTGGCTCCAGTGGTGGTGAAACCCGACATTGATTCGAACCAAGAATTGATCGCACCTCGGCCGATGTCCATGATGCTAGGATCAATCATAAATGGTCCATTGAACATGCCTCCGAGCCAATATGGCAGGGCTCCAATGAACACTGCAATTGGCCAGACCAACGCCACACCTGCGAACGCTTCTCGGTCTCGAAGCCGTTCGCTTGTGTTGGTGCGGGTGCCAAAGCTAAGCATGATAAGGCCAACAGAAAACGAAATCAGACTCGGTAGGGCAAAGGCTCGCAATGCCAACTCAATCGAATCAAGCATGCATGTGATGATGCCACACAACACCAGCGGAATGGCAAGGGCGATGAGGGTCCACCCTAAAATGAGGTACAAGACGTCGGAGCGCATTGTGATCACACCTTGAATCGCTTTTCGATGTCTTGCATTCGATCTGGCGTTGAAAAGATGATCAACCGGTCACCGTTCAGCAACGCTTTGTCAGGTGATGGTCGTAAAGACTCCCAGATTCCATTGTTGTTTTTCCTCTGAATGAACGCAATTCTCATCCATTCAGGCAAATTCGCCTCGACCACTCGCTTACCAGAAAATCGAGCACGCTCATTGACTTCCATGCTGATACCGACGATGTTTGGGATGTTGGTGAGCAGGGCATAAGCACCCGCAGCCTTGGTGTGAATTTGTGCGAGCATGTTGTCCACTGCAACGCGTTTACGATCAACGGCGAAAGTAATGCCCATTCGTTGGGTGACTTTCACCAGATCTGCATCGTAGAGCAGAAGGCCTGTTCGGTCAACCCCCATGTCACTGGCCAACAATGCAGCAGCGATGCTTGCAAGGTCGTTCTCGAGTGCAGCGATGGCAATGTGGTGGTCAGGAATTCCAATTTCTGTCAATATGTCTCGATCGAGGTGGTCGCCATGAATCACTTCGAGGTTCGGATTGGCTCCAATTTTGGAACCCGACAAATCGTTTGCCCGTTGCAGATCACGTTCGATGACGGTGACCTTTGCCCCTGAGTTGAGCCAATCATCAGCGATGCGTTGGCCAATTTTGGTAGCACCAATGACTGCAACCTTTGGGTTGACAGGGAAATCGGTTGCTTCATGGCCAAAAATATTAAGGATTCGATTAAAACTTGACAATCCAGTTGTTGCGACAGCAATTCTGTCGTTTGGTACGAGCATAAAATCGCCATCAGGGACAATGCTTCGCTCGCCTTCGCGCTTGAGTCCAACGATCAGTGGCATGCCGCCTTCAATGTGGTTTGATGCCTCCCTCAGCGTTTGAAACACCACGCTCTTGGCTTGGCTTGTCACGTCCAATTCGATGATGAATGCATCATGGCCGAAGGGGATCACCTCCTCAATGGAAGATGAACGCAGTCCTGAGTGGAGCCTCTGAATTGCGCCCTCCAGGGGATTGATCACGTGGTTGACTTTTGCCCATTCCCTCAAATGACCGTTGTTTTGTTCTTCTAGGAAATTCATTCCTCGGACGCGGCAAATGGACAACAAAGGTTCAGCATTATCACCTGCGATTTCGCTGTGAGCGTGTTCTGCTAGTGCGCAAGCCAAGAGGTTGCGCTCATCTGAATTGGTGGCAGCAACGAACACAGTAGAGATGCCAATACCTGCTTCGTACAATTTTTCACGAGTGGTCAAATCTCCATGAATCACAAGCACATCGAGGTTCTGAGCGTTCTTGACAGCTCTCGAATCTGAATCAACCAAAACGACATCGATGTCTTCAGCTCGCAATGCTTTCGCTAAATCCGTTCCAACCCGTCCGGCTCCTCCAATAATGATTCGCATGATGTTCACCCAAGATTTTCTGCTAGAACAGGGACCCTGTAACTTCCACCGTTCATTTCTGACACCACGCTCGTATAGACAGGTGGAGACCGTTCAACGCCGGTTGTGTACCATGCTGGTTGGTAATAAGCATTCAATAAATCACCGCTCGCATCGGGCTGTTCAATCCATGCCAAATAAGCGGTTGGTGTATGCAACAACCACTTGTTGTTGACAACGTCAACTTGACCTTGAACATAACACTGCGAGAGTACAATGTTGTGCTCTATGCAATAGTCTTCACTGAATGGAAGCTGAATGTAGGCCCATGCGTGCGCTTCCCATTCGAGGAAGTTCGCATCGGTCAATGCTCCGAATGCATACCACCCAGGCATCCCTTTGACCCGCAATAGGGACAAGAACGCATTGGTTTGTTCGTCGCAATCTCCAAGGCCTGCTGCCAGGCATTCAGGCCCACTGCGGGCGATAATTGGTGAATTTCGATCGTATTCTGCATTGGCATGGAGGTAATCGAACACTGCGCGTGCATACCCGTAAGCGTTGTCATTTTCCCCTTCAGGTAAGGACTGAATGATTTGGTTTGACAGAGCGGTAACGTCATCGTTTTGAGCATTGATTGCCCAGCCTCCGAGCGAGCGTGAATCAAGGATTGGACTGACACCTCGGTCGTACCATTTTTGCCCGCGGTATTGTTGTGATTCTCCAAAGGCATCACGCAAGGAAATGTCATCAAAAGTACCGCTCGTATCCATTTGGATTCCTTCTTCAATTCCATTGATCCGAGAATCAACACGTCCCGAATCCCACCAAGAATACGATGTGCTCTTGAGGCCAACAGTCATCGCAACGCTCGCAGATTGACCTGGTGCAAGATTAAGTTGAACCTTCACACAGGTACTGACTCCACACTGCTCGCCATCTGGACCGTACCCCGGCCACCAAACTTCATGCCCTGCCGAGGTGGTGATTTTATCGTCTGCTGAACGGATCGGAAGTCCATCTAACGGGATTGCGATTGGAGCGCCTCCGTTTATGATCACGCTCACTGAAGTAATGGTTTGTAAATTGGTGGTCAGCATGGCTGATGAATTGTCCGTGTAGGCGTATTGCTGTTCAGATCCATTGAGCGACGCAACATCATTTGGTATAATCAAATTCTCAACCAAATAGCCCTCCGCGCCATTGTTTTGGGCTTGTATTGTCTTTGTCACCTCGTAATCCACTTCCATTGGATACACACGAGCGGGCGCTGCTTTCAGATAGAGCGTTTCTTTGATTGAGGCAATTTGACCAATGGTTGCTTCTTGAACGACAGGTGAGGTGAAGACGAACGCTAGGAACACAACAACAACGAGAAGCCTCGATTTGTTCCATCTTCGCTTCATGATGTTTTTTGATCGCCCTGTGTGAGTTTGGATGACACCTCTGCCAGTTGGTTTTTTTGTCATTTTGTAGGTTGTGTCCTTTGAACCATGATTGAATTGTTGCTCCATTGCGAATGATTTCGAACGAAGGTTTGCCAACACGCGTCCGCATGAATAGCAAATCGTGTCACCCGGATAGGTGACACTCCGACAATAAGGGCAGGAACCCATACATGTGAGGCTGGGCGGGCGTTGTATAACCGTTGTGTGCGGAAGACCCCATAAATGCTTATTTCAAATAAAGCGCTAAAACCACCTCGACAAGTGAGGTGTAGGTTAAGTAAGCACTCCTTTACTTAATTTAAGCCGTTTGTTGGTCTCCATTATCGATGTTCCGTGCCTCACGAACTTGTCTGGCCCACATCTTTCGAAGGCGTTTCTTTCCTTCGCTTGGTATTGAATCCCAAATCCAAACTTTTGCCTTTTTGTCGATCAGCAAGGTGAACGGTATGATGAAGACCCAAGCCAGGGGGTCGATCGTTGCGAATGAGAACATAACGACGTAAGAACAACGCCAAAATGTGGACCGGAGTACAGCACCCCATCGTTTTCCTTGAAGCATCAGGTGCCCATGAAAACTGCAGATGAGGGCTTCTGTCCGGGGTGCAAACAAACCGAAACCAATGGTTGTCACCCAAAGTTTCCCTGAGAGGATGGTGTCATATCCAGCGTACACTCGATAGAGGTGAACCATGCCCATCATGGCTCCAATCGCTAACCCCAGTGCCCAACCGCTGGTCGGCTGGGATGAGCCTGAACGGACACGCTCACGGCGCAGCAACATGTGGGCAGCAATCGATGCAACGAGGCAGATGAACAGCAAATTGATTGGACTCACAATTGGTGCCTGTTGATCTTCCACCATCCGAAGGTACGGATTGAGGATGTAGTTGTGAGTGAGCGAGGCGTAGACTCCACCCAGCAAAAGACCCCAGAATACATTGCTCCAAGCCGTTGGAAGGTCATAAAAACCAGAATACTTGGTCATGACCCCTCGCCAACCAAGCGTCATTCCCAACAAGGAGGTGACGGATGCGGCCTGAAACAGAAAAAATGCTGAGGCCATGGTTGAGGGGTGTAGGGTGCCCTTCATCAAAGCGTTGCCCCAATTCATAGACGGCGTTGGATTCAAAGACCCCGAAGCCCAGCAGACAGTATGGCTCGGCTCTTGTTGTTTGGTGGAAAAGGCGGCGTTGGCAAAACAACAACATCTGCCGCAACAGCCGTTTGGCTTGCCGATGCAGGTTTACGCGTCCTTTTAGTTTCGAGTGACCCAGCCCATTCGACCTCTGATTCTCTAGGTGTCAAATTGGATTCAACCCCAACTGAAGTGGAGGGTGTGCCGGGCCTGTTTGGTTTGGAAATGGACCCTGAATCGAAGATCTCTTCTGTCCTGCCGAAAATGGGTGAAATGATGAATGGTATGAATGGAAGCGGTGGACTTGGTGGGTTAGGCAGCCTGAGCATGATGCTTGATCCAAACGCCAAAGAAGAAATGGATTCGGTACGTGATGAAGTAAAAACCTCAGATATGGTGATTCCTGGGTTGGATGAGGCGCTGGCTTTTGATGAACTGCTTCGGCATGTCGAAGATCCAAATTGGGATGTGATTGTGTTTGACACTGCCCCGACGGGTCACACATTGCGGTTCTTATCGCTTCCAGAGTTGATTGAATCATGGAGCGATCGATTGATTCGAATGATGCGGGTATCCGGTGGATTGCGCTCAATGATTTTTGGGCGAAAAGAAAGCGATTCAATGAAAGAAGAACTCGAACGATTTCGTAGAAGGGTCCTTCATGTCCGACGTGTGCTTTCCAATGAGGAAATAACATCGTTTACATTGGTGACAATCCCTGAGCGAATGGGCATTAACGAGACCCTTCGGGCCCATGAGTCGCTGCTTGAATACAACTTACCCGTGCCGAATTGTCTTGTGAACCGCCTCACGCCTGAATTTGATCATCCATTTTTGGCCAATCGAAGAACAGCTGAACTCGGCCGTGTTGCAGAATTAGAACAATCCATGCCAGACGTCAACATCGCAACAATGGAACTGCTTGATGATGAGGTGGTTGGGATTGAAGCGCTACGAACGGTAGGATCTCGCCTGTATGGGGAAGTCCAAAACCATCCTGAAGACCTCGGCCCTCACACCATTGGTGAGGCTGTCAAACATTCTATACACCGGGGTATGACGAAGCACATTGAAGGTTCCATTGAACGTATTTCTTTGCACTATCCCGGTATCGATCGTGATGATCTCTCCTTGCGCAGTGAGGACGGCGTTTTGTTTGTCGGCCTCAACGGCCGTGAGCGAGAAGTCGTCACTTCTGTGCCAACAAAAGCAAGCCAAGTGAAAGCGAAATTAGAGGGTGATGTTCTTCACCTCGATGTACCGCTTGATGAAGCGTGAGTCACGCTGATTGATGGGTGCATTGAAAGGGGGAAGCCGGTAGGGTGAGTCATGGCACTCGAAGGCCTTTCTAGGGGTATTTTCCGCTCCATCGGGTTGCTCAAGAATAAACGCAAGTTGGATGATGAAGAACTTCGTGAAATGACACGTAGCCTTCGTAGGGCGCTTCAAGAAGCTGATTTCAACGTTCGTCAAACCAAAGAAATTGTCGAGCGAATGGAGTCAAGACTTCGAGAAGAAACACCGCGTCCCGGCATCACAATGCAAACGCATGCCATGAACATCCTCTACACCGAACTGGTCCGCTTACTCGGTCCTGCCCATGAATTCCAACCTCATGGAGCAACCCTTCTGTTGGTTGGTCTGTACGGACAGGGAAAAACAACCACGACCGCTAAATTGGCAGAATGGTACCGCCGGAAGCATGGTCTTCGCGTGGCGGTCATCGAGGCTGACGTGCATCGACCTGGTGCCTATGCCCAACTCTCGCAACTTTTGGAAGATTCAACCGTGCAAGTCTACGGCGAACCTGAAACAAAGGATGCGCCAACCATTGTCAGAAACGGTTTGAAAGCATGTGCTGCTGCAGATCTTGTGATTGTCGACACTGCTGGACGGCATCAACTCGATCAGGAATTGGTTGATGAATTAGAACAAATTTCTGGCCTGACGCGCGCCAACGAGCGGTGGCTCGTCATCGATGCACAAGTAGGACAGGCAGCGGGTCCCGTTGCTGCATCCTTCCATACACTTGCGGGTGTCACTGGCATTGTCATCACCAAATTGGACGGAACGGCACGCGGCGGTGGCGCTCTTTCTGCTGTGGCTGCAACCGGTGCCCCAATCGTCCACATTGGTGTTGGAGAGAACATCGGGGATTTGGAGAAGTTTGAATCCGATCGGTTCATTTCACGTCTTCTTGGTATGGGCGATATTCAGGGCCTCATCGATTTGGCTCCTGAGGACATGGACGAAGAAGAAGCCATGCGTTTGACTCAGCGCCTGATGAGTGGACGATTCACCCTCAACGACATGTACAAACAAATGGAAATGATGTCTAAGGTTGGAACGATTGACAAACTGATGTCTTTTTTGCCAGGCAACATGCTTGGTGGAATGGGTGCCATGTCAAAGGGGCAAAAGGAAGCCATGCAAGGCAACCTTGATCGATATCGCACCATCATGGACAGCATGACGGCATGGGAAAAGAACGAACCAGCCAAAATCAAGGCTGACAGGATCCGCCGTGTTGCTCGTGGCGCTGGGGTTCGAGAAAAGGACGTGCGAGAACTTATCGCCCAATGGAACCGTTCCCGCAAGATGATGAAAGGCATGGGCGGAAACCGCAAACTCAACAAACAAATGCGGAAGATGATGAAGGATGGAGACATGGATTTGGACCCATCTTCCTTTGGTATGTGATGGCGAGACTCAACTTCCGTCAATTCATATAGGGACACCCTGAGCATTCACCATGAACCCTCTCCGATCAGTGCTGTTAAGCCTCCTCATGATCAGCATGGTCATGTCTGGCTGTTACGGTGAAACAGAAGTGAAGGAATCGAGTATCCTTTTCCTCGATGAATCATTGAATGCAGCCACTGCACCCAGGGGGCAAGTGTACACACTTCACGTTGAATCGAACATTGATTACACCATTGAACGAACCCCTGGAGCCTTCTTCATGGACGAATATGGTGTGTACAGAGACGATGTCATCATGGACTTTGATGCAGATGTCCAAACCGTTGATGTTCTTATCTTGGACACGGAACGGACATTCATTGGATTCAACGTGACAGCTGATTCCTTGGTTGCCAATCATACGGTCCAATTAGAGGAAAGTTCTGAACTCATGCTCGTCGATGGTAGGCGTGCCTTCGAAACCATCGACATGCTGACGAACTCCTACAACAACCGTTGGTGCGCTTCAGCCTCAGTTCACGAGGGTGGTGCAGCGTACGAAGCAGCTGCAGAAGCAATGGCCGAAGAAATGCGATTGATGGGCTTTGATTTTGTTGAAGTCACTCGCTATGATGATGATCCCGACCAACTCAATGTTGTTGGCTATAATTGGGGCCGAGTCACCCCTGACGAATACATCGTAATAGGAGGGCATTTCGACATCGCCTACATGTTTACCCCACCTGGTGGCGGTACGAACGAAGGGGCCAACGACGACACATCAGGTTCGACCGTTTCGTTGGAAATGGCCCAAGCCCTTGCACAGATGGAATTTGATCATACCGTGGTGGCAGGTCTATGGGCGTGCGAAGAAGAAGGTCTCCTCGGTTCCCTTGCTTACGTTGAACACCTTCCTGAAAATGTATCAGTTCGCGCTTACATGAACTTCGACATGGTCTCGCTCAACTATCCGATTGTACCTCTATCGGAACCAATTATCGGCCCTGGCGGAGAACTTTTTTCGGCAACAAAATACGACTGGACCATCAGCATCGCTGGTGCAAATCAATCCAACATGGAACGAATGTATGATTGGGTTGGCACCACGATTGATGATGATTTGTCCTATCAGCCAACCGACGCTAATCCGATCACTTGGCAGATTTCTGAATCGTGTGCATCTGATCATTGTGCGTTCTTCTCAGAAGGGTATCCAACATTCAATTTCTTTAGCCCCGGTGGCGACATTTCGTTCTGGCAGGAATGGCATTCTCCATCAGACACATTCGAATTTATGACGGCTAAAGCTGGTGGTCAAGAAGGCATGGAAAGCGGTTTTAACAGCCTTGTATGGAGTTCTCTGGATCTTTTCATCAGGGTGGACAATGCCGAAGATTTCCACGGCACATGGACCGAATGATACCACCTCATATCCCAGCAAAACAGAGATGACGTAAACTCGAACTTCTATGGCTCCTCAATACGTTTTGGCTAAGAGAACTCGACGGCGTGTAGGCGTTCCACTCATGTGACACGGACGCACTGATTCGTACTCATCGGTGGAATCACCTAAAAATGCAAAGCCGGTTAATCGTTCAATTGTTTCAGCGTGAGCATCTGTGCCATCGAATGGCAATTCGTAAATGTGGCCGTCTTTGACTTCGCCTTCAAGAACATAGGCACCATCGACCAAATTGATTGCGGGCAACGGTTGGACAACATCGTTCATGTGGGCGTGTGACCGACGGCGCAACTCCTCTGAAATTTCTTCGAGGATTGACAGGCATGCTTCTTCTATTCCATCAAGAGGAATTGGCTCTTTGCCCCCTGTTCTTCGGGCTGCATAGGCTGTTCCTTGAGCGAGATCCCGTGGGCCTAAGTCGAGGCGAAGCGGCACGCCTTTGATTTCCCAATCGTAGTACTTCTGGCCTGCACGAATGTCGCGTGAATCAACCTTGACCCGCAGACCATGACGGCGCAACTTGGCCGCTAATTCATCAGCGGCAGCCACCGTGTCGACTTCTGAATTCTTCTTGATCATTGGACAGACGACCACTTGGAATGGTGCTACCGCGGGTGGCATGATGAGTCCGTTTTCATCTCCATGCATACCAACCACTGCACCCAACAAGCGTTCCGACATGCCGTAAGTCGTTTGATGGCAATGTTGCTGTTGAGCATCGAGGTTTTCGTATGTTAAATCGAATGCTTTCGCCCACTGGTCTTGGTAATGGTGGCATGATGCCACTTGGAGGGTTCGTCCATTTGGCATCACTGCGTCGATACCGATTGTGTACCATGCGCCAGGGAATGTATCCCAAAGAGGACGCTTTGCCTTGATCACCGGAAGGCATAGGTCATGCATGATGGTGTCAACGATTTCCAAATCCTGTTCGATTTGCCGCGTTGCGTCGGCTTCGTCTGCGTGGGCGGTATGCGCTTCGAAAAAGTGAATTTCCCTCACCCGAATAAACGACCTCGTCTGTTTAGTTTCATATCGGAAGGTGTTGACCATTTGGTAAACTTTCAGCGGTAAATCCTTGTGAGAACGAATCCAAAGTGGGAACATAGTGTACATTGCCGTTTCGGAGGTTGGTCGCAAAAACATCGGAATGTCAAGTTCATTTTCACCAGCGTGTTTGACCCAATAAACTTCTTTTTTGAAGCCGCCTTCTTCCTCTTCATCGCGAAGGTCATCAGGGTCGACACCCTCCTCTCTTGCGCGCTTCAACCGGGCTACGAGAGCGTTTTCACGATCAAGGAGGTTCTCTGGGATGAGGAGTGGGAAATTGACTTCTTCATGGTCGGTTCGCTCCATCTCTCGATGAGTCAACGCGTCGATGAGCTTCATGGTTTTCCAACCATAGGGTCGCCACACATCCATGCCCTTGATTGGATAGCGTTTGTCAACCAATTCCGCCGCTTCAACAATGAAAGGGTACCATTCGTTGAAGTTCTCTTCTTTCGAAGGAATGCCTCGCTTGGCCTTACCCGGTCCTTGGCTCATGATTGCTCTCGGCAATCTCTTGCTCATCAAGATGACGCTTCTTCTTTGCTCGATGCACTGGGTTATCGGGTTTGGATGTAGGCCCACACTGCAGCAAAGCACCATGCCGCTTCCAAGATCAAAAAGGCCCATTCTTCTATGAGAAAAGCCCGGATGCCAAGAAGGGCTGAACCAACAGCCATGAGGGCCAAATAACTGGTCTGTTTACTGTGAAGCACATTTCGAGTTTCAAGAACAAATGCGGCAAGAATTGCCATCATTCCTATGTAGGAAAGGACCTCCGTTGCCGTTTCTAGCATCATTAAAATCACGATCGACGCATGAGCACAACAATGCTGATTGTGAGCACGAGCACAGCGACCACGTCAGGGATACCGTAAGCACCTTCTTGCAAAGGAAGGGACCAACCCATGCCTGTGTCAAGGTTGTGAAGATCAAGTAAATTCATTCGCGTATAACCGTCGGCAGGGCAAAGGTCACTTGCTTGACAGTTGTTGCCAAGCACAGATTGGAACAAGCCAAAGAGGTTCGCAACGACGAATGCTAGCCCAGCCCCAAGACCGTAGACGAGGGGATTCATCTTTCCCTTGGCGCCAGGAATCGGTGCGATTGCTGGAAGACCACCTGCCGGAAGATCAGGAAGTGGTGCTGCAGTGCCAATATCGCCAATGACCTCAATCAACATGTCTGTGGGCGGTGCCACTTCTGTCACATCGGCAACCGGGTTGTCGACCATGTCCCTTGCCTTCTTAGGCCGAGCGGGTGCGATTTTGATTCCGTAGAGACGGTCAGCAAGACTGACAAGCGCAGGGTCTTCAGCGATGTCCTCAGGGGAAAGGTCTCCATCCAACAACTGCTGAAGCCGGTCTCTTGATGAACTCATGGTAAACCCCCTATACACCAAGCGGGGAGGACTTCATTGAAGAATCCTCCTTTTCCAACAACGCTTCGATTTGTTCGGTATCAAGCGTTTCCAGCCTTTTCGACTTCAGCCCAATCTCGCATGAATCCTTCAAGGCCTTTGTCGGTTAAGGGATGAGTCATGAGTTGACGGAAGGTCTTTGCTGGCATTGTTGCGGTATGAGCGCCCAATTGAATGCACTGGAGCACATGTGTCGGGTGCCTGATGGATGCTGCAAGAACTTTGGTGGTGATCGTGGGATAATTGTTCCAAGTTTCCATAATCTCCGCAATCAGGTTCATTCCATCATGTCCCGTATCGTCAATTCGACCAATGAATGGCGAAACATAGGTTGCCCCTGCTTTCGCCGCCATCAAGGCTTGAGATGCTGAGAAAATTAGGGTGACGTTCGTTTTGATGTTCGCTTCTGTGAGAATTTTAGTCGCAGCCAACCCTTCTGGAGTGCATGGAATTTTGATAATGACATTTTCTGGCAACTCATCCTTGAGCGCCATGCCCTGAGCGACCATTCCTTCGGTGTCCATTGCCGTGACTTCTGCCGAGATTGGGCCGTCACAAATGGAGGCAATTTCTGCAACGACTTGCTTAAAATCTCGACCACTTTTCTTAATCAATGAAGGGTTTGTGGTCACACCATCTAAGATGCCCCAAGCTGCAATTTCACGAATTTCATCTACGTCGGCTGTGTCCAAAAAGAACTCCATGAAGGTCGGTTGTTGGACCCACCCCATCAAGTATGCGCCTGAACTTTCAAAACATTTCAGACGTATTCCGTGTATTTTGCAGATGAACCACGGACCAAATCTGCGGGATATTTTTCTGCATTGAGGATGATTTTTTTATTCATTAATTCAATCGGGTCGAGGCCTAAAATACTGGACAATCGGAGGCAATACAACATCACATCGGCCAACTCATGAGAAAGGTTTTGCATTAGATTTGGATCATTCTTAGCATCATCAACCGATGGGTTCGACCATTGAACAGTTTCGGCCAACTCTGCCGCTTCAATTCCAATCGAGGCAATGATGTTTTTGATGGTGTGAAATTGTTCCCAATCCCGTTCTTGGATGAATGATTCAAGCACACGGTTCGTTTGAGCGAGGCGATCGGTATCGGCCATGGTCGTTGTCTAGCCACGACCCTAATGGTTCTTGGCTCACTTTCGCGTGATAGCTCGCTGGGCGGCTTTTGCAATGTGCGGGGCCGAAATTTGCATGACTTCCAACATCTCATCGGCTTGTCCTGACTCTCCAAACCGATCAGGGACACCGACCCGCTCCAATGGAGCAAGGGTGTTCGAAACGAGGTGCTCAGCAACAGCGCCACCAAGTCCTCCGATGATGTTGTGATCTTCAGCAGTGACGAGCGCACCACATTGTTCGACAAGCCTGTCAATCAAAGCACCATCCAGCGGTTTGAGGGTGTGCATATCCACAACACACGCCGACACGCCTTCTTGCTTCAGACGGTTTGCTGCTTTGAGTGCTTCAGATACCAAAACGCCACAAGCGATGATGGCCACATCTGTACCTTCTTCCAAAACGACTCCTTTACCAATTTGAATCTCGGCTTCCCTTCCGTCGTAGAGCACTGGAGTTTTGTTGCGTGCGGTACGCATGTAGGATGGTTTTCCAAGTGCGGGTAATTGCATGGTGAGTGCTCGAGTGCTCACATCATCGCAAGGATGCATCACGACAACGTTTGGAAGGGTCCTGAACACTGCGAGGTCCTCAATGGATTGTGCGGATGATCCGTCAGTACCGGTGTGTGTACCACCGTGGCTTCCACAAAGATGGACTGGCAAATTAGGACGAGCCACTCCGTTTCTCATTTGTTCGAAGGCACGTTCGGTGAAGATGGCGAAGGTGCTGGCGAATGGAATGTAACCTGCGGAGGCCAAACCAGCGCCAACCAACAGCATGTTTTGTTCACCAATTCCACAAGAAACTGTTCGCTCAGGATGTGCTTTTCTAAAGTGAAGGGATTTGGTTGATTTTCCTAAATCCGCTTCCAACACCACAACCTTCGGATTGTCTGCAAGGTCGAGCAATGCTTGGCCGTAACCATCTCGGGTTGCTGCCATCCGGGTCATGCTTCCACCTCCCCGAGTTCCATCATGGCTTGATTGTACTGTTCCTCATTTGGAGCAGCTCCGTGGAACGATGGATTGTTCTCCATGTAAGAAATCCCACCACCCTTGATGGTGTGTGCAATAAGAATTGAAGGTCCGTTGCAATTTTCTTCTGCCTCGAGGAAATCAAGTCCGTCCATGACGTCTTGCATGTTGTGTCCGTCAATTTCTTTGACGTTCCAACCAAAAGCCTTCCACTTTGCCGGTATGTCGAACATGCGCATTTGTTCCTCACAAAAATCATCGTTTTGTATGCGGTTCCGATCCAAGATCACCTTTAGATTGCCCAATTCGTGATGAGCGGCAGCCATTGCGGCTTCCCAAACGCTTCCTTCTTGCATTTCTCCGTCACCAATCATGACAAAGGCTCTCCGGTCGCTGTTGTCGAGCCTTGCTGCAATAGCACAACCCATTCCAAACGACAGGCCCATGCCAAGCGAACCGGCGGAGAAATCAACTCCGGGGCACCACTTCATGTCAACGTGGCCTTGACAGACACCACCAAGAACTCTGTATGATTTCAAATCCTCATGGCTGATGAATCCCATTTCCGCTAAAATGGCATACATACCAGGAGAGGCGTGACCCTTCGACAATATGAATCGATCTCGGTCGTTCCATTTTGGCTCCGATGGTCGAACGCGCATGCGCGTGGCATACAGCGCAGCGAGCAGATCAATTTCAGATAATGAGCCACCGGGGTGGCCTGCTTGGGCACGATAGACCATCTTCACAATCTCTACCCTGCACTTTCGTGCAATTTCTTCAATTTCTTCAATGCTCGTTGACATATAATCCCCTGCCATTTCTAAGGCCTTAACGGGCGACCTTTGATGGTTGTGCATCGGATTGGTTGGCCGTCAGCCCCGATATCACTTTCGGGGCAACAACGCAGCCTTGAATCGAGAGGCAACATCCATGGCGACAACAACAGCATCGCTCATTAGATTGCCGCCCTTTGGAAGGGCGCGGGTCGCAAGCCAAATGAACACAGCCACGAACCAACCAAAGAAGACCAACGAGAAGAGATCATTGAGGGTGACCACGCCGAAGATTTCTGGCAAACGGATATCGGCTACAATCAACACGGCAATGAACACGCCGAGAATCGACTCACCAGCAATGAATCCTGCTCCAATAAGCACGCCACGATTTTCGACTTCTTTCGCTGCGGATTGGGCTTGTTTGGATGGAATCATGTCAAGGCGACCATCCACTCGGTAATGCGCCGTTCTTAGAGCGAAGAAGGAGATGATTCCACCAAGCATAATTGGAACTGAAAGGCCCAATGGCAGGTAGATTCCAATGGCCACGGACATCACTGGCATTTTCAAATAAATCAAAACGATGGCGATGATTGCCCCCAAGGTCACCATTTGGAGGTTGAGGTCTCCACCAAAAGCACCTTGGATGATGGCGCCAATCAACTCAGCTTGTGGTGCAAAGAGTGCGTTGCTGCAGTCGTATTGGTCCGCAACTGCAAGGTTCAGGTTTGTGTTGGCACAGGCGGTCTTGGAAATTTGGAAGGCATTATGCAAAAGCGCAAGCGTTGGTCCAATCACCACTGCACCGGTTAACACACCAATGATTTCTGCAACCTGCTGCCGCCAGGGTGTTGCACCAACCATGTGGCCGGTCTTCAGATCCTGCATGACGTCTCCAGCAATCGCTGCTGATGAAGCAACAACTGCTGCAATTAACAATGTTGCCAGCATGAGTTCCTCAGTGCCCAAACCGAGCATGAAATCACCAACAATCCAAACGAGCGCTACAGTGAACAGGAGCGTGGCTATGGTCATGCCTGAAACTGGTGAATTGGATGAACCAACAACACCAGCGATGTAACCGGCAACTGCAGCGAAAAAGAACGCAACCACGCCAAGGAACAGGGCGCCAGCCAGTGCCAAACCGAACGAACCGGTTGCGTGCCAATAGTACAGGAACGTCATGAGAACAAGGAACCCACAAAACATGATGACCTTGTCAAGAGGCAAGTCGATTTCGGTACGAAGTGGTTCTTCGGTCTCATCCTCCGTTTTGATCAGGGCTTTTGAGAGACCTGTGATGATTGTTTTTCTCATTGACCAGAGCGTGTACACGCCACCAACAACCATTGCACCGACACCAACATACCGGATTTGTTCAGCCCAGATGTCGTAAAAACCTTCGACGAGGGTTGGCGAATTTGGCCAGCCATGAATAAGGCCGTACATTGGCACAAGAAGTCCGAACCCCAAGACACCTCCCAAGAAAATGAATGAGGCAATACGCACACCGACGATGTATCCAACAGAAAGCAAAGCGATGGACAAATCCATTCCTGCATACAAACGAGTGCCAAGGAACCCAACGGCCGATTCAACGGTGTGGTGAGTGACTTCGAATCCCTTTACCATGAGTCCATAAATGGCACCAATGCCTAAGGCGTAAAGAATAGCCAATGCACCTTCGCCGCCTTCTTCTCCCGCGACCAGGACTTCACGGCATGCTACCCCTTCCGGGTATGGTAATGCTTCTTCAACGATGAAAAGACGCCTTAAGGCAATCGTAAACATCGTCCCTAATAGCCCACCAAGAGTGGCGATCATGAGTGTGTCGAACCATTGAATTTCAGTCCAAAGACCAATCACCAACATGGCTGGTACGGTGAAAATCACGCCAGCCGCTAGGGACTCTCCAGCGCTTGCCATAGTTTGAACAGCGTTATTTTCTAGAATACTTACATCGTTGAAGATGCCGCGTAAGATGATCATTGACATGACGGCGGCGGGTATGCTTGCCGAAACAGTCATCCCTGCATACAAACCGAGGTATGCATTCGCAGCGGTCATCAAAATACCGAGCAAAATTCCAACCACAATCACACGCAGTGTCAATTCACTGGGTGATTCAGTAGCCGGAATATACGGCTGATGGTCGGCGCTCATACCAACTTCCAAAACAACCCAGTTTGTGAACGCATCGCTGCTAGAGTCAAGGGAATGCCACCATTATTATCATAAGTCCAATATAGAACCCCTTATTCTAGGGTCCGCCCTACTTTGGTGAATTCCATGGCACAACAACAATGGCACGATGTGACTTCTGAAGACACTTATCTCACGCTCGAGACCCAGCCTGAAGGCTTAACTGCTTCTGAGGTTGATATTCGACGAGCTAAGTACGGTGAAAACAAGCTTCAAGAACCAGAAAAAACCCCAGCATGGTTGCGTTTCCTTTCCCAATACAACGATCCACTGAATTATCTTCTCATCGGAGCTGCTCTTGTTGCTCTCTCAATACATCCAGATCAACCGGGAGATGCTATTTTCATTTTTTCAGTCCTCACTGCAAATGCAGTGTTTGGATTTTGGCAAGAAGGACAAGCGGAACAGGCGATGGATTCGCTCAAACAAATGGCAGTTTCAAGTTGTATTGTTGTCCGCGATGGCGTTGAGCAAGAGGTGCCTACGCCCCTCTTGGTTCCCGGCGACGTGGTCAAACTGGAAGAAGGCATCAATGTGCCAGCCGACGTTCGCGTGGTCGAGTCCTATCAATGCAAAATCGATGAATCATCGTTGACTGGTGAATCTGACAGCATCAAGAAAACCACAGCACCGCTCCCTACCGAGGCATTGCTTGCTGACAGGAATAACATGGCTTACATGGGCACAAGTGTAGCCACTGGACGTGCTGTCGGCATTGTGGTCAACATTGGAATGAACACCGAACTTGGCCGGATTGCCAGTGATATCGTCGGCTCGGAGTCGCCAAAAACCCCACTTGAGCACAAACTCGAATCCCTGGGTAAATTCCTAGGCATTGTAGCGCTTGTCGTAGCGGTTCTCATGGTCGGCATCAAGATGATGATTGCCTATGGCGATCCGACAGCCGATTTGCGAGAGGTGGCGGTTGAACAATTCATCGTGGCCATTGCCATCTTTGTTGCCATTGTTCCAGAAGGCTTGCCAATTATCCTCGTTATTACGCTCGCGCTTGGTATGCGGAATATGGCCAAACACAAAGCGATTATTCGACGGATGAAGGCTGTTGAAACGCTTGGTTCCACAACTGTCATTTGCTCTGACAAAACCGGTACACTCACCAAGAACCAAATGACTGCACGCCAATTGACCACTACGGATGGTACATTTACAATCTCGGGTGAGGGTTTCAAACCAAAAGGTGAACTCTCTTACAACGGAAAAACAGTCACTGGAGAGGAACTCTCAGGGTACCAGAGCGATCTTGCCTTCCGTCTCTCTGCCGCATGCTTGAGCCTGTGCCATAACTCTCAAATTTCTAAAGTGGATGGCCAATGGCAGGCGCTTGGCGACCCAACAGACTCAGCATGTGCTGTTCTTGGTTGGAAAATCAACGGTGATGTGAAGAAATTTGCTCAACGCCATTCACGGCTCCATGAATTCTTTTTCGACACCAACAGAAAGCGGATGTCGGTGATTCACGACTACGAAGGCGAACGTTGGGTCTTTTCGAAAGGTGGTGCCGGTGGATATGTTTCTCTTGTGAACTGGAAAATTAAAGATGGAGAAATCGTTCCTATTGAGGATGCAGACTTCGATCTAGCCTCTGAGGCCAACAAGGCCATGGCAGGACAAGCCATGCGCGTCATCGCACTTTGTGCTCGTCGTCTTGATGAGGACGAAGACATCGAGGACATCAACACAGTTGAATCAAGCTTCATTTTCCTAGGACTCGTTGGTATCATGGACCCGCCACGAGCCGAAGTGAAAGATGCTATTGAAGTGTGTCAGCGTGCGGGTATCCGCGTGAAAATGATCACTGGTGATCAACAATACACTGCGGAAGCCATTGGTCGAGAGTTGAACATTACCGAAGGTGGCATACCACCAGTCAACGGTAATGCTTTGGCGGATTTTGATGATGAACAATTGAGTGAAGCATCGGCTCAAGCCTCCATCTTCTCCAGAGTGACACCTGAACAGAAAATGCGGATTGTCTCATCACTACAAGACCAAGGGGAAATTGTGGCCATGACCGGTGATGGTGTCAATGACGCCCCCGCTTTATCTCGTGCGAACATCGGAATTGCAATGGGCATCGCAGGTACTGACGTAGCAAAAGACGCAGCAGACATGGTGCTCCAAGATGACAATTTTGCCAACATTGTCCATGCTGTTGAAGAAGGTCGCAAAATTTACCAGAACATTCGCAATTTCGTGCGCTATCAAGTCTCTACGAACGTCGCAGCTGTTGCTTTGATCATTATTTCGACGTTCTTGTTCGGTTGGAATTTACCTTTGACCGCAACACAAATTCTCGTGATCAACATCCTGATGGATGGTCCACCAGCCGTCGCGCTTGGTGTTGAGAAAAACCACGGGGATGTCATGAATCAACCACCGCGTCCAGTCAATGAAGGCATGCCTAATTTCAGTGACATCACCCTAATCTTCTATCTTGGTGCTGTGATGGTCACTGGGACGCTGATTGTCTTCTTCCTTGCAGGTGGTGGAGTGGGTACTTGTGAGATCCACCCGCTGCAAACTGAAGCAGAGGCTCCATTCGATGTCGCCCAATGTGAACTTGGTGAGCGAATGGGCGATGAAGCCAGTGAAGAACAACTCGCCGCAATTCAGGCCTCGGAAACAAACAACGAGGAATTGTTCCAACATGCTCAAACCATGACGTTCTCCGTGTTCATTGTCTATCAACTGTTTAACGTGATGAATTGCCGAAGCAATAGGGAAAGCGCGTTTAAACTTGGTTTATTTTCAAATCAATGGATCAATTACGCCTTTTTATTCTCGCTCGGTTTGTTGATGTTCTTTGTTCAACTTGCAGAACACAGCATTCCATTCACCACTTTACTGGTGGGTGACTTGATGTCAACAACAGTGTTAACTGCGACGGATTGGGCAATCATATTCGCGGTATCCGGTTCGGTTTTTGTCATCGACGAGTTCAGAAAATTCATCGTTAACTCGAACTTCTTCACACCAGGTTCTCAGTGAATTTTCCCCATGGGTTCATCCACATCTTCAAGAATGCATCATGGTAGGAACGAATATGTCAGCATGGACAACATCGCGGTTTGACGCTGGTTCAAACCAAGATTGGCAACAGCGCCTGACAGAATCACTTCAGCAAGGTTCCGACTGGAGCGAGGCCATCCAACCGCTGGTCACAAAATTGGCCGATGGCAAGTCACTCTCATTAGAAGACGGACTCACCCTCTACAACCACCCAAACCTCAGTGAAGTTGGCCGGTTAGCCCATGAGGTTCGAACCGCTCGCTTCGATGACAAGGCGTTTTTCAACAGCAACGTCCATGTCAATCAAACCAATGTTTGCGTCTTAGCCTGTAAATTCTGTGCCTTTCGCAGAAGTAAAAAGGCAGAAGATGCGTACGCAATGGATGTTAGTGATTATCTCGAAGACCTTGGCCAGTATGCCGAATTTGTAGATGAAGTCCACTCCGTTGGAGGCCTTCACCCGGATTGGGGGATTGATCATTATGAGGAACTTTTCCGCGCAACAAAATCACGGTTCCCCCACATTACCATCAAAGCACTCACCGCTGTTGAAATCAAACATATTTCGCAACTTTCCAACCTTTCATACACCCAAACGCTCCAGCGGTTGAAGAATGCCGGATTGGGTTCATTACCAGGCGGTGGTGCAGAGATTCTAGACGATGACGTCAGGGCCATTATCTGCAACGGAAAAGAGAGCTCTCAAGAATATCTTGATATCCACAGGTCGGCCCACGAAGTCGGTCTTTCTACGAACTGCACCATGCTCTTTGGAACCATTGAAACGCTCAAACAACGAGTGGAACACATGATCTCTTTGCGCGAACTTGCCTCAGAAACGGGTGGATTCCAGTGCTTTGTCCCCTATCCTTTCCTCCCGGATGACACACGCCTGCCTGAAGCACAATTAGCGACGGGAAGTGAGATTCTACGAACCATTGCAGTATCTCGTCTCATGCTTCATTCAATCCCTCACATCAAGGCATACAGGATGAACATTGGCGATGAACTGGCAGAACTCGCTCTTCAATTTGGAGCTGATGATATTGACGGGACTGTTCAGAAGGAATCAATCATGCATTTGGCAGGATCGACAACACCACTGGATCATGACCGGTATCAATTATCCCGTTTGATCAAAGATGCAGGGTGCGTCCCAATTCAAAGAAACACCACATACGAACGGTTTGAAATCTATGTTGCACCTGAACCAAAACGCCGCAAAAGATTGACAGTTATACAGGAGTAGATGGACAAATGCAAGTCCCTCAACCTCCCCAATGGAAGCGCATCATTGGTCGCGTGGCCTTCCTTAATTGCGATCCACTTTTTTATGGCCTTGGCGATGAGTGGCAAGTCCTTCCCGCTCCACCTTCATGGCTGACCGGACACCTCTTGAGAAGAGATTGCGTTTTAGCCCCCATACCAGCAGCAGACTATGCGCGACATGCAGATGAACTGGTTCTGGTCCCCGAAATAGGAATTTGCAGCAAAGGAGAAGTTGGAAGCGTTTTGGTGTTTGGCGATATGCCTCTGTCAACCATGAAAAGCATCGCATTGCCCACAGACTCTATGACATCCGTCGCACTCCTCAAGTACATTTTGAAACAAGAACGTTTGAAGCCACAAACTCACTTGATGGGGCCTGATTTGACCACCATGCTTTCGAAATGTGATGGAGCCCTTCTCATCGGCGACCGTGCTTTGGAGGAAGCCAAAAAACAACCAGAACGCGTTCAACTCGATTTGGGTCAAGCATGGTTGAATCGAACTCAAAAGCCAATGGTTTTCGGCGTCTTCGCTGCCAGAAAAGACACACCAATAGAAGATGTGCAAGCCGCACAGGAAGCCTTGCTTCATCGCCTTTCACATTTTGAAACTGACCCTGTGACAAGAAAGGCAGTGATCGAATGGTCGATGTCCAAATCAGACCTCAAATATGAACGGTTGAACCGTTACTTTGGAGAAGTGTTCAATCGTTTAGACCCTGAACACATTCAAGGATTAGAAGAATTCTTGGTCGAAGCTTGCGATCTCACCCAAGGATCTTCATTCGCTTGGTGAAGTGTCTTCTTCATCTTTATCGGCTTGAGTCACAACCCTTCTGGTCTTCCGCTTCGTCGTTTCACTCACCTTGACAACTCGTTTTTTGCTGGTTGATCTCTTCTGGACAGGAGGGTTCCCTCCTCCATCCAAGCGCTTTCTCTTTACCGTTGTAATAGGGCCATCTCTGGTTGTGGATGGGCTCACTTTCCTACGCTTAGTTGATTGAACTGAGCGATCGCTTGTTGTGTCCCGAACAGTAGTTTTTGAATCGACGAGATGTTCTGTTTCGGTTTCAACATTGGATGCCTCGTTCAAAGTTTCTTGCTCAATTTGTGCGCTTGGTTCAGCCACGTCTTCTTCGGAACTAGGCTCATCGTCATCATCTTCATCAAAGATGTTGAGATCCATTCCCATTGTATTTTTAGTCCTCAATACAAGCAAAATACCTCCTCCAAGGAAGCCAAGGACGACGACAAAGAGAATGGGATAATCAGCGAATAAACCCACACCTTTCTGAGTCAAGGTAGGCTCTTTGACAACACGTTCTTCCAATGTGAGTTCCAAAGGAGATTCAGTGGTCCACCAAGGAGACAATTCGACATCATTTGCCCCGTTTGCAGAGAGGACCACATGAATGGGATGCATTTCTGCAAGATGGGTCAATGACGCATCAGTGGCTACAGTTTGCTCTTCGAACCTAACAGTCAACGGAAATGCCGGTGACGAGGACAGGTTGAAGGAAATAGTGTATTCAACACCGATGTGAGTTTTGAAATCATTTTGCGCACGAAGCGTCATGCCTTCGCTTACCGCGCAGTTCACGACCCCACCTTCTAATTGACCTTCAGAAAGCATCAACGTATCTTTCCACTGTTCGAGGATTCTTGTTTCATCGTGGTTGGCACAAATGGAGCGGGCAAATAAATCGGTCTCGCTGACACTGAGTTGGGCATCCTCAATGACAGATATTCTCGACATATTTCTGATTGAGGATGAAAGGACGATATCTAATTTGATCCGATCCTTAATGGTCATGTGCGTGGCGTTCATTTGAATCGTAAGTGAACGAATATGATCTTCGTGAGGGGAGCGTGAACAATCAGTTTCTATCTCGCCGCAGTAGGTATCCCACTGGTCCAATATCGCATCGCCATCGTCGTCATCATCAAGGGTATCAGGGATGCCGTCTCCGTCGAGGTCAGCTCCGGCCACACCCATTCCTTCAGGCACGGAATGGCTGCCATACCCGGCTAAGTGAAGAGTATTGGTCGCTGCGTAGAATTCTTGGATTAACCCAAATTGGTTTTCGATAGTTGCAACATCGAGCACCTGATGAGCCATAGAGGTTGCTTCCACTTGTTCAAATGTAGAAGCATCCAGCGTCAGTAATCGCGGTTCATCTCCGTTTTCAGTCAAGTGAATGTAGGTCCCCTCGTGAGACCATGACATGCCGCCTCCGGAAGTGAATTGCGTGCTTTGTAATGCACCACCGGCGAAGGAGAAGGTGTTCAACGCTCCGTCTGTGGTAAGCGATGCTATGCGTGTGTCAGTTGGATCAAAGGAACATGCTTTGAGTTCATTCCCAAACTCCCATTTTTTGGATGTTGGCGTACCATCGCTGTTCCACATAACCATTCGCCCAGACTCATCTCCGCTGATGATGTGGCCACCATTGCTTGTGAATCCGACACATGTTACGTCCGTGTTATGCTCACCAGTCAAACTCCGCTCAATTTCCATATCGGAAATACGGATTAAATCAATGCCATTATTGGCGTTTGGAACGGCGAGCAAAAGACCATCTGGGGACCAGGCAATGTCCACTGGCCGTGCGTTTGCAGCTTGCTGCTTAGCGCTCATGGTCATGCTTTGGACATCGAATAATTGAATGGTGTCGACCTTCGTTTCAGAACCTGATATCGCAATGGCCAATTGAGAACCATCTGGCGAAAATTCCAGCGATTCGACGGGTCGATCAACATCAATAATTTCAATCAGCGACAAATTTTCTAGCCACATAATGGCCATGTGGTCATCGTAACCGCTCGCTAGGTATTTCTGTTCAGAATCAATGGTTAGGGCGGAAGATCCGTCAGTGGCCTCCACGGTAGTGGCGCCAGTGAACGATATGGTTGACGCACTTGAGGCCACAGGCATAGAAAGCATCACCAACAGCATGAATGCAATGCAACCAGTTGATTTGACCCCCAAACAATGACTCCCCTTAGGCTTTGATGAATCAATCAACACTGAAAACAAATCGGTGAATGCATCACAGATGTCGGAATTGTACAACTCAGGAAAAAATAGCGGTTGGTTCATCAAGGACGCGCCTGTCGAACCTCCATGGTGGCTCAGTTACCCCTCGATGAAAACGGCAACAAAATTGTTCGAATTGGTCACTCCCCCGACCCAGATGATGCGTTTATGTTCCACGCCATGACAACCGGGGCCTTTCCAACACCAGGTTACAATTTTGTCCACGAATTGCAAGACATCGAAACCCTCAATCACCGTGCAATGAATTGCGATCTCGAAGTTTCAGCAGTTTCCATCCACGCTTTCCCCGAAATTTCCGAGAACTATGCTTTGATGAATTGTGGTGCATCGATGGGTGAGGGCTACGGCCCAATGGTTGTTTCAATGCAAGGTGCAAGTGAGTCAGATGTTCGAAGCAATGTCATTGCCGTTCCGGGCCTGAAGACCAGTGCCTACATGGGATTGCGCTTGGCTTGGGGGGATTGTGAAGTTGCGGTTGTTCCTTTTGACGAAATCATTCCAAGAGTCCTCGACGGAACCTACTTGAGTGGCCTCATTATTCACGAAGGTCAACTGACCTATGTTGAACACGACCTCCACGTTCACATCGACCTTGGCGTTTGGTGGAACGAGCGAACGGGTGGCTGGCCAATGCCGCTCGGAGGAAATGTCGTCCGGCGTGATCTTGGCTCAAAAGCAATGGAAGACATCACCATGTACACTAAAATGAGCATCGAGTATGCTCTGAAGTCACCTGCTGAAGCACTTGAATTCGCCAAGAAATGGGGCAGAGGAATTGACGATGAAACGAATAAGGAATTCGTGAGCATGTACGTCAATGACCGTACAATCGATTACAAACAAGAAGGTCGTGCTTCTATCCGCCAATTCATCACCGAAGGACAAGAACTCGGTCTGATTGATCAAACCTTTAATCCTGCAGAGATGCAATTTATTGGCTCAAATGAGTCCTGAGTGGTGATTTTTATGGCTGAAAGGGCGCCGGGAGTGAGCCAATATGGTTCGGTTGACCCTGCCCCCCCGCAGAACACAGGAACACTCGATGAGTGGTCGGCTCTCCTGATGGATGAAACGGCACCAATGTTCCAAAGAATGCGAACAGTGTTCTCTCTTCGCAACGACGGGTCAGACGAAGCATGCTTAGCATTGTGTGGAGCGTTCATATCAAGCAGTGCCTTGTTGCGTCATGAATTGGCGTATGTGCTTGGCCAAATGCAAAATCCTACGGCCTTACCAACCCTCATCGAAAGGCTCAGCGACGATCAGGAGCATATCATGGTTCGACACGAAGCTGCCGAAGCAATGGGGGCCATTGGCGACCCAAGCGTGATGCATGTGCTTGAAGCTCACCTCGGCGACGCGAATCCAGAAGTTGCAGAATCTTGCGAAGTCGCCCTTGATTTACTTCAATGGTGCAAATCACCACAGTGGGAAGAAACCAGTTGGTAGGTTCAACGAGGCTCAAGTTCAAAGACTTGAGCGTCCACAGCACAAACAAGGGGACAGCAATGCCACACGAACACATCACCCTCGCTCAAGCACCAAATGGTGAAATTGGCCCTCGCTGTGAATCATGCGGCGTCCGCCTTACTTTTGGCAACGCTATGGTTGTTGGCAAGTTCTACATGTGCTGGGAACACTACGTTGAATCAACCGGTGCAGACACCGCAACATCAGTCGGAGAAGCGGAAGAACGTTTCTGGATGACCAACGAATAAGCGCCCTCAGTGTTCAAGAACCCTCGTTCTTTCAGTGGATTGGAGGGACTTTATTGGCAACAGGTTGGGCTAGGTTTGCACATCGTTTTGGTGCATACTATCGCAGTTCAGAATTTTGGACACCTCCGCGCATGAAAACCAGAGAATGGATGTTCATTCCATTCGGGGGGGCGCCTCCAATCCGCCACAAGGGATTCAGTGATATGCAAGGGGTCCGTCAATTCCTTACAGACCGAGCAATGCACTCTTGCTTCTACTCAACCGCATATTGGGAGCGCCCTTTTGAGATGAAAATGGCCGATAAAAATTGGCTGGGTGCTGATTTAATTTTTGATTTAGACGGTGATCACTTACCGGGTGTGACCGACAAAGATTTCCCGGGAATGCTCGAAGTCATCCACGAACAAGCATGGTCGTTGTGGAATGACTTTCTTGAACCAGAATTTGGATTTCAAGAAAAATACTTGCAAGTGACCTTTTCGGGCCACAGAGGGTTCCACCTCCACTATCGAGATCCATCGCTCTTCCATCTCGATTCAGAAGCTCGAAGGGAAATGGTGTCATACATCAGAGGCGAAGGCGTGGATGTCAAAGGGGGACTCGCGCGATATCACGACCTTTCGAGCGAGGGTTGGACGCGTAGAATTCGCGATGGAATGGGTGGCATGATTGCTAAATTGCAGGGCATTGCTGAAAAAAATGAGGGTCACAAAAAAGTGATTAAAACACTCCATGAAGGATTGAAGTCACAGTCTCAACGCGAAGGTCGAAAATCAACTAAAGGACCGACATCCATCGAACAACTCGCATCCATTGTCAATCATCCAGACCGTGCCTCTCGATTGAGGGATGGGAATTTTGGAGTCCTCGATAAACATCAGGCCCTTTTTCTGGATTTGCTCAAAACGGATACTTCAGTGGTTCTGGGTTCGGCGGGTGAAACCGATGAAGTTGTTACCATCGACGTTCGTCGGCAAATTCGATGGCCTACATCGCTTCATGGCAAGTCGGGCATGAGGGTGAGTGAATTCCCTCTATCGAGGCTTGATCCTGACGGTTCGAATCCATATTCACCCCTTCATGAAGCACTCGCATTAAGCACTCAAGACATGCTAACAGTGGAAATGACGGTCGATGATTCAATTGCCCAATTCGGCGACAACGTGTATGATAAGGCCAGTGGTGACCAATTTGAAATTCACGAAGCAGGTGCTACGTTTTTGGTTCTCAAAGGATGGGCAAAAGTCATTGCATAGCGAATATAATTCCTTTGAAAACTCGGCTTTTCGTCACCACTTCTTGAGGTAAGGTTCAAGACCGCGCTACCATCCACAGGTTTAGGGGTGAACCGTGTGGGTCTGAGGAAAGGTAAGAAAAAGAAGGCTCCAGCCGAACCAACACCAGGACTTCCATTGCCGCCATTGCCCGGTATGCCGCCTATGCCGGCACCTCCAGGAGCCGCTGCTGGCAACCCTCCACTACCATTGCCACCCGCACCGGCTGCAGCACCAGCGCTTCCACTTCCTGATGCGCCACTCCCTACACCTGCGGAGGCATCAGTTTGGAACAACGATCGCCCCCCTGCATCTTCCGATGCACCCGGCTCTGACAAATACGGCGACCTATGGGCCAAGCGTTCAGAGAAACCACTCCCGCAGATTTACGGCCACATTGACCGGATTTCCTCCGCAGATGCCGGGTCGCTCCTGGATCGCTATGCAGACCGCTTTGGCCATGCACTTGACAGAGACATCATCGTTTTGCGCAAGCAAGAACACGAAGAAAAAGTTTCTGAAGTTCGAGACGCCCCTGTTGTCGAACTTCTTGAATCAGAGACCGTTGGGAATGAACTCCAAACTCAATTAAGCATGATTGAGGATGAACTGCGCTCCTTGAAGCCCGAATACCAAGCAGCAAAGGTTGCAGGAGACGCTCAGGTTCTTGCAGAACTGCGGCCAGTTCTTGAAACGTTGATGGCTGAACGAAAGTCCCTCCAATCAATGATTGCTGGCGCGTCTGATGAAGTGACTACAGCACAACCAATTTCTACCGAAACAGAGCAAAGTGATGACATGTTTGTCACCTTTGTCGGAATTGTTGACGACCTTCTTGGCTCAAATTTGCCAGAAGAGGTTGTCACCGCGTTTGTGGGCAGTGAAGATTTCGCAGTCTACGAGGCCGTCGGAAGCGACCCTCACAATGCAAGTGACGAAATGAGGGCTGCTTTCTTCACCATAGTTGACGGTCAACTCGGGAACATGGCCGAGTCAGACATCAATGCCTTTGTTGCCTCAGAGAATTTCCAAATTTACAGCGCTATTGGCGCACAATACAACGGTGAGTGACCACGATGGGACTACTAGACAAGGCAAACACAGCAGGCAGCGAAACAAAGGAAGTGCCCCCCAAGGCCGTAGCCAAAAAGGCAGTGGCGAAACCCATTCCACAAACAGTAGCTGCTGTAGCAAAACCAGTCAAGGCTGCAAAGGCAGCAAAAGCACCTCGTGCAAAAAAGCCCAAATTAAGCACTGCCGGACTCCCGGAAGGGTATGAAATTGCTACGCAAAACTCCCGGTTTTTGGCCTGGTTGATGAATTTCATTTGGAATTTTGGCGTTCTCTTTGCCGCCATTTTCCTTTCAGTCATGGGCTCGACACCCACCATCCCCGCTGTTCTAGCTCTCTTAATGATCATCACAAACGTCTTTGTCATTCCGATCATGACTGGGCGAACCCTTGGCAATTTTATGTCAAGAACAAGGTACATCACCTCAGCTGACTCTAAGCCTAACCCCTTGCATGGGTTCCTTGTCAATTCAGTTGGACTGATGGCTCTTGTGGGACTTTCATTGGTGATTATCAACATGGGCAATCTCTTCGACACTGCTGGCAAAGCCAACCCGGTTGCTATTGGACTCCTTGTGCTTGGTATCATTCTGTTTTCAGTTCGCATTATTGATGGTCGATTTAAGAAAAACAGCGACCAAAACCAAGGTCTATACGACATGTTGTTCGGCGCTTACCTCGTCAAATATGTCCGTGCAGAAGGTGAAGAACTCACTGGGATCGCCCTCCGGCTTGAAAGCATGGCGAACTTTGGTGACTCCTTCCAAAAGCGCCAAGAAAATGCTGCTAAGAAACGTGCTGTGAAAAAGGAGGCAACCCTTGCTGAAAGTGCTGCATCTGATGACGTTAGCAAAGACGACACGAAATCGAAAAACGATAAGAAAAAGGACGCTTCGAAAGAAGACTCACCTAAGTGAACCGTTGATCATTGATTCACATGGCGCCACATCTATTTGCGAAGCCATTGCTATGGCTTCTGCTGTTGATAACCACCTTCTTTGGTGGCTACGCTGTCAATGTCCCGTACATTTTCATGATTCCGCTAGGAATCTTTTCATTGTACAATGCTGTTCTTGAATCATTGGTTTCGCTGAGTTTCTTGACACCGGGGCGCCCTAAACCATCCTTCGAAGCAGAGGGTTGGCAACAGCACAAATTTACGTTTGAGTCTCGTGTGGTTCATACCATCTCACATTGGAAGGAAACACCTGCCCCTTTGCTTGTTTTAGTTCATGGATGGAGAGCCTCCTCATCGTCTGTGAGCGATCGTGGACGATGGTTTGCTGAGCGTGGTTGGCATGTGCTGATGATTGAATTGCCGAGTCACGGCTCTTCGGAAACCACGCCGGTTTGGTCGGCATACAAATCCATGCAAGCAGTCGAGTGTGTGTGTCGGAACATCGAGCAACTTGTGGAAGCAGATAAGATTCAGTCATCGATGTATTACGGGCATAGCATGGGTGGTTTTGTGGGGTTAAGACTGCTCAACCAACCAGACCTATGCATCGGGGGCCAATCATTTAGCGGACTTATTTTGGAGTCACCAATGACAATGTACAGCCCCATCCTCGAAGAAATATCCACTGCTTTGCGCGTACCACCCTCACTCAAAAGCACCTATCGGCGACGACTCATTCAGAGGTTTAATGCCTCCATTACGCCCAGGGGGAATTTCCAATCAATGGATGAATTCGACTTACCTTTGTGGGGTGGACCTTCCATCCCGGTTCTTTGCATCCAAGCAGAGCCAGATCAGCGGTTAGGCATGGAGCATTACAATCGATTGCTGTCGACCTACAAACAGCGTGGGGAATCAGAACTGCTGACCGCACATCGCGTGAAGGGACTCACTCATACAGGTGCTAAGATCCATCCTGAGAGAAATCAACTGATCGCTGAATGGTTGAGCAAGAGGGAATAATCACTCTTGCTCTTGTGAGTCGGCTTGCTCACGAGCTAATTCCCGCATATCGTCGACCTCATCCAATTCATCAACGATTTCTTCACCCAAGAGGGTTTCTAAGACATCTTCCATGGTGACAAGACCCGCTGTACCACCGAATTCATCGCGGACAACTGCGAACTGTTGTCGCTCGGTCAGAAACATCTCAAGTGCATGATCGACTGAGGATTTTGCATCAAGGAACATCACATCCTTTCTGAGTTCAGCCATGGTAACATCCCACTCATCTCGGCTTGCTGCCATGAGCAGTTCTGATCGGATCACGATCCCAGAGATGTCATCGACGGATTCATCGAACACAGGTATTCTTGATACACGAATGATTTTGTGTTCATCGAGGACTGATTTGATGGTCTGGGTTGTTTCAAACGCGGTCATTACAACACGGGGCGTCATAATTTCACCCACTTGCATTTCTCGCAATTTTAACAAATTGTGGATGACTGTTTCTTCATCTTTTTCGATGATACCTTCTTCCTCCCCAAGATCAGCAAGCGCTGCCACATCGTCACGTGTGACGAGCGTGTAATCGCCCTTTGGTAAAATTGATTTAAGCATTTGAATCGGTACGATAAGGAAACTAAGAACGAAGGTGAGGTTCTTCAAAATCCAACCTGTTGGCCTTGCAAGTTGCCTCCAGTAAGCTGTCCCCAAGGTCTTGGGTATAATCTCCGAAAGGAAGAGAACAAGCAATGTGAGGATAATTGAGGCGCCGGTGAGGACTTCACTCCCCCAAATTTTGGCCACTTCAGAACCAACACCTGCTGCACCCATCGTGTGAGCAATGGTGTTGAGCGTGAGAATTGCAGTGAGTGGTTTTACAGCATCATCTGATTTTAGAGAAGACCAAACAGAGCCTTCTGCTCGTCCATTTTTTTCCCACATTGCAATTTGTGTGTGTGGGATTGAAAGGACAACTGCCTCCAATATAGAGCATAGAAATGAGACACCCAGAGCGAGTGATACATAGAAGAGAAGGAGGGTGATGTCGCCATCACCGGTGCCGTTAGATGCGGTTACGACCGCTGCCATTGCTGAGTAATCCATGTACTTTCGAGAGCCCCTGACCGTTCGGGTGTATTCTCTTCCAAGACCGGTGGGTTCTTCAAAATGACGCTATGTTCTCACACGAAGAATTCGGTCGGTGAGGGCAGGAGCGTCCCCATTGGTCATTTTTGGATATCGAGCGAATGATGAGTTTAAGTCGTGGTCATGCACCCCAACAAGCAGTATGACTGACGACTATGTGTTGATTTGTGTCGCTTGGCCATACGCCAACGGACCACTTCACCTCGGCCATGTCGCAGGATGCTACCTCCCTCCAGACATTCAGGCCCGATTTGAGCGGTCATTGGGCAATAGAGTGCTCATGGTGTCGGGCTCTGATGAACACGGTACACCAATCACTGTGTCCGCAGAACAGAAAGGAGTTACACCTCAAGATGTTGTGGATCAGTACCACGCATTAAACACTCAAGCGTTGCTTAATTTGGGTTGTTCATGGGAGCCACAAATCGATCCACGCGGAATTGAATACGGTGGTGCACTATTCAACAGAACGACCGACGAGCGTCACAAAGCTATGGTTCAAGAAAATTTCACATCCTTGCTTGATGCAGGTTTTTTCGAACAGAAAACGATGAAGCAATATTATGAAACAAACGAAGACGGCAGTGGGCGCTTTCTTCCAGATCGCTATGTCGAAGGAGTATGCCCCTCTTGTGGTGCCGATGGCGCACGTGGAGACCAATGTGATGCTTGTGGTGCTACGTATGAGGCAGAAGAATTGCTGCGACCCGTTTCAAAAATGAATCCAGAAGCAAAGATTGAGGTTCGGGACACAGAGCATCTTTTCTACCGTTTAGATGCGTTTCAAACTGCTCTTGAACATCATGCAAGTGGGCAGCAAAAAGTATGGAAATCCAATGTCAAAGCCATGACCAAACAGTGGCTTGACATGGGTTTGCGACCGAGAGCCGTCACACGAGATCTGTCTTGGGGCATCCCTCTTCCACTAAACGAAGACCAATGGGATGGAAAATGCGTCTATGTTTGGTTCGAAGCCGTACAAGGCTATTCCACCTGTGCGCGCATCTGGGCCGAATCTGTAGCAGCCAGTGCATCCCACCCCGATGGGAAAGATGCATGGAAGCAATGGTGGCATGTGGCAGAGGATGGAACAAAACCACGCCATTTGTATTTTCTCGGCAAGGACAACATTCCGTTTCACACTGTCATTTGGCCAGCCCTCATCCTCGGCCTTAACCAAGCCGAGAAAGGGCTAACGATAGATGACCCCATTCAACTGCCTGGGCCCGGTGAAATGGCCTTAGAAACGAATGTTCCCGCGATGGAGTACCTTATGTTGGCAGGTGGGCAATTTTCAAAATCTCGAAAACACGCGGTATGGTTGCCATCATTCTTAGAACGTTTTGACCCGGATACGTTGAGGTACTACCTCAGCATCAACATGCCAGAAAATCATGATACCGATTTCAACTGGCCTGATTTTGTGGAAAAAATAAACACCGAATTAATCGCTGCCTACGGTAATTTCGTCCATCGTGTCCTCACACTTGGCCATCGCCTACCAACAAGCACGAACGGTCCACTCGCACCTTGTGAAGCCAAGGAATTCACTGCACCTCACCAAGAGAAATTAGAAAGTTTACATGCTTCCATCACTGCTTCACTGGAAAAGCACCGTTACAAAGAAGCCCTGCGTTTTGTCATGAATGCAGCCCAATATGGGAATCAGGTGCTTCAGGCAGCAACGCCTTGGAAGTTCCTCAAGGATGACACGCCATCTGATGAACGATCACGGTCCTTGGCAGACCTCGCATTTGGTTGGCGCATCGCTCGCTTCTTAGCCATCACCACTCAACCTTTCATGCCCTTCAGCGCCCAAAGGCTCTGGGAAGCACTCGGTCAAGACGGAGAGGTTTCGAATGCACATTGGAATGCAGCTCTAGATTGGGGGGCGCCAATGACATGGAACTCGGATCAACCCGTTCCTTTGTTCAAGCGATTGGACCTTGACGAAATTCTCGAATCAGAACAGGCCTTAGTCGAAGAAGATTCACCGTCAACTTCTGCTACCAACGCCATTAAAGGTGGGAAGAAAGGAAAGAACAAGACCAAGGAGGAACAAAAAATGCCAGAAGCACCAGAAGGAACAACATATTTGAATTTTGAAACATTCATGGAAGTCGATCTTAGAGTCGGTAAAATCACCAACGTCGAAGATCATCCAAACGCTGACCGATTGTATGTGGTCACCATCGATGACGGGACAGAAGGTGGCAGGACCATTTGTGCAGGCCTTAAAGCGTATTATTCCCCAGAAGAAATGCAAGGCAAATCGGTTGTGTTTGTTGCGAACCTAAAACCACGTCCACTCCGCGGTGTCGTCTCGGAAGGGATGATGTTAGCGGCGGATGATGGGAACGACAACGTTCGTCTTATCACCATCGACGGCGACATTTCAACGGGCTCACAGGTCCGTTGATCAAGAATTAATCCTGTCATGCACGGCATGCATCACAAGGCGAGAAACTCTGCTGCATTCTTCACGCATCCCTGAGCATTGGTCGATGACTTGCTGGGCCATCTCATCTGGTAATGATGCTACGTTGATGTCTACGTTGAACAGAGCCCCTTTGACAGCAGCACTGGCAAGAAGAGAGGCTACACCTACATCTGACGCAGCATTTGCATTGCCATCAGTGGCTAAATCGGAAAGGACATTCAGTAATTCCATTCCATGTTGCGAGGTTGACAATGGAACCTCGGCAGCACGTAGAGTCGCAAGCCGAATGGACTGGCGACGAGCATCCTTCTCCTCCTCATTGGATTTTGGCATTTTAAATCCAGCCACCACCGAGTCGAAGGCCTCACTGTCTTCGTTGGCGAGTTCACCGGAACGCACCATAATCCGTACGGCTACCTTCCTTGCGGTTTCAGCCGCAGCCCATCCTGATTGCCATTTTTCTTTGCCCAATGTAAGGCCAGCTACCATTTCGGTGAGTGCCGCGGCTTGGCCCAATGCAATTGCTGCTGCGGTACCCCCTCCTGGTGTTGCATCATCCGATGCCAGATGCGCCTGAAATTCACTCAAAGTTAGATCCATCCAATTCATTGAATACCACCTTCTTCGAGTGCATATTCAATAATCCGTTCTTTCGGATCGAATGAATTTAAATTGTTTAATCCGAGGCCACGAATGGCTGCATCAACCAGTGCAGATTCTTCTGTTTCCCCTTCTTTTGCATACCAGTGGCCCGCTGTTAAAATGGCGGAAAGTGGAACGAGGCCAACAACCTCGCTTCCCGGAACATCAACGCCGTGGTCACCTGCAATTGATTTACAGGCTTCAAAGGCCACATGCATTGGACATTGGTTGACATCCCTGAGGTTCATCGAAACTTGGCTAATGCCGTGGGTTTCGAGTGGAACACCCATGCCTTGGACCATTGGCAAGGAACCCGGAAACCTCATTTTTCGCCCATCGTCTTGTTTGATTAAACGGCCGGATGAACGCACTAATGATCCAACCAATCGGGCGACTTTAGCGCCCGACTCACTCAAATTGACATTGTAGGCAACGAGTATCTCCCTAGCGCCAAACGTCAAACCACCGGACCGCGCTACGCGTTCGGACCACTCGAGTGGACCAAAATCTGGGTACCGTGTGTGCTCATCATGAGGAGAGTCTCCATCTGAAAGGCGTGCTTCCAGCCCCTCATATTCCCCCTTCCGAATGGTCGACAAGAGTGACTTAGCCGAATGGGTGGCTGCTGCCCCATACAAGAAGGTTGGAATGTTCAGATCTTTCGCCACCCTTTGGGCAAGCGATCTTGCAAGTTCAGCGCATTCCTCCATTGTAATGTCCTTCAATGGGACAAATGGGCACACATCGACGGCACCTAACCGTGGGTGTTCCCCGCTATGCTTCTGCATGTCAATTTCTGCAATGGCCGTAGAGACTAGTGCGAACGCAGCCGATGTAACTGACTCTGGAGTTCCAGCTATGGTGATGACAGTTCGGTTGTAATCAGCATCAGGTTCCACTCCCAACACTGAGCACCCATCGAATGTGGATGCTGCATCAACGATTCGTTGGATTTTCTCAACATCTCTGCCTTCTGAGATATTAGGTACGCATTCGACGAGGGGGTGCATGACCGTTGTTCGGCCTACTCGGACCTTCAATGTTCACTGTAAATTGGGATGAAATCACGAATAGAGAGCGTCAGGAGATGCACTGCGACCGCCATTTGTTTTCTTCTCATTGATTCGGGTAACCGCCTGAAGAAGATCGTCGTTCGAGACTGAACTACGACCATCACGAATCGCAATCATTCCAGCTTCCACACAGGTTGCTTTGAGTTCTGCACCTGAATAGCCTTCTGTCTTTTCCACAATCCGCTGAAGATTGATTCTTTTTGAGGACATGGTTGAGATGTGCAATGATAAAATTGCTTTACGTCCCTTTTCATCTGGTAGCGGTATGGTAATGATCCTGTCAAATCGACCCGGGCGTAGAAGGGCGTCATCGAGGATATCTGGTCGGTTGGTTGCTGCAATAATTTTGACATCTTCTAGAGCATCGAATCCATCCAATTCTGCCAACAATTGCATGAGGGTTCGTTGGACTTCGCGGTCACCACTGGTTGAGCCATCCAAACGCTTAGCGCCTATTGCATCAATTTCATCCAAGAAAATAATTGACGGAGATTTGTCCTTTGCAAGGGAAAACAATTCCCGCACCATTCGACCTCCCTCTCCAATGTATTTCTGTGCTAATTCGCTACCGACCATTCGGATGAATGTCGCATCTGTTTGATTTGCTACGGCTTTGGCGAGGAGGGTTTTTCCACAGCCAGGTGGCCCTACGAGCAAAATTCCTTTGGGCGGTGTGATGCCAACTTTCTTGAACAATTCAGGGGATGTTAGAGGCAGTTCAATGGCCTCACGAACGGATTCCACTTGTTCATCCAATCCTGCGACCGCCTCATAAGTAATGTCTGGCTTTGTCACCATTTCAGCGCCACTCACCATTGGGTCCCATGCATCGTGGAGGACTTCAATCACCGCGAGTGTATCTTGATTCAAGGCAACGCGTGTTCCTGGTTTGAGCGTTTTTGGTTCGAGACGCTGATTGAGGGAAACTTGGAAAACCGTCCCATTCGATGAACGAACGATGGCTGTTCGATCATCCAATACATCCTGCAAATGCCCAATGATCAATGGAGGGGACTTTAGCAGACGCACTTCATCGTCAAGCCGCTGGGCTCTTTTCTTCAAGTTACGTATGTCACTTTCCAGTTGCGAGCGCTCGTTGATCAAATTCTGGGCTTGGTCTTGCAAATCCGAGTATGCGAGTTCAAGTGATTTGATTTCATCTTCCTGAGGTGGTGACCGGGAAGGAGCATTTTGTTCGACTTCTGCACCCATGCTATCTATTGAACCCACATGCTCAGGTTATAAGAACAAACCGGGAGTTTAAACACGCAGGCATCAAAGACGAAGCCTTCAAAGGATGTCGACCGAACCATAGCACTGGGAGTGAGGCAAATGGCAGATTGTGAATTGTGTGGCGCAATGAAAGTGAGTGTTCGCCGAGTAAAAACCGGGAAGACTGAAGTGGCTGCCTGTTCACGTTGCATTGAACGAATGAACCTTGGACCCAAGGAAACAGCTCCGGGTTTGGCCAAGGCTCAATCCATGCATAGCAGGCCAGCCCACAATTCGTCTTACGCAGCGCGCGGCAAGAAAGGCAAGGACATCATGTTGAAGACTGAAAAAGAACTTGCATCCGATTTTGGTAAGAGGATCACTCAAGCAAGGAAAAACAAGGGTTGGAATCATGCGACTCTCGGGAAAAGAATGGCGGAAACTGTCAATATTATCAAAGCAACCGAAGCTGGAAAACGACCTACCGATGGTGTTCTCAAAAAATTCGAACGTGTTCTTGGAATATCACTATGGGTTATGGCCACAGAGGAGACCACCACTCAATTAGATCGCTCATCGAGCAGAGGCATGACCTTAGGTGATTACTTCAATGAAAACAGCTGATACAAACAACGATTTACCCGTTCATGCCCTTTGGCTGGCACAGGATGATCCAAAGAAGAACACTGCAGTTCTTGCATCCCGCCGCGGTGATCTAAACCTTCACAAAAAAGTCAACAGCCTACCTCGAAGAGGCATTATCCTAGAGCCTCTTTGTGGGAAGGTGTTCGGACCCGAGGACCACTCTTTGATTTTAGACCAAGGCGGATCCATTGTGGGCCTTGATTGCAGCTGGGCGCACATCGAGTCAAGTGTGGCACAGGTGATGAAGCGGACAAGGCTTCAACCGCGAATGCTGCCGCTTCTTCTCGCTGCTAACCCCGTTAATTGGGGGAAGCCAGGGCGTCTCACGACAGCCGAAGCACTGGCAACCGTTCTCTATTTGCTTGGTCATGAGGAACAGGCACGCAGTGTTCTTGGTGCATTCCGTTGGGGTGAACGGTTTTTTGAATTGAATCGTGAGCCTTTAGAGGCTTATGCGGCGGCAAAATCGAGCGCTGAATTGGTCGCTTTACAATTTGAGTTCTTCAATTTAGATCATTTGAAAGAATCGGAGGATGATTCATGAGTGATTTGTTTAAAAAAATTGGAGTGCACACGGTGGCTCAAGAAGGAAACACCTTGACAACTGATAACCTCGCTATGGAAACGGTGGTTAAATTATCCGACCAAGAAGGCGTGTTCACCACGCTACTCGCTACACCGACAGACCTTCCTGAATTGCTCATTGGCCATTGCATCACCGAAGGTTATGGCCTTCCCCCCGGGGCCAAAATAGAAGTGACGGTATCAGAAGAAGGCTACAAGGTCCAAGCGATTGAACACACAGTGAATGAAATTGGTAAATCGAGATCAAATCAGATTGTGTCAACCTCATGTGGAGCATGCAATTCCCCAGGAGTTGAACACTTGCTTGACCTTCTACCAACCTACACTGGAACTCATACAATCATCGATTTGAATTGGCTTAATCAGTCCTTTGAGATCATGAAGGCAATGCAAATTGGATTTTCAAAAACTGGCGGCATGCATGCTGCGGGTTTGTTCAGTTTCGAAGGAGAAGGGCCTATTGTGTGTGAGGATATAGGGCGCCACAATGCTGTCGACAAGGCCGTGGGCACACGTGCTTCCCTTGGCCAAAATTGGGCAGACACCGTTCTCCTTCTCTCAGGCCGATGTGGCTGGGACATCGTGGCTAAGTCCGCTCGTGCTGGGATTGGAACCATTGCTTGTGTGGGTGCCTGCTCTACGCTCGCAGCCGAAACGGCTCGTGCTTTGGGAATGAGAATTTTCAGTTTTGTGAAACCCCACCGCAGCATAGGAATTGGATACATACAACCGGCAATGAAGGACAACCCTTGAGAACCCCAGTCTTTCCGTTATGGGTGAGGCTTGGTCATGAGGTCACCCATTTCACCAGAAACACCGGAGGACCAGCTCAGCCTTCGACTCGGAAAACCAAAGAAATTGGCAGCAGGGATACCAGCCGCTGTTTCGTCAATGAAACACGGCGTGACAAAAATGGGCCTTGTGAAAACTGTCAAAACCCTCACAATGGTCAATCAGCAAGACGGCTTTGATTGCCCAGGTTGCGCATGGCCCGATCCCGAGCACAGGACAACATTCGAATTCTGCGAGAATGGCGCAAAAGCAGTTGCTGACGAAGCAATGAAGGCAAAGGTGACTCCAGATTTTTTTTCCAAACACAGCATTCATTCTTTGGCAATGAAGAGCGATCATTGGCTCAACAAACAAGGACGAATTTCGCACCCCGTGGTTCTCGAAGAAGGAGAATCACATTACAAGGAAATATCTTGGGATGACGCATTTGGCCGGATTGCCAATCAAATCCATTCACTCTCCAAGCCAGAGCGCGCTGTGTTTTACACATCGGGGCGAACATCGAATGAAGCGGCTTTTCTTTACCAAGCATTTGTTCGCTCCCTAGGAACCAATAACATGCCGGATTGTTCCAACATGTGCCACGAATCCAGTGGTAAAGGGCTAGGTCAAACCATTGGCATAGGAAAAGGAACCGTCACCCTCGATGATTTTAATTCTGCACAAGTGATCCTTGTCATCGGCCAAAACCCTGGTACGAACCATCCGCGAATGCTCACGGCTTTACGAGATGCAAAGCACAATGGTTCTACAATTATCAACATCAATCCACTCCCTGAAGCTGGCCTAGAGCGGTTCAAACATCCGCAAGATTACATGAAGTTGGATTTCAAATCGACTAAACTCTCAGACCATCATCTCCAAGTCAGGATTGGTGGAGATGCCGCTTTAATGAAGGGATTCATCAAGGTTCATATCGAACAAGGCGGGTTGGATGAAGCATTTATCGATTCATCCACAAACGGGTACGAATCCATGGCATCAATGGCAAACAGCACGCCTTGGGGCACGATTGTCAAAGACAGCGGAGTTTCAAAAGATGAGATTGAAACGGTCGGTCGATTGCTCGCCCGATCTAACGCAACCATCGCATGCTGGGCCATGGGTCTAACTCAGCAACCCAATGGAGTTGCTGTCATTCAAGAGGTTGTGAATTTACTGCTCATGGGCGGGCATGTGGGCCGCCCGGGTGCAGGTTTCTGCCCCGTCCGTGGCCACTCAAACGTTCAAGGGGACCGAACAGTAGGAATTTGGGAGGCTCCTTCGGAACACTTCCTTGACCGAATGGAAGAGGGCTTAGGAATACCCATGCCTCGAGAACACGGATATGATGTGGTGAACGCTATCAAGGCGATGGTGGACGACCGTGTCGACTTGTTTTTCTGTATGGGAGGCAACTTCCTGTCTGCAACACCTGACACCAATGTGACTGCGGAAGGTCTCAGAAATGTGAACTTGACCGTACAAGTTTCGACCAAATTAAATCGCTCGCACCTCATCACTGGGAAATCTGCTTTGATCCTCCCTTGCTTAGGGAGGACTGAATTGGACATGCAGGAAACTGGGAAACAGTTCGTCACTGTGGAAAATTCCATGGGCGTAGTACATCGCTCCACAGGGGGGCTCAATCCAGCATCAACCGCATTGCTCAGCGAACCGATGATTGTAGCAAGAATGGCCAACGAGACCTTAGATTCAAGTCCTATTGATTGGATGAAACTCGCAGGAAATTACGATCTTATCAGAGATTTGATGAGCAACAGTTTAGCCGGTTTTGAACAATACAACACCCGCGTTCGTGAGGAAAATGGATTTGCCCTACCAAATCCCCCGCGTGACACTCGCTCGTTTACCACTCCGGATCAAAAAGCACACTTCACCACTCATTCATTGCCCGACCTAAACATTCCAGATGAATGCTACACCATGATGACCATGCGTTCACACGATCAGTACAACACAACCATTTACGATGTGCACGACCGTTACAGGGGCATCCATGGAAACCGCCGAGTGGTGTTAATGAACGCACTGGACATGGTTGAGCGAGGGTGGAAAAACCGTCAAAAAGTAAGCCTAACGAGTCATTTCAAAGGACAACAACGCTCATCAGACGATTGGCAACTTGTTGCTTATGATATTCCACGAGGAAACGTTGCTAGCTATTTCCCTGAAGCAAACAGCATTGTGCCCCTCGACTCCACCGCAGAACTTTCGAACACACCTACATCAAAATGGATCACGGTTTCTATCCATGCCAAGACTCAGGTCGACATGGAGCATGAAGAAGAATGAATCAGATTGGTTACCTAGAGTTGATCAGGACCAACCACGCATTTAGGCGGTTATGGTCTGCATCAGTCATTTCCATGTTGGGGGAATGGTTCAACACCATTGCCCTTTTTCTGCTTATTTTCCAATACACGGAATCAGAATTTTTTCTCGGCCTTCTGTTTACAATGCGAATGCTTTGTTTTGCTGCATTCCAGCCATTTGGAGGGCTCTTAGCAGACCGTTTGAATCGAAAAACAATCATGGTTTGGACCAATATCATCCAGGTTGGCCTAGCGTTATGCTTCCTATTCATAGATGGAAAAAATCACATTGTTTGGATTTACATTCTCACCGGGGCTATGATGATCATGCATGGGATGTATGTCACCGCAGAAAGGGCAGCATTGCCTAACATTGTACCAGCTGAACACCTCGCAACAGCAAACGCCTTAGATGCGGCGAGTTGGTCAACAGCCCTCTGCTTGGGTGCAATGCTCGGCGGTATTGTTGTGGAAATTTGGGGCACTGATGCAGCCTTTATCATCGATGCAGTGACATTTGCCTTTGGGGCATATATGCTTAGAAATTTGAGCATCCCTCAAACCATTGATGAGGATATGAAAGGGCCACTTGTGTCCACTGCGCTCACCAACATAAAGAACGGTTGGAAACGAATTATCAGTGAAAAAAGGCTCTTGCGCATCGTGTTTGCTAAATCCTCATGGAACATAGCAGGGGGTGGCTTAGCAGGAGTGTTTCTTGTTGTTGCGGGATCCGACCTCGACGGATTCGGCATGGCTCTAGGGTTTGGGATTTTCTTCTTTGCCCGTGGGGTGGGCACTGGAATTGGTCCAATTGCGGCAAGGGCCTTGCTCACCAATGAAGAACGATGGCCAGTTATGGTTGGATTGTTGGTGATGCTATCAGGAGCATTTTATTTCCTCGTCGGTTGGACACTTGGAATGAGTATTTTCCTTACTATCCCACTTGTAATGCTCGCCCATGCTGCCTCCGGTGCAAATTGGGTGTTGTCCACCATCTTGACTCAGAAATGGGTCGAAGATGAAGTGCGCGGCCGTGTGTTTTCGATGGACATGCTGATGATGTCAATCGCTTTCTCGATATCCAGTGCAACTGCAGGATATCTTTTAGAGAAACAATATTTCACATTACAAAATGGATTTTTGATTTTCTCCGTGGTGATGATCGTTTCAGGAGCATTCTTTTCTTTGTGGCGAGCAGAACCCCGTGCCACATGAATTGATGTGAAATAACTCAATACGAACGCTCAAGGACAGGGTGCGGTTTCAAGCAAACATGGGCACGGATGTTCGCGGGTTGAGGGCGCATATAGGAGAGGGTATCCCCGACACACTTCCTGCGCACCCTGGCATTGATTCGAACGTCGATAGGGCGCCAAAAAGACGCCAAGTCCTTACCCAAAAAGAAAAGAAATTGGCCTTGGAAAACGCCTTGCGTTATTTTGATGAAAAACATCATGCAATTCTAGGCCCCGAGTTTGCAGAGGAATTGAACACCTTCGGACGCATCATTATGTGGAGGTTTCGCCCCACAGAATACGATATGAAAGCCCATCCAATCGACGCATACCCTGCAAAATCAATCCATGCCGCGTCAATCATGCTCATGATTCAGAATAATTTGGATCCTGCTGTTGCACAATTTCCACATGAACTCATCACCTATGGTGGGAACGGTTCCGTGTTTCAAAACTGGGCTCAGTACAGGTTGACCATGCAATACCTTTCAGTCATGAGCGATGAACAAACGCTCGTCATGTATTCTGGCCATCCAATGGGTCTTTTTCCCTCCAATGTCAACGCACCTCGGGTGGTTGTCACCAATGGGATGATGATTCCAAGTGAATCGACACCAGATAATTACGAACGCCTCAACGCACTGGGCGTCACACAATACGGGCAGATGACAGCAGGCTCTTACATGTACATCGGGCCCCAAGGCATCGTCCATGGCACAACCATAACGCTCCTTAACGCTGCAAGAGCGCATTTGGGCATATCCGGCGATTCGGGGCTGGAGGGCGTCACCTTCGTCACCTCTGGCCTTGGAGGTATGTCTGGGGCACAAGCAAAAGCAGCCGTCATCGCAGGCGCGTCATGCATTGTGGCTGAATCCAACCAACACGCAGCATACAAGCGTCACCAGCAAGGTTGGTTATCTGAGGTGACCGAGGACATCGATGTTGCCATTGATCGAATGGTCGAATGCGCCGCCAACCGCCAAGCAATATCCATCGGGTATGTTGGTAACATTGTCGAACTTTGGGAGCGGTTGGTAGAACGGAAAGTCCGCGTCGATCTTGGTTCTGATCAAACAAGCCTTCACAACCCATTCCAAGGTGGTTATTTCCCAGTAGGAATGCCATATTCAGAGGCCGCAGAAATGCTCTCAAACGATCCAGAACTGTTCAAAACGAAAGTTCGTGAAACCCTCGTACGCCACGCTGCTGCAATCAATGTCATGTCGGAAGCGGGCATGTATTTCTGGGATTATGGAAACGCCTTCTTGCTCGAAGCGGGTAGAGCAGGCGCAGACGTAATCAACGGCGATGGGAGTTTTAGGTACCCCAGTTATGTTGAAGATATCATGGGCCCCATGTGTTTCGACTATGGGTTTGGTCCATACCGATGGGTATGCTGTTCTGGGGATTCAAACGATCTGAAGAAGACGGATCAAATTGCAATGGAAGTTCTCGAATCAATGATGGATACTTCGCCGCCAGAAATCACCCAACAAATGAAAGACAACATTCGGTGGATTAAGGAAGCCGGTCAAAATCAAATGGTGGTTGGTTCCCAAGCTCGCATTCTCTATGCAGACGATGAAGGTCGCAGAAAAATTGCTTCTGCGATGAATCAAGCCATTCGTAACGGAGAACTAACCGGGCCCATTGTTTTGGGTCGTGACCACCACGATGTGTCGGGAACCGACAGCCCGTATCGGGAAACCGCTAACATTCGGGACGGATCCATGTGGACCGCAGACATGGCCGTTCAGAATTTTGTTGGCGATGCGTTTCGAGGCGCAACATGGGTCAGCCTTCACAATGGTGGGGGCGTCGGATGGGGTCAAGTGATGAACGGTGGGTTTGGCATGTTGCTCGATGGGAGCGATGAATGTGAGAAGAAACTCCAATCCATGCTCCATTGGGATGTCAACAATGGCGTTGCGAGAAGAGCCTGGGCACGTAATAACGGTGCAAAATTCGCCATCAAAAGGGCAATGGAGGCCGAAAAGCGGCTTACAATCACACTCCCTCATTCGACCGATTCTGTCTTTCTCGATTCTCTTTTTCCAGACGGTGATGATCCATGAGAAACACAATCCATTTTGATGGCACCACATTAACTCCGGCTGAAGTTGAACGCATCGCTTCGAATCATGCAGATGTAGCTATTTCAGAAGATGCTTGGCAAAAGGTCCACGCTGCTCGTTCTGTTGTGGATGGAATTCTTTCCCGCGGTGAAACGGTGTATGGAATTAATACTGGGTTCGGCGCCTTGGTCCATGAACGAATTTCTCCCGATGATTTGGCTCAGTTGCAAACCAATTTGGTCCGTTCACACGCTACTGGACTTGGAGAGGCAATGCCCAAAAACGCTGTCCGTGCAATGATGGCTGTCCGAATTAATTCGCTCGTTAAAGGCCACTCAGGCGTCCACCCAAATGTCTTAGATCAACTTCTGGAATTTCTCAATAAAGATATCATTCCTTACGTGCCGAGAATTGGAAGCCTTGGTGCAAGTGGGGACTTAGCACCACTCTCTCACATGGCCTTAGCATTGCTCGGAGAAGGCTATGTTTTGGACCAAAATGGAGCACCTGCGCCAACAGAAGCCGTGCTTAGGGAACACGGTCTTATCGGGATAAAATTGGGTGCAAAGGACGGATTATCTTTGATCAACGGCACCAGTCAAATGTTGGCCTTCATGACCCTTGCCGAACGAAGATTGTCATCGCTTCTACCACTGGCCGATTTGATCCTTTGCACCTCAATGGAAGCCAGAAAGGCAAGCATCCAACCTTCAGATCCGCGTGTACATGATGCGCGACCCCATCCGGGTCAGAGTCTCGTTGCCAAAAGGATTCGAAGCTTGATGGTCAAATCCGAGATTCTTGACTCACACGCAGATTGTGAACGAGTACAAGATGCGTATTCATTCCGATGCGCCCCCCAGGTTCATGGTGCAGTTTTACAAAAATACACTGCCATGCTTGAAACGCTCACGATCGAATTGAACAGTGCAACAGATAACCCACTTATTTTTCCAGACCCGAAGAACCCAGGCCCACATGAAGTCATTTCCCAGGGGAATTTCCATGGAGAGGTGATTGCCTTAACAGCAGATTCTATGTCTGCAGCCTTGTTTGAGCTCGGATCTATTTCTGAACGTAGGATTGACCAAATGCTGGATCCAGCACGAAGTGAATTGCCAGCTTTCCTGGCCAGAAACTCTGGCTTGGAATCCGGTTTGATGATTGTTCAGTATGTTGCCGGAGCATCTTTGGCAGAACTCCATGGTCACGCAAGTCCACGAGCTGCCTTTTCCACCAGCACTTCTGCTGGACAAGAGGACCATGTGAGCATGGGCGCCACCGCTGCATGGAATCTGCTTCAAGCCACGCAACGTTTGTCGGAAGTTTTAGCGTGCGAACTGTTGGTTGCGTGCGAGGCATTGGAGTTTGAATCACTTGAACCGTCCACTTATGTTGCAAGCTTGAAGCAACGCGTTCGCACACTAGCAAAGCCACTCAGCGGTGACCGCAGCACAAGTCAAGAACTCATCAACATCGCTACCGCATTGTCAGATGGGGCCTGGTTAGCACGGATCGAAGCGGAGAACGGCCGTATCCCACGATGATCAGCGGGACATCAACATCGCTTGGATTTCATCGAGTCCAGTGAGTTGGCGAATTCTAAATTTACATGTGGTTTGTTCACTTGCAGTAAGGTGTTCATGAGTTGCATCTACCAAGTGTTCGAGTTCCACGGCCCGTCGAACTTTTTCTTCGACGGAGGCATACAACGCGTATGATTCAGCAGAATCAAAATGGAGAGCGGGTTCAACTTCCGATACATCAAGCCCCATCCTCCGCCACTGTAAAATTCGTTTCCGTAAAATGGACTTAGTAAACCCTACTTCGGGGAGACGATTCAGCATCACAAGAACTGGTAATCCCTCCTCTGTTGATGTCGTATCCATCGTTTGTTCCTCCCCAATTTCGTCCGCAACATGGATTTCTACTTCGTTATGCTCTTCTGTTTCCAATTCAATTTCCGGCGCTTCACGGTGGAACCTTGCAAGCCAAATTGAATTAAAGGCCAGAGGCTTGATTGGTATGAGTATAGACCACTGTGTTCGATGTAAATCATCCCTCAAACTGCGAACGAAATTTAACATCACCGTTTCGCCATGCAACGTCACCAACCACTCTAGCCCTTCGAGAATAATACAACCATGATGGTTCGATATACGGGAGAGGATTAATTCGTGTAACTGTTCCAAATCAGGAGCAATATGGGCCTGTCCAACTCGGTGAGTCATCCAATATGTTTCGACCTTTGAGACATCAATGCGATCCAGAAGCCTTCTATGGGGCAGTCTCGAGACAAAAACGAGATGATCATCCTTCGATTGGGATGTGGTATCGATCCATTCAAACATGGCCCTTCCATCGGCAAAATTGCAACTGTACAACTGTCCGCGTAGGAGGTTTTTACTCGTCACGCCACTCATGTTTGAACCCTCCATTGGTATGGGTAACCGTTGAAAGACTATGAATCATTATATCCGTTGTTGTTGTCGGTAGAATAGGCGTGCCTATGTCCGAAGACAAGACTGAAGAAGTTGCCACAGGAGAATGTGGTGCTTGCAGAGCAGTAATTCCCCTTGATTCAACCAAGTGTCCAGAATGCAATATTTCCTTTTCCGGAGTCTCTGATGAAGCCCTCGGCGAGTGTGGTGCTTGCGGTGGCCTCGTGCCGTTAGATTCGACCAAATGCACCCACTGCGGTACAGTTTTCATTGCCGATGATGTGGTCGACGTACTGCGAAATTGGTTAGCAACAACAGGCATCACGATTCCGATCCTCTTCAACAAATTCGACAAGGACGGCGATGGCCAAATCGACTCAAGTGAGTTGAAGTCTGGATTGTTAAGTCTCAATCTGGCAGACTTGCCGCCTTCACAAGTTGAGCGTCTTATCGAAACAATAGATGCTGACGGAGATGGAAGGATCGATCTTGCTGAGTTGCACAAAACCATCACTGGAGATGATTTGCCAGAAGACGAACCGAACGATACCTCAACCACCGCCATGGAGGAACCTGAAGAAGTGAATGTGGCGGGAACCGAAGAAGAACAAGAAACTGAATCTGAAGATGAAGTGGAAACCGAAACCGTGGAAGAAGAGGAAGCAACTGACGAAAATGTTGAATCAGATTCAGACCTTGAAGAAGAGGCAACCGAAGATTCTGAAGAAGATGTTGAATCAGATTCAGAACTTGAAGAAGAGGCAACCGAAGATTCTGAAGAAGATGTTGAATCTGACGATCCTGAATCGAGTGAAGAAGAAGTTGCTGAAGAGGACACGTCGGAAGTCGAAGATGATGGCATCGAAGAATCGATGGACGAAGAAGAAACTGAAGAAACACACTCCGAGGAAGTCGAAAGCTCCGAAGAGATCTCTCTCATTCGCAAGATTGCTGACGCCATGGATGAAATGGAAACTTCCCCGGCTCAATTCTTCAGGAGCATTGACCGAGATGCCAATGGCAGAGTGGATGTTGTTGAATTAATGAACGAATTGAACAAGTTGTTTGATGAGGAAATCGGGCACGAGCAAATCGAAGAATTCTTGAGCGAAGTCGATGAGGACAACGATCGAACCGTGGACATGATTGAATTTATCACCGCCCTAGAAAATTTGGCTGATGCCGATGAAGCCACAGATGATCGGGCCGTCATCAGCAAACCATCAAAGCCATTCCCAACAGAGATGCAAAAGCGCATGATGGGTAAGCAATGGAACGAATATGTATGGCCATTGATTCATCTAGCGTTTGGACTGTTCATCGCCCTATGGGTTGTCAATGGATTCGGCGTGATTGTTGATGGAACTGGTGGTCCAATTGAATTGGAGACCAAGGGCAACTTACTCCCACCAGCAGGTCTTGCTGAAGGCGATTCATATCCCTGTGACCCTGCGATTCAGGAAGGGGATTGTAAGAACTCATTAACGCCTCTGGGTGGCAAATCCAGTTCGATGCCTGCAGGCTTCTATTGGGACGGAATACTGTTCATGATTCTTGGAGCAGCGGGGCTTGTTGGTTCCCTCTACATGCATCTGGTCCTCATGCCGACTTGGCGTGGACGTGCGAAGGCAATGAAGGAAGTCCAAGACGACCAAGCAGATGCTTCGACTGAATCAGAATCGGAAGAAGAAGATAACATCGAAGATGAGATGGAAGAAGCCCTCGAAGAGGATTTCGAGGAAGAAGAATTGGATGATGAGTCCGACGAAGAATCCGTGGAAGACGAGGACGCTGAAGGGGAAGGAGAGATCGACATAGGCTCTCACATTGGCCTAACGCTTGAGGATGAGGAAGTCTTTGGCACCATTATCGAGTTTGATGACGAAGATGAAACGGTGACCATCGAAGAAGACGAAACCGGCGACATCATCACGGGCTACCAGGAAGACATGTTCGTGGAGTGATTGAATGGGCAAGGATCCATTGGACGTGTACGCGGCCTTGGCATCATGCCCTAACTGCGGCTGTTTCGAGAGGAAAGGTACGGTCCGATGTTCGGAGTGTGGCACATTCCATTCTGGAATCCACATGGAAGAACGCAACGCTCCAGCCAATCCTGAACCAGTTCAACGAGAACCAATTGACCCTACAGCCTACTCGCTTTCAGCCGAGCAGGCTCTACCTGATGAGATATTCGAAGAAACTGAGGATTTAGTGAATTGGGATGGTGGTTCATCTGATTTCACAATGGAAGAGATCGAAGAACGTCCCCTCTCTCGCGTTGACCCTGACGATCTCGTTTTACCCGACCCTGAGGATTTGACTCAGGTTGAAGATTAATTAGACGGTTTTTGATTCGGTTTAATTTTAATTACCATTGTAAAAACATATATCCATTATTCATTGCTTGTAAGAATCGAGCAATGGTGGGCTCGGAGAGAATTGAACTCTCGATCTTCGCCATGTCAAGGCGACGTCATAACCCCTAGACCACGAGCCCCTAGGTAATTTGGCCACCGAACCGGTGTATTAAACCGCATCGGTTCGAATCAGTGAAGTTAGCTTACGATTTTGGAAATTTTTCCCGTGCAGCCAGTTTGTGAACAGAAGCCAGCCATACGCGTGCGGCCGTTTTTCATTTTGATCAGTTGACCGTCCTTAATCGGCCCATAGGTCTTGCACTTCAAACAGAATCCTTCCACAGCAGACATCGAACTCATTTCCTCCTGAGATATTCATTTCTTAGTTGCTTCGTCATAATTTCATCCAAAGCAAGTACTTTTGCAAAAATCAGCCAAATCCACCCTCTGACCCCCTCCTTGGTGGGTGAAATTTCATGTTATTGGCCAAAGGACAAATTGTATTTCACTCTAAAAGGGGTACTGCGAGGCATATTTGTAACGTACAAATGAATGGATCAATTCCCTTTTTGGCCCGTTGTCGTATAACATACATTATGCGACACATCGTGGCATGGAATATGAGTGATATCTTCACGCATCCTCAAAAATAAGTTTGGAAGGATCAATTTCAAACATTCCAACAAGAGGAGGACCCGCCAATACAGATTCTAGTCCACCGTCTTTTGCATCGAGTGTGTTGATGACGGATTCAGAAATGGATTTCCAACTGTCACGATCTGAAAACACAGTTTGGACCAACACCAATCCAGCTCCATCGGTGGATGGTCCAACCCAAGCGGCAAGGCATCCCTTCTGACGTCGTTTGTATGCCTGGCGCGTTTCGAGCATTCGTAAAAATCTCGCTTGCTTCCCTTCGGCACCGGCACAAACCACAGTTTCCACAAGGACAGTGTTGATTTCTGATTTCATATATTTCACGCACCAAATGCAACAATTAGATTTGAGATGGATATTAGATGTATTTCAGTGATGGACTAAGGTTCCATTCAGCATTGTGGATTTGAATGGCGTGGTGCCTGGACGGTTGCACCATGATTGCCACTGAGTTCCATCGAGGATGTTGAGGTTGGCTACTGCGCCAACCTCGATTCGCCCGTGTGGCCTTCCAGTTGGATGTGGTGTTGTTTCTGCTGCATTTCTGGTCGAGGCCACCAATGTGAGCAGTGGATCCACTTGGTTGCGATGAACAAGCATCGAACCAATGAGTGGCATGCTGAGAATGTTGCAGTTTGGATTGAAGTCGGTTGCAACCGTCCACCTAATCCCTTGCTCTGTCGCATCTGAAAACGAAGGCCAATCGGCACCCATAGTGTAGGGAGTCCCAGGCAAAAACCCCGTATTGACACCGGCAGATTCCATCCTCGACCGCGTTTCATGTGCGGTATAATGGGCATGATCTGCCGTGATGACCCCCATTGAAGCTGCTAATTCCCCACCACCACCATCCTCAAATTCATCAATGTGGATTCGTTTGCGAAGTCCGCCCTTTCCGGCGGCCAATAGGATGGATTCGCTTTCTTCTACAGTGAACCAACCAGGTTCGCAAAAGACATCAGCGGCATTGGCATAGCCTTGGTCAAGAACTTTAGGAAGTTGATCGCTAAGGATTTCCTCAACATAGTCCGAACGTTTGACACCTTTAGGTGTGTCATGAGCACCAAGCCATGTCAACTCCATCGTTGGGAGGTGATTCATTTGGCTTAGATCGTGTGCAACATTCAGAAGTTTCAGTTCAGACTCCGTCGACAATCCATATCCACTCTTGCTTTCTAGGTGTGTCGTGCCATGAACAAGAGCATGGCGCATACGTTGGTAACCAAGTTTGACCAATTCCTCGTATGTGGCCTGTGAAGTTTCTCTGACGGTGTGTTGAATACCGCCACCCGTGGATGCTATTTGTTGATATGTCATACCTCGTTGCTTCATCGTGATCTCGTTGGAACGATCACCGGCCCAAATCAAATGGTTATGCCCATCCACCAACCCGGGCACGACTGCGCATCCTTCCATGGAATGAATAGCGGTATCTTGGGTTGAATCCTTTGGCGAACCATACTCAGAGCGCAGTTCGGATGATTCCCCGATTTTCTCTATTACATCATCAGTTACAACAATCCCCTTTCCAGCAGCGTATGTGAGTAAATCATAATCGGTGGCCGAAAGTCCAGAAAGAGGACCCTTCCCACCAAGGTGCGCCATGGGCCCGATGTCCAATAGAACGGTCCGCATGGTTGCCTGCTGAGGCTGAGGGTTGAAGAACAATGGCTCTAACCCCTTACCATGCCGGGCCAGTGGACCTTGGGTATCGAATCGACCGCTCACACCCTTTCTTTTGGTTTGGTGGAT
>Ga0209631_10000204_pt1 | contig 78759 bp, 77 predicted proteins | sample COG_08_FD_184752 | JGI IMG/M metagenome (GOLD analysis project Ga0209631, IMG submission 184752) | Pelagic Microbial community sample from North Sea - COGITO 998_met_08 (SPAdes) (version 2) | ecosystem: Environmental > Aquatic > Marine > Neritic zone/Coastal water | place: Helgoland, sampling... | reverse complement strand
AGTATTATCAGATAGGCTAGGTACAATGCTAGCGTCCGACATTAAATAAATCTCATTAAGCGCCAAACTTAAGCTCGATTTATCTAAAGCTTGTAATTCTACAAACTGTCCAACAACCATCGTTGAAATGACGTTTGTTGAAAAAAATGACCAGAATGCAAATACAAATAGAGCTGGTATAACTGTCCAAATAGAGCCAAAATAGCCATAGTAAACAGGTAAAGAATGAACCCTTTCGCTACCAGCGCTAGTTTGCCAATTCTTTGCTTTTTTCTGGCTTAAGAAAAATACGATCAGTGCACTAAGGATTAGTACTGAAAATAAATTTAGATCACTCATCAAATTTCTCTTTTAATAGAAGAATTAAGTTGTAGATTATATATAAAGTTCAATTCTTAGAGTTAAAAAAGCCCAACTTTAATAAGCAGGGCTTTTTTAATCATATCAAATTATTTTTTATAATTTAAGATTGGTTGCGTTTTTTCCATCTGCAGTAAACTGAGCTCGTCGGGCTTCAGGAGAAGGGATTAAGCCCTTGTCCACCAAATAACCCTCTTCGCCAAAAGTATCTTCATCTACAAATTCATTAATAAACTCATCCATTCCGCGAATTTTTCCTCGATGAGAATTCTTAACATAAAAATAAAGTGGTCTAGAGACAGGATAGTCACCTGAGGCAATATTCTCAAAATTGATTGGGCTTCCATCAATATCAGCGCCTTTTACTTTTTCGGCATTTTGATCTAAGAATGAAAAGCCAAATATACCTAATGTGTTTTTGTCATTAACCAATTTGGAAATAATTAGATTGTCGTTCTCACCCATCTCAACATATTTTCCATCTTCACGAATAGTACGGCAAAGTTTTTTATATTCATTGCTATTAGTCTTTTTCATAGCTTTCATATGAGGGAACTTTTTACATCCGCCTTCTACTGCCAACTCTTGAAGTGCATCACGAGTACCCGATGTTGGTGGAGGACCTAAAACTTTAATCGCAACATTTGGCAAATTTGAATCAATTTCATTCCAATTAGTAAACGGATTATCAATCATTTCTTCTTTATTCCAAGTTTTTCCAGTAGCGCTTGCTGGCACTTTGGCTGCCAATGCCAAATATAAAGATTTACGTGTTAAGGCATTAAAATTAGCGCCAATTCTTGAATTTGCTATAGCAATACCATCAAAACCTACTAATACTTCGGTAATATCTGTGACTCCATTTTTATGACACTGTTCAAACTCACTCATCTTAATACGACGAGATGAATTAGTAATATCTGGCGTATCAATACCGTCGCCTTTACAAAAAAGCTTCATGCCGCCACCAGAACCAGTTGATTCTATTTTTGGTGTTGGCATGCCTGTTTTTTTACCAAAAGTTTCTGCAACTACAGTTGCAAATGGAAAGACAGTTGAAGATCCAACAATTTCAATATAATCTCGCGCTTGAACCGGAGCTGTTAAAAAACTTGCAGCCACTACTGCCGATGTTGTTAGTATTTTCTTGGTTAGCATATCGCCTCCTAATTTTTATAATTTTAAATTTGTAATTTCTTACAGCTTCAAAGTATAAGACCCTAATGTTACAAAAATATTACAAAAACACACATCAATTAATTTTGATTTTTTTCGCTAATATAGTAATTAGAAAAGACTATTTTAAACTCTGATCCTTGATTAATACTACTAGAAATAAACAGGTGGCCGTTGTTTTTTTCAACTGCCTCTTTAACAATACTCATACCTAGGCCTGTTCCTTGAATACCTTCTGACTGAACATAGCTCGCCCTATAAAAAGGCTGAACAATCCTCGACAAAGTTGACTCATCCATGCCTTTACCTTCATCACTAATAATTAAAACAGCATTGTTATTTTCGACCTTCAAATTGACATTAATATTGCCTAATTTGTCTGAATATTTAATCGCATTTTCCAGCAGATTGTAAACTATGCTATAAAACTGATATCTAACGCCTTCGATTTCTATATGTTCATCAACATGAATGTGCATTTTCTGATTAACTTGCATGGCGCTTTTAATATGCTCTAGCGCTTCATAAATAACCTCTCCAAGCTTAACTCTGCTTATGTTTGTCTTCGAATCGCCCTCTTCCTCTAAACTTGATAGTAGTAATAAATCTTTAATTAGCTCGTTCATCCTGCCTGAATGCTCAAAAGCGGTCGCTACCATTTTCTGTGCTTTTTTATCTAAAGAAGAATTTTGTTGCAACATTTCTAAATAACCATTAACAATAGTTAGCGGAGTTCGCATCTCATGAGAGGCGTTAGCAATAAAACTTTTTCTCATATTTTCAAGTCGATATCTTTCTGAAATATCTCGAACCGAAAGGATTCTAATATTTCTATTTAGCTTTGAGATTGATACCAATAAAATCGTCTTTTCATTACTTGGCGCCTGCATTTGAAACTCACTTGGCTTACTGCTAGCTAATTTTTCTGCAAACTCTTCATGTCTAATCAAATTATTAATAGTAATACCGGTATCTTTTTTTCTGTGAAGATTAAGCATTGTTGCAGCAGTTTTATTCATCCATTGAATTTCATTAGAGGCATTAATAATAACTGTCGGAAAGGGAAATGATCTTAAAATTTCATTAAAGCGAGTAATAATTTGCTGATTGCGCTTTTTTCCAGAAGCGATAGTCTTTTTCTGCTTAATGGCATGGTTAATATAGCGATCCCATAATCCATCGCCAAACGGGGTCGACTCAAAAGAAACGCCTGAAGATAGCCAAGATTCAATTTCAAAAAATCGGTCTAGCATCCAAATAATATAGCCGAATAAAAATAAAGACAAAATTTGCCAATAATATCCAGTAATAGAACCGGCTAAGACAGCAAAAAATACTGTCAATAATAAGCGAACCTTTTCTTTATATCGTCCATCAATCATTAATTATCTATCAGCCTATAGCCAATACCTCTAACTGTTTTTAATAAATCTTGATCGTTTTCTTTAAGTATCTTTCTTAATCTTGAGACGCAAACATCTACAGCTCTATCTGTTATTACTGAACTAGACCCCCAAACCAAAGAGATTAGCTGTCCCCTTGAATAAATACGTTGTGGGTTTTTCATTAGCAACTTCATTAATTTAAACTCTCTTGAGGTAAGCTCAATTAGTTGATTATCAATACTAAATTTAAGAGATGTTGTATCAATACAAATATTTCCTATACAAATAGAATCGTTCATATTAGTCGAGCTTCTTCTTAATAATGACTTAATTCTAGCATGAAGCTCCTTTAAGGAAAAAGGCTTAGTAATATAATCATCAGCGCCCACATCGAAACCTTTCAGCTTATCAAGCTCTTCTGATTTAGCACTTAACATGATAATTGGAATATCTTTATATAATTCACTAGATCTAACCCAAGCTACAATTTCAGGGCCTTGCATATCTGGCAACATCCAGTCTAAAACAATACATTCAGGGTTATCTTGCTGAATAAACTTTAAAGCAGTCTTGCCATTAATGGCGCGTTTAATGGTGTAGCTAGATTTTAGATAGTCTCCTAACATCTGCAAAATAGCAGGCTCATCATCAACTAGCAATAAGGTTTTCATTTACTTTTTTCGTTGTCATCAAACAAAATACGTTGGCCTTCACCTTCAAGATCTTCAAACTGACCATTTTTAACACTTAATACTAAGATAACTACCAATATAATTCCAACAACAATCATGCTAGGAATTAACCAATATATTACATCCATGTGGAATTAAAACCGATTATTTCAAGACTGATAGGTTAACACAATTTCTCTTTTACAACTGAAATAAGTTGTGCTTTAATTTCATGGTACGTATGAATAAAAGAACTATACGGCTGACCATCTGGATCGGCAAATCCAACATGAATAACTTCGGTCTTGCCAGGGAAAACTGGGCAGGATTGTTGAGCATTATCACACACTGTAACAACCAAATCATAATGTTGATTCAACATAGTGTCTAACTGTTTTGAATGATAAGAGTTGTCCCATATTTTGTATTGCTGCAATACATTAATCGCTTTTGGATTGACATTTCCACTTGATGCAACCCCTGCAGAGTAAGCCTTCACACAATCTGACAAATGAAAATTAATTAAAGCCTCGGCAATAATGGATCGACAACTATTACCCGTGCATAAGATCAGTATTTTTTTCATGATTTGATTAATTTGATATATACAATTGTGGCCAGTGCTGCTCCTATTATAGGTGCAATAATATAAATCCATAAATGCTCAAAATGGCCACTGACCAATGCAGGTGCAATGGAGCGCGCCGGATTCATACTTGCACCAGTAATAGGGCCGGCAAACATTGCTTCTAAACCTACTGTAAATCCAATTGCAATACCAGAAAAGCTCTTAATTGCTTTCCCGTGAACGGCTGATGCGCTAATGACTATCATCAAAATAAATGTTAGGATTAATTCAAATCCAAAAGACTGTAAAACGGATCCACTTGGTAATGTTGCCCCTAAATAAGCTACCTTGTCCATTGTTACAATATTTTCAAACAACAGAAAAAAAAGACTATAACTAGCCAAAATTGCACCGCAAATTTGTGCAGCAATATAGGGTAGAATTTTCCCTCTTTGAAACTCGCCCATAATCCAAAAAGCAATTGTAACTGCTGGATTAAAATGTGCACCTGAAATATGTGCAAAACTATAAATCATGGCAACAATCACAAACCCAAAGGTAATTGCAATACCTGCATGCCCTGGTTCTGATGTTATTGCATTAATTGCTATAGCGCCAGTGCCAGCAAAAACAATTGTAAAAGTTCCCAATAATTCTGCAGCTAATTGTTTTTTCATCTGTACTTCTACGTTCTTTATTACAAGATTCTGGTTTAAAAACTTAATATAAAACATCTTTGTTACAGAATTATTACATTTTCTAATTATTCAATTAGCTAACTACTAAATCATTAACATATAGGGTCTAATTAAATGCTAAAGCTAGATAATGGACTTCTTAAACTTAATTGAATCTCAACGTGGAAACCTTTCCAATATCATTGGTGAAAACTTACGCATCAGTTCAGAACAGTGTGCAAAAAAAATCATAAAGTCAGAAAAAACTGAGGAAATTTTAAAACAAATTATAGATAAATATGATTACGCCAAACTTGCTTACATAACAGACCACCTTGGGGTACAAATTAGTGCGAATGTTTCAAAAGATGAGTTTCGAGAAGATGTTACCGGTCAAGATTTATCAAATAGACCCTACTTTGACGCTGTTGATTCAACAAAGTTATGTTACTTGTCTAAAACTTATATATCAAGGGCGACTTTAGAGCCTTGTATTAGTGCGGCTCACAAAATTTTTCATGAAAATAAGTTGATTGGATTACTTTTTGTTGATTTAAATATTGACAATTTGCCAATTGTTAGGCTACAAAAACCAGAAAAAACTTGGCAGCAGATTAAGGGTGACCCTTCCATTAGAAGCAACTTGTTTAACCAAAATCGACACCCATCTCTTTTAGATCGTTCTATTGACGATGTTCATAAAATTGCAACAAAGTTATTTGAAAAGTATGGTGTTTTTCATTTACAAATTCATTATGCAAGTTCGAGACTATTTATTCGCACTTATAACAACCCACATTATGACAATATTCATACTGTCGATGAAGTGATTAATCCAGAGTTATTTCTTATTTACTCTAGAGAGCCTTACCCGATAGATGCGGTTGTAACGCTAGAACAGATTGGTCTTATATTCGATCAGTTTAAATATTTAAGATTTATCGATGACAATCTATACCTAAGGACTGCCAGTATTAATATTATCGATGGCACCGTCTCACTAAATTTTTCATGTGATGGTTCACATTTTTTAACAGCTGAGGAGTTTTTGTTAAATCTTGACAAGTTTAGTTAACGAATATATTTGCTCAACTTTATTTTATTAAGCATCATTAAAGATATTATGGTGACAAAAGCACCTAATATAGAGCTCCAATAAAAACGCTCATCCAAAAAGATAACACTTAACCCAATTGAAAAAAATGGCACCAAAAAAGTAAACACACTAGCCCGTTTGGAGCCCAATTGCGCAATACCTAAAAAATAAACTGTCGTTGCAAATGTCGTTGAGCCAATAGTAACAATTAAAAAATTGAGCCAAAATACGCTACCCATAGCAAAAATTGAACCGTTCGTTGGCTCAAAAAAGAATATTAAATCAAATAGTGCGGTCATCAAGTAAATATAAAAACTCAGTGTTGCAGCTGGAATAGTCTTAGCATAAGTTGTAACCATAGACATTAAAGCCCAACAAGTCGCTGCTGCTAATAAATACACACTTGTGCCACTAACTATATCATTCAGCTGAAACTGCCAAATATTCATGGTAGTCAGAACCCCAAAAACCCCAAGCAGCAAAGCCAGCCAATCTTTAAGTCGTGTTTTCTTCTGCTTGCTAAAGATCATTAGCAAATACACCAATACAGGCATTAATGTTGTAACTACAGCGCCTGCCAAACCTGGTGCACCATGCTTGGTACTTAAAAAATAATATTTAGAGTAGTAGACAAGCAAAATGGCAGCAACACTGGCCACTAAAAAATTCTTAAAATCAATCCTAAAGCTTAGTTTCATAATCCATAGCACAGGCACCATGGTTAATGTAGTTACGATGTAGCGATAGGAGATAAACTCATGCACATTGATATAATTTGACAATACATTCGCAATCGGCCAAGAGGCACCCCAAAATAGCATAGCAAGTACAATCCAAAGAGACAATTGGCGATCACTACTCATGAAAATCCTAACAAAACACCAACGCAAAACATGATTGCACCACTAATTTTATTAATACGCACATCCATTCCTGGCTTGGAAAATATAGCCTTGATTCGCACTACGGCACTATTAATCATGCTAATACCTACAACAAGCCCCACGCCAAAGGTGACTAAAATCTCTAGAGCATAAAGCATGCTAACTTGCGATAAATCAATAAAGGCTGGCAGAATGGCGATGTAAAAAATAATCACTTTAGGGTTGGTTAAGCTAATGATTAGCCCCGTTAAAAACTCCTTGGTATTAGTCTTATGACTAGCCTTTGAACTGAGATTTACTTTATGTGCATTCCACGTACCATAGCCTAAATAAATCAAATAAAGCCCGCCAAAAATTCGAACATAGTCCATCAGTGGTATTATTGCTTCAGCGAATAAATCCAGTGAAAAAATCACGGCTGACAAATAAGCCAAATCGCCCAAGACCATACCTAATGATAAATAAAAAGCAGGAATGAATCCTTGCGCCATACTTTTGGCAAATACTGCTAATGTGCCTGGTCCCGGTGTAATAACAAATACAAAGGCAATGAGAAATAGTGCGACAAACTGGGTAATATCCATGGATCAATATAATGCCACAAAAACACCCACTAACATCATTGTTATGCCAGTTATTTTATTAACTTTTTGAATAGTTTCAGGATCTTTAACGGACTTTCTCAATCGCAGACCGAGAATATTGGCTAGGCTTAGCACAAACAGAACTGTTATGCCCACCACCACAATCACCTGAACTTCGGTTGCCAGTGTTAGATTATTTAAATCGATAAAAATAGGCAGAAAAGACAAATAATAAATAATAGTTTTAGGATTGGTTCCACCTACAATAAATCCAGAAAAAAGTAGTTGTATAATCGACTTTTTAATTTTTGCCTCTTTAAAACTTACGCCCATTGAGCGGTATTGCTGAAAGCCGATATAAAGCAAATAAGCAGCACCAAAAATTCTGACATACACCATGCTTTGTTCAATGGTTTGCGCTAAAAATGTAAGTGCAAACATAGCGATCGAAACATACAAAATGTCGCCAATTACGTGGCCGATAGAAAGCCATAAAGCCGCAATAGGGCCGTAGCGTGTTGAAGTAGCTAATACGGCAAATATTCCAGGCCCAGGAGAGATGGCATACACAAATGTAGCGAACATCAAAGATATTAGTGTTAATAGTTCCATCTGCTATAATTCGATCATTATTTAAAAATTTATTTTAACGCCTTATGAATTTAGACTATCTTGATTTTGAACAGCCTATTGCTGAACTTGAAGACAAAATAGAAGCGCTTTGCAATATTAAAGACAAGGCTGATATTGTGCAGGAAACTCAGGCTCTAAAAGATAAAAGTAGCACTCTTACAAAAAAAATATTTTCTTCATTGACTGATTGGCAAATCTCTCAACTAGCGCGTCATCCAAGACGACTTTATACACTAGATTATATTGATTCAGTCTTTGAGGAGTTTACCGAACTTCACGGCGACCGTGCCTATGGCGATGATCACGCAATTGTGGGCGGCATTGCCAAATTAGACGCTCAACCGGTCATGTTCATCGGCCAACAAAAAGGCCGTTCAACCCAAGAAAAACTCAAATATAACTTTGGCATGCCTCGCCCAGAAGGTTATCGCAAAGCGCTTCGCTTAATGAAGATGGCTGAGAAATTTAACATGCCGGTCATTACTTTTATTGATACACCTGGTGCCTACCCTGGTATTGGCGCTGAAGAACGCGGCCAGTCTGAAGCGATTGCTAAAAACTTGTTCGAGATGTCAACCTTAGCTACACCGATCATCTCTGTAGTGATTGGTGAAGGTGGCTCTGGTGGCGCTTTAGCAATTGGCGTAGCAGATACAATGATGATGTTTGAATATTCTATCTATTCAGTTATCTCTCCAGAGGGCTGTGCTTCTATTTTGTATAAAGATGCGAGCCAAGCAAATGTCGCTGCTGAATCTCTAAAACTAACATCAACACACCTTAAAAAAGAGGGTTTGATTGACGTTATTATTAATGAACCACTAGGTGGCAATCATCGCAATCCATCTGAAGCACAGTCTTTATTAAAGGACGCTTTAGTGCAAGAGCTGAACACGATTAAAAAAATCCCTATGCAAGATTTGCTCTTAGCAAGACAAGAAAAACTACTAAGCTTTGGACAGTTTAAAGACTAAAGACACCTATCTCGAGGGCAAAAATATTGTCCTCGGCCTGAGTGGTGGCATGGATTCTGTCGTTTTACTCCACTATTTACACGCCCACTTTCCTAAACGCCTAAGAGTAGTGCATTGCAATCATCACTTATCTGAGCATTGCGATAATTGGCAGATTTTTTGTCAAAAATTATGCAAACACCTTAATATTCCTTATAAAAATATTGATTTTTATTTAGAAAAATCATCTAATATCGAAGAAAATGCACGTAAAAAACGCTATTTTTCACTATCGTGTGATTTAAATCAAGATGAGGTTTTGTGCACTGCCCACCATCAAGATGATCAAGCAGAGACCTTACTCTTGCAATTATTTCGTGGCGCAGGCGTGGCTGGATTAGCCTCCATGCCACGACAAAAACCTTTAGGTATGGGGATTCACTATCGCCCGATGCTGGAGATTAATAAGCAGCAAGTCATTGACTACGCCACTAAGCACAAACTTAGCTGGATTGAAGACGATAGCAACAAAGATACTAACTTTAGACGCAACTTATTACGTTTAGAGGTTATTCCCTTATTGTCAAAAACCTACCAAAATCTAACCAAATCACTTGCTCGGAGTGCTAAACACCAATCCGAGTCACTCAAACTCATGCATGAATTGGCCGAGCTTGATATTGAAAACTACCGGCTAATTGATTCTAACAATCGATTACAAATCAATCCGCTAATAACGCTCGATCTTCATAGAATTAAAAATGTATTGCGCTATCAACTCAATCAATTAAATTTTTTAGCGCCGAGCGACAAAATCATGGATCAAGTTTTCGAACTCATCTTTGCTAAAGCAGACGCCATGCCATTAGTTAGTTGGAATGAATTTGAAATTAGGCGCTATCAACAACAGCTATATTTTATTGATACACACTCAGAGAAAAATCAGCAAAAATGCCCTATTCATGCAGAATTGGAAAATTTGCCAAATTTTTCTATCCGCTACCGCACAGAAGGCCAGCGCATTAAATTAGCTGGCAAAAAGCATTCCCAACCCCTTAAAAAAGTACTGCAAGAGGCTGGAATACCGCCTTGGGAGCGAAACAGTCTAAAAATGTATTATATTAACGATGAATTACGCGCTATAGAGCGTCTTGGCCGGGCGCAACACGCCGAATAAGTCTTAATTATTCATATGGATTACTGATTTGCATTTTTTCCAAAATTTTTATCTCAAGTGCTTCCATTTTTTGCGCCTCAGACTCTTCAATATGATCAAATCCTAGCAAGTGAAGTGTGCCATGAATAGCCATATGCACTAAATGATTCTCAAAAGTTTTTCCTTGTGCTTTCGCCTCTTCTGTCACTACTTCCATGCAAATAATCACATCGCCCAAAATTGCCTCATCAATCTCAATCGGCAGGTCACTAGGAAAAGACAAAACATTAGTGGGCTTATCTTGATGACGATAGGTTTTGTTTAGCTGCTGAATCTCTGGCTTATCAACAAAGCGCACAAGCAGCTCGCTATCACTTACGTTAAGCTCATCTAGCACGCTTTGCAAAGTATTGGAAAAATCTACTTCATTAATATTATTAACGTCAATACTATTTTGAATAACAATCATGCCAAAGGTTTAATTGATAAAATGTTTTATTTTACGTTGATATTTTTTGTTCGTTCATGCCAATCATTGAAGTTGCTATTTCTGTACCACTTAACAAAACTTTTGATTATCTGTGCGACCATGCACCAGAGGTTGGCACTCGTGTAAAAGTGCCTTTTGGCACTAAAAAAGTAGTTGGCATTGTAATGTCCAGCAAAGATAAGAGTGAATTTAACAAATTAAAATCTATCATAGAAGTCTTGGACGAGTCGCCTATTCTAGACAAGCCCATACTAGATTTTTTATTTTGGGCTGCTAAATATTACCACCACCCCATTGGCGAAGTTTTATTGGCAGCTATGCCTAAAAATTTGCGCCTTGGCAAAGAAGCAAAAATAAAAAAACTCATCGGACTGCCCGTTAAAACTAGCCAGCCTGATTTCGAAATCACACAAGAGCAAGATCAAGCTATTAAAGCTATTTTGGCTGAACAACATGGATATCATGGTTTTTTGCTACATGGGGTTACTGGCAGTGGAAAAACTGAAGTTTATTTAAGAATCACTCAAGAGATGCTTGACCAAGGCAAACAAGTTTTGGTATTGGTGCCAGAAATTGGCCTAACTCCACAAATGATTGCACGCTTTGAGCAACGACTTAACACTCGTGTTGTAGCGATCCATTCGCAACTGAACGAAACCCAAAAGCTTGATGCTTACCTGATGGCCAAAAGCGCAGAGGCAGGTGTGGTTTTAGGTACACGAAGCGCCATTTTTGCACCAATGCCAAACCTTGGGATGATTATTATTGATGAAGAGCATGATGGCTCTTTTAAACAACAGTCTAGTTTTCGATATTCAGCGCGAGATTTAAGCTTTATTCGTGCCAAACAAGCAGATATTCCTTTGATATTAGGCACAGCCACACCAAGTTTGGAAACTTTAAAAAATGCCATGGATAATAAGCTCACGCGCTTAACTTTGGCCAATCGAGCTGGTGGCGTAGTGATGCCAAAAGTCAGTCTGATTGATATGCGCTCTCATGCTGATGGCGCCTTGTCTGGATTATTGATTGAAAAAATACAGCAATATTTAGCTCAAGGTAAACAAGTTATGCTGTTTATCAATAGGCGTGGCTACGCACCTGTTTACTTTTGCACGACGTGTAGCTGGAAATCTGAGTGCAGCCATTGTCACGCCTCCATGATCTATCACCGACATATTAATCGACTTAAATGCCATCATTGTGGTGATGAAAAAATGCCAGAATCAGCTTGTCCAGAATGTGGTGAACAAAGCCTAGAAGTCTATGGTTATGGCACGGAAAGACTTGAAGAAACGCTAAGCGCTCACTTTGCCGATACCCCCATTATCCGTATTGATCGTGACACCACACGACGCAAAAAATCCCTTGCTCAACACTTGGAAAAAATCAACTCTGGCGAACCATGTATTATTGTTGGCACACAAATGTTGGCCAAAGGCCATGATTTTTCTAATTTAGCTATGGTGGGTATTCTGGACATTGATGGCGGCTTTTTATCCACCAACTTTCGCGCCACTGAATACTTGGCACAGCTTCTCATTCAAGTCTCTGGTCGTGCTGGTAGAAGCGGCGACCAAGGAGAAGTGGCTATCCAGACGCGCTATCCAGATCATCCTATGTTTCATTATGTACTTTCTAATCGCTACACACAATTTGCTAGTAGCGTTCTTAAACAACGCATGAGTGCAATGATGCCGCCATTCTCCCATCAAGCGCTTTTGTGCTCAAATGCCAAAAACAAACAAAATGCTGAAGATTTTTTACGTGAGGTAGCTGGCTTATTGAAAAGCATTAATCTTGACACAGTTGAGATTTGGGGGCCAGTTGCCAGTACCATTGAAAAAAAGGCAGACTATTACTACTTTAATCTCTATCTACAAGCTAATGATCGAGCAGCGCTGCACCAAATGTTAGCAACGCTCAATCTACATATTGACACTATCAAACTAAAAAGCAAAGTTCGCTGGTATTTAGATGTAGATCCAATTGACTAACCAGCTCTTTGTGAGTCAGACTTTTGATTAGCAAAACCAGTTACATAAATTTTGCTGTAAATATCTACTGAGTATGTTTGGTAAATGTTAATCCAGAATTCTTTCAAGATATAAATAAACTGCATAAGCATTCTGTCGATTAGCTGCATCGAAAGCTGGTTCATCTTCAAATTCCGACCAATCAATTGCTTGATAAGCCTCATCAAAAGGTATCATTTCATCAGCAGCTACAGTTAATTGCTTGAGTAAAAAATTCAGATATCGATAAGTTAGGTCCATAGTTTCTTGCGGCTGATCTGAGGCCATTCCATGCCCAGGCACAAAATACTCCATCTCAATATTTCGAACCCGATCAAGCGTTTTTGACCATTTAATGATATCAGCATCGCCCACAAAAGGAATACGTCCTTCAAAAATAATATCGCCACTATAAAGTGTTTGGTCATTTAAGCTCAACAACGACATATCGCCTTCTGAGTGAACTTTACCGAAGTAAGTCAGCAAAAACTGATGCTCACCTAAGCTGAACTCTGTGTCCTGATCAATAATACGATCAGGCTCAACCAAATATGTTTTGCTATTCACCCAAGGATAAAGCGAGATGCGTCTAGATTCTAACAAAGTAGGGGCGGTTTCAGAATCAAGGTAGTCCCAAGTTCCTTTGGGCGCCCAAATTTGCGCACCTTGCTCCTTAAAAACCTGTAATCCATAAATATGATCTGCGTGATAATGGCTAACAATCACTAGTTTAATAGGCTTGTTAGTCACTTTTCGTATTTCACCAAGCATGGCTTTAGCGAGTGATGGTGTGCCCAAAGCATCAAACACCACCACTCCTTCGCTGGTTACTACAAAACCTGCGTTGGAGATAAAACCCTCGTATTCAGTTGCCGAACCAGACAGTCCAGGTATGTAATAAGCACTGCCATTAAGATTCTCAGCAATGACTTCAACACTAACTTTTTTATAGTTACTAGCACTAGAAATGGATACAAACAAACTCAATATTAGTAATATTTTCTTCATAATTTTTCGATAACAGTTTTAATAGCTTTGGTAATTAGCAATAATTCTTGCTTGTTAATGATAAAAGGAGGCATAGTATACAATAGCTTACCATAAGGTCTAAGCCATACTCCATTTTCAATCAGTTGATTTTGAACCTTCTCTACATCTATCTCTTGAGTTAATTCTACGACACCAATCGCGCCTAAAATACGCACATCAGCGACTTTATCATGTGACCTCAATGAAGACAGCTCACCACTCAAAACAGTCTCAATATCAGCAATATTATCTTGCCATGGAGAATTTAGCAATAGCTCAATATTCGCATTGGCAACACTACAAGCCAATGGGTTAGCCATAAAGGTAGGGCCATGCATAAGTGTGCCAATCCCTTGTGAGATTTCATCCGTTGTTAAGGTTGCAGCCAAAGTCATATAACCGCCTGTTAACGCCTTACCTAAACACAAAATATCCGGCTCAACATCGACATACTCTAATGCAAATAATTCACCTGTTCGTCCAAATCCTGTGGCAATTTCATCTAAAACGAACAATACGTCATGCTGTTTGCATAATGCTTTTGCTTGGGTTAAATATTGTGGATTGTAAATCCTCATGCCACCTGCACCCTGAACTATCGGCTCCAAAATCATAGCAGCAATGTTTTTGGAATGTGATTTTAAGGTTTTTTTTAAATCTGCTAACGCCTCGTCCATTGAAACTATTGACGGACTCTTGACAAAAAAATGTTGTGGCAAGATACCTGAAAACAAATGATGCATGCCATTGTCTGGATCGCAAACACTCATCGCACCGAAACTATCGCCATGATAGCCTCCGCGAATAGTAATAAATTTATGTTTTTTTGATTGGTCTTTGTTATGCCAATATTGCAACGCCATTTTCATCGCAACTTCTACAGCAATAGAACCAGAATCTGAAAAAAAAACTTTACTTAGGTTTTCAGGTGTAATTTCAACTAAAGTCTTAGCAAGATTAATTGCAGGGTCATGTGTCAGGCCGCCAAACATCACATGTGACATTTTCCCCAGCTGTGTTGTTATGGTTTGATTTAATACAGGGTGGTTGTAGCCATGAATAGCACTCCACCAAGAACTCATGCCGTCAATAACACACCTGTTACCCTCTAAATTAAGGTAAACACCCTTAGCTGAAAGCACTTTATTCGCTGTAACAGAGTTAGGAATTTTGGCATAAGGATGCCAAATGTGATTTTGATCAAATGTATCCATAACCATTCATTTTACGTCACTTTAAACAAAGGTTGTGTTTTACCCTTGATGCAAAAAAACACTAAACCATTATCAAAATCTGTCAATTTTATTTATAGAAATTTATAGATAATCTTTCAGTTCAACCATGGAATCAATAACCAAATCTGGATTAGTATCACGAATATCATTACCATGGTTATATCCATATGACATACAGATAATATCAAATCCAGCCGCACGTGACGCCTTAACATCGCTCACTGAATCTCCCAACATGAGTGAATCTTTTGGATCGATACCGAAAAAGTCAGCACTGTGTAAAAGCGGCAATGGGTCCGGTTTTTTCTTTGCTAAAGTATCTCCAGATACCACGATACCAAAATAATCAAAAACGTCCAAATCTTTTAAAATAGGCAAGGTGAACTGCTCAGCTTTATTGGTTACACAGCCTAACGTGTAACCTTGCGCTGTCAGATAGTCTAACCCTTCTTTAACGCCTTTGTATAGACATGATCGAACAGAAGTATTGACAGAGTACAGTTCTAAAAATATTGGGTATGCTTGGTCGTATTCGGCTTGATTAGGTACACCTTCTAGCTCGCCTGTCAAAGACCTTTCCACTAATTTTGGTACACCATTACCCACCCAATGGCGAACTTGAGCCTCACCCCAAGGCTTCTTTCCCATAGCCTTCATAGTTTCATCAACACAATAAGCCAAATCTGGAACACTGTCTACCAAGGTACCATCAACATCGATCATGATTAATTTTGGATTGAATTTTTTTGCACTCACTTTGATACCTCTTTGGTTATTTTGGTAGAATAGTCTTCAAACTAAATTTAAAAAACATTGTAATGAAAAATACAGCAACAATTGGATTCATTGGCGCAGGTAATATGGCTTCTGCTATTATTTCCGGATTAATCAATACAGGTTTTTCTGCTGACAATATCAAAGTCAGCGATACTAACGAAGCGCTATTATCCCTACGTAAGCAAACATTTAACCTTGAAGCATTTACGGATAATTTGGCATTGGCTCGTTGTTGCGATGTAGTGGTTTTAGCGGTTAAACCCCAGGTGCTTGCCAGCGTTTGTCGATCGTTACAAACATCACTAAACACCAACACTCTAATTATTTCAATTGCTGCCGGGATTCATGCCCATGATATTGACCGCTGGCTTGGTGGTAAAAAAGCAATTGTGCGCACCATGCCAAACACCCCGGCTTTACTCAATCAAGGTGTAACAGGAATGTTTGCCAACAACCTTGTAAGCGACGCTCAGAAACAGTTAGCCACCAACATTCTTGGTTGTGTAGGTCAAACTCTATGGGTGGCAGAGGAGGCAATGTTAGATGCTGTCACTGCCTTGTCTGGCAGTGGACCGGCTTATTTCTTCTTGATGATTGAGTCCATGTCAAAGGCTGGTGTTGCATTAGGATTAGACAAAAAAACTGCTCAAATGCTAAGCGTAAAAACAGCTTTAGGTGCTAGTATGATGGCTGATGCGAGCGACGAATCACCTAAAGAATTACGCGCCAATGTTACCTCTCCAAACGGAACAACCCAAGCTGCCATCGAGTCGTTTCAAGATCAAAATTTTGACATCGTAGTGGCGCACGCTATGCGCGCTGCATTTGATAGGGCAGGACAACTAGCGACAGAATTAAGTGATAGCGACTGAACGAACCACTTTTAAGCTTCAGGCGTCAAAAATTTACCAACGCATCTCAATGCTTGTGCATTTATTTGCACTCACTATCGTTTGGGTTTACAATTTTAACCACTATGCTAGCTTGATGTTTAGCATCCTACTTATAGCGCATTTTTACTGGTTAAATACACATATCTTATTAACAAAGTCGAGCGCAATTTGTTCGATCACTTTAGACGATCAAGCGTTTACAACAATCGATAAGTCTGGCAATTCTTGCCAATACCCTTGTGTTTACTGCGCCTATCAATCTCAATTCCTGGTGATAATCAATCTTGGCAAAAATTCGTTGATTATCTTTAAAGATTCACTTGCTTCTCACTCCTTATCACAACTAAATAGACTGTTAAATGCTTGAGCCTGAAGACATACTAAAACTAAATGTTTTAATTGCCACCTCGATTGCTATTCGCATTGATACCTATAAGCTAGTCGTTGTAGGGCTTAATGCACAATTTAAAGAACAAACAATCGAGCTAAAGCCGAGCGGAGACAGTGCAGCTTATATTAAAGATGTTAAAAAACTATTGGTTACCCAAGTTTTGGGTGCAATGGGCGGCTATCCTTCTTACCTAAAGCGTTGGTCAAGAATGGGGCAAGTTGAGTCTTCAAATCTAGCATCTTTGCTCAAACTAGGTGAGGTTGAGGCGGTTGTAGCGGTTGCTAACTCAACCAATCTTGACGATCAACTTCTAAAACTCACTTGGTGGTGTGCTACTAATACCGACAATCAAGCCGAAATTGGTCGTTTTTTGCTAACCAAAGAGTTCGTCATTCAAACTCAAACAGGTCGAGATGTTGCCCAATACTTATTAGAATTTTTGCCTTTTATAAACGAAACAGAACAGCTAATAGATACAACTAGTTTAGTCTTACAGGGCGATTTAATCGACCAAAAATCTAAAGATAAATTATGGAAACAGGGTCAAAGAAAAACTGCCTTTTTGGTGGGTTTTGTTGAAAGAATGCAAGGCCATCTACCTAATGAGTTTAAAATTCAATCGCCTAATTATGAACATCCTGACCTGCAAATTATTAACAATGATCAGGTGCAAATCTTTCTATCCACACTTGCCCATATTTTAAAAAAGATTAATCAAGAATATGTACTTTACCGTGCTTTAGAAGTGCTTGGCCAATATATATCTCATGAAAAAATAACTCCGCAGAGCTCTCTTGATAAGATTAATATACAAATTAAAAGTCTAAATCTCAACTCAAGCGCGGAACAGGAGCAGCTCAATGCTAGATTATTATTAGCAGGTGTTAATGAACGTTTGGTAGTAAGTACAATTTCGGCTCATAATCTAACCGGATCGGCAATTCGCAAAAAATTAGCGCCTGTGCTCGAGCCAATTCAAAAAGCATTAGCCGTTTTAACTACCCCATAGCATTTGCATATTCGCAATAGCGGCTAGAGAGGCTGTTTCTGTTCTCAGCACTCTAGAGCCTAGTAATAATGGTTGCGCACCATTTTGGACAGTATAAGCAATCTCTTTATCGCTCAGCCCACCCTCAGGACCTATAATAATGGTTGCTTGGTCAGGCTGATCAAACTCTAACAAAGAACTTTCTGCTCGATGGTGCAGTACAAACACAGAATCAAAATTACGAGCCATAAGCTCTTCCAAACTTAATGGCTCTAGCAACTCTGGAACCACTGATCTACCTGATTGTTCGCAAGCACCAATAATAATTTTGCGCCAATGTTGCATGCGTTTTTGGAGTTTTTCAGCTGCGAGTCTCACCACACAATGTTGAGTAAAAATAGGAATAATTTGATTCACCCCAAGCTCTACTGCTTTTTGTATTAAAAAATCCATTTTTTCACCCTTAGCAATACCTTGTGCTAAAGTCAGATTTAACCTTGATTCGTTTAAATTAGCGGTGCGACTTGTAATTCGCACTTCACACTTTTTTTTTACACTCAGAACACTCGCTTGATAATTAAATCCATCGCCATTAAATAAAGTAATATCGCGCCCTTGAGGAAAGCGCAAAACCTTAGTTAAATGATGTGATGCATAGTCATCAAGAAACTTATTATCATTAATTTTCAAAGGGGCATTTTGGTACAAGCGGACGTGTTTCATGGTATCTTTGCGCTACTAAACTGACTTGAAAAATAATGATACATCAAAATAGAAGAAAAGAGTTACTAAGCCAGATTGATGATAACGCTGTTATTGTTATCTCAACCAATCCTGAACAATTTAGAAATGGTGACGTTACTTTCCCATTTCGACCAAATAGCGATTTTTTCTATTTAACTGGGTTTAAAGAGCCGCAAGCAGTCGCTGTTATCAGTCGAAGCACCTATACTATGTTTTTGAGAGACAAAGATCCTGATCGTGAAATTTGGGATGGAGAGCGCCTAGGCCTTGCAGACGCGCCCGAGACTCTAAAGCTTGAGAAAGCTTTAAACATCAATTTATTAAAAGATCACTTGTCACAATTAATCACAGCAGAAAATGTAGTTTATTTTGACGAGAAGCCTTGTGATCTTGACAGAACGCTTAGCAGTCTACTTTCAAGCTACACGCTTAAAAGTCTGCAAGATCCTTTGCATGAAATGCGCTTAATTAAAGATGAGTTTGAAATAAGCACCATGCAAAGAGCAGCTAATGTTTCAATGGTAGCTCACGTACTTGCCATGAAAAATACATCTCCTAATATGTTTGAATACGAACTTCAAAGTATTTTTGACGCACACTTTGTTAAAAACAATGCAGTACATGCCTATACTCCTATTGTTGCAGGTGGAAAAAATGCCTGCATATTGCACTACATAGAAAACAACAAACCGCTTAAAGACGGCGACTTGGTACTGATTGATGCTGGTTGTGAGTTTGAAAACTATGCGAGCGATATTACACGCACTTTCCCGGTTAATGGTCGATTTAGTACAGCACAAAAACAAATTTATCAAATCGTACTAGATGCTCAATTGGCTGCTATTGATAGTATTAAGCCTGGTGTTAGTGTTCACAAACCACATGAAATCGCCTCTAACATTATTCGAAAAGGGCTTGAATCGCTAGGTTTGCTTGCATTAGATGAGCCGCTATCAAATTTTTACATGCATGGTACCGGCCACTGGCTAGGCATGGATGTTCATGATGTTGGAAAATACCAACAAGACCAACAACATCGTAAATTTGAGGAAGGTATGGTAATCACTGTTGAACCTGGTATTTATATTCGTAAGAGTGATAAAATCAACCCTATTTACCACAATATCGGCATTAGAATCGAAGATGATGTTTGGGTAACAAATGCTGGTAACACAGTCTTAACCGAACAACTTGCTAAAACTATTGATGAAATTGAAACCTTAATGAATGAAGATTAACCCATGAATATACAACAAGCTATCAAAGCAGTTATTGCAAAACAAGATCTAACCGAAAGTGAAATGCATGCTGTCATGAGTGACATTATGACTGGCAAAACGACCGATGCACAAATTGGCGCCTTCTTAGTTGGTCTTTCTATGAAGGGCGAAACCATTGCCGAAATAACGGCCAGCGCCAAAGTGATGCGTTCGCTTGCCAAAGGTGTAGAAGTCAAAAATACCAAGCATCTAGTTGATACTTGCGGAACAGGCGGTGACGGACTTAGCTTGTTTAACGTCTCTACTGCTTGCGCCTTTGTTGTTGCAGCTGCTGGCGGTTCAGTTGCCAAGCACGGTAATCGCTCTATTTCATCAAAATCTGGCAGTGCGGACGTTCTAGAAGCTGCGGGGGTTAATTTAGAGATGAGTGCGGAGCAAATTAGCCATAGTGTTAATAAAATTGGTGTTGGTTTTATGTTTGCCCCTGCTCATCATTCAGCCATGAAATACGCCATTGGGCCGCGCAAAGAGCTGGCTGTTAGAACTATTTTCAACGTACTTGGTCCACTCACTAACCCTGCCAAAGCACCGACACAAGTCATGGGAGTATATAGCAAGGAATTAGTTGAGCCCATCGCCAATGTTTTGAAAAGCCTAGGATCTAGGCATGTAATGGTCGTCCATTCCAAAGACGGCTTAGATGAAATATCCATCGCAGATGACACTTTTGTTGCAGAGCTAAAGAATGGCGTGATCACCACTTACACCATTAACCCAACTGACTTTGGCATACCACTGGGTAATCTAGATGATATTAAAGCGAATGATGCCGAAGATTCCTTAACTCTGATTCAACAAGCGCTTGATGGTAAAGAAGGCTCAGCTAAAAATATTATTGCACTAAATGCCGGCGCTGCTATTTATGTATGTGGTCTAGGCACTTCACTCCAAGACGGTATTGACAAGGCTTTTAATATTTTAAATAAAGGCTCAGCACATCAAAAGCTAGATGACTTTGTACGTGAATCAACAGGCTGTTAAAGGATAAACTTATGAACAAAGAATCAAATTTAATTTGGATTGATCTAGAAATGACTGGCCTTTTTCCAGAACGCGATGTCATTATTGAAATTGCCACGATTGTGACAGACAAAGATCTTAATATTTTAGCAGAAGGTCCTTCTTTAGCGATTCATCAAAGTGGAGAAATTCTAGCAGGTATGGACGAGTGGAATACGGAACATCACACTAACTCTGGCTTGGTTCAACGCGTTAAAGACAGTGTTATATCTACTAAGCAAGCTGAAAAACAAACTATTGAGTTTTTAGAAAAATATGTTGATGCTGGTGTGTCACCCATGTGTGGTAATACCATTTGTCAAGATAGACGTTTTTTGTACAACTACATGCCCGAATTAGAAAAATTCTTCCACTATCGTCATATTGATGTCAGCACACTCAAAGAGCTGTTAGTCCGCTGGAAACCTGAAGCAAAAATGATTAGGACGGGCGAGCCTGCACACTTAGCATTAGCTGATATTCGTGACTCAATTGACGAATTAAAATACTATCGAGACGTCTTTATTGATGTCTAGCTCACCTAAAGTTTGGCTGGCGCCTGCAAAAATTAACTTATTTTTGCATATCAACAGCAAACGCAAAGATGGCTACCACAACTTACAAACTCTTTTTCAGCTATTAGATTATCATGATGAGTTGCAATTTACAGTAACTGATCAGGGCATTATTAATCGAACCTCAGGTAATGAAAATATTGCACCAGAATGCGATTTAATCATACGCGCCGCTGAGCTTTTACAAAAAAACACTAAGACGCATCTAGGGTGTGATGTCTCTATTGTAAAACGCATCCCTGCAGGCGCTGGCTTGGGTGGTGGATCGTCTGATGCGGCTACGACACTAGTTGCGCTTAATCACCTTTGGAAAACAGACTTAAGTTTGCAGAAACTTACAGCATTAGGTCTAGAGCTAGGTGCAGATGTGCCCGTTTTTATCAATGCTCAAAGCGCTTGGGCGGAAGGCGTAGGAGAAATTTTAAGTCCTGTAAACACCCCAAATAACTACTTTTTAGTGGTTTTTGTTAACCAGCATACCTCCACATCAGAAATTTTCTCGCATAAAGCATTGACAATGAGTCCGATGATAGGGAAAATATCCGACTTCTCTGAGCTTACAAATACTCACAATGACTGTCTGCAAGCAGCCATTGAGCAAACAGAGGAAATTGGGCTTGCGTTAGAGGAACTTAATAACTGCTCCAATCTGATAGGAAAAGCAAGAATGAGTGGAACGGGTAGCAGTGTTTTTGCTGAATTTTCCACTAAAAAAAATGCTTTGGCAGCATTAGAAAAAATGCCAAAAAAATGGATGAGTTTTACTGCACAAGCAATAAACACTTCTCCAATCCTTAAATGGGCTGTCGCCAAGCGGTAAGGCAACGGGTTTTGATCCCGTCATGCGCAGGTTCAAATCCTGCCAGCCCAGCCATTTTTCAAAAGCCACATCTTAACGCTAAGATGTGGCTTTTTTTATATCTATTATCTAACTAAATTTACTTACGCAATCCCTTAGCAAAAACTATTTTTATCATTGTAACCTAGTATAATTTAAACAATTCTCAACAATTAATCATACTTATGTCTCTCGACACCATCAAAATTTTTAGTGGCAATGCCAATCCATTACTTTCTGGCGAAATTATTTCTAGTTTAAATGTTGCACAGGGAAAAGCAGTGGTTGGCAGGTTTAGTGATGGTGAATCACAAGTTGAAATTTTAGAAAATGTACGAGGCTGCGATGTGTTTATTATCCAGCCAACTTGCGGACCTTCTCCCGCTGAAACACTGATGGAATTATTAGTCATGGCCGATGCTTTAAAGCGTTCATCAGCAGCGAGAATTACTGCAGTTGTGCCTTACTTTGGCTATTCACGACAAGATCGTCGCTCACGCCTAACTCGTGTTCCTATTACTGCAAAACTCGCTGCTAAAATGGTTGAATCTGCTGGCATTGATAGAATTTTAACAGTTGATTTACACGCTGATCAAATTCAGGGTTTCTTTGATATTCCTATTGATAATATCTATGCCCAGCCTGTGCTACTAGAGGATATTGTCAGCCAAAATCATGAAGATATTGTCGTGGTTTCTCCAGATGTAGGTGGTGTTGTTCGTGCACGCGCTGCTGCCAAAAAACTTAATGATGCAGATTTGGCTATTATTGACAAACGTCGCCCCGCTCCCAATATGGTAAAAGTCATGAATGTGATTGGTGACGTCAAAGGAAAAACTTGTATCTTGATCGATGATATGGTTGATACAGCAGGAACTTTATGTCAAGCAGCAGGCATTCTTAAAGAAAAAGGTGCCAAAAAAGTTGTCGCATATGCCACACATGCAGTACTATCAGGTAATGCGATCAACAATATTAAAAACTCTGAGCTAGACGAATTAATCACTACAAACACTATCCCTTTAATGGCTGACGCTGCTAAATGTCATAAAATTAGGCAACTTTCAATTGCCCCTATTATGGCTGAAGTTATTAAGCGTATTAGTGAAGAACAATCTATCATCAATATTTTTTCTGACATTCAATAAATATTCAACGCTAAAACGCACGATGCTATGATTTTTAACAAATATCTTTGTGTATAATCCATAATTTGGTCTGTCATAACACGTTACTCTATGAAATCTACTACAAAAGCACACAAGCAAGCACTACAAAAATTGATTACGGTTGGTAAAGAAAAAGGTTACTTAACCTACTCTGAAATCAACGACATCTTGCCTGAAGACTTATTAACACAAGAGCAGATAGAGCCAATTGTTACTATTTTGGAAGAGTTAGATATTACAGTTTCTGATTCAGTCCCTGATGCAGACACCTTGGTTGTAGAGTCAGGTGCCAAGGCACAATCCACTTCTGCAGAAGCAGCTGTTGCCGCATTAGCTGCTCTTGACTCTGAGTTTGGACGAACAACTGATCCGGTTAGAATGTATATGCGTGAAATGGGTGTTGTTGATCTATTAGAGCAAGAAGATGAGATTCGCATTGCCAAAGAAATTGAGGCAGGTGTATTCGAAATTATGCAAGCCATCACACTTTATCCATCAATTACTGATTACTTCTTTAAGGCCCACAAACGTCTAGAAGAAGGAAAATGTAAAATGACTGACGTCATCATTGGTTATCAGGGCGATGCAGCTGATTTTGAAGCCAAAAAAGCTGCTTTTGATGCAGGTGAGTTTGATGATGATGAAGAATATGAAGACATGGAAGAAATGGAATATACTGGCCCTGATGAAGGTAAGGTGTACACCCGTTTTGAAACTGTTTTAGGTTGCTCTCAAGGCTATCAAGAATTAAAAGAAAAGCATGGCTTTCGTCATAAAAAAACAGTGGCCGCACGCGTACAACTATCAAAAGGCTTGTCAGATTTGCGCCTTGCGCCTAAGTTAGTTTCCACTATGATGGAGGTGATTTGTGATCGCGTTGCACAAGTTAAAAAACAAGAAAAAGTTATCCAAAATGCTTGTCTTTACGCGGGCATGGAAAGGGCTCAATTTTTTGAACTATTTAATGACAACGAAACGAATTACGATTGGCTGAACAATGCAAAAGTAGACGAAAAAGTTGCTAAAGACCTTGCTGCGGCCAAAGATGAAATATTCTATGCGCAGAAAAATTTACACGAATATGAAGAAGAGATGCAACTAACCATTGCTGAGTTAAAATCTCTTAACAAACTTTATCGAAAGGGCGATCGTCGTGCCAAGAAGGCCAAATCACAAATGATTGAAGCTAACTTGAGATTGGTTATCTCGATTGCCAAAAAATACGCAAATCGCGGCTTACAGTTTTTAGACCTTATTCAAGAAGGAAATGTCGGCCTTATGAAAGCGGTTGACAAGTTTGAATATCGTCGTGGTTACAAATTCTCAACATACGCCACTTGGTGGATTCGCCAAGCCATTACTCGTTCAATTGCCGATCAAGCACGCACCATTCGTATTCCAGTGCATATGATTGAAACCATTAATAAGCTCAATCGTGTACGTCGTCAATTACTACAAAAATTCGGTCGTGAAGCCTCTCCAGAAGAGTTGGCCACTGAAATGGAGCTGCCAGAATATAAGATTATTAAAATTTTGAAAATTGCCAAGGAGCCATTATCAATGGAAACACCTGTTGGTGATGATGAAGATTCTAATATTGGTGATTTTATTGAAGATACAAACCTATCCTCTCCTGTAGAAATCACTACTAAAGAAAGCCTTAGAGAAACAACTGGCGATCTACTGGCCAATCTATCTCCTCGTGAAGCAAAAGTATTAAAAATGCGCTTTGGTATCGACATGAATACAGATCACACGTTAGAAGAAGTTGGCAGACAATTTGATGTGACGCGAGAACGTATCCGTCAAATTGAAGCGAAAGCACTAAGAAAGCTACGACACCCTTCTCGTGCTCATAAGCTACAAAGCTTTTTAGATTCTTAAAAAAATCCGTTTTATCGGGCCTATAGCTCAGTTGGTTAGAGCACTCGACTCATAATCGATTGGTCCTTGGTTCAAGTCCAAGTAGGCCCACCATATTTAGCAGTATTTATCACCCTCAATGGTATGATAATATCATGATGTTCAATACGCTAACACCGCACTTAATCACACTCACCACACAAGTTGGAGAGTTGATTATGTCGTACTACAAAACTAGTCTAACCATTGAAACCAAATCAGATCAAACGCCATTAACTGTTGTTGACCAAAAAGCACATCAGCTGTTATCTGCAACCTTAAAGCAACTTACTCCTAACGTTCCTATTATTTCTGAAGAATCTGAATTGGTTAATTTTTTTGAACGTTCAAGCTGGGATGAATACTGGCTTATGGATCCGCTTGATGGCACTAGGGACTTTATTGAGCAAACTGGTGAGTTTTGTATTTGCATTGCTTATATCAAAAATAATCGCCCTATTTTTGGTTTTATCTATGCACCTCTAAGCAAAACACACTACTTTACCAACGATCAATTTAGGGCTTTTAAGCTTCAAAATAATACCAAAACCGAACTTCAAGTAAGCCCTCAAAAAACACCTTTAGAGGTTGTAATTGGTCACCACTCATCTCATAATCATAAACTACATAGCCATCTAGATCATTTTGAACAATATCGCATCAATTATTTAGGAAGTGCGCTAAAATTTTGTAAAATTGCCGAAGGTAAGTATGACTACTATCCAAGATTTGGTCCTTGCTCAGAATGGGATACGGCTGCTGGTGGGTGTATTTTGGAGGCTGCTGGCGGACGTGTTGTAGACGAAAACAACAAACCTTTACGCTACAATACCCAAGATAGTCTAAGAAGTCCTGTGTTTTTTGCCTCAGGAAAAACGTAACGACAAATCAATCGCTTGAATGTTTTTGGTAATACTGCCTGTTGAAATAAAATCAACACCGGTTTCAGCAGTTGCAATCAGGGTATCTATGTCAATATTGCCAGACGCTTCTATCGGTAATTTATCAGCAGCCATCCGCACCGCTTCGACTAGATCTTGGTTCGAGAAGTTATCACACAATACTCTCGTTATTCCTGCTAATGTTAGCGTCTCTTTTAGCTGCTCTAACGTTTCCACCTCAACAATTAAATCAAGTTCAGGATAATTTTCTTTTGCTTTTTGAACTGCCTTGCTGATACCACCTGAAGCTATAATATGGTTTTCTTTAAGCATAATACAATCATACAATCCCATTCGATGATTCATGCCGCCACCGCAAGCAACTGCATATTTTTGCGCTAAACGAAGACCTGGTAAGGTTTTTCTAGTATCTAGTAGTTGTGCTTTAGTATGGGCAATATGATCAACCAACCTTCTAGTCTGTGTTGCCACCGCGCTCAAGGTCTGCAAAAAATTAAGCGCAACACGCTCTGCACTAATAATTGACCTTGAGGGGCCCGATAAAATTGCTAATACTTGAGAGGGCTCTGCCCAATCACCCTCTTCTACTTGCCATTTAATTTTAATATTCTGATCCAAGGTCAAAAAAGCGGCTTGAGCAAATGCCATCCCACAAATAACTGCATGTTCTCGACAAATGATCGTCGCAAAAGTTTGCTCATCAGGCAATAAACTTGCTGATACGTCGCCAGAGCCCAAATCTTCAGCCAGCGCTAAGTCAACTATTTTCTGAAATTCTCTATTCATGAATAAATTTAAGAATAAGTTTAGCCGATTCATGATCGGCATCTAGATGTAAACTTTTATGTATTTTCCCAAACTCAGCAATTAGCGCTGACTGGTCACTCTGTAAAATGCGCATTGCGTGCTGAGCAATGTTATCGCCATTTGCCTGTGTTTGGATTAATTCTGGAACTATTGCCTTATTGGCAATCACATTAGGTAGGCTAATAAATTCACTGGTTACTAAATTGGAGGCAATAAAATAACTCAGTGCTGATAGCTTATAAACCACCACCATTGGTACACCAACCAGTGCCAATTCAAGTGCTGCTGTACCCGAGGCAACCAGTACTAAATCTGCACTTTGCATGCGTTCATGCGCTTCATTAATAGACAAGCTAACATCTCGCTCAGCAATTAGCGATCGAGACCATTCCAGTAGCTCCTCATTAGCTAATGCTAAATGAAAGCTGAGTGATGGGTCTTGCTCTGCCATAGACTTTGCAGCGAGCAACATTTCGGGCAATAATCGTTTAACTTCACCCGCTCTTGAGCCAGGCATAAGCAAGATATTTTTAGTGGTTTGGTGGTTTTTTCTAGGCGTAAGTTTTTCTGCCAAAGGGTGCCCAACAAAAACAGCTTTTTGGTTGTTTCGCTCATAGAATGCCACTTCAAAAGGAAACAAGCACAGTATCAAATCACTAGCACGCTTGATTTTCTTAACACGTGAGGCGCGCCATGCCCAAACCGAAGGAGAGACAAAATGAATCGTCTTAATCTCTTGATTTTTAAGTTTTTTCTCAATAAAAAAATTAAAATCTGGCGCATCTACACCAATAAAAACATCAGGCTTATTGCGTGAAAAATACGTAACAATAGCCTTTCTCAATCTTAGCAATGACGGGAGTTTTTTAAACACCTCGCTAAATCCCATGACATTCACTAGGCTCATATCCCAGAGCTGTACACACCCTTGAGCCTGCATTTTTTCACCGCACAAACCTTCAATTTGAAGTGTTGGATCTTGTTTTTTTAGCTCTTGAATCAGAGTTGATCCAATTAGGTCGCCTGAGGTTTCAGCAGCACTAATTGCAATCTTAGTCATGTGAGTTATTTTCTTGGAAGAATAAGCTGAGGCTCTTTATCAAAAGCTCGATAAATCACCATAACGTTACCAATTACTTGTACTAAGTGTGCTTGTGTTTTTTGCAGAATCTCGTCAATAATACGCTGCTTGTCTTCTCGGTCATCGCCTCGAATCTTAATCTTTAACAGCTCATGCGTCCCTAAACTAGAGCTCAATTCAGCTAATACGCCTTCGGTAAGTCCGTGTTGACCTAACATAACCACTGGCTTTAAACTGTGCCCTTTAGAGCGTAAAAATTTCTTTTGATTATTGGTAAGCTTAATCATGGATTAGAATCTCTGTATTAAATAAATCTTGAATGGTTTCACGCTTGCGAATTAAGTGGTGTGCATCATCTGACACCATCACCTCAGCCACGCGTGGGCGGGAATTATAATTAGAACTCATGGTAAAGCCATACGCGCCTGCAGACATAATAGCCAAATAGTCGTCCTCAGATAAAGATAATGCTCGGTCCTTAGCTAAAAAATCACCGGTTTCACAAATCGGGCCTACTAAGTCCCAATTGGCCTCAACTCCTTGAGCATTTTCACGTACAGGCAATACCTGATGATAGGCATTATAAAAAGCTGGTCGCAACAAGTCATTCATCGCACCATCAATAATAGCAAATGATTTATCTGAATTTTGTTTTAGAAATTCAACTTTGGTGATAAAGGCGCCTGCATTGCCGACAATAGCGCGTCCTGGCTCTAAAATAATTTCTAAATGACCAGCCTTTTCTAGTACTTTGGCAATATAAGCTGAAATATCAATCGTTACCTCATCATCATAAGTAATACCAACGCCACCGCCTAAGTCTAGATGTTCAATATAAATGCCTTGCTTTTTAAGTATCTCAATCAAACCCAATACTTTGTCTAGTGCGTCTAAAAACGGCGAAACATCTGTAAGTTGTGAACCAATATGACAGTCCAAACCTTTAATTAATAAATGCTTAGATTGTTGCGCGTTTTTATAGAGTAAGAGTGCATCGTCAATATCTACACCAAACTTATTTTCTTTAAGGCCAGTAGAGATATACGGATGTGTTTTTGCATCCACATTTGGGTTAACGCGAATAGAGATAGGGGCTTGTTTGTTCATAGACTCAGCCACTTGCTCAATCCGCTCAAGCTCTGCACCAGACTCCACATTAAAACAGCGAATACCTACTTCAAGGCCACGCTTAATTTCCTCAGCTGTTTTTGCCACACCTGAAAACACGCATTTGTTAGCATCGCCGCCTGCGGCAAGAACACGCTCTAACTCACCAATAGAAACAATGTCAAATCCTGCGCCGACCTTAGCTAGCACATTGAGTACAGCAATATTAGAATTAGCCTTAACTGCATAACAGACTAAATGTGGGTGCTGGCCAAAGGCTAAGTCAAATTCGCGCCAATTATTTTCAATATCGGTACGTGAATATACGTATAAAGGCGAACCATAACGATCCATCAAATCTGCAATATCAACAGATTCGGCGTGTAAAGATTGATTTTTGTAAGAAAAGCCCAAGCGTTATTTTGAATTATGCGGCAAGATATCTAACTCAGGTGCGATTGTATTTTCAGCAGTAGGTGTAGGTGTATTATCGGCAGTAGGTGCAGATGCTTTAACCGCTTCTAATTCACCCATTTTCCCACAAGCAGCAAGACCGACAACAATAAACATTAATGCTGTTAACTTGATCATTTTTTCCATTTTAATTCTCTCTTAATTATTTATAAAATTAGTTGTTATTTTACAGTAATTCTTGCAGACTTTGAATGAACGCATGGCGCTCAATATTAAAGGCGCCAAGGCTTTTCAAATGTGGGCTTTCAACCTGACAATCAACTAACGAATAACCCATATTTTTAAGTAAGTGAACAAATGCCACTTTAGAGCTATTTGGCACTAAGGAAAACATCGATTCGCCAAAAAACACCTGACCCAATGACACGCCATACAGGCCACCCACTAACTTAGACTCTTGATACACACCAACACAGCGCACAAAGCCTTGCTTATATAGTTCGGTATAAGCACTCACCATCTCTTGATTAATCCAAGTGCCTGTCTGATCTTTGCGATCGAGCGTTTTACAGTGATGGATGATACGCTCAAAATCGGTATCTATCTTCACTTGAAATTTATCAGATTTTATCGTTTTATTTAAACTTTTAGAAATATGTAGCGCCTCTTTAGTGATAATCATTCTAGGATTTGGACTGTACCAAAGGATAGGATCATGCTCACTATACCAAGGAAAAATGCCTTGTCTATAAGCTGACAGTAGACGTTGAGTTGATAACTCACCGCCAATAGCAATTAGACCATTAGGCTCTTTTAGAGCACGCTCAATCTCAGGAAAAGGTGTGGATGCAGAAGTTAGAACAAAATCCTGAGGAATTTCAATCACTTAAGCTTTGCTGTCTGATTGCCTCTTTAGCCATATATAGTGCAGCAATACTTCTAGCCTCGGTCAAATCATCGTTATAAACCAAGCTTTCTAAGTCGCTCAGCTTGTGTTCAACCACTTCCAGTGGCTCCGGCTCGTCTCCCTCAGCTGACTCTCGATACAGGTCTTGCGCCAAAACAATATGAGTTTCGCTCGACTGATAGCCTGGTGCAATGCTCATAGACTTCATATAAGTAAGCTTTTTCGCGCCGTAACCAATTTCTTCAATGAGCTCTCTATTGCCCGCCTCAAGTGGCGTTTCCCCATCGTCAATTTTGCCCTTAGTAAGTGCCAATTCATAGCGATCTGTACCACCAGAGTATTCATAAATCATCAATACTGTCTCATCATCTAACATTGGAATGACCAAAACAGCTCCATTTCCAGGAGGCTTTAGGCGCTCATATTGTCGTTTTTCACCATTGGAAAATTCAACATCCATTGACTGAATATTAAAAAATCGAGTCGTTGCTATATCGGTAATTCTACTCAGTGTTGGTTTTTTACGCATTTTAGAATTATAACATTAGGTACAATAATGATTTCGATATAGGAAACAAAAACATGAAAAAAATAGCAATATTATTTATCTTAACACTTACAACAATATCACAAGCATGGGATATTGGAGGTACTGATTATAAGTTTGAACAGCTGAATTCACAAGTTTACGTAATGCATGGCCCACTTGATGGGCCAAGTGTTGCAAACCATGGATTTATCAATAATCCAGCATTCATAGAGGGTAAAAACGGTCTAATACTAATCGATCCTGGTAGCTCTGTATTTGCAGGCGACAATATTATCAATGAAATAAAAACCATAACAACAAAGCCTATTATTGCCGTTATAAATACTCATGTTCACGGCGATCATTGGTTAGGTAATCATGCTGTTAAGAACAAATATCCTAATGCTAAATTCTATGCTCACATGAATATGATTCGAGAAGCTGAATATGGTGAAGCGAAGAGATGGGCAGATTTTTATAATGAATTAACAGCAGGAAAGTCTACAAAAACAATTCCAATTATTCCTGGTTATTCTATCTCCCATGAAGATGTTCTAACCATTGACGGTCAAGTCCTGGTTATTCATTCGCCTGTCCCTTCATCGCACTCCTCATCAGACATTATGATAGAACATAAAAACTCCAAAACTCTTTTTATGGGTGATAATTCACTAGTTCAAAGAATGGGTAGATTTGATGGGTCATCGAGTATGATTGACAACATTAAGATTCTTAATTATGCAAAATCTCTTGATATAACTACTGTTGTGCCTGGTCATGGCCAGTCAGGCGACATTCAAACAGCAATTGACTCATACTTAAATTATCTGCTTATTATTAAACAAGAGGTTGAGAAAGGCTATGAAGAAGATCTAGCCGATTACGAAATCAAGCCGTCTGCTGATAAGCTTTTATCTGACTATCGAGATTGGCATAGTTATGATGACCAACTAGGTAAACACATTGGAAAAATGTTACTTGAAATTGAAGCGCTGGACTTATAAAGCTAGTACTCTAGTATAGAAAAAATGATAGTTAAATATTGTTATTTTTTTTATTAAATTTGATTTTTTCTAGTACACCATCCCAAAAATCAAGTCTAGCATTAACAGCATCATTTGCAGCCATAAGAGACTCTTCTAACATTGTCTCATTTTGACAAAGACTATTTAATAAATTTAAAGATAAAGGCGCATGAAAATCTTGGTCTAAATGCACATGTCGATTTAAGTAGTAATGAAAAATTGGCGCTTGTTTATCGTTAATTTTTGTTCGTAGTAAAATAGCACGAAACATTGATGGAATGATGTGCTCCCTTCCAAGCGCCATAGCCGCTGCAACCTTGTGTGGTTTATCTTCCTGGATAAATTTAAATGTTGTCTTGGTAAATTTTGATGAAGCCTTTGGCACAAAGTCCGACTCCAAAGCTTTATTGATACCCTGACTCTTTACCAAATCTAAAAAATGATTTACATTTGTTGTATCGGCACCCACTTCTTTCATGGCGGTTTGGTATAATTCAAAATGAGATATAAATCCAGTTTTATCAATTGTAGTGTCGCACTCTTCTTCTAAAACAATCTCATTAATAAATCTTTTAATGCTTGTATCTTTAACCGGGAACCAAGGATATGAAGTTGGGGCAGCATGATTCTGAAGATATTTAATTAGTGACATAAAATCCCAAACTGAATACACATGATGCTGCATAAAACATCTTAAATCTTCAAGAGATTCTATTGAAGCATAGATTGGATGTGCCTCAAGTCTACGATTAAAACTAGAAATTATATCCTGATCAATTTGTTTTTTCATAGCTTTACTTAATTGAAAAATCCATCCATATGAAGCTCCGTTAAATCGCTAAATCCGCCTATATGATTACCATCTATAGTAATTTGTGGGACCATTCTAGCACCATTAGTAACTTTAGAAAACTCAGCCATATGAGCGCGGTCATCATCGATATATTTTTGCTCAAAGGGTAGATTCCACTTGTCTAACAGCTCTTTGGTTTTAACGCAAATTGGGCAAGTATGTGTTGAATAAACGACAATTTTCATAGCTATGCTTTTAATGCTTCAACAACAAGATCGCCTATTTGACTAGTGCCAATTACTGTATCACCTTCACTGGCAATATCAGCTGTACGGTAGCCTTGATCTAGTACTGTATTCACAGCTGAATCAATCTTATCAGCTAATGTTGTCTGGCTAAGTGAGTAGCGCAACATCATTGAAACCGACAAAATAGTGGCCAGTGGATTAGCAATATCTTGGCCAGCAATATCTGGTGCAGAGCCATGAATCGGCTCATACATACCAAAACCGTCTTTGTTTAAAGAGGCGCTTGGCAGCATACCAATAGAGCCCGTAAGCATAGCTGCGCAATCTGACAATACATCGCCAAATAAGTTTGAAGTTACCATTACATCAAATTGCTTAGGTGCTCTCACAAGTTGCATAGCGGCATTATCCACATACATATGCGAAAGCTCGACCTCTGGATAGTCTTTAGCTACTTCTTCCATAACATCGCGCCAAAGCTCACAAACTTCTAATACGTTGGCTTTATCGACCGAACAGACGCGCTTATTGCGTTTTTGGGCAATTTTAAAAGCAGAATGACCAATACGTCTGATTTCAGATTCAGAATAGGTAGCACTATTAAAACCATAACGCTCGCCATCACGCATCTCAATACCACGAGGCTGGCCAAAGTATATGCCAGAAACCAATTCACGAACAATCATCAAATCCAAGCCAGATACGATTTCTTCTTTAAGTGTTGAAGCGCTAGCCAATTGCGGATAAAGAATAGCTGGGCGCAGGTTGGAAAATAAATCCATCTCAGCGCGCAAGCCTAAAAGGCCACGCTCAGGGCGCAGATCTCGCTCTAGCGCTTCCCACTGATAACCGCCTACAGCGCCGAGCAAAATTGAATCGCATTCATTTGCAGCGTCAATAGTCGCTTGTGGTAATGGAGAGCCTGTTTCATCATAGGCTGTTCCGCCCACTAAACCGTGAACTAGCTCCATGTTCAGGTTGTCGTTTGCATTTAAATGCTCAATGACCTTTAGAGCTTGAGCAACAATTTCTTGACCAATGCCATCACCTGGCAATACTAATATTTTTGACATGCGGCTTCCTGTAAATAATTCTTTAAAACAGATATTTTACTAGATTTCTTCCATTTCAAATTGATCCTTGGTTACACCGCAATCTGGGCATACCCAGTCCTGTGGAACGTCGTCCCACTTAGTACCTGGCTCAATACCCTCTTTTGGAGAGCCTTTAGCTTCATCATAAATCCAACCACAAACCATACATTGAAATTTTTTCATTACCATTTCCTCTTGTTAAATGCGTAAAAAAGGGAGTGCTTCACTCCCTCAAATCAAACTGACTAGCTATTATAGATCGTCAGCATTTTTTGCTAAATATTCAGCCACACCTTCTGGTGTATCTTTCATACCCTCATCACCTTTATTCCAGCCTGCTGGGCAAACTTCACCATGCGTTGTGTGAAAATCAAGCGCATCAACCATACGCAACATCTCATCAACATTTCGTCCAAGTGGCAAGTCATTTACTACTTGGTGACGCACATTAAACTCCTCATCAATTAAGAACGAGGCGCGTAGCGCAATTCCTGCTGGATGAACGATGCCGTAAGCTTCCATAATAGAGTGATTAGTATCTGCAACTAATGGAAAATCAATAGGGCCCAGGCCACCATCTGCAGGTGCAGTGTTACGCCATGCATTGTGTGTGAATTGTGAATCAACTGAAATACCTACAACCTCTACTCCTTTTTCAGCGAACTGAGCAACACGGTGATGGTGCGCTAAAATCTCTGAAGGGCAAACAAAGGTAAAATCTAATGGGTAGAAAAACACCATAATTTTTTTACCTTTTAAACTTGATAGTTGAAAATCGTCAACGATTGTGCCGTTTGCTAATACTGCTGCAGCTGTAAAGTCTGGTGCCTGTTGAGTTACTAAAACGCTCATATTTTCTCCACTTAATTAATAAAAGTTATGGATTATACAACGACAAGTACACTCAATACCTATAAAAAATAAGGGTTTGTGTATCAAAGCATATTAGCACCACTTTAAAGTAAAATAAAATTATTCAGATTTAGCTATTTATGAAAATACCCTTTAATGATTAAAATTTACAACACACTCAGCAAACAAAAAGAAGTTTTTCATCCAATCGATCCTGACAAGATAGGCATTTATGTCTGTGGAATGACAGTCTATGATTATTGCCATATGGGCCATGCGCGCGTTTTAGTTATGTTTGATGTAATTACTCGTCACCTAAGGCGACATTTTCCTAGCGTTAACTATGTCCGCAATATTACTGATATTGATGATAAAATCATTGCGCGCGCTATTGAAAATTCTGAAGATATTTACAGCCTGACCAATCGATTTATTGATGCCATGCACGAAGATGAGCGTGCACTTGGCATTTTGCCGCCTGATATTGAACCTCGTGCGACCGAAGCGATCGACCAAATGTTTTACATGATTGAAGCTTTAATCGATAAAGGTATGGCTTATCAGGCAAAAAATGGCGACGTATATTACTCAGTGCGCAAATTTGCCAACTATGGAAAATTAAGCGGTAAAAACTTAGACGACCTGGAAGCGGGTGCCAGAGTAGATATTGACTCTGATAAGAAAGATCCGCTGGACTTTGTACTTTGGAAAATGGCCAAACCAACTGAACCAAGCTGGGAATCTCCTTGGGGTGTCGGGCGACCAGGCTGGCATATTGAATGTTCTGCCATGTCCACACACCACTTAGGCAATCATTTTGATATTCATGGTGGCGGTATGGATCTGTCTTTTCCACACCATGAAAACGAAATTGCTCAATCCGAGGGCGCAAATGACTGCACGTTTGTTAATACTTGGATGCATGTCGGCTTTGTTAATATTAATGATGAAAAAATGAGCAAATCGCTCAATAATTTCTTCACTATCCGTGGTGTGCTAGAAAATTATGATGGGGAAACACTACGCTATTTTATTATGAGTTCGCATTATCGTTCGCCACTGAATTTCTCTGACGCTAATCTAAATAATGCTAAATCTTCACTTACCCGTCTATATACAGCTATTCGTGATTTACACGCCAGTGATGCAGCGTTAGATGAGGTTTCACAACGCTTTGATTTTGAAACTAGATTTAATGAAGCGCTCGATGATGATTTCAATACGCCTATTGCTCTTAGTATTTTATTTGAACTGGCTAAACTGATTAACTTAGAACGCAATAAAGACCTAGATCAAGCTAGCGCTTTGGCACAACTACTTATTAAACTAGGTAGCTACATCGGCCTGTTACAAATGGAGGCAGAATTATTCCTTAAACAAGGTGTGGCTCTATCTGATGAAGATATTGATGAAAAAATTAGACTTAGGGACGAGGCAAGAGACAACAAAAATTTTGCAATGTCAGATCAAATTCGAGATGAGCTAGCAGCGCTTGGCATTGTTTTAGAGGATGGAGAAAATGGCACTAGCTGGCGAAGAGAGTAGCATTGATTGGGAGACAATTGATACCATCCTGCTCGACATGGATGGCACCTTATTGGACCTTAACTTTGATTTGCATTTTTGGATGGAATACTTACCCTTGGTCTACGCTAATCAGCACAACCTTACTCATCAACAATCCAAAGATAAAATCTATCCTATGCTGGAAGCCCAACAAGGAAAGTTACATTGGTATTGCTTAGACTATTGGCAGGAAATATTTAAACTAGATATTGCTGAACTTAAAACAGATGTTGCACACCTCATTCAAATACACCCCTTTGTCCTAGATTTTTTAACCCAAGCAAAAAAGCACAATAAGCGTGTTTATCTAGTAACTAATGCCCATCGAAAAACCATAAAACTCAAAATGCAGGTCACTAATTTAGAAGGTTATTTTGACGATATTATCTCTTCCCACGACTATAACGCGCCAAAAGAAGATCAGAGTTTCTGGCATCAGCTAGAACAGGCTATCAACTTTGACAAGCAAACCAGCATTTTTTTTGACGATTCTATCAGTGTACTAAAATCTGCTGAAAAATTCGGCATTGGTACAGTTGTAGCTATTAGCAAGCCCAGCTCCAAAATTAAAACAAAACCTGTGGATGGATTTATCAATATTGAAACCTTTAAGCAGGCGATACCTCTAAAACATCACACATAAAAAAACCCGCCTATTAGCGGGTTTTTAACCGATAACAACTGTCTAATGATTACTCACCGCCAATCGCACCCATTAAAGCAAAACTCTTAACAAAAGGTGTTGCCATTCTCGGATCTTTGATCATTGCGCCAAAATCACCCGCCTCAAACTTCAACTTACCCATGGTAACTGCCATGCCCATTGATGCCATACCTAAAGGTTTATCTAGCCATTTCATCCAATTTTTCTTATCGGCACGCATATCCCAATCAACATTCTCCCCGTTATAATCGCCTGCTTTAATGCACTCGCCTTTTTCAACAATAAAAATACCTGTTGGTTTGCCGTCACCTTTAAAGCCACAAGCAATGGTTGAAGAAAAGTCAATTTCTGCCAACTTTCCCCTCACTTCTTCTGATGCATTCCACTCATCTTTTAATTGGTTCATCCACTCATCTGAAAATAATACTGCCATGCTAATCTCCTATTAATAGTATCAACAAAAATAAAGTAACTTTTAACCTTACCTTATTCATTCTCCTCAAATTTTATTCATTTTATGAATGGCAATATTATGCCTATTAACAGGTGTCAAAATTGTTTATTTTTACCGAATAACAAAACAAAAATATCACGACTTGATTTTATCTAAAATCGAGTTGGCGTATAATCTATAAGGATGAACCTTCCTTTAAAAATTGGCATCCTTTCAGATACGCATGGATTTATTCATCCACATATTATTGCTCTATTTGAGCAGTGTGATATTGTGGTTCACGCGGGAGATATTGTTGATGATAAGACACTGTGTTTGCTCAAACCAAAGTATCAAATCGTAGCAGTTCAAGGAAACAACGATCAACACTTAACTCAATTAAAAACCACCGAATCTCTTGAGCTACCTGGTGGAACACTGGTTGTCAACCATGGACATCTATTTGGCCACAAGCAACCTTCGCACGAATCACTCAGGCAGGCGTATCCTCATGTTAAGATGATCGTTTATGGGCATACGCACAAACAGCTTATTGAACAAGGCCAAACACCTTGGATTGTTAATCCTGGCGCAGCAGGCTTAACTCGCAATCATGGCGGCTCTAAATGCCTACTACTAACTATCAATTCTCAGCAAAATTGGCACGTTGAACCTTACGATTTTAAGGTGTTATAAATAATCCCCTTAGTAAAAAATCAAGTATTTCACTATATGCAATGTATAATTGGTGGCTTTTATAAGTAAATAGGAACGACAATGAAAAACGCTTTTTATGCACAATCAGGCGGTGTAACTGCAGTAATTAACTCTTCTGCATGTGGTGTGATTGAAACAGCTCGCAAATATCCAGAAAAAATCGGCAAAGTTTATGCCGGTCAAAATGGCATTATTGGTGCCCTAATGGAAAACTTAATTGATACTTCTAAAGAATCAGATGCGGATATTGCTGCACTTAAACATACGCCTTCTGGTGGCTTTGGCTCTTGTCGTTACAAAATGAAGTCTTTAGAAGCTAACAAAGCAGAGTATGAAAGACTGATCGAAGTCTTTAAGGCTCATGATATTGGCTATTTTTTCTACAACGGTGGTGGCGATTCTGCTGACACCTGTTTAAAAGTATCTCAGTTATCTGAATCAATGGGTTACCCAATCCAAGCAATTCATGTTCCCAAAACTGTTGATAATGATTTACCAGTAACAGACAACTGCCCGGGTTTTGGTTCGGTTGCTAAGTACATTGCAGTATCTACAATGGAAGCAAGCTTTGACGTAGCATCAATGGCCGCAACTTCAACAAAAATTTTCGTTTTAGAAGTAATGGGTCGTCACGCTGGTTGGATTGCTGCTGCAGGTGGCTTACTTGACGATTCAATTCCTGTGGTTATTTTATTCCCAGAAGTTAAATTTGACGAAAAGAAATTCTTAGCTAAAGTTGATGCTAACGTTAAGAAATTTGGCTACTGTACAGTCGTTGTATCTGAAGGCACACAATGGCCAGACGGTCGTTTCTTGGCAGAGCAAGGAACACGCGATGACTTTGGTCATGCACAATTAGGTGGCGCTGCTCCAGTTGTAGCTCAACTAATTAAAGATGCGCTAGGTCATAAATTCCATTGGGCGGTTGCTGATTATTTACAGCGTGCTGCACGTCACTTAGCATCAGAATCTGATGTTGAACAAGCGTATGCATTAGGTGAGGCAGCTGTTGAGCTTGCTATGCAAGGCAAAAACTCAGTAATGCCAGCAATTATTCGTACATCGAACAACCCATACACTTGGGAGATGGGCATGGGCGAATTAAAAGATATCGCTAATGTTGAAAAAATGATGCCAATGGAATACATTTCTGAAGATGGCTTCGGTATTACAGACGCTTGTCGTGAATACTTACAGCCATTAATCGAGGGCGAAGCTTACCCTCCATACAAAAATGGTCTACCTGACTACGTTGTAATGAAAAAAGAAATGGTTGAGAGAAAGCTACCTACTTTCGAAATTTAAATCGCGAAATAAAAATGAACGTAATTTTATTAGGCCCTCCAGGCGCAGGCAAAGGTACTCAAGCAACAAATATTTGCGATAAGTACTCAATTCCTCAGATTTCAACAGGCGATATGCTTCGTGCTGCAGTTAAAGCGGGAACACCCCTAGGTGTTGAAGCTAAAAAAGTCATGGACGCTGGTGGACTAGTGTCTGATGACATTATCATTGGTCTAGTAAAAGAAAGAATTCAAGAAGATGACTGTGTAAACGGTTTCTTATTTGATGGATTTCCACGCACGATTGCACAAGCGGAAGCTTTAAAAACAGACGGTGTAGATATCGACTACGTAGTTGAGATTCAAGTCCCTGATGAAGATATTGTTGCTCGTATGTCTGGTCGTCGCGCACATTTAGCCTCTGGTCGCACTTATCATATTATTTACAATCCGCCAAAAGTGGAAGGTATTGATGATATTACTGGCGAAGAGTTGGTGCAGCGTGCTGATGACAACGAACAGACAGTTCGCTCACGTCTAGACGTTTATCATGAACAAACTCAGCCTTTAGTAGACTACTACCAAGCATGGATGAAAAGTGATGATAAAGCGCCTAAATATGGTGCTGCTATAGGCGTTGGATCGCTTGATGAAGTGAGAGATCGTGTTATTGCCCAGCTAAGTTAAGCGCGCATTTTTTTTGCTAGAAAACTTGAGGGCTTATGTCATTATTGACATAAGCCTTTTTTATAATTTACTTAACCTATTTTATTATTATGACAATTGGCCCAAGACAAATCAGCGTCCCTTTTAGACCCATCCCATTAGACGTGCCTGAGGGCATGAAGCCCAATGAGTTTTTCAATTCATCTGAGAATTTAAAAGACTTGGCGCAAAATAATGGACTACTAACTAATAAAGAAGATTTGCTACTCTATCGTAAAGCGCTAGGACATTCAAACCTATTTGATTGCTCTATTATTTACAATACTTCTAAAAGCATTTTAAACCCACTAGGTCGACCTGTTAGGCGCACACAAGTGCCAAACAATATTAAAAATGTTTGGAATCGCATGAACCAGATCATTATTGGCTTTATGCTTGAAGAATTTCCAGATGCTGATAAACATTTAGTGCTAGCAGGCGAAGCTTCTCTTGATTCTACTTGGCCAATTACCTCGCCAGGTGTGCCAAGTATTCGTATGCTTCATAATCACTTTATTGTTTTTGATAAAGAGCAACTTAAAAATGCCGAACTCTCTGATCCAAAAAATCCAAATCTAACTGATGGCGGACAGCATTCACTTTTTGCAAACTACATGGAAGATGTTTATGCAGAGTTTCAATCAAAGCTTAATTTTGAAATCTTAAAGCCTGTCACAGGAGAGGCATCAGGCTTAGCGTTAACCGGCTACCCTCAAGGATTGCCAAGCTGGGAAGTAACCGGCGGTATCGATAGTCTTAAAAATGTTAAATTTTGGAATGAGTATGATTTAGTTTTAAAAGGATTTCTTGATTTCTATAGAACATTTTTTGCCCAAGTATCTTGCCGAAACTCAGCTGTCCCTAAGGAGGCGTACTTTCCAGAACTTATTGAAAACACGCTATTGTTTAATACTTGCTTCCTGTCTGCCGCTAAAAAAGTACGTGATAAATGTATCAAGGATGCAAAATACTCTTCGTCAATTCGTTGGCAGCCTGCGTTTAAACAGCTAATTTATCGCAATGATCAAGGCAAACTAATTGTTACCATTTCGCAAAATTCAATTGGGAACGCAATTACTGAATTACTAGGTGTGGTGGTTAATCGAACTCCTGATGCTAAAGCCTATGAAGCTGCTGAACCTGCTTTATTGGAAAAACTCCTAAAATTACGCTCTAGATTGGTTGAGGCCGATTTAGGTGAAGGAATTGAAACCAAACATTGGAAAAAAGACTGACTTTAATCAAGACTAAAACAAACTAATAGAAAAAAGCCCGATTATCGGGTTTTTTTGCATTTTAAGTGCCAACTCATGCAATTTACAGTACAATTCTGACGGGAGAAAATAAAAAACATAACAATTAGAGGAGAAAATAAATAATGGATATACTTCAAATGGCTATCATAGCCTCTCTTATTGCCGTTCTATACGGCCTATACACTATGAGCTGGATTTACAAACAATCTCCAGGCTCTGACAAAATGAAAGAAATTTCAGATGCTATTGCTGAAGGAGCAAAAGCTTATCTTAATCGCCAATACACCACCATTGCAATGGTTGGTGTTGTTTTATTAGTTATTATTTCTCAAACGCTCAGCTATTCTGTTGCACTAGGATTCTTAATTGGTGCTGTGCTATCTGGTGCCACAGGTTATATCGGTATGAATGTATCCGTTAAATCCAACTCTCGAACAGCTGAAGCTGCTAAAAATGGCATAAATGCTGCTTTTCAAGTAGCTTTTAAAGGTGGCGCAGTAACTGGCATGCTAGTTGTTGGTCTGGCACTGCTTGGTGTGTCTGGATTCTATGCAGGCTTGCTAGCTAATGGCGTGGCACAGACAGATGCATTGCATGCTCTAATTGGCCTGGCATTTGGTGGCTCGCTGATTTCAATTTTTGCACGTTTAGGTGGTGGTATTTTTACCAAGGGTGCGGATGTTGGTGCAGATATTGTCGGTAAAGTTGAAGCAGGGATTCCTGAAGATGATCCTCGTAATCCAGCTGTAATTGCTGACAATGTCGGCGACAACGTTGGGGATTGTGCTGGGATGGCGGCAGATTTATTTGAAACTTATGCAGTAACTATTATTGCAACCATGATGTTGGCCGGTGTTTTAAGCTTGGGTAATGATGCTATTCTCTATCCATTAGCTCTAGGCGCAGTATCAATTATTGCATCAATTGTCGGTACATTTTTTGTAAAAGTATCCGAAGGTGGCTCAATTATGGGTGCACTCTACAAAGGTTTAATTGTTTCTGCTGGCTTAGCGGGTGTTGCATTCTACTTCGTCACCACTAATATGGGTATGGGGCTAGAGCTATTTTACGCCTCACTCATTGGTTTGGCATTAACAGGTGTTATGGTCGTTGTAACAGAATACTACACCTCGACTGAGCATCCACCAGTACAACACGTCGCTAAAGCCTCTTTAACAGGTGATGGTACTAACGTTATTGCCGGGTTAGGTCTATCGATGAAATCAACTGCTTTACCAGTATTAGCTGTTTGTGCAAGTATCTGGGGAGCGTTTGATCTAGGCGGTTTATACGGAATTGCTATTGCTGCAACCGCTATGCTTTCTATGACAGGTGTAATTGTTGCCTTAGATGCATATGGACCTATTACTGACAATGCCGGTGGTATTGCGGAAATGGCTGAACTGCCTGAAGAGATTCGTAATATAACTGATCCACTAGATGCCGTTGGCAATACCACAAAAGCAGTTACCAAAGGTTATGCAATTGGCTCTGCAGGTCTTGCAGCATTGGTTTTATTTGCAGACTTTACCCATGAACTGGGGCAGCTTGAACAATTTAAAAATATGACCTTTGACTTATCTAATCATAAAGTCATTATTGGTTTATTCTTAGGTGGTCTTGTGCCTTACTTATTTGGCGCCATGGCCATGGAAGCTGTAGGGCGTGCTGCAGGTGGAATTGTTAACGAGGTGCGTCGTCAATTTAAAGAGATGCCGGGTATTATGGATTACTCTCAAAAACCAGACTACTCTAAAGCAGTTGACATGTTAACTAAATCAGCTATTAAAGAAATGGTTCTGCCGTCAATTTTACCTATTTTATTCCCGGTAGCTGTTGGCTTATTATTAGGTGCAGAGGCGCTAGGCGGTCTGTTAATAGGATCGATTGCTACTGGCATCTTTGTAGCTATCTCCATGACCACTGGCGGTGGTGCTTGGGATAATGCCAAAAAATTTATTGAAGATGGAAATTTTGGCGGCAAAGGCTCAGATGCTCACAAAGCTGCTGTAACTGGCGACACAGTCGGAGATCCATACAAAGATACAGCCGGGCCAGCAATCAATCCATTGATTAAGATAATCAATATTGTTGCCATTATGATTATTCCACTTTTGTAGTAAATAATAGTTCACAAAAAAAAGGAGAGCCAAAGCTCTCCTTTTTTTTATTGGCCAAACTTTATGATAGAGAAAAAAGAGTGCTATTGCACTCTATAAAATAACAGCACAGTTAACAGAATTAAATACCTGTACCCTTGTGAAGTTGAACATTTAAGCCTTTAGTATTTTTAGTTAGAACAAAATCAGCTTGGGCTTTTAGTAACTTATCAGTACATTCATGTAAATCAGTATATTCATCCTGACCAGTATCAAAACGCTTGTCTTTTAAATAGTAGAAAAAACTTTTATATTTGAAGTTATCCATCTTAATAATAATAAAGGTTGAATTGGGATCTTCCCATACAGCAGCAGGGAATAAAGTTGGCTGATCTTCGCCCTCTTTAGTGACTTCAATATCTGCTAAATGAACTTCCTTTTCTTCATTGCGCCAGCGATTATTGACGTTATTTTGAATAGTTGTTAATTCTGATTCTGTAAATTCAACACTCATTTTAATTCTGCTGTAATATTTCTTCTAAACTTGGTTCACTATCGGTTGTTCCACCGGCTTCCATTTCTTCTATGGTTGCATCTCTTACCAAAGTTATCTCTAAAACAAATTTAACATCTCTTCCACAAAGCGGGTTATTTCCGTCGATAGTGACAGTTTTATCGTCAACTTTAGTAACTAAAAAATCTTTTGGCTGTCCAGCTTTATTCTCCATAACTACCTTAGTACCCATTTTGCGGTACTCTTGTGGCACATTTTCGATCTTGTCAATAAACACTAAAGATTCATCACGAGGCCCATATAATTTATCAACATCTACATTAATCTCAATAATATCGCCTTGCTTACGACCTTCTAATTCATTTAAAACATCCTTAGTTAAAACATCATTTGCACCATGAACATAGCCAACAGGATACTCAATATTAGAAAAAACATTCCCTGTTTTTTTATCAACAACTTTGTAGATTAATTCAACATATTTAGATTCTTCAATAAAATCACTCATAGCATTTAGAAAATAGTTGCACCAAAAATTTTAACTACGTCATCTTCATAACCAAGAACCAGCCGACCTAGGTATTCACCTTTTTTGTCACTATTAAGCTTACCATTATTAGTTTGTCTGTATAAGACGGTCACATGCTCACCACGACGAATCATGCCTAGGTAATCAGCACCTTTTTCTAGTCCCTTGGTTAACTCACTACGGGCAAACTGTTTGCCCATTTCAACTTCATTAGCACCACGAAGAAAGCCTTCTGAAAAGTTACGTGTAAAAGCGCCATAATTTGCATTGTTAGAAAATTTTATTAGATCATCCCACATAGGGTGGGCGATAGCTAAAATCTCTTCATCTGTCTTATCAATAATATTCATAATATTTGTTTTATTTTATTTCAAGCTTTTTAAGATTTAATAAATTTTTTTATCTATTGTAAGTCTTTTTTTAAAACCTACAATAGATAAAAAAACCAATCTAAATAGATTGGTCTTCTTATCAAAATAGAAAATTAATTTCTATTTGACTTTACTCATCGTTAACCAAATGGTAACAAGGTGCTTTAGACATTGTGTACTTACCTGTTTCACGATCACGTTGAGATACTGTCAATACATGCCAGTTTTCATCGTCTAGTTTCATTGCATCACCACGGTAGTAGTAACCAGGCCAGCGAGTTTCCTTACGGAATAACGTATGCTGGAATACACATTCAGAAGTACGATGACGGTGTTTAAGCTCCCATGCACGCATTAACTGGTGAATATCTTCAGCACCTAACTTCTCTAAATCTTCTTCCATGATAGACATTTTCTGTAGACCCATGTTTAGAAGTTTATCGTTAGTCATGTATGAAACAGTTACACCACCACAATACTCATCCATAATCTTCTGAAGACGCTGTAAACCAGGCATCGGAAGAAGGTAGCTTGGAGAAACTGTACCAGCAACGATTTCATTACGACCAATTCTGTAAGTCTCAAGTGGACGGTAGATTTCAGCTTTACGATCAGCGATTTGCTTATCAGAAACTACAATACCTTCACCTTTACCATCATCAATATACTTACAAGCAGCTTTAGCGGCTAGTCGCCCTTCAGTAAATGAACCTGATGAGAATGCATGTGGCGTTCCACCAACTGCATCACCTGCACCAAACAAACCTTCAACTGAAGTCATACGGTTATAGCCCCAGAAATACTCTTCAGGAGATAGATCTTCAGGACCTGAACACCATGCACCACAACCAGTTGCGTGTGAACCCATAACATAAGGTTCAGAAGTTGTTAACTCAGGGTTGATGTACTTAGGATCAATGTCTGTTGCAGCCCATAATACTGCTTGTCCAACAGTCATGCCTAAGAAGTTCTCCCAACCAACTTCTTCTAAATGAGGGTCTTGGAATGCTTCCATTGTCACCATGTGAATTGGCCCACGACCTGCGTTCATTTCAGAAATGATAGCAGACGTACGTAGACAAGTCGGAATTGGACGCGCTGAAACGTGTGACGCTTCAGTGTTCAAGTAACGCTTACCAACCATTTCCTCTAAAGCAGGGAACCAATTTGATTCATACTCTTCACCATAACCATTTTGAGTATATGTATGAAGATGTAAGAAGTATGCGCCAACAGGACCATAACCATCTTTAAATCGAGCAAGTACAATACGATTTTCCATTTGAGTCATCTGTACGCCCGCTTCGATCATTAAACCGTATGCAGAGCCAGAAGACCATGGAGCGTACCATACACGACCTGCACCCTCACCAACTGAACGAGGCTTAAAGATGTTTGAAGCGCCACCGGCACCAACAATAGTTGCCTTAGATTTAAATACATGGTAGTTACCTGTACGTACGTTAAAACCAACACAACCAGCAACACGGTTATCTTGAGCATCGTCCATTAATAAATGAGTCACCATAATACGGTTGTAAACTTTATCAGCTTGCTTAGTTGCTGCTTCAGCAACAATTGGCTTATATGATTCACCATGAATCATAATCTGCCACTTACCTTCACGCATATAAGCACCAATATCAGCTCTCTTAGGATCTTTCATTAAAGGCAGACCCCATTCTTCGAATTTATGAACTGCCGAGTCAACGTGACGAGCCATATCGAATAGCAAGTCTTCACGAACCATACCCATTAAGTCAATACGTGCATAACGAACGTGATCCTCAGGATTGTTTTCACCGAAACGAGTACCCATGTAACAATTAATCGCATACAAGCCTTGAGCAACAGCACCTGAACGGTTGATGTTTGCTTTTTCAGCAATTACGATTTTTTTATTTTGACCCCAATATCTTGCTTCATAAGCGGCACCAGTACCACCTAATCCAGCACCAACAACAAGGATATCAATGTTGTCTTCTACAATAGTTTTATAGGCTTTCATGGTAGTCTGCTCCTGCTTTTAATGATAGTTTGTTAGATTCTAGTGTGTGTAAACCACCGTCGTCCATTCGGATATACTTAGGTTCAAATGATAATAGCTGTGAGTTACGCATTTCATCACTAGGCGCTTCTGCTTCTCTGAAATCAGGAATCTTAGTACCCCATGGCTGAGTTGTAATTGGTGATAAGAAGTTCTTAACACGGCCGTCACGGTATTTAACTCTCCATGCAATCGTTCCTTTTTCTTCATCACGAATAGTACGTACACTATGACCCAATGGTGCAAAGTCTGCATAACCACGTACGTCAATAGCTTGGTGTGGACATGCTTTAACACATGAATAACACTCCCAACACATATTAGGTTCAATGTTGTAAGCACGACGATACTTATCGTCAATGTGCATAATGTCAGATGGGCAGATATCTACACAATGTCCACAACCATCACAACGAGTCATATATACAAAAGTTGGCATATTCTTTCCTCTCTTAAGTTAATTAATTAATATTAGTAGTGATTAGGCGCTTCGCGCTTAATACCAAGACCCATGTCCATTGGTGCATCTACAAGAAGCTCCATAGAGTGTCTGTTTTTCTGGAACTCATCATCTTCTGGAGTCTTACCGCCAAATCTAGTTTCATGTGGCAGGTTCTCGTTTGTACCATTTGCTTTAATAATGCGCTTGTTGTATCCAGCAGCAGGCTTGAAAAACATATGAGAAAACTTAGACCAGTAAACACCACCAAATAATGATGCTGTAGATAGGATCACTAATGCGAACCAAACGCCAGTACCGCCACCTGAATATGACCATCCGATTGCCGTTACTGATGTTGCCATTAGTGATAATGAGAACATATCTTTTCTAAGTGTTACACTTGTCCAAGGAACGCCTTCAGATACGCTATCAACTTTAAATGAGAACCAGTACCAGAAAGTACCAATAAACAACAAAATTGCGCCTGCATTCCATACTTGAGCTAGCATTACTGTTGACTCTTCACCGTAGATAATCATTGCAGTTGCTGCATTGAATAGTATAAAACCATACATTGTTAAGATATGAACCAAACGACGAACTGGGTTTTTAAATTCACCAGCTGTCGCAACATCGATTACCAAAGTATTCACTAAAATACCTGCTTTATCGCCTGCAGTAAGTTGGGTTAAACGACCTTCTTCTTTTCCCACTGTACAAGGTGGATTTCCGGCAGCTAATTGTGCTTCTGCTTTTGCTGCTGCGTTGTCAAAATACGTCTTACTTCCTTTATGGATTAAGTCCGCAATTGTCATAACTACCACCAGGGCAATCATAAGTGTTACATAGTTTTGCATTACTGCATAGCTATATCCCGCCTCTAATAATGAAGCGATTGGTGTTGTATCGAAATTGATCATGGTTGCTTTCTCCTTAGGTTAAATCAATTACTTCTGTTTATGCTAATTTTTCAATTAACGTTTTTTTAACAGTCTTTTCTATCTTAACGTGTGTAACGTTTTCGTCAAAATCAACTATTATACTTATTTAAAAGTTTTGTTTCAAATAAAAGCCTCTTATTTAATCGGGTATTTATTTATTTTGCTGAATGGCCGCTTAATTTAACTTCCACCTTATCTTCTTCCTTAATTGTTGCGTAGTAAGCTTGTAATACTTTCGCTACTTCAGGACGTGAGAACTCCTGTGGAAGATCTTCACCTTCAGATAGCATTTTGCGCACTTTTGTACCTGAAAGTAAAACACGGTCTTTAGCTTCATGCGGACAAGTCTTCATAGAAGACATGCCACCACACTCATGACACCAGAAAGTCCAGTCAATCTTTAGTGGCTGTGTTACTAATGCATCTTCGGCAATTTCATCAAAGATATTGTGTGCATCGAATGGTCCATAATAGTCATCAACACCTGCATGATCACGGCCAACAATTAAGTGAGAACAGCCATAGTTTTGCCTAAATAATGCATGAAGTAGCGCCTCACGAGGTCCTGCATAACGCATATCCAATGGGTAGCCGGATTGTAATACTGTGTTATCTACAAAGTAGTTTTCAATTAATACTGAAATCGCCTCTGAACGAACATCAGCAGGAATATCACCCGCCTTAAGCCCACCTAATACTGAGTGAATCATCACACCATCACAAATCTCTACTGCAATTTTTGCTAAATATTCGTGTGAACGGTGCATCGGGTTGCGTGTTTGGAAAGCAGCAACTGTTTTCCAACCTTTTTCATCAAAATACGCACGCGTTTCTGCTGGTGTCATATATAGCGCACCAAACTTTTCAGGAAAGCCACCATCTGACAATACTTTAATAGGACCTGCGAGGTTGTACTTTCCTTGCGCCTTAACCATTACTACACCTGGGTGTGCGTCTTCAGTAGTTTTAAATACTTTTTCACACTCATGATCTTTATCAATAGTGTACTTTTCAGTAACAGTCATTGTAGCGATAATGTCGCCAGATTTACTACTAACAATAGCGACTTCATCACCTGCTTTAACCGCTTCATCATCAGTTGATAATGTTACTGGGATTGGCCAAAATAAGCCATTAGCCATTGTCATATTATCACAAACACCTTGCCAATCTGCCTTGCCCATGAAACCTTCTAAAGGATTAAAACCACCAATACCCAACATGACAACATCGCCTTCTTCTCTAGAAGAGCAAGTGATTTTTGCTAAAGAGCCAGCTCTTGCTAATTCCGCTGTTAACGCATCACCTGATAATGCTAAAGCATTTAGTGTGTCACTACCATGTGGTGGGACTAATTTTGACATAGTTAAAATCCTATTAATGTTTTAAAGATAGAAAATTATACCTACTATGATTTTTGACACGAGCTCGATATAGAGATACTTTTATATATCCCTAATGATATATAAGCTAAAGTTTAATTTTAAACCGAACTCTTTGCGACCCATCTTTAGACTTGTTGGCGATAACCTTGTCATTTTTAATATCATAATCCAGGGTGCCACCGCTAAATGAATCAAAGCCTTGCACTAAGTGCGCATGGCCTTTCAGATGAACAAACTGCTTATTAACAAGATAAGTGATATTATTTGCTGTTGCTTCAATAAAGCGCGGCTGATTTGGCTGGTTTTGTCGGTAATGTGCTTGTTGCTTTTTACTGCCTTTAGCAATCACTTTGGTCACTTTTGTTTGATTGTTAAATAAACGAATTTTTTCAGCACTCAAGGTTAATGAGCCTTGAACAACACTAGCTTTACCTGTATATATACTCAAACCTTTTTTCTCGTCAATAAGAACCGATTGCGCCTTAACTTGAATCGGTTGAGTTACGTCGTTTGGCAGCGCATTAACAGCAACAGGCATCCAGCAAATTATTAAAAGCAGTTTATTGATCATATTGACCTACCACATCACCTGTAAATTTGATTTTTTGCTGGGCCGCATCATAATGCATGCCTTTAGCACGAATGTCGGCCACTGTTGAGCGATAATGAATCCCCTCATTTGTCTGATAAACCTCCGCACCATCTGTTTGGTCAATAGTTATATTTTTCGTTTGAATATTTGAACCTGAATTTTGCAATAAGCTCACTTTGCCTAATAATTTTGTGGTGGCGTCTTGCATGTCTAACCCTTGAGCGTAAATCTTGTTTTCAGCAGATAGATACGTGGTTTTGTTTTTTGAATAATAATGCTTTTTTTGATTAGACTGGTCCACATGCAAATCTTTAGTTAGCATTTTTTGGCCACCATCTTGGTAAATTACTGTCTCACCAGTCAGTTGCATCTTATCAGTCTTAGCTTGCATATTCATACCTTGAGATAAAATTTTGGCATCTTCTCCCAAATAAGTCACTTTTTTACGACTTAAAAGATTTTCTGTATTAGTGTCAACCAATAACTCTTCGGTATTCATTTTATGACGCATACCATTACTTGAAGAGATATCAACTTCTCCTTTAAAACTGACCTCGCCAGTATCTAAATAGTGTGCACGCTTAGAAGTTAAGACATAATTTAATTCGCCATTTTCATTATAAGTTGTCACCTTAGGATTAACCAATAAAGCCGGCTCATCTTTAAAATTATAATAGTTATCCGCCTCAACAAAATGAGATAAATTCTGCAGTGCATTAAACTCTTGCAAAGCAAAATTATCGATTTTTTCTATATAAGCCGTTTTTTTTGCTTGTGCTTGTTCTTGGCTTGATTTACCAAGCTCTGGCGTACTTAACTGATCAAACGAATAGGATAATCCTTTCATCAAAAGCCACATAACAGCAATAATCACTATAATGAAAATTGTAATTAATAAATTATGTCTTAATTGAAAATTCATGATGTCAAATTTAGTTGAAAAAATTCACGGTATTTACGCTATTACCCCTGATAAACCGCTTAATTTTGAACAAATTGAAAAAATAATAACTCAGCACTCTATTAGCATTTTGCAATACCGCAATAAGCGACACGCAAAGTTGCAAACGCACCAAACAGATGATAACGCTTTAAAGCTCATCGAGGCAAAAAAACTACGCCAATTGTGTATACAACATCATACTTTATTTATCATCAATGATGATATCAACCTAGCTCAAAAAATTGGTGCAGATGGCGTTCATCTGGGCAAAGATGATAATACTATTCAGTACGCCCGCCAACAGCTGGGCGCAGACGCTATTATTGGTCTGTCTTGTTATAACAATATCGATCTGGCAATTAGGGCGCAAGCACAAGGTGCAAATTATGTTGCCTTTGGTGCACTATTCCCCTCTAGCACGAAGCCCAACGCTCCTCATTGTACTTTAGACACCCTTACTCAAGCTAAAAAAATACTACATATTCCTATAGTTGGCATTGGTGGCATTAATTTCGATAATCAAGACGAGGCGCTACAAGCTGGCTGTCATTCAGTAGCGATGATTGATGCTTTATTTAAGTAGGGCTTAAAAAATAAGCCAAAATCATCTAATTTTCAAAATTTCTAATTTTTTTAGAAAATATCATAACAACAAGTTTTACTCGCTAAATAATTATAAAAAATCGCTCAATAGTAGAATTTAAAGGCCAATATCGAGGGATATTTGACTATTTTTACAGAGCAAATCGATTAATTAAAGTATTTTGATGACAAAAAATAACATGGAGCGCGTAATTTACAAATTTTTAAAATTAGTTAATTTCTATAATTTTTTGTACAGCAGGACAATATAATGCGCACTTAATATCATTCGCATAAGTATTCGCAAGCGCCTGTTTATAAAACAATAATTGCTTAGTGTGAGTTGATATTTGTCTCTCAACAAACTGATCAATCGATTCAGACTCAGCTTGAACAGCCGTTTTAAAATCAATAATCCACAAAATGCCATTATCGATAAAGAGTCGATCAATAATAATACTGTGATTATCAATCATAAATTCTGCTTCAACCTGAGTAGACTCACGCACTTTAAAAAGCCAGTCAAATCGTGGATCGTCTTGCGTATTTTTAAGCATCTGCATAATAAACTTCGCCTTCTGACTAAGTTCTTGTTGTGCAAAACCTGCCTCAATGAGGCGCAATTCAATACTAGATTGATCAGGGGAAAACTGGCCTTGTTCAAAATATTGGTGCAATAACGTGCCCAATAAACTCTTAAACTGCAACTCAATACTCAGCTGTAAATCTAGCTGCTCATGAGCAGATGTGTCAAGCTGCTGATAATCAGCAAGTTCAGCATAGCGCACCAATGCTGGCGCTTCTGGTGGCGTCCGATCCGTCTCAAGTATGCTAGAGCTTGTTTCATCAAACTGCGATTGGAATTTTGACGCCAATAAAGCCAACAAAGTATTAGCATTGGGCTTATTGCTTTTGTTAAGCGTGCCCAATAAATGGATCTCTTTTTTAGCACGTGTCATTGCCACATAAAGCAAGCGTAAGGTTTCGTGATTATTTTGCTGAGATTCTACATATTTGAGATAATTGTAAGTATCGCTTTCCTGAGACTGCAAATAGGATTTCATCGGTGCCAACAATAGAGATTGGTCTACTGACTCCTGCAAATGAATGATGGGCGATTGATTACCCTTTGGCGATTTTCCCAATCCAGGCATAATCACCCAATCAAATTCTAATCCCTTAGACTCATGAATGGTCATCAACTGTACGCGCGCAGGCGCACTAGGTGCGTACAGCTCAGCCAACATCTGATTAATGGTAGCAATGTTAAGCTGTTGTTGCGACTCACACTCATAGATAATTTGCATAAATTGATCTTTAATCATCTGCTCTTTAGTCGATAAACTCGAGCTTGGTATGAGTTGATACAAAGCAAACTCAAGGGTTTGCACAAAGCCAAATCTTGCTCGCTGTTGCACTACTTGCTCTAAAGCAGTGGCAATATGCTGTGCGCGTTTTTGCCCATCTTTGCTTAGTTTTTGTTTCACCGCAGGATTAGTAATCAGCTCTAAAACCACCTGCTCATCATGATCAGCTAAATGCAATAAATCTTCTAAAAGCAGGCCACACCATGGCGCTCGCAACAAACTGAGCCAGGCAGTTTTATCGCCCAAATGCAGTAAAGCGCGGGTAAGAGTTAATAAATCTTTGGTAAATAATTCTTCTTTGAGTGGCGTAGTTTTAAGCGACTCAAATTCAACACCTGCCGCCTTTAACTTAGGCACAATATGCTTTAAATGTGAGCGACTTCTCACCAATACAGCAATCTGTTGATCTGGATTGCTTTGAATAAGATCTAAAACAATCTGAGCTTCATACGCCTCTTCCTGATAAGCACAGGGATGCATTTGAATGGCAGGTTGATTATGCTTATTAGCTGCTACTGAAGGCGAATAACAAATCGCACCTAAATAGGCATCTTCTTGCTTGGGAAAAATAGCGGAAAAAATCTCGTTATTGGCATCAACCACTGCTTTTGAAGATCGAAAATTGGTGGTTAATTGCAAGAAATTTGGCTGAATGTTGGCGATACCTTGAGCACGAACCTGTAAAAACAATCCTACCTGTGATTGTCTAAATAGGTAGATAGACTGCATCGGGTCGCCTACTAAGAACAAAGTCTTGTTATCACCTACTTGCCAGTTGGCAATGAGTTTTTCGATCAATGAAAACTGCGTGGTTGAAGTATCTTGAAACTCATCAATCAACAAATGCTCAATCTGATAGTCTAAAAATAGCGCAATATCGCTTGTTTCCTGTTGTTCTAATGCCCGATCCGCATCTAATGCTACCTGGATAAAATCACTCACTTGCTGTTCATTAAACAAAATATTCAGCTGAGCCACTGCAATTTTTAGCACTTGAGCGATATCGTCTAATGCTTGAATTTGAGCACTGTCAAAATGAATATCCGGCAGTTTATTCACATCACGCAGTAATGCTTGCAATACTGGCTGGCTGGATAATGCTATTAACTTATCAACCACTACCTGCTTTTGCGCTTTAAGATCTGGTGGAAAACCATTCGCTTTAGTGATTTTTTTACGCCATTCGCCGCTAGCACTTAAGCACAAATTAGCAAGCACCTTCCATTGGGATAAATCACCCACGCTTGAACCAGGTAACTGACCTATATCTGCTAGCTCTGAATGAGTACTAGCACTTAATGCGCTAAAAAACTGCGCATCAAAATAGGACTTAGCCTGTGATGATAATTGCGTCAAATGGCGATTAACAATAACAGCAGCGCTATTTTCCAAATTTTTAATATTTAGCGTATCTTGCAAATAGAGCTTATTAAGCCACTGATCTCGCTTTGCCAACATAGAAGTAATCAAGTTATAAAAACGATTAACGTGATTATCCAGATACAACAAGGTATTGCTTATACATGCACCAAACTCTTCGGTGTCGATACTTAGTAAAGTTTGTTTGGCCGCTTTTAGATAGATGTCGTTCTGTTGCCAAGCTTGGGTAATAATTTGCTTATCAACCCAGGCCTGAGGCTGTGGATAACGACTGGTGATCAAATTCGACAGCCCATCAATGGTGGAAATCTTGAGCCGTTGCGGCATGTTGACTAAATCCCAGCCATGTAATTGCGATTGAGCCAACACAGCTACTGCCAAATCATAGGTTTTTTGTTTATGTGCCTGATCTGGACGAACGTCTGATGCCGATCTTAGCGACTCGATAACTCTTGCTTTGAGTTCACTCACCGCTTTTTTAGTAAAGGTCATGGCCAAAACACGCTCTGGTGAATCGCTAATTGATAAGAGTTTTAAATAACGCTGTGTCAGCAATTCAGTTTTACCCGACCCTGCTGGCGCCTGAATTAGAAAAGAGCGAGTTGTGTCTAGGGCTTGGGATCTTTGTGCCTGGTCATCCATACTCAAAGCCTAGCTCAACCTACATAGAGTTAGGTGCATTAACACCCAAAATTCCCAGCCCATTCACAAGCACCTGCTTTATGGCACGAATTAACAACAATCTAGTAGCGCGTAGTTCAGCTTCATCCACTAAGAATTCGCTATTGTTGTAATAACTATGGAACTCACCAGCCAAATCTTTTAAATAGTAAGCCAAAACATGAGGTTCATAATGAAGTGCACTAGTCTTTAATACGTCTTGATAACGATTTAACTCTTTAATTAGAGCGACTTCTGTATCGCTGGTTAGAAGAGACAAGTCAGCTGTAGATTCATCCATGGATTGAGCTTGCTTTAACACCGAGCAAATACGCGCATGGGCATATTGAATATAAAACACTGGGTTCTCATTGGTTCTAGACTTGGCCAGATCTAGGTCAAAATCCATATGTTGTTCGGATTTTCGCAAGACATAGAAAAAACGCGCTGCATCATTGCCTACTTCATGGCGTAATTCTTCCAAGGTTACAAACGAGCCACTACGTGTGGACATGGCTACTTTTTCACCACCACGATATAAGTTAGCAAACTGCACCAGTAGAATTTCCAATTTCTTTGGATTGTGTCCCAGTGCAGCAATAGATGCCTTTACTCTGGCAATATAGCCATGATGGTCCGAGCCCCAAATATTAATAATTTTGTCATAGCCGCGTTCAAATTTTTCTAAATGATAAGCAATATCTGAAGCAAAGTAAGTATGAATGCCATTATCACGCACCACAACACGATCTAAATCATCGCCAAAATCAGTGGTTTTAAACCATAAGGCGCCGTCTTTTTCATAAATATGCCCAGAGGCTTGTAGCGCTTTAACGGTCTTTTCAGACAAGCCAGAATCTACCAAAGATTGCTCCGAAAACCACTGATTGTATTCAATTCCAAATTCAGATAAGTCCGCTTTAATGCCGCCCAAAATACTATCAATCGCTAATCTAAAGATCTTGCGATAGTCTTGACCGAGTGTCTTTTTACAATTAGCAATTAATGCATCGATATGCTTTTCTTTATCGCCGCCATCTTTCTCATCTTTGCAAACGCCTTGGGCAATATCATGCTTTTCTACACCACTAATCTGCTTGGCAATATCTACAATATAGTCACCCTTGTAGCCGTTGTCAGGAAATACAGATACCTCACAAAAACGCAAATAAACCGACGTTGCCAAAATATCCATTTGTCGCCCTGCATCATTCACATAATATTCGTTATCCACCTCAAAGCCAACGGCGCGCAATAAATTGGAAACCGTTGCACCATAAGCTGCACCCCGCCCATGGCCCACATGCAGCGGACCAGTTGGATTGGCAGAGACAAACTCCAGCAAAACACGCTGACCTTGACCAATATCGGTTAGTCCAAAAGCATCTCCTTGGGCGAGAATATCTTTAAGCACCTGATTGTTTGAGCCTTGAGACATAAAGAAATTAATAAAACCAGGTCCAGCAATTTCAATTTTTTCAATCTCACTGGCATTGGCCAGTTTATCTAAAATTTTTTCAGCCAACACCTTTGGAGCACATCGAGCTTGTTTAGATAAAACCATGGCGATATTTGAGGCAAAATCTCCTTGTGCTTTATCTTTAGAGTGGTCCAATCGAATCTCACTTGGCACACTTTCTAAAACACCTTCATCAATTAATGCTTGCAATGCTTGGGTTAAAAGTTGTTGTAATTGTTGTTTCATATCAAACCTGTCTTCTATCTTTTTTAGTTAGTGCGCTTCTTGCCAAGAACTGCCCATACCCACATCCACCTTCAAAGGAATGTCGAGTAACATCGCGTTTTCCATTAAGTCTTGTATTTTATGAGAAAACTCGTCAGCCTTATCAGCGTTTACTTCAAAAACCAACTCATCATGCACTTGCATAATCATTTTAATATTGTCATTATTCTCGCCAATCCAGTCATGCACATCGAGCATGGCTTTTTTAATAATATCGGCACTTGAACCTTGCATTGGGGCGTTAATCGCCGTTCTAAGTGCATGCTGTTGCAGCATTTTATTCTTGGCATTAATCTGTGGCAAGTACAACCTTCTACCCATAACTGTTTCAACATAACCCTGAATCTTAGCAGATTCGCGTGTGTCTTCCATGTACTGAGCAACGCCTGGATAATTTTCAAAATAGGCATCAATATATTCTTTGGCTTCGGTACGTGAAACATCGATTTGCTTAGCTAAACCAAAGGCGCTCATGCCATAAATCAAGCCAAAATTAATCGCTTTAGCTCGGCGACGTTGTTCTTTAGTTATCTCATTAATAGCCACATTAAACATCGTGGAGGCGGTGGCACTATGCACATCCTGATCATTTTTAAACGCATTGAGTAAATTGGCATCTTGAGAAATATGCGCCATAATTCTCAACTCAATTTGTGAGTAATCTGCCGCGATAATAACACAACCCTTGCTAGCAACAAAAGCGCCACGAATACGCGCACCCAGCTCAGATCGAATAGGGATATTTTGCAAATTTGGATTAGATGAAGATAAACGACCTGTCGCTGTTACCGCTTGATGATAAGAAGTGTGCAGACGTTGAGTATGCATATCAATTTGTTTGGGCAATGCCTCTAAATAAGTTGAGTTTAGCTTTGTCAGCGTTCGATAGTTCAAAATTAAGTCAACCAAAGGATGGTCTAATAGTTTCAGCGCCTCTTCATTTGTAGATGGTGCGCCTTTTGGTGTTTTCTTTTTTGGCTCCAAGCCTAAACCCTCTTCAGCAAACAAAATTTGTTGAATTTGCTTAGGCGATTCTAAGTTAAATACCTCGCCGGCCAGTTCATAAGCCTGTACCTGAATAGTTTCCATCTGCGATTTAACTTCTAGCTGTTGCGCTTCTAGAGAACTAATATCTAGCTTAACACCGTTGCGCTCAACATTTAACAGCACCTTCACCATCGGCAGCTCGATATGCTGATACAATTTAACCAATTTAGGATATTGGGCTAGCTGCTCATCCAATACTTGATTGAGTAAGTCTGTCACTATAACATCTTCACAAGCATAAGGGCTAGCCACTTCTAGCGTGACTTGATTAAAGGTAATTTGTTTTTTGCCCTTGCCCGCCACGTCAGAAAATGAAATCGTTTGATGGTTTAGGTAGTGCTCAGATAGATCGTCCATGTTATGGCGTGTAGCCACAGAATTTAGCACATACGACTTTACCATCGTATCGTCAACAATACCGTTAAGATTAATTTGATAATTTGCCAAAATATGGGCGTCATATTTCAGGTTCTGCCCCACTTTACCGAGGCTTGCGTCCTCTAAGATTGGTTTAAGCGCCGCCATCACCTGGGTAAAGTCGAGCTGTTTAGGCGCATCTAAATAATCATGCGCAACGGGAATATAAAAACTATCATGCTCAACTAAAAACACCCAGCCAACAATCTTTGCATTCATGTAATCTAGCGAATCAGTTTCTAAATCTAGTACAAAATGCTGAGCGCGCTTGAGACGTTCAACTAGGCTTACAAACATTGATTCATCCAACACGGTCGTTTGCGTGTATTTTTCTAGTAAACTTTGTGCGGGCTTGGAGGCTTCGTGTGGTTGCTCGGTGGTATCCTCTACAGATGTGGCATTCATCTCATCTAATTGATTACGCCACATGGAAAAGCCATACTGCTGATACAAATCGGCCAACTTAAAGCGATCCACCCCCGGCTCGCTGTCTAAAATATTACAAGGCAAATCTACATCAAATTTTAAACTCACCAATCGATGAGATAAATCTAGTAAGTCAAAATTATCACGCAGTTTTTCACCAACTTTGCCTTTAATTTCATGTGCATTGTTTTTAATACCATCAATATCTTGATAAGCTTGAAGCCATTTAATGGCAGTTTTTGGGCCAACACTTGGCACCCCAGGAATATTATCAGCACTATCGCCAGTGAGCGCCAAAAGATCGAGAATTTTCTCAGGCTCAACGCCCATTTTCTCAATCACGCCTTCGCGATTATAGATACTGCCTGTCATATCCAACTGAGAAACATGGTCACTCACTAGTTGCATTAAATCTTTATCACCACTAGCAATAATAGTTTTAATATTATTTTGATCAGCGCAACGACTTAATGTTGCAATAACGTCGTCCGCCTCTACACCAGGCACGCACATAAAATGAAAACCCATGGCGCGAATAATTTCATACAGAGGTTCAATTTGCATCACCAATTCGTCATCTGCTGGTTTTCTGTGAGCCTTGTATTCAGGATATATATCATGGCGAAAATTCCTGCCTTTGGCATCAAAAATGGCAATTAGCTTTGCCTTGGGATATTTTCTCTGCAAACGTTTAATAGCGTTCACAACGCCAAACATAGCGCCCGTTGGAAAGCCTTCTTCGTTGCTTAAGTTTTGTTTGAGAGTAGAAAAGTAGGCGCGAAACAAAAACGCCGAACCATCGAGTAATATGAGCTTATGTGACATGCGCCCAATTTTACCGATTTTTACTCGCTGCTTAAGTTGTAAAATGATATTACTTTAGCAAATTTTAACCTTATGTCAGAAGCGCTCATTCATGTTGACCAAGTCAGTCTAAGTCACCATGGAAAATCAGTTTTAGATCAAGTCAGCTTTAGCCTTAAAGCGGGAGAATTTATCACTCTGATCGGGCCAAACGGCGCAGGCAAAAGCTCTTTAATTAAAATTTTACTAGGCTTGATCAAACCCGATTCAGGACAAGTTAAAAAGTCAGACAAAATTCGCCTAGGCTATACACCGCAAAAATTCATCCCTAATGAATTTATTCCAATTACTGTCACTGGATTTTTACAGCTTAATCAAAAATTCAATGCGGATTTTTTAGACGATACCGCTAAATTAACTGGCATTGAGTCAATTCTTCAGAGTGAATTAAAAAGCTTATCTGGTGGTGAAATGCAGCGTGTACTTCTAGCCAGAGCTTTACTGGCTAAGCCCAATGTATTAATCTTAGATGAGCCTGCACAGAATTTAGATGTCAATGGTCAAATGCACCTGTACAAACTCATTCAAGACATTCATCAACAACAAGGTTGTGCAGTTCTTATGGTCTCACACGACCTACACCGCGTAATGAAAGAGTCTACTCAGGTGCTATGCTTGTATCATCACATTTGCTGCATGGGTCAACCAGAATCTATTTTAAAAGATTCACAATTTAATGACTTGTTTGCAGATCAAATGGATGAACTGATGGCAACTTATGAGCATCATCATAATCATTGTCATGAAGATTAGAGCAATTAATGTACCTTATTGAGCAAACATGCGTGCAGAATCTTGCTGCAAAAAATCACCTTTAGTGATCTCAACCAACAAATCCCAACGTCCTTTTAAAGGCAGTGTTGTCTCTACTTGATAAGCGCCATCGCTAGTCTTGCTCATTGGTAGAGAAAAATCATGCTTCATCTCAAGTGGACGATAAAAATAAGCGGTAGCATCTGCCTTGTTCAAGCGTACATCTTGCTTAGTACTAACAGCACGATAAATTTGCTTCACACCATGGGTAATGGGTTCAGGTAAAGTTAGCTCCAATTTCCAGCCTTGTTGAATTAGTGCGTCTCGTTTTTTTAAAGTATCTCCATAGCGCTCACCTGTTTCATAAGCATCAGCAACTACTAAGCCAGGGTGAGTCTCTAAGGCAGTCATAATTCGCCAGACTGTCGCACCAACTAAGGCAACAAATAGTACTAGCATTAACATCATAACTGGGGATTTTTGTACGCTCATCGCATGCTTCTCGGAGTGAAAAATGAAGTTTCATATTCTAATGTAGATTTAGCTCCTTTAACCACAAAAGTTACCTCGTGATTACCACCCACATTATTCTCAAATGCAGACAAGTAGACAAAAACTGACTTAACATTGCCAGTCGGAATAGTGACTAAATCAAGCTCATTCTTTGATTTTAGCCCTTTAATAGGGCTTTCAAAACTGATGGAAACTTGCATATCTTGTTCAGTTTTATTCATTATTTTAAGTTCGTATTTGTTACGAATAGAACCGTCTGACAACTGTACAAATAATGGCTGCCTATCATGCAACACCTTCAAATCCAATGGCGCTAAAGTACTCATTCCGTAATACAACACCGATAAAGCCGCTACTAAAATCGAGCTGTACACAATCACTCTTGGTCTTTTATAAAGTGGTTTAGGCTCTTGTTTAAATTCAAGTTCTGACAAAGAAGTATAACGAATCAAGCCTTTTGGCTTGCCCACCTTTTCCATTACCGAATCACAAGCATCAATACAAAGTCCACAAGTAATGCAGCCATATTCTTGACCTTTACGAATATCAACTCCAGTTGGGCACACAGCTACACATTGGTGACAATCAATACAGTCTCCATTACCTTCAACAAACTGGCCTTTTTTAAGTTTACCGCGACTCTCTCCGCGATAATGATCGTAAGTTGGCATTATACTTTGACTGTCTACCATCGCTCCTTGTATACGAGCATATGGACAAACCCATAGACAGGTTTGCTCACGCATGAAACCAGCAAAAATATAAGCACCCAATGCAATGGCGACAGTAATAGTTAAAGTGGTTATAGTTATCTCTGCATTAAAGTAATCTGCCCAAGTCACTCCAAAATAGAGCATCCAAGTGATACCGGAAAATAACGCAATAGAAATCCATATTGTATGCTTAATCACTTTGGTTTTTAGCTTATGAAAACTCATCGGTGCTTTATCGAGCTTGCGCCGTTTCATTGGCGCACCCTCAACCTTAGCTTCTACCCAGGTAAAAATATCTGTCCAAATTGTCTGAAAGCAAAAATACCCACAAAAAACTCGCCCCAAAACTGTAGTCATTGCAGCGAGCAAAATCGCTAAAAACAACAACACCATAGTAAGCATCCAAATATCTTGTGGAAAAATTGTAAGGTCAAACAAATGGTATTGTCTATTTTCTACGTCAAAAAATATTGCTTGCTTGTCATTCCAAGTAATATATGGGCCGATAAAAAAAGGCGTCCAGAAAAGAATAGCTATCCACTTAAAATTACGAAATAACCCGCCCATACGCTTAGCATGAATAGTTTCATCACCAAGGTTTTGAACCCACTGCTCACCTTCTTCATATAAGTTATCAAGTTGAATTTTTTTATCACTCATTGTTAATTTTTTTGGTGTTTAAATAACTGCAACATCATAACATCGTTCCCATTTTTTTTCTTGACTTCAATCAAGTAAAGCCAACAAAACTGGCAACACCTATTAAAAACACGTATCTGATATAATGTTCAATTTTTAAGAATAAACTAACCATGAAAGAAATTATTGAAGCTGCTTTTGAAGATAGAGCAAACATCAACCCACAAAATGTTTCCACTGAAGTTAAACAAGCTGTTAATGAAGCAATTCGCATGCTTGATTCAGGTGAAGCACGTGTTGCTCAGCAACAAGGCGTAGGTGATTGGGTCGTTAACGAGTGGCTGAAAAAAGCAGTACTACTTTCTTTTAGAATTGAAGACAATGCACCAATGCAAGGTGGATTTACGCAATATTATGACAAGGTTCCGTCTAAATTCGCTGACATGTCTGCTGACGAATTCAAAGCAACAGGTGTTCGCGTTGTACCGCCAGCAAGTGCACGTCGAGGCTCATATATTGCAAAAGATACCGTGCTAATGCCATCTTACGTCAACATTGGCGCTTACGTTGATTCTGGCTCTATGGTTGACACTTGGGCGACTGTTGGCTCATGTGCGCAAATTGGTAAAAACGTACACCTATCAGGTGGCGTTGGTATTGGTGGCGTTCTAGAGCCACTACAGGCTAGCCCAACTATTATTGAAGACAATTGTTTCATTGGTGCTAGATCAGAAGTAGTTGAAGGGGTTATTGTTGAAGAAGGCGCTGTGATTTCAATGGGTGTTTATATTGGACAATCGACTAAAATTTTCAATCGTGAAACAGGCGAAGTGACTTATGGTCGCATTCCTGCGGGCTCAGTTGTGGTCTCAGGCAATTTGCCTTCTAAAGATGGTACTTACTCTTTATATTGCGCGGTAATCGTTAAACAAGTAGATGCCAAAACCCGTTCAAAAGTTGGTATTAACGAGTTATTAAGAGGCATTTAGTCTATTGTTATACAACAAAAAAACCCGCCGTAAGGCGGGTTTTTTTTGTTGATTGTTTATGTTGTTAATTAATGGCGTGTAATCAAAGCGAATATAACCGCAACAAATGCTAAGCCAACTAGTCCATCTGAGCCAAGGCTGGCCAAGATGGCCGCAATGGTGCCAAAAATATCGCTACCAATAAACGACATACCTTAAGCGCCTGTAACCAAGACTACTTGAACCACAACAACTAAAGCAATTAACGCAATACCCGCTTCGGTTAGTTTTTGATGAAAAAAAACACAAAAAAGCAGTGTTAATAATACTAAATTTTGAAAAAATACGGAATTTTTAGTGATAAACTGATTATTGGGTCACGGATAGTGCTATTCCGATGAAAATTAGCATTCCAATGTAATTATTATGCAAAAAAGCTCTAAAACAAGCCGATTTATCTCTATTTTTGATTAAAAACTGATGATAAATCATTAATAACGCACTCAAAATAACCGAAATATCGTAAAAAATGCTCATTTTGAAAATTTCTGAAATTTCTAACAAGATACTAATAAGCGCTATTTGCAATATGGCAAGAATCAATCGGTCGTATTGTGCGAATAAAACCGCTGTAGATTTCACCCCAATTTTTAAGTCTTCATCTCGATCCGCCATCGCATACATCGTGTCGTAAATCACTGTCCAAATCAGTGTGGCTGAAAATACCCACCAAGCAGAACTAGGAACCACGTCACTACTAGCTGAAAACGCCATGGGCACACTCATTGCAAAAGCGCAGCCCAATACAAACTGTGGCAGATGCGTCCAGCGCTTGGTAAAGGGATACAAAGTAGCCAAGAAAGCTGCAATAAATGCCAGCTGCACTGTTAAGAGGTTTGTTAATAGTACCAATGCAAACGCCAATATAATCAGGCCAAAAAATAATAGCAACGCATTTTTTGGCGAAATTTCTCCAGAAGTAATCGGACGGTGCTGGGTGCGCTCAACAAATTGATCAATTTTACGATCCGCATAATCATTAATTACACAACCTGCTGAGCGCATCAACACCACGCCTAATACAAAAATAATTAGCAGTCCTAGCTCTGGCCATCCATCTGCAGCTAAAAACAATGCCCACAGAGTCGGCCATAAAAGCAAGTAAATACCAACAGGCTTATCTAGGCGCATCAAGCGGAAGTAAGCATTCATAGTTTGTCTAAAAATTGTTTCAATTCAATCGACAATGGTGCACTCACTTTTTGAATATCGCCGGTTAGTGGATTGGTGAAAGTGAGCTGGTGTGCGTGTAAAAATAAACGCTTAAGCCCTCGAAACTTAACTTGTCGATCAAATTCTCTATCGCCGTATTTGTCATCACCCGCAATAGCATGTTCGGCATATTGCGCATGGGCACGAATTTGGTGGGTGCGTCCTGTCTCGATAGTCACCTCTACTAATGAAGCGGAAAAATCTTCTTGAGTAAAATTTTTAAGTGGTTGGAAATGGCTGATCGAATGCTTGCCCTTGCTATCAACAACTGTATATCTGGAATTTTGATATAAAGGTGCGTCAATGGTATGGCGTTTTTTTGACCATACACCCTTTACTAAAGCAGTATAGCGTTTTTCCATTTCGTGCTTATTGAGCTGTTCATGTAAATTTTTAAGTACGCTACGCTTTTTGGCAATTAACAGCACGCCTGAGGTAGCGCGATCTAGGCGATGCACTAGCTCAATAGGCTCTTTGTAAACCGATCTAAGCGCTTCAATAACCCCTGTATCAACCCCACTCCCACTATGAACAGCTACGCCACTTGGCTTATTAACAATGAGCAAACCCTTGTCTTCGTAAATAATAGCGTCTAATAAGACTTTCTTTAGACTATCCGAAACATGTACAGGTTTTTTCTCACTCACATTAATAGGTGGAATGCGCACAACATCATCTAGTTGCAGTTTGTAGTCTGCTTTTTTCCTGCCCTTGTTCACTCGCACTTCGCCTTTACGAATAACTCGGTAGATATGCGACTTGGGCACACCTTTAAGAATTTTTAGCAAAAAATTATCCAGACGTTGGCCTGTTGAGAACTCATCAACGGTTTGAAAAGAAACGGCCATTAGCTGGAAAAGAACAAACGCTTAAAATTTTGAGTGGTAGCGCCTGCAATCTCTTCAACACTCACACCTCGAATTTCGGCCAATTTTTGCGCAACATAATAAGTATAAGCCGGGGAATTAGGCTTGCCACGATTTGGAACAGGGGTTAAATAAGGTGCATCTGTCTCTACAAGAAGTCGATCTGCAGGTACTTTTTTAGCCACTTCGCGCAATGCACCTGCACTTTTGAAAGTGATAATCCCAGAAAATGAAATGTAAAAACCCAAATCAAGTGCCGCTTCGGCGGTTGCCCAATCTTCAGAAAAACAATGCATAACTCCTGCCTGTGCTTTTTCCTCTTGCATAATACGAATGGTGTCTTCTTTGGCTTCTCTTGTATGAATAATCATCGGCTTACCTGATTGATTAGACGCAGCAATATGGCGTCTAAAACGATCTCTTTGCCAATCGGCGGAATCTTTTTCAACATGAAAATAATCCAGTCCCGTCTCCCCAATAGCTATAATTTTGTCATTATCCGCCAATGCTAATAACTCTTCAATACTAGGATCTTTGCCTACCTGCTCAGTAGGATGTACACCGACAGAGGCATAAATTGATGCATGCTTTTTAGCCAGCGAAAACACGTCATCAAAATGTTCTAAGTCGATACAAACACAAAGAAACTCTTTAACCGAAAGCTCCTGTGCATGAGCCAACATACTTTCAATGCTGCCGCCAAATTGATCAACATCAACGCGATCTATATGACAATGAGAATCAACAATATGCATACTATAAACCGAGTTTTTTTAGCCAATTTTTGGCTTTATCATCTAAATCATCCGTTAGGGTGTTTAGTTTTTTTTGCAATTGACGATTAACACTTTCTTTAATTTCTCGCTCATTCAGCCTCAAGCCGTTTTTCTCAACCTCGGTTTGAATGCGTGTAAGCGCTACTTTCATAATCTCTGCACCAACTTGCGCTAGAGGAATGCCATTTTGTCCGCCAAAATTATGGATCGTTAAATCTGGCACAACGACAGTATCCTTAAACCACTGAGTATCAATAAAGAGCTGAGTATTAATGAAATTTAGCTGCTTAATCTTTACGCGATAAGACGGGACATGGTTTTGTTTTTTAGTTTGATTAGTTAAAGTGATAGGCTGTGTGTTTTTAGCGTTTTGATTTAATTGTTTTAAAAGCTCTACCAAATTCACCTGCGATTTATTTTGCTCTAGAGTGAATAACAATCCATCAAACTCTAACTGCTCCAAGGTGACTAAATCATCCTGAGTTTGCTCAGCAAAGGAGGCGCTTAAATGATTTAAGACAAAGGCATTTTTATTGGAAAAATTAGCTGGGTTTGCCACCTCAACAAAATCAATATTTACCTGGGTCTGCTCCCAATCACTCCTAAACTCGCCAATTGTCACCGAAGAACCAACTGATTTTTGCGCGTAAGATTCAAGTGCGTTTTTGGCTAATGTATCAAACCAAACAATCAAAGCAATAACACTAGCAAGAATGATTGCAAATAAAGTATATAGGATTTTTTTCATATTTAATTAGGTTGTATTTCCAAAAAATAACGCTGATCGGATACATAAGGCACGCTAACTTGGTGCGCTTTTAATGTAAAGTTATCAAGTATCTCTTTAGTAAAATGATCACCTTTCATTAATAAATAGTGACCATTATCACACAATAAATGCTTAGTTAGGCCCAAGGTTTTTTCAACTTCTGCAAAAGCTCTGGATGTAATTTGTCCAAAGCATTGCTCAGGCTGGTAGTTTTCAACTCGCTGATTTACAACTGTAAGATTTTTTAGCCCTAGCTGTGTTTTTGCAAATTGCATAAATCGACATTTTTTACCCACACTATCGAGCACACTCACGCTCAACTCGGGAAACATAATACTAATAACAATACCAGGTAGACCTGCTCCAGCACCAACATCAAGCAAAGGTGTTTGTTGGATATAAGGTGTCACTGAAAGACTATCGAGCAGATGTTTTTTAACCCCTGCCTCTATGTTGCGAATAGCGCTTAAATTATAGGTTTTGTTCCATTTAATGATGAGCTCTAAATACTGTAATAGTGTCGATGCCTGCACGTCATCAAGCTGAATATTCATTTGTTTAGCGCCATCTATTAACAAAGCTTTGGCGTTCATGACTTTTTATAGGTTTTGAGGTAGACCAATAAAATAGAAATAGAAGCTGGGGTAACACCTTGGATTCGGCTCGCTTGTCCAATAGTTTCTGGCTGGTACTGTGTTAACTTCTGGCGCACTTCTGCCGACAAAGCCTGTATTGCATTGTAATCCATATCCTCAGATAGAGCGGTATTTTCATTTTTTCGGTATTTTTCAATTTCATCAAGTTGGCGCTTAATATAGCCAGCATATTTGATTTGATTTTCCACCACGCCAATCAATTTATCATCACTCAAATAAGGCTTTCCAGCATCAATCTGACTTAAGATTTTATAGTCAACTTTAGGGCGTTTAAGCAACTCCAACAATGAATATTCATGGTTAAGCTTCTGGCCCAATACTGCATCCGCCTGTGTGTCGCCAGCTTGAACCCAAGTACTTTCCAAACGCTGTTTTTCTTGCTCAACGGTTGCATATTTTTGCTCGAATGCTTGATACCTTTCTTCACTAATAAGTCCTAGTTTTCTAGCCATGGGACTTAAGCGCTCATCGGCATTATCCTCACGCAATAGCAATCGATATTCCGCACGTGATGTGAACATGCGGTATGGTTCGTTTGTACCTTTAGTGATTAAATCATCCACCATCACACCAATGTAACTTTCATCGCGCTTTGGTAGCCACGCCTCTTTGCCTTGAACAGCGCACGCTGCATTAACCCCTGCCAATAATCCTTGTGCCGCTGCCTCTTCATAACCCGTGGTTCCGTTGATTTGTCCAGCGAAGTACAAATTTGCAATACGCTTAACCTCTAGTGTTTGTTTCAAACCCCGTGGATCAAAAAAATCGTATTCAATGGCATAACCAGGGCGAACAATTTGCGCATTTTCAAAACCTCTAATCGAATGAATAAAGTCGACTTGCACTTCGTACGGTAGGGAAGTTGAAATACCATTTGGATAAACTTCATTCGTAGTTAAACCTTCTGGCTCCACAAAAATTTGGTGCGAATTGCGCTCTTCAAAACGCACAATTTTATCTTCAATAGAAGGGCAATATCTTGGGCCGATTCCTTCAATATTTCCGGTATACATTGGCGAGTCTTTCAAGCCAGCACGAATAAAGTCATGCGCTTTTTCATTAGTGTGGGTGATAAAACACGAGATTTGCTCTGGGTGGTCAGACGACCTACCCATAAAAGAAAAGCTTGGTAGCGGTTGGTCACCTGGCTGTTCTTGCATAAGTGAATAATCTAGTGTGCGTCCATCTAGCCTTGGTGGCGTTCCTGTTTTAAGTCTTCCGACGCCCAAATCATACTCTCGAAGTTTTTTAGAGAGCGGGTTTGAAGGGGCGTCACCGGCTCGACCACCTTGGAAATTTTTCTGGCCAATGTGGATAATACCGCCCAAAAAAGTACCCGAGGTTAAGATCACTTTATCTGCGCTAAAGATTAACCCCATTTGCGTGACCACACCTGTGACCACATCATTTTCAATCACTAAGTCATCGACTGCTTGTTGAAATAAGGATAAATTTTCTTGATTTTCTAATGCATAGCGAATAGCCGCCTTATACAACACCCGGTCAGCTTGCGCGCGCGTTGCTCGAACAGCAGGACCTTTTGAAGCATTTAAAGTACGAAACTGAATGCCCGCTTTGTCAATCGCGCTAGCCATCGCACCACCCATAGCATCAATTTCTTTTACCAAATGTCCTTTGCCAATCCCACCAATAGCGGGATTACAGCTCATCTGTCCTAGGGTTTCAATATTATGTGAGACCAATAAGGTGTCAACTCCCATTCGTGCAGAGGCGAGCGCTGCCTCCGTGCCTGCATGCCCGCCGCCAATAACAATAACTGAATAATGTGGTTTTTGACTCATAGGTTTTCCTTTAGTAATAAAAAAGGCTCGTCATAAACGAGCCCTTCTGATACCTGATCGTTGGGCGCTTACTTAACGTCTGCGTCTAACTCACCTGCTGCATATTTTTGACTCATTTTATCTAATGAAGTTACTGTAATTTTATCTGCCTGTCCTGCTGAACCAAATGCCTCAAAACGTGCAGCAACAATATCGCTCATGGCAATTGTAGCTTCTCTATAGAATTTACGTGGATCAAAGTTTGCTGTGTTTTCAGCTAAGTGCTTACGAATCGAACCGGTAGAGGCCATTCTCAAGTCAGTATCGATGTTAACTTTACGCACACCATTTTTAATGCCTTCTTGAATTTCGCTTACTGGTACACCATAAGTTTGACCCATGTCGCCACCGAAATCGTTGATGATTTTTAACCAGTCTTGTGGCACTGAAGAAGAACCATGCATTACTAAATGTGTATCTGGAATGCGTGCATGAATTTCTTTAATACGGTCAATACGTAAAATCTCACCTGTTGGCTCTTGAGTAAACTTATAAGCGCCGTGTGAAGTACCAATTGCGATTGCTAAAGCATCAACATTTGTTGCTTTTACAAAATCAGCCGCTTCTTCAACACCTGTTAATAACATATCAAGATCTAATTTTCCTTCAGCACCATGACCATCTTCCTCGCCCATTTCGCCAGTTTCTAATGAACCTAAACAGCCTAGTTCGCCTTCAACAGAAACACCTCCCGCGTGAGCCATAGCCACAACGTTTTTAGTCACGTCAACATTGTACTCAAACGAAGCAGGCGTCTTACAATCTGCTTCTAAAGAGCCGTCCATCATTACTGATGAAAAGCCTGATTGAATCGAACGTAAACATACTGCCGGCTCTGAACCATGATCCTGGTGCATAACAACTGGAATATGAGGATACATCTCAGTTGCAGCTAAGATTAAGTGGCGTAAAAATGGTTCACCTGCATATCCACGAGCACCTGCAGAACCCTGCATAATTACTGGCGAGTTAGTTCTGTCGGCTGCTTCCATGATTGCATGGACCTGCTCCATATTGTTAACGTTAAACGCTGGCATACCATAGCTGTTTTCAGCAGCATGGTCTAATAATTCTCTTAATGAAATTAACATATTTTCTCCTTTACTTGATTACTTTTTAATAGTTGGTGTCACCGACACGAAGAATTTTCATCATGTTAGTTCCACCTGATTTATCTTTATACATTCCTTTGGTTAATACTACCAAATCTCCATCTTCAACAACACTTATTTTTGTCAGTGTATCAACAACTTTTTGATTAACATCTGACCATTCTGAGCTTGTATCTTTGTCAATTCCGCAAGGGTATACGCCACGAAAAAGCGTCACTTTACGCAAGGTTTTAATATTATCAGACATTGCGTAAATTGAAATTCCTGAACTAATCCTTGACATCCACATAGCAGTCTTTCCGGTTTGCGTTAAGGAAGCGACTACTTTAGCACCTAAATGATTCGCTGCATACATAGCACTCATAGCAATAGTTTCATCAACATACTCAAATGACTCGTTTAATCGATGATGTGATTCTTTGGCGATTGGATTTTTTTCAGCTTCAAGGCAAACCTCTGCCATTGTTTGAACTGCATTTTTAGGATAATTGCCGGCCGCTGTTTCTGCTGAAAGCATCACTGCATCTGTACCATCAAGCACCGCATTAGCTACATCAAACACTTCGGCACGAGTTGGGATTGGATTTTCAATCATGGATTCAAGCATTTGCGTTGCCGTAATCACAATACGATCATTAGATCTCGCCATTTGAATAAGTCGTTTTTGTTGTGCTGGCAGTTGTGCATCTCCAATTTCAACACCCAGATCACCTCGAGCCACCATGATGCCGGCTGATTCTTTAATAATGTCCAAAATTGTTGCTTCTTCGAGTGACTCTGCACGCTCAATTTTTGATATAACGCCTGCTGCACAACCTGCTTGAGCGAGCAAACTCTTGGTTTCACGAACATCATCGCCATTAATTGGAAAGGATAGAGCAACATAATCAGCCTCGGCTTTAGCCGCAATCAAAATGTCTTTTTTGTCTTTGTCAGTCAGTGCGTTAGCTGACAAACCACCGCCACGCAAATTAATTCCTTTTTTATCTGATAAAACGCCACCTTGAGTCACGATCGTATTAATCTTATTAACTTCAATATTGCTCACTTCTAAGACAATTTTTCCGTCATCCAAGATCAGAATATCGCCCGGCTTAACTTCTTGTGGCAAAGTTTTATAGGCAATCCCTACAGAATCTTGATTACCTGATAATTCATCTTGATCTGCATCTAACGCAAAATGATCGCCGTTATTTAAAGTGATTTTTATACCGTCTTTAAAAGAAGCGGTACGAATCTTTGGACCTTGCAGGTCCATCAATACTCCAATATAAGTATTATGTGCATGCGCCCAATCGCGAACAGCTTTAACCCTGCCTAAGTGCTCCGCTTCAGAGCCATGCGAAAAGTTTACGCGTACAACATTAACACCTGCTTCTAGAATGCTATCTAAAACCCCCGGTTTATCAGTCGCTGGACCAAGCGTTGCTAATATTTTAGTTCTTCTGATCAAGCGTTACTCCGCTGCTCTTTGCTCTAGAATTTCTACTGCTGGTAACTTTTTACCTTCTAGGAACTCTAGAAAAGCACCACCACCCGTTGAAATATAGCTAACTTTATCTTCAATATCATACTTATCTACGGCCGCTAGCGTATCACCACCGCCTGCAATTGAAAACGCATCAGACTCGGCAATCGCCATCGCTAATGTTTTTGTGCCACCTTCAAATTGGTCAAACTCAAATACACCTACTGGACCATTCCAAACAATCGTACCTGCATTTTTCATAATCTCAGCTAATTCGTTTGCTGAATTTGGACCAATGTCAAAAATCATATCGTCTTCAGCAACTTCGCTAGAAGCTTTGGTCTCAGCTGCCGCTGTTTCAGAAAATTCCTTGCCTGTTACTACATCTGTTGGCACTGGAATTTCACAGTCTTGCATTAATTTTTCAGCAGTTGGAATTAGGTCATTTTCACATAAAGACTTTCCTACATTATGGCCTTGCGCTGCGATAAATGTATTAGCAATACCACCACCAACAACTAGCTGATCGACAATCTTAGAGAGTGACTCTAATACAGTTAGCTTAGTTGAAACTTTTGAACCACCAACAATCGCTACCATTGGACGCTTAGGATTGTCTAGCGCTTTTCCTAAAGCCTCAAGTTCACCTGAAAGTAATGGGCCAGAACAAGCAACTGGTGCATACTTAGCCACACCATGTGTCGAAGCTTGTGCACGGTGTGCTGTTCCAAATGCATCCATTGCAAAGATATCACACATCGCCGCCATTTGCTTTGATAACGCATCATCATTTGACATTTCACCTTTGTTAAAACGTACGTTTTCACATAGAACGACTTCGCCGTCGTTCATTTCAACACCATTTAGCCAATCCTTTTCTAAGCGCACTGTAACACCCAAAATTTCTGTTAAACGATCTGCAACGGGTTGCAAAGTAAATTCCTCACTGTATTCTCCCTCAATCGGGCGACCGCGGTGTGACATTAGTAAAACTTTAGCACCTTGTTTCATCGCCATTTGAATAGTTGGAACTGATGCTTTAATACGCTTATCACTGGTCACAACACCATTTTTGATAGGTACGTTTAAATCTTGACGAATTAAAACTTTTTTAGAGCTAAGATCTAAATCTGATAAATTGATAACTGACATTGTTTTCTCCTAGTTATTTATGCAATTGACTGATTAACAATGTTAATCAGTGCTTGCTCAACAGGATCGATGACTTCTGACAAGTCTAAATCGGTCAATTGAGCAATATGTTTGGCGGGTGATGCCATGCCAACCTTGGTGGCACCATCCTTAGTATATACCGAGATTCGACAAGGTAGCACACTGGCTAAATCCATATCTTTCTCTAGGATATTTTTTGCAACCACTGGATTGCAAATTTCAAACACGTGACATTCTTGTTCTAATGTCTGGCCTTTTGAGGCTAGCGTTTGTTTAATATCGTAAGAATGCAAAATTCCAAACTTGTTGTTTGGAACGGCTTCTTTTAATTTTTCAATAACTTCTTCAACACTAAGTTGAGAGTCTTTGATGATTAAGTCTGGCATATATAAACACGGCCCGAACAACGAGCCGAATTTTAGTAGTTAAGCAACATGCTCAACTAAACGAAGCATGTTACAAGTGTAACCATACTCATTATCGTACCAAGATACAACTTTTACAAACGTATCATCAAGTGCAATACCTGCACCTGCATCAAAGATTGAAGACTGACTAATACCACGGAAGTCAGAAGAAACAACTGCTTCTTCAGTGTAACCCAATGTACCTTTCATAGAACCTTCTGAAGCCTCTTTCATCGCTGCACAAATTTCTTCGTAAGTTGCAGGCTTATCAAGCTCACAAGTTAAGTCAACTACTGAAACGTCAACTGAAGGAATACGGAAAGCCATACCTGTTAATTTACCATTAAGCTCAGGTAATACAACACCTACTGCCTTAGCAGCACCTGTTGATGAAGGAATGATGTTCTCAAATACTGCACGTCCACCTCTCCAATCTTTCATTGAAGGGCCGTCAACAGTCTTCTGCGTTGCAGTAGATGCGTGAACAGTAGTCATCAAACCACGCTTTAAGCCCCAGTTATCATTGATAACTTTTGCCATTGGCGCAAGACAGTTAGTCGTACAAGATGCTGCTGAAACGATTGCTTGGCCTGCGTACTCTTCATGGTTTACACCGTATACAAACATTGGTGTGCCATCTTTAGAAGGTGCTGATTGAACCACTTTCTTAGCACCTGCATCGATATGCGCTTGACAAGACTCTTCTGTTAAGAAGAAACCCGTGCAATCGATTACGATATCTGCACCAATCTCATCCCACTTAAGGTCTGCAGGGTTGCGTTCAGCTGAAAGACGAACCTTCTTGCCGTCGATAATAAAGTTATTTCCCTCAACTGCTACTTCACCATCAAAACGACCTTGTGCTGTGTCGTACTTAAGCATATATGCTAAGTAATCATTTTCTAATAAGTCATTAATACCAACTACTTCTAATTCAGGGAAGTCCTTTTTAATTGCACGAAATGCCATGCGACCAATACGACCAAAACCATTAATACCTACTTTAATTGTCATCTTTACTACTCCTTTTACTTTTATTGCTTTATATCTAAATGATATAAATCTTTACAAACATAAGTCGAAAAAAACAAACATCGACCGATGTTAATTCTTAATTTAGCCTAATACTTTTTTTGCTGTTGCAACAACATTATCAACCGTAAAGCCAAATTCTTTAAATAATTCACCTGCTGGTGCTGACTCACCGAATGTTGTCATACAAACTAGTCCACCATCTAAGCCGACATACTTGTACCATGAATCGCCCACACCTGCTTCAATAGCAACACGTTTAACACCTGGTGTTAATACTGAGTCTTTGTAAGCTTGGTCTTGCGCATCAAACGCATCAGTACACGGCATGGAAACCACACGAACATTTGCATCCATGGCATCAGCTGCTTCAACTGCTAAACCAACTTCAGAACCAGTTGAAATAAAGATAATATCAGCATCGCCATCACAATCTTTAAGTACGTATCCACCTTTTTCAATGTTAGCAACTTGTTCAGCAGTTCTAGGCTGAGGGGTTAGTGCTTGACGCGAGAATACTAATGCTGTTGGCGCATCACCACGCAACATTGCCATCTTCCAAGAAACTGCAGACTCAATTGCATCACAACCTCTCCATGTTTGGAAGTTTGGAATCATGCGCATAGTTGCCATTTGTTCAACTGGCTGATGTGTCGGGCCATCTTCACCCAAACCAATGGAATCATGCGTGTAAACATAAATTGTACCGATCTTCATCAAAGCAGACATACGAAGTGCATTACGCATAAACTCCATAAACATAAAGAATGTTGCGCCGTAAACTTTGAAACCACCATGCAAAACCATACCGTTCATCATGTGTGCCATACCAAACTCACGAACACCCCATGAGATATAGTTACCGTTAGCATTATCAGCATTTACTTTAACTGTACCTGACCAGTTAGTTAAATTAGAGCCTGTTAAGTCAGCCGAGCCACCAAACATTTCTGGTAATAATGGTCCCATTGCTTCGATAGCTTTTTGAGATGCTTGACGTGATGCAATGTTTGGCATTTCTTCTTGAGTGCTTGCAATAAACTTATCCATTTCCATTTCAAAGTTTGCTGGCAATGTGCCTGCCATACGACGCTCAAATTCAGATGCGTCTTCAGGGAATTCGGCCTTATATGCTGCAAATGCATCATTCCAAGCTGCTTCGTCTGAAGCGCCCTGCTCTTTATGATCCCAACCTGCATAAATATCAGCAGGAATCTCAAATGGCGCTGAATCCCAGCCTAACTCCTTACGAGTTGCTGCAATTTCTTCGTCACCTAATGGTGCGCCATGACAGTCATGCGAACCACATAAATTTGGCGAACCAAAACCGATAACTGTTTTACAACAGATCAAAGATGGCTTATCTGTGACTGCTTTAGCTTCAGTAATTGCTTTATTAATTGCATCAGAATCATGACCATCAACGGCTACAACATGCCAATCATAAGAATTGAAACGTCCTGGCACACCTTTTTCCATCCAATCACCAATATGGCCATCAATTGAAATATCGTTATCATCCCAGAATGCGATTAGCTTACCTAATCCTAATGTACCGGCCATTGCACAAGCCTCATGCGACAAGCCTTCCATCAAACAACCATCGCCCATAAATACATAAGTGTTGTGATCCACAATAGTATGGCCTGGCTTGTTAAACTGTGCGCCTAATGTACGCTCAGCAATTGCCATACCAACAGCGTTAGTAATACCTTGGCCTAGCGGGCCAGTTGTAGTCTCAATACCTTCTGCATAACCATACTCAGGATGGCCTGCTGTTTTAGCATGCAATTGACGAAAGTTTTTAATATCGTCCATGCTTAATTCAAAACCTGTTAAGTGTAACAACGAGTACATCAACATTGAGCCGTGACCATTCGATAACACAAAACGATCGCGATCAGCCCACTTGGAACTAGTTGGGTTGTACTTCATATGATCATTCCAAAGTACTTCAGCAATATCTGCCATGCCCATTGGTGCACCCGGGTGGCCTGAATTTGCTTTTTGAACGGCGTCCATGCTTAAAGCGCGAATCGCGTTCGCTAGATCTCTGCGTGATGGCATATTGAATTTCCTTAAATGCAAAAAAGAGCAATTATACTTATATACTTGAAAAATTTCAAGACAACCCTAGAGTGTTGATTCAATAGGTTTTAATCTAAAAAAAAATAGAGTGTTGCAAAATTATTAACGCATTCGGGTATTATAAAGTCACATTTATTAATATAAACTTAAGCGAGAAGACATGAAGTTATATGCTCCGTGGGAAAAGGCCTTTGAAAAGATATCAACTCCGTTTGAACACTTTATTCATGCTCAAACTACAACCGGAAGGGTTTTAATGTTTATGACGGTATTTGCATTGATTTTAGCCAATACCCCACTAACAGAAAATTATGAACACTTATTCCACACTAAAATAGGTATTAGTGTCGGCTCTTGGAATTTATCACATACCGTCCACCATTGGATCAATGATGGCCTTATGACTTTGTTCTTCTTTTTAATTGGCTTAGAAATAAAAAGGGAAATATTGGTAGGCGAGTTATCAAATATAAAAGTAGCAGCTTTGCCTATTTTGGCTGCTATTGGTGGCATGGTTTTTCCTGCGTTAATTTACTTTAGTCTTAATGCAAATGAGATTGGCTCTAACGGATGGGGAGTGCCCATGGCCACAGATATTGCATTTGCAATTAGTATATTAGTTTTGTTAGGCAAGAGAATTTCAACAGCATTAGTAACGTTTTTAGCTGCACTGGCCATTGTTGATGATCTAGGTGCAGTTTTGGTGATTGCAATATTTTACACCGATCAAATTCATATGATACCGCTCGCCCTCTCTGGCGTTGCCTTTTTGACTTTAATCGCTTTTAATCGTTTTGGCATTCACACAGTGCTACCTTATTTTATTGTTGGGGCGATCATGTGGCTTTTTGTACTAGAATCAGGCGTCCACGCCACTATTGCAGGTGTTGTTGCTGCCATGGCGATCCCCTCAAGGCCAAAACAAACTTCCCTAAAACTCTCTAAAGATACAAAAAAATTACTTAATGAATATGATACGTATCCTATATGTGAAAATCACATGCTTCATGAAAATCAAAAAGCTATCCTAATCAATATTAAAGACAAGATTAGCGCTGTCAGATCTCCGGCTGGAAGGCTTGAACATGATCTACACCTTCCAGTAGCTCTCGTGGTTATTCCTTTGTTTGCACTGGCAAATGCTGGCATTGCAATAGATTTCAATTCAGTTGGCGCTGTTATTGTTGAGCCTATATCAATGGGAATCATCTTAGGCCTTGTCTTAGGAAAGGTAATTGGTATATTTGGTGTTTCTTGGCTTGCTATAAAATTAAAAATCGCAAAACTTCCAGATCAAAGCAGCATGAGCCAGGTCTTTGGTGTTGCGCTTTTAGGTGGAATTGGCTTTACTATGTCTATATTTATAGCAGAGCTAGCGTTCTTAGGATCGCCTGAACTCATCTTTCAAGCCAAGATCGGGATCCTATCAGCTTCCTTATTCGCCGGATTATTTGGATTTCTATGGTTGAAATACGTTGCTCAAGGCCCAGACTCTCTTAAAGATTAGTAAAA
>Ga0209631_10000200_pt1 | contig 79574 bp, 53 predicted proteins | sample COG_08_FD_184752 | JGI IMG/M metagenome (GOLD analysis project Ga0209631, IMG submission 184752) | Pelagic Microbial community sample from North Sea - COGITO 998_met_08 (SPAdes) (version 2) | ecosystem: Environmental > Aquatic > Marine > Neritic zone/Coastal water | place: Helgoland, sampling... | reverse complement strand
GCACACCAAAGCCCTGGAGCGCCAGCGCAAGCACGAGGACCCGCGGCTCTCGTTCACCACGCCCGAGTACAAAGAGTTCAGCCGCAAGTTCACCGACAACTTCAAGAAGAACTTCGGCAGGGCCATCGAGTGGGGCATGGTGCGCCGTTACCCGTGGTCCAGCCCGCAGCTCGTCAGGCTCGACGTGCCCGTGGACCCCGAAGGTAACCCGTGGCCGCTGGACGAGAATGGCAAGCCGATCGAGAGGGAGGACCCCACCCTGCACAGGGAGGTCAGCTCGTACAAGGAGTAGTGTCCCTGAGGTTCGCCGAGGTTGGGGAGGAGGAAGAGGAATGAGACGGAGGCGGATATGACGAGGAAGGTAAACGCCTGATGTTGAGTTTAGGACAGCTGCACGTTACTCATCAACGCACAACACGGCCTTTGCACCGTGTTCGATTATTGCCAGCATCTTTCGTTCATGTCGAGTAACGTGCAGGTTGCAGAACAACATCAGGCGTTTGCTTCCCTTTGTCAATGTGCGATGACATGGAAACATGTCGGATCACAAAAAGAGCTCACTTTAAGACTCTTATTACTGCTAGACTTTTGTTTTTGTCAACCGAGACGCATTTGAATCACCAGTGAACAATCGGGGGCATCCCCGTCGCCGCCACGAGCGCCGCGCTCCTCGCCTTCGCGCGCTCCTCCCCCGCCTTCCCCTTCTTACACCACCGCCGTAACCGCTCCAGCGCTTCCAGCCTGTCGCTGTTATCCGCGCCCAGCAGCGTGGGCAACCCGCCCCACTCCGCCGTTCTCGTCAACTTCCCGTCTTCGCAGACGAGGTCGAACCCGCCCACCCGCGGCGGCGTCCGTCCCTCGAACACCTCCTCCGCGTCCAGGCACGTGAACGTGTCGTCCAGCAACGCAGCCTTGAGGTCCGCGTCGCTCTGCGAGTCGCTGCTCATGGACGGGGACGCGTTGACCTCGATGAGCCAAGGTCGTAACTCCGCGTCGATCATGATGTCGTACCCGTAGAGTTCGTAGCAGTGTTTGTCGTTGATCATCACCTGACTCACGCTCCTCAGCGCGTTTATGATGACGCCGTGCATACCCGCGAAGCACCGATCGGCGGCATCCTGACCGTGCGTCGACCGCATGTGCGTGTACAGGTCCTGTATGGGCATCTTGAGGTCGTCCACGCTCGGGTCGTAGTCGACGTCTCTCTTTTGAATCGCGTGGTTGGTCAGGTGGACGTAAGGGTTCTTCAAGTCGCTCTTCGCGGTGCTGTACGGTGTGTTGGTGAACCGCGCGAACCCTTCGCGGTAGAGGTACACCTTAAGGGGCTGGTAGCTCAGCACGAGCACGTATATTCGCATGTCGAACTTGCGATCATCCACCAAGTACGGGTCGTCGACGTAGCGTTGGCACACGTAATCGTCTGAGAGTTTGTTCTCGGCTGCTTCGGTGCCGCGGCGCTTGAGCCAGTCCTCGATCTGTTTCACCTTGTTGACCAGGAAGATCCCCGTGCCTTGCGCGCGGCCGATGGGTTTCATGATCCACGTCCCGCCTTTCTCTCTGACTTCCCGCAGTAACATCTGTCCCTCTCCGGGGAGGACGTACGTTTTGGGGATGAAGTCAAACTCGGCGGGATCGGCGCCGTCCTTCTCCGCCTGCCGCTTGGCCCGCTTGACGTTCTTGGCGAGCAGATCCTTGCGGGTGAGCTCGACGTGGTTCGGGAAGTGGTTCACGCGCTGGTTCTCGCGGAGCCTCTGCGGCTGGGTGGTGACGTTGTACGTCACGTTGTCGTGAACCCAGCCGGTGTCCGCCCACATCACGTCCCAGTCCCACGAGTCGTCGTCAACTTCGCGCCATCCGCGCGCGGCGAGCACCCTGTGCGGGGCGCTCTTCTCCATGGTGCACGCGAACTTGACGTGTCGCGGGGGCTTACGTTCGATCGTTGATGCGGGGTCCGGCTGGCCGTTGGGACGCGCGCGCGTCCGGGGCGGCAGCGCCATCTCGGCCGCGGTGCCCACTGACGCCCGAGTCGACTCTTGGGCTCGCTCCGAGGGGAATCCGAGCGAGCAGCGCTCGAGCTGATCCGGGCTCGGGAAATAATCTGTCTCTTAGGGTTCGCAATCGACCGCCCGACGGTCACACGCAAACGCGACGCGAGTGATCGAACACTCCGTCATGCTTCGCCACGTCGTCTCTCGGGTCGCGCGCCAGGTACGCGCCCACGACTGGAACCCCGCGCCCGCCCGGACCCGCGCGCCTTCCCCGGGCTGGGGTTTGTTTTGGAAAATCTCCCGCGTATGCGAACGCAGTCATCTGACGCTCCCACCCAACCTTCACGTCCCGATCGCTCCGCAGGCGCGCGCCCCGGTGTACCAGTCGGTCTCCGTTCGCGCGATGGCCGACAGCGCCGTCTCCGCGGATGATACCTCCGCCGCCTGGGCCAAGGTCAAGGCCTCCATCGCCTCCGAGGACGGCCTGCGGAACATCGCCCACCTGCAAAAGTCCATGAATGAGGTCCGCGACGAGGTTGGCCGCGACGCCAAGGTGAGTGACGCCTTCATCGTAGATACCGTCATCGCACCCTTCGAACAGACGCGTTTAGCGGGATGGAGGCGCGCGTCGCACTCCGCGACGGGAGATCAGCGCGCGCCTCCCCCGAGTTGAACCCGCGCCCCGCCACCCCGCGGACCCCCATCCACAAAATATCCCCCCCACACGGTCAGCTGACTAAAACTCACGCCAAATCCATTGAAAAAACAGCCCATGGCGCCCATCGACTGGGAGAACCTCAAGAAGCGCTCCGGCATGCCCGAGGTCATCGAGGAGTGGAGGAAGGGCCTCGCCTCCGTCAAGTACCCCGAGTACGACGGCAACGAGGTGGCGGAGACCGCCGCGGTGTTCAAGACGCTCATCGCGGAGTCGGAAAAGCTCGCCGCCGCCGCGAAGGCGCGAGAAGCCGAGATTGACGCCGAGCTCGCGAGCCTCGCGGATGACAAGTCGAAGCTCTCCACCGTCACCATGGACGAGGTTTTCGAGAAGGACCCGGCGCTCAAGGAGGAGGTGGACCAGAGGATCAGGGACGGCAAGTGGTTCTGATCGTGTACTCGTATTTGCATTGTAAAGATCGACAAATTCCAACAAAAAACCAAAAAACTTTTCACCGCGGGCGTTTCCAGGGGGAACGTTTTATTTCGTGTCGCGCGTCCCGGGCGACCCAGGGTTCGGACCCCGAGCCTCGCGATGGCGTTCGCCCCACCGTTCGTGAGCACCCCCGGCGACCCCGGGCGTGACTCCGTGCAGGGCCGAATCGCGCGAGCCGCCACGAGGCAAGCGCTCCAGCGCAATCTCGAGCGTTCCCTCGGAGCGGCCGACGATTTCTACGAAGACGCCCCGTACTCGGCGCCCCGGTCCGCGTCCCACCCGACCGGCTCCCGGTTCGCCGAGCCAGCGGGAAGCCCGGCGGGGATGGCGCACTCCCCCGGGCGGGTCATCCCCGTCCCGGTGGCCGCCGTCGCGTCCCCATCGCACCGCGACGTCCGCGTCAACAGAGACAGGTCCAAGGGCCCCGCGTTCGACCACCTCGTCAATCAGAGCCAGGCGCTCATGAAGCGCCTCAAGTTCGCGCACGCGCATCTCAGCAAGTCGTTCGGCCCGAACGCGCCGTACATGGCCATGGGACAACGCTTGAAGGGCGCCACGAGCGGCCTGAAGGGCGTCGCCGAGGCGTTACCCTACGCGGAGGCGCTGTTGGACAGCTGGGACTCCGCGTGGGGAAGCCAGATGCATCATTTAACTCGACGGTGCGAAGGCGCCGAGCTGGACTGCGAGAAGATGCGGCGGCAGCTGACGCGCGCGCTCGCCGAGGCCGAGGCGGCGCAGGCGGAGACCGAGGCGTACAAACAGGAGATGGACGCCAACGTCGACAGGATCGAGCGCGCGGGGCAGATCGGTGAGGAATGCAAGGATCTTCGAGAGCGGCTGAAGCTCACGGATGCGTCCCGCGAACGAGAACGGGAGCGACTCGCGGGGTTACAGGCCGCCGCCGCCGCCGCCGAGGAACGCGCGAACGCCGCCGTGGAGGAACGCGACAGGGCGCTCGGCGACCTCGAGCGAATCAAGGCGTCCGAGGCTGAGTACCGGAACGCCAGCGGGACCGCCGAACGGGAACTCATCGAGCTTCGGTCCAAGCTCCTCGTCGCGGAGCGTCAAGCCGCAAATGCCGAGAGGCACAAACACGAAGCCGACGACGCCAGGCACAAGCTCGAGGCCGCCAACGCGGCAGCCTTACCCCTGACGCAATCGCTCGAACGGGAGATATCGGGACGGAAGGCGGCGGAGGCGCTCGTGGCGGACGCGGTGGATGCCAGAAAAGCCGCCGACGAACGAGCTAAGCAAATGGAGGACCTCAGCGTCAACGCTCGAACCCGCTTCAAAGAGTGGGAGGAGACCAAGGCGTCGCTGGAGGACGAGCTCGCGGCGGTCAGGCAGGAGGCGGCGGCAGCGAAGGAGCAGCACGCGTCGAAGCAGCTCGAGCTGCACGAGAAGGTGATGGGTTTGACGGATGCGCTGTCAGACGCGAAGGCTCGGCTCGGCGAGTCCGAGACGTTTTCCAAGGCGCCCGCGGAGGCGAAGCGAATGGAGGAGGCTTCGCGGCGGCTCCGCCGGGACCTCGCCGCGGCGGAGCGCGTGAGATTCACCGCGAACATGGTCGCGGGTACCGCGCGGGGGTCGGTGGAGGCTGCAGCGATGGACGGGGACGACGACGCGCTCGAGGAGGTGGTCTCAGCCGGCGGCGTCGTCGGTTCGGCGAAGGCTGACGCCATTCGAGAGATGGCGTCGCAGATGGCGGCGATGCGACAGGAGCTCAAGGCGATCAAGACGCAGGCCGGACCTCGGTCCCCACCGGCGGCACCCGCGCCTTCGCACCATGAGACGCCCGCGATGGAGCCCGCGCCGCAGCCGCAGCCGCAGCCGCACGAGTCGGCGCCCTTCGCGCCGGTTCATTCCAACAAGGAAAACTCGCGCCCGAGTCCCACCGCGGAGTCGGTCGAGTTGGACCACCTCCGCAGGCAGCTCGAGCTCGCCAACTCCACCATCGGCGTCCTTCGAGAGACGCGCGACCAGGCCATGCTCTCCCACCTGCGGTTCGCGAGGCCAAATTACAACCCGACGCCGCTGTTGGGCCCGAGCGCGTTGGGGCCCAGCGCTTATCCTCAGCCAAACTTTTCGGCGGTGAACACGCCAGCCGGGACGCCCGTGGCTGCCACGCGGCACACGTTAGCCCCGCCGCCCACGGCGCCGCCGGGGTCCATGGCTGCGTCCGGCTCGACCCCGTTTCCGGCCGGGTCCGCGGCTGAGCGCGCGTACCTTCACCCGGACCTAGTCGCCGCGAGGGCCGAGGCGGACCGGATAGTGACGGAGGCGGAGGCGCGGGGGAAGGAGTCGCTGCTTCGTTTGGAGGCCATGGCGGCCAGGTTGGAGAAGCCCCCGAGCGGGGATTTGAGCGTTAGGGAGGTGCGGCGGGATGTGGACGGGGAGGAGGAGGACAGCGCGTGGGGGGCGAAGCGCGAGACGCCGTCGCGGACAGCCGGCGCCTACTAACTTATTAGTGGAAAGTGTAAATCAAAAGTGCAAAACTGCGAGAAACTACAACTGCGGATAAGGCCGGGCGTGGCATTGCAAGGCGCGCGTCTCCCGGGAAAACAACCGAGGAAGAGACGATGGCGTCGACATTCGTGCTCCATCGCGTCCCGACCGCGAGCGTCGGGGTCTCGGAGCGCACAGGGTGCCGCGCGGTGAGGCGTCACGGCCGGTTCGGATCCGCGTCCCCCGTCGCTCGGATCGCGATCGAGAGGGCCGCGTTGGCCTCTCGCGCGTCCGCGGCGCGCACAGCTGTGCGCGCCGCCGCCGGATCCGACGACGATCTGGTGGTGGGCGAGTCCGCGTTCGACTTCGAGGCCGAGATGGCCAAGGACATCGAGCGCCTGGCGAAGGACTCGCCGCTGCTGAAGGAGGCTGAGGAGATCGCGGCGTCCGGGGTTACCAAGACGGAGGCGCAGGAGAACATGGAGAAGGTGAAGGAGGCGATCGACACCTTCCTCTTGTACGACTTCTTCGTCATCCTCGCCATCCTGACGTACCTCATCGTGGGCGTGTCGATCCGGCTGAGCTACGGGCAGGGGCTCGCCTTCGACGAGCCGATCCTGGGCCTCTGGCTCATCCTCTGGCCGGTGCTGTTCCAGCCCTTGCTCGGCGTGCACATGCTCGCGACGATCGTGAGCCCCATCATCGGGAAGATGAAGGACGCGGGGATGGTGAGCAAGGACACGTGGACATGAGACGCGCGATGCACGCCGTATAGCACAATAGCAGAGGCGGCCCGCCTTTCGACATCGAAACTAGATCAAATTCCTAAGAGTCTTAACCACCGCCGACCCGAGCTCACCGCTTGGACGACTTACGTGACCTACCGCCGCGCTCCAGCTCCCGCCGCCTCTCTCCGTTCTTCCTCCGCAGCCGCGTAAGCTCGTCCGCGAGCTCCTCGCGGCTCCGCTTCTCGAGTTTCTTCCGGGCCCTCGCCTTCCCGTCGCTCGACGACGAGGACGAAGACGAGGACGAGGACGACGAGCTCGAGCTCGAGTCCCTCTTCCTCCGCTTCTTCTTCGACCCCTTTCGATCCCGCTTCCGCCGTCGCTTCCTATCCTTGGAGTCGCTCTCTGACGATGACGAGTCGCGTCCCGATGACTCGCCGCTCGACGACGAGGACACCTTCGATGACATCTCTCGAAGTCGCTTCGCCACCTCCGGGTCCAACCGTTTGAGCGCGTTGAGCCGGGCCTCGCGCTTGAGCCCCTCCTCCTCGATCGAACCGCCCCTGCCGTCGGTGCTCTTGGAGAGGTAGACGCCGCCGTCGGCGACGCCGTCGACCGCCAGGATGGGAACGGGCGAAGGGACGGGCCTCGTCGATGACGACGGCCCCGCCGTTGCACCCGTGTTCGCGCGAGCCTTGCCCTTCTCGACGATGCGCTCGACCTCGTCCCCACACGGCACCCGCGGCATCTTGAATTTGGGCCCGCCCATGAGGTTGGCGGCCATGACGACCCGCGAACGACGGAGACCACCGGGGAGGCCCTCGACGCGCGCCTCTCCTTCTGGCAATCGGATTTTTAGGGCATCAACAGAAGTGCCGAGTCACGATGTGCGCTTTATGCCACACCCATGATGAGCGCGCTACGCATCCCCGCAGCATGCCTTTCTGGCGCCCATCGCGCGGGTCCCTCGCGCGCACTACGCCCCAGAGACTCCGTGTCCCGCATCCCGCGCCGAGCACGCGTCCCCGCGTCCACCGCCGAGCCCAACGACTCGCCGACCGCCGCCGCCGACGACGAGGGCAACATTAATAAGTTCGTGTGCGACGCGGTGACCATCTTCTGGGACCTCGATAACCTCCGCCCGCCCGCGGGGCTGGAGACCGTCTGGGCGTTTCGAATGGTCGAGGCCGCGTTCGAGTTCGCCGAGGTGGCGCACGTCCGCGCGTACGCCCGCGAGGGAACCGTCGGCGACGAAACTCGAGAGATACTCGACGCCGTCGGCGTGACCCTCACCGAATGCCCCGCCATCAAAGAAGGCTCCGACGCCGTACTCAGCACCGACGTCATCAACTTCGTCAGGGGCGGCGGCGTACTCGCCTCGGACGACGCACGCGACGACGTCGCGTCCAACGAAGCCGCGCGAGCCGTCAGGGAGTCCAAGACGCACGGAGTCATGGTCGCGACTCGAGACGAAGGCATGGCCGAATGCGTCCGGTTCGCGGCAGCCGATAAAGACTGCCGCGTGGCCATCGTCGCGGGCGAGTTCGTGGCCAAAGCCGCGCACAGGCCGCAGTTCACGCGCCCGATGACCGAGGGCGGCGATGTGGGCGTCACGCCGGGGTACTGGCGCGTGCTACAGAACGTCAGCGGCAAGGGGCCGAAGGGACCGATGGGGAAGAGCAAGCTGGCGTCCGCGGCGGACCTGACGCTGCTGTGGGACTCCAAGAGGCTCTTCGAGCTGCCAGCGGCGACCGTGGGCGAAGGCGACGGGAACGAGGACGAGGACGATACGGAGGCGGCGGCGGCGGGGGACGAGGACGAGGATGGAGAGCAAGACGGGGAGGATGAAGATGAGGATGGGTGGGATGACTTGGGCGGCGAATTGCAGGAGAGCGGGACGCTCGCCGTGCGCGGGGGTTTCGCCGCCGCTTGGACCAAGGACGGGCGGTTGGAGCGCTGGCCGCCGGTGTGGAGCGATCGATGCGGGTATTGGCAGGGGTGCAGCATCGACCTAGACGATTAAACCCGTTGTAACGTGTTCCACGCGTGTGTGTCTCTCTGTCTCCTCGTTTTCTTGGACCTGACGTGGCATTTTTGGGATAGTGCGAAATTGCAACAATCGGGAGCGCAGGAGTCACAGACGCTCGGCGCGCCCCCGAGGACACACCCGGGTTCGGGGCACGAGCGACCATGTCCAAGCGCGCGCACGAGGACAGCGACGCCGAGCGGCTTGCAGGTCGTGTCGACGTGCTGGTGCAACAGCTCGGGAATTTCGTCGCTCGCCACAACGCGGACGACAACAAGGTCAGGATTGTTAACCTCGCGTCGGAGTTTGGGCGCACCCTGAACGGTCGCATGGCGCGGGTCGTGGGAAACCCGTCGCGGGAGGAGTGCCAGGACGCGGTGCTCGGTAAAAGTCACGCGCGGGTGCGGGTCAAGGTGGAGGGCGAGAACGAGCCCGTGAAGATGAGGATGTGCAACCTGCTCCCCAGCGACGCCAGGTACGAGCCCGACGGGGGCAAGGTGACCTTGACAACCGCCAGGGCGCGCGAGCTCGTCGCGGCGGTGGTGAATAACCAGCGCGATGACATACCAAACCTTCAGGAACGCCAGGACGTCATCGAGCGCATCCGGGCCGCCGACGCGTGGCTGGCGAAGACCGAAGGAGTTGAAGGGGCCGGGGCGCCAATCATTCCGGTCATCAAGTGCGGGGCGTTGGGTCGTCCGCCGAGCGGGACCCCCCGGGCGGTTGAAAACAGCATGAACCAAGTCTGCCCCGCGTGCTCCGGCAGCGGCGACGTCACGTTCGAGACGTATGGCGACGGCATCGTGGGCATCGATTGCGAATGCGTGGTGTGCACGGAACCGGTGGCCGCGGGCGGCGACGCGATGGGCCTCCCGTGCCGGCACGTGTTTCACCGGAAATGCCTGGAACAGTGGCTGGCGACTCGAACTGAGACGAATCAAACTCCGAACTGTCCCACGTGCAGGACGGAGCTACATATGTCGCACGAGTTGTACGCGGCGGAATATGACGCCGAGGAGATGCTGAGGCGTCGAATCGCCGAGTATTTCACCTCCGGCTTCTGCGTTTGCTGCCAGGCGCAGATGATCGAGGTGGATCCGGTGGTGTACCTGGACCCGCTCAATGGCACGGCTCCGGTGGTGTTGACGCGCTCGCAGCTGCCCGCGCAGATCAAGTACGGGGTGCGGTACCCCGGCGACGTCATCAAGGAGCTCCCGGATGGGTTCATGATCACGAGGTGCCAGGGGGAGAGGAAGGCCGCGATTTCGATTAACGTCAGCCCGGCGCCCGTCCAGAACGATCCGCCGAAGGACCGGAGCAGGCGCGCTTGATGAACGCTTTAAGAGGTTGGAGATGGACGCATTTAGTGCTAGATTTTTTTTGCCAAATGGGAAACAGGCCACGTCAGCGTCACTTTATTTCCACAACCGTTCGTCGCCCCCACGTGTTCGCTCACATCACGGCGCACACACCGCACGATGAGCCGCGTCGCGACCATCCCATGTTTATCCCCGGCGTCGACGTCGGGATCCACGCCCCGCGCGCGCTCCCGCGTGCACCGCCTCTCGGTCCGCGCGCGTTCTTGGCAGGGCCAAAACGAGAAGTCCAGATCCGCAACCGGCCCGCACAAGGTGAAGGTGCCGCTGCCCGTCGACGGCCCGCTCGCGCCGCCTCAGGACGTCGTGGACGCCGTGGCCGCGTGGCCGTGGCGCGGCGGCCTCGAGCCGTGCGGCGACCACGAGCTCGCATCCGTCGAGGTCGAGGGCACCATCCCGAAGGACCTCAAGGGCAGCTTCTACCGCGTCGGGCCCGGGCGCATCCGCGTGGGCAAAGAACGATACGCGCACTGGTTCGACGGCGACGGCATGATCTTCGGCGTGGAGCTCGACGGATCGACCAACACCGCACGCGCCGCGTGTAAGATGGTGCGCACCGCGAGGCTCGCCAAGCAGGAACGCGCGGGGAGCGACGGCGGGGTCGCCGTGCGAGGCGCTTGGACCCAGGCCAAATCGCCCCTCGCAAACATCTTTAACTTCCCAACCAACCCCGCGAACACGTCACCGATGTTCCACGCGGGGAAGCTCCTCGTGCTCTGCGAGGGCGGCGCGCCCATCGAGGTGGACCCACTCTCCCTCGATACCAAAGGCGAGTGCGTGTTCGGCCCTAACCTACCCATGGGGTTCAGCGCGCACGCCAAAAAAGATCCAAAAGACGGCAAACTGTACACCTGGGGCTTGTGCAAACCCCCAGCCATCGGATTCCAGGTCGCCCGGCTATCCGCGAACGGCACGGTGGAGAAGGTGATCAGCTTACCCCTGGATACCCCCGAGTTTACACTCATCCACGACTGCGCGATGAGCGACAAATACCTCGCGTTCATCGTCCCGCCGTGGAAGGTGAGTTTATTTTAATTCTCGTATGGGCAATTAGAGACTGACGTCGTGTTTTGTTTACAGTTACGGCTGGATCGGATGGGCGGAGCTCTCGCCGGGTCCGAGTCATTCGGGCACTCCTTCGACTGGCGCGACGACCTCGGCGCGTACATGGTGATCATCGAGAAGAAGTCCATGGATGTTGTGTTCCAGGGAACGATACCCTCGATGTCCACGTACCACTTCGCGGGCGCTTACGAGGAAACCGCGGCGGTGCCGGCGCCGGCGAGAGCGGCGGATGAAGTCGGGGATGAGTTTGACGATCCGTTTGAATTCTGCGGATACACCGGCTTTGGCGACGCGGAATGCCCGGACGATAACGGGTTCAAACCGAGCGGGGGCGATGAGTCGGAGGGCGAGACGCGTGAGCTGCTGCACGTGCTTGTCAACCGGCTCAACGGCGACAGACGCGCTTTGGAGAAGAATTTCGGGAACATGTACGACTCGGTGTGGGACCCGAAGGGGTACAACACGCTCTGCGATTACGTCGTGGACGTGGCGACGGGTAAGTTGCTGTCCAGCGACGCGCTGGTTCCACAGACGGACGCCGCGTGGGGCGGGAAGGGCGACGTGGACGACGGTCAGCTGCCGATGGAGTTCCCCGTCGTCGCGCCCGGAGCTCGAAATCGCAAGCCTCGGTTCGTGTACACCCTCGGTTTCACCGGCGGCGGGTCCGGGTACTTCGACTGTGTACAGAAGCTGGACGTGGGCGCGTGCCGGTGGAAGGACGGCGTGCGCGTGTGCCGGCGATCGGGCGCGCACGCGGTGCGTGTGCTTCCCCCGGGTGTCTTTCCGTCGGAGGTTGAGTTTGTCCCAAAGTCGAAGGGCGGGTCCGTGAGTTGGGAGAACGAGGACGACGGGTATCTGCTGTACTTGGAGTACGATTCGAGCGCGCACAGGAGCGCGCTCGTCGTGCTGGACGCTAAGGACATCGAGGGGAAGGAGATCGCGAGGGTGAAGATGCCCTACCACGTCCCGCACTCCTTTCACGGCACCTTCGAGCGAGCGGGTGAGGGCGCGAGGTGAGAAAAGGTGGAGAGAGGTAGAGACGACTTCGCCGGAAGCGATCGGATTCGGGATGAGTTCGGCGCCAAGGGTGTGGCGCTGATGGACGGGGGTAACCAGGTGTGGAGGCTGGCGACCATGGTTGACGATAAGTAGTAGACCTTCGCGTCAATCAAGAACAATCCTTGCATCTATTGCGCCGCCGACCGTGCTCGCAGATTCCCTTCCCACCGCACTCCTTGCACCTAGAGCGCACACGACCGTGCTCGCAGATTCCTGACCCACCGCACTCCTTGCATATAGTGCGCCGACGACCGTGCTTGCAGATTGCAGACCCACCGCACTCCTTGCACTGAGTGCGCCGACGACCATGCTCGCAGATTGATGCCCCATCGCACTCCTTGCACTCAGAGCGCCGACGACATGCTCGCAGATTGATGCACCGCCGCACTCAATGCACCGAGAGCGCACACGACCGTGCTCGCAGATTGATGCCCCACCGCACTCCTTGCACCGAGAGCGCTCACGACCGTGCTCGCAGATTTGTGACCCACCGCACTCCTTGCATTGATGGCGCTGACGACCGTGCTCGCAGATTCCTGACCCACCGCACTCCTTGCACAGAGAGCGCCGACGACCGTGCGGACAAGCGATGCACACCTTGCAGTTCGAGCGATGCTTCACCCCGTGTTCGCACGGCCCACGGTGCATCGGGGCTATCTTCCGCTTCGTGCCCCTCGTCGTCAACCCCTCTCTCGATGTATCCGTCTTCTCTGCATCGCCGACATCCGGAACGTCTATCCTGACTCTCGGCCTCCAAACCGTCGTCATCCCCATCCGCGAGGTCGGCGCGCCCCGAAGTGAGAATGGAGCGTAGTGCGAAAGATTGTAGTTGCTGATTTTTGCCGCCAGTTTTGGCTCTCGGAATCGGGAGGGTCGCGCACTCGTATCGCCGCGCCGGGAGGTATGCCGGCCGCGTGCAGCTCCGGGCAGCTCGCGGCGGCCCGTCTGTTCCGTCCGGTCCCCTCGAGATGTCCAAAGCGCGTCTCCAGCGCTCGACACCCGCGGCGCGTTCGTGCCGTGGCGTCCGAGGAAATGGGCGCTAACAACGACGATGATTCACCCGAGCCCTCGACGTCCGGTGCGACGCGGGTGGTGCGGCTCGAGGACCCGTCACGCGGCGCCGTCGTTCACCTCGTCGGCGTGTCGCACGTGCTCGCCGCGGACGCCGCGCGCGACGTACGCACGATCCTCTCGCATCACCGCCCGGACGCCGTCGTCCTGGAACTCTGCTCCGAGCGCGCGGGCGCCGCGATCGCCGCCGTACTCGCCAGGGGATCCCGCTCCCCACCCGACGCCCCAGGCCCGCGTCCCCCGGGCGTGATGCCCAGCTCGGTGACCATCGAGGGTATCCCGACGGACCGTCCGCTCCCGGGCGCGTCACCCGACGAACTACTCGCCATGCTCCGGTGCAAACCAGGTATACTGGCGTCCCCCGAGGACATCGACGCGGACGTTCGCACCCTGATGGAATCGGGACTCTTCGAGGAGGTGCTCGTCGACGTAGGAGGTTCCGACGGGGACGATGAAACCGAGAAGGTGATGTACTGCGCCGGCGGGGAATGCGGCGCGGGGCTACGGGAGGTCATCGTCGGCGCGTCGGTCGCGTTTCGATGCAAACTCGACTCGTCCCTGACAGTCACCGCCGACGTCCGATTCGAGTGGAGCCAAAGCGCGGCGAAAAAGTTGGGCGGCGATCCCAAGGACCTGGAGGCTGACGTCCTTCGCAGAGCCGCGCTCTTGCTCCTGGAGTACGACAAGGGTCGAACGGAGAGAGGGCACGGGGGTAGCGGGGACGAGGGCGACGAGGCGTCGGGGAGCGCGGGGGACGAGGAGGAAGAGGAGGAAGAAGAGGAGACCCGAAGAGAGGGCGCGGCGCTGAGGGCGACGCTGCGTGAAGCCGCTCGTCGCGTGTGCGCCGCGCGCAGCCTCGGACCTCACAAGGCGTCCGTGACGATATCCAGCGCACCGCCCGAGTCCGTGTGGGCGACGCGTGACGACGGCGAGGGTTTCGTCGCGGCTCTCGGCGACGCGGGGGGCGCGGTGTGGGTATCCGTCGAGCTCGTTTCAGAGCGAACGGCTCGGTCCGTCGACGACAAAGACGCCGGCGATGGAATCGAAAGGTCGGAGGATCGATCCCCGGGCGCGACGAATTCTGTACGAGGGCTCCTCAGACGCATCGTCAACGCGGCGTCCATCGCGTCGAAGGAGAAAGGGCCGGCGCGTGCGTACTTTGCCGCGTCCGAGATTGCGCAGGAGATGCTCGCGTGGCGACTCATCACCGGCGACGCCGATGCCGCCGACGCGACCGTTGAGGGCGCCGGGGACGAGGCCGTCGCCGCGCTCGCCGCGTCGCTCGAATCCGGCGTCGCGCGCGTGGTCCTCGGGGACGCGCGCGCCTCCGCGACGACCGCCGCGATCGCCGATGCCATCCAGAGCCGACCGGGTCCCTTTCCGGGCGCCAGGCTGGCGGCGTCCACCGTCGCCGCCGCCGCGCGGATGATCGCGTTCGTCTCTCCGGAAGACCTTCGCGAGGAGATAGCGTGCGCGGCGGTGGGCGAACGGGGGACGCTGGCTGATGTGGCGGTCGCTGATTGGCTGAGGGATGCGGTGGTGGACGCCAGGGACGATCGGATGTTCGACGCTATCCGCGAAGCCGCGGGTTACGAAAAGGTTGATTCGGGAAAACAAACCGACCCGCCGGCGGCGGCTTTTACCCTCGCTACAGAGACGCCGCGTGGACTCGGCGAGGGATGCGCGTGCTACGTGTACGAGGCTGAGTGTACGCCGTGGGTGGGTGGGCCGATCGTCGTGGCCGTGGTGGGCGCCGCGCACGTCGACGGCATAGTACGCAGGTGGAACGCCTCGCTCGGGTGAGCGCGATTGATTCATTGATTGATCGAGTCGTCGTTCAAGGCGACAAACACACGGGATGTCCACTTTAATTCTAATTGATAGCTCTAGACAAATGCGATGATCGGCTCGTGTCACGTGCGCAATCACGTGGCGCGCGTCTCCGCCCGCTTCTCCGCGCCAGTCTTCGGCTTGGCCGCCTTCTTCTCATCCTTCCCCGCCTTGCCAGACAAAATATCCTCCATCGAGGGTTGCGATCCCATCCTATCTTGCATCATCTTGAGCTCCTCCGGGTCCATGCTCTCGATCATCTTCGGCATACCCCACGCCATGAGCACCGTCATCAACACCATCAGCACCATCGGGTTCTTGAGCATGGCCATCGGGGACGCCGCCGCCCTCGGCTCGAAGTACTCGGCGGTGGAGAAGGGCTTGAGCCGAAGGGGATTGGTGCCCGGGAGCTCGTCGGGGTCCTCCGCGTACTCAGCCTGGACCTTGCCGTTGGTGAGAACCTTGAGCCTGATGGGGGGAAAGGTGTAGCCGAAGGCGAATGTGTCGAGGAAGTGAATCCCGGGGGGCACGTCGAGGAGCACGAACGTGCCGTCGGCTCGCGGGCGGGTCGCGATCTTCTGCCCGCCGTTGAGGACGACGGTGATCTTGATGTCGGACATGCGCGTTCCTCGCATGCCGCGCGCGTCGACGACGCCGTCGATGTTGAAGTGCTCGGCGGCGACGACCTCGCCGTAGTCCACGGGCTTGAGCTCGCTGTCGAGGGAAGGGGGAGAGAAAGCGCGGTCAGCGATGATGATCTAGGGCATTCACCAAGGGGTCCGAGGGAGCCACACGGTTGGGGACGGCGGGGCGCGGGACGTCGACGCACCCGACGGCGTTCGCGGTGCTCGCGCACACGATCAGCATCGCCGCGAGGGCGAGCATGGTGCGGGATGACATTTTGGACGCGTGCGGTGCACGTGCACGAGGTGTGACCCTGGGGGACGACCGAGATCCCCAAAACTTTCGAAGGTCGAGTCTTGAAATTTGGGACATGCAGAACCGTCGAATATCGGCCACGGTCGTGGCACTACTAAAGCTCTCTATCAACGCTCGATTTCGCTCGTTTTACAAGTACAGCAATCTAAGACATGACGCGCGCGTGTGTTCAATTCAAACCGGGGCGGGCGCCCCCTCTCCTCGAGGGTACGCCCTCCCCGCGACGCCCCCGACGTGACGGGGCCGCCGCACAAAAATCCAAAAAACAATTCAACTCGAGAGACCGTCGTCGTCGACTCAGTCCCAGCCATCAATCAGCCTTGCGCGCCCTGATGCGCGCACCCCCGAGGTTCCCACGCGTGAACAGCTGCTGCACGGTGGAGTAGAACAGGTCCAGCTCCTTCGTGAGCGCCTCGCCGTGCACCCTCAGCTGCCGATCGTTGGAACCGCGAAACGCGGCGATGCGCTGGTTGACAAACGGCAGCCACCTGTCGTTCATGGTCTCCCACTGTATATCGACGAAGCCGGCATCCTTGAGCGTCTGCGTGTACTCCTCGCGCGACGGGAGGTAAGGGCACGCGACGGGCCCCGCGAGCTGTGCCTTGTCCTCGTCGGTGAGGGGCTTGGCCGCGAAGTAATCCTCGACGTAGACGGTTCCGCCGGGTTTCAGCGTGGCCGCGAGGGATCGCCAGAGCTTGTCCCTCTCGGGGATGTGGAGGATGACGAGGACGCTGAACATGTGATCGAACGGGCCGTTGATCACCGTGTCGTTGAAGATGTCGGCGCACTGGTGCTTGCATCGCGCGCTGGCGTCCACGAGCGCGGTGAAGCGCTCGGCCGCGGCGTGGATGTGCGGCTGCACCTCGACGCATGTGAGCTCGCTTCCGGGAAACTCGCACGCCATGACTCGCGCGTCGCCCGCGAACCCCGCGCCGAAGTCGAGGATCTTCTTCGGCGGCGCGTCCGCGTCAGCGGTAGCATCGCGGGACAATCCGAAGAACGACGCCGCCTCGTTCATGGGCTCGTCGTCGAGGTAGTGCATGCAGCTCATGCCGTACAGATCGCGCGCGGTAACCTCCGATTGCGATTTGACGGCGAGCAGCTCGTCGAGCTCGTTCTTGGTGCGGCCGTCGATGTATATCCCCATCTTCTGGAAATCGACGTCCATCGTGGGATCGGCGGCGGTGGAGTCAGGGGACATCGTGGGTGGGATCGGGGTCCGTCGGGCGCGTGCGCACGAGGGGCGATCTGATCCCTATTCGGGGGCGATTATAAGATTTTGACGGATTTGAGGACATTTGCGTGTGAAATATAATTTGACAGCTACCGCCGCTCCGGTATGTTCATGCGTTCACCCCCGAACCCACCCACGAGCTCGTGAAACTGGCTCATCTTCTCCTCCTCCCTCGACCGGTACGCCCCGACCCGCGCGGCCACCGCGGCGGGGTCCACCCCGCGCCGCTTATCCCTTCGAGCCTGCGCGCGTTGCCTCGCCGCGAGCGCCGCTTGAAACTCGTCACCGCCGCCGCCGCCAAACTCATCCCCTCGGACCATACCGCCGAGCATCTCCTCATCCTTCCGTGCGGCGAAGGACCTGTGGCTCTCCCTGACCGCCATGCGCTTCTCGCGCAGGGCGTCGCGGCCGGTGGCGCGCGGCGCGAGCTCCTCCGCTCGTTCCTTCGCGTCCCGTCGAGCCTTCTTCGCCTCCGCGGGCGTCAACGCCTTTTCCTTGACAAGTCCCCCGTTCTCGCCGTCACCCGCGAGCGCCACCGAGTCCACGCCGCGCGTTCGAAAGTCCAGCAGCCCCTCGCGCGGTGCACCCACGCGCGCGTACATGGCGTCCTCCTCCAGGGCGGATGCACGCGCCTCCGCGACGCGTTTAGCCGCGAGTTGCGCCGCCGTGAGCGCGCCACCGGTGTTTTCAGTGGACGCAGCCGACGACTTTGAAGCCTTGGACATCGCCGCCGCCGCGGCTTCGATTCCGCCACCCACGCCGCCGCCTGGTCCCGCGGGTACCAGTCCTTGCTGTCGGAGGTATTTCTTCGCCTGTGCGAGGATCTCTTTCTCGCGCCTGCGTGGTGTGCGTGTGTCGAATACGGTCAGTCGGGTGTGGTTTTGGTTTTTGGTTTTGGTCATAAGGGGTTGGATCTCGAACCTGTCGTCGTCGTCGTCCCGGTCCCGCTTGCGCTGCTTCTCCTTGTGCTCCTTCTTGTGCTTCTTTTTCTTGTGTTTATCCTTCTTCCGCTTCTTGTCCTTCCTGTGCCGCCGGTCTCTGTCGTCGCTATCGCTGCTCGACCCGCTGCTGCTGCTCGAGCCGGACCTCCCGCCCATCGCGCCGAGTGGCTAGGTATCGAGCGGTTGGTCAGGAAACACGGGCTACCGCGGAGGGATTCGAACGAGCGGATAAGATCTACGCCCCGTTCGTTCGTATCGCCCCGGGCCTACCGCGATCGATGGCGACGGGTCCACCCCGCGCCGCGAAATGTGAGCTGGTGGGGCGATGACGAAACAGTGAAAAGCGAGATTGTTACCTCCACAGTTAGGAACGCGCCTCCTTGGAGCACGCGCGGTGACCATGAGCGCGCGGATGCGACGCGCGCTCGCCGTCGCGCTGCTCATCGTGCTGCTGGCGTGCCCGCAGCCCGCGGAGGGTGCGCCAAACCCCGAACCCTACCCACGAACCCGCCCCATCTCGCCGCGGTGCCCACTGGCCGTCCCCCGCTCGAGTTCGAAGGAAACCATCGCTGACCCTCTCCGTCACCCCCCGCGCAGGCCAATTCCTGAGCAAGCTCATCGGCAAGAACGTGCGCAGGGTATGGAAGAACCGCCGCGACGCCGCCGCGGAGGGTACCGCGCCCGCCGGGTGGCTGGACCGAACCTTCGACTGGCTCGACGGCCGCGTGGGCCCGGTGCTCAACAAGGTGCCGCTGGGCCGATCTCACTACGACCAAGAAACCGCGGAGAGGGAGTGGAGGGAAAGGTTCGGGGACGACGGGTTCGAGACGGACGGTGCGAGCTGGGAGTCCACCACGGGCACGGCTCCCAACGACGCCGACGACGACGACGCCGACGTCGAGACGCCGACGACGCGAGAGACACCCGGGGAAAAGGTAGAGCCCGAGCCCGAGCCGGAGCCCGAGAAGAAGGAGAAGGAGAAGAAGAAGCCGACGAAGAAGAAGGGCCCGGATCCCCTGGCGGACAAAAAACGCGAGCCCGACTTTGTGTTCACCATGGGCGGCCCCGACGGCACAGAGACGGAGGCGGAACGAGGGGAGAAGGAACGCGAGAAGCGTAGTAAGCCGCGGGAGCCCGAGCGAAAAGACGCGAGCGAAGGTTCGGGCGGCAGGTTCAACACCCCCGAGTTCCAACAGCACGTACGCGATACGGTGGCGCGCGCCAAGGCCAAGGCGGCGGCTAAAGCTGAGCAGGCGAAGAGCTCCAAACCCGGGTACACGCGCGAGAAGGCGGGCGCCAACATCGGCGACGCCGTCACGGAACTCACGCAGAACGAAGAGGCTCGCGTGAATAAGGCGCGGGAGGAAGCCGAGCGAGCCAAGCGGCAACGCGACGCCAAGCCGACGGGCGCGACGGTCGACGTGAAGACCGAGATCACGCTGCTCACCCAGGACGTCTTCGAGGAGGCCACCGCGTTGGCGCAGAGGATGTCGGACGGCGTGGGGTTGGGCAGAGCCGGCGGGCTCGGCGGGAAGGGCGGGACCGACGGGAACAAGGGGAAGGTCCCGGGGTCTGATAAACGCAGGTGGATCATCGCGTTCTGCACGCGGTGGGCGCCGCCGTGCAACCTACTCGTGCGTGAGTTCGCGTTGCTGCAGGAGGACGACAGGGTGAAGGATTTCGCGCTCGGGTGGGTGGACTGCACCCCGCCGGCCATGTCCACGTTTTGCGCGGCTCGGTTTCAATCGAGGGGGTACCCTAGCGTCGTGGTCCTGACCGGCGGGCGGCTCGTCCGGTACGCCGCCGTGGACAGGGAACGAATCGCGGGGGTCATCGCGCCGTGGGCGAAGACCGTCGCGGATTTAATCGACGGCTGGGCGCCAAACTCCGGCGAGGCGGCGCCGGGGGTGCCGATCCCGCCGCCGATCAAGTTGAAGAAACCGCCAGAGGATGGGAGGCGGGGCGAGCGCGCGACGTACACGGCCGAGGCCGAGGCTGTCGAGCGCACCGTCGAGGCGCAGCGAAAACGTGAGAAGGCGGACCGGTACAAGAGGCTGCTCGAGGAGAAGAAGCGGATGATCGAGAGGAAGGAGGCTGGGAAGTCGGGGAAAATACCCGTCGCCGAGGAGCCCAACGCGCCCAAGGCGAAGATGAGCGCCAGGCGGAGGTACCGGACGGAGCAGAAGGCCGCCGAGACGGAGCTCTGAGAGAGTTTTAGCGTACACAACGACGGATGATGTGATCATACACGACAGTAGACTAATCAACCTCACGTCTTGTCGCGCAGGTACACCGGGACGTAAGGCAGGAACGGTTGCATCACCTGTTCAAACACCGGAGTCGGCGGAAACAGAATCGCGATGACACAGCCGGATACAACCGCGAATGTCCAATGCCACCTCGGATCCAAAACCTCCGCCGCGACGTACAAGCTCACCGCCATCGCCAACGCGGGCTTTGCCGTACTTCCCCCGCTCGTCTTCTCGTACATTGGGCAAATCTCCGAACGCGTGGTGGCCTCGTCCTTCCCGCACTTGAACTGCGAAGCCTTGTAATTTACCTTTGCGCAGTACGCCACCTGTTTATCGCAGTCGAAGTTTGCATCCCCGGTGGTGTCCGCGTACGGATCGAACGTGGTCGCCTTCGCCCCCGTTGGCTTGGGAACCAAACCCAACGACTCCGACGTGGCCAGGTGCCACGTAGCGTCCGCAGCATTCGCCACCAACGTCACGTCCGCGCAGTTTTGCCAAACCTGCGAACTCTCTTCCGCATCCCATCGCCACGACAGCAGGTACTCACCTGGCGCTAACCCGCTCGGAACCACCACCGCGTCCAGCACCGACCACTCCCACACGTTCTTCCCGAACCCCGTGTATCGTTCGTAGTGCGACTGGTGCGAAAACCCGGGGTCAAACTGCAGTGCGGACGAACCCCCGGGACAGGCTCCGAATGCTTTCGAGCTCGTCGCGCCCGCGCAGTCGGCGAAGCAGTTCACCTGCTTGTTCCACGAGCTGCCGTAATCGAGACCGGGGACCGGGGACAAGGGCGCGCCGCACATGTCGTACGCGCGCGCGCATGTGCGGCAGGTGGGTATGCCGTCCTTGGCCCACTGCGAGCCCGCGGGGGTGGTACCGGCGGCGGTCACGACTCGAGGGACGGCGACGCGGGTGCCGTTCGGGTACAGGACGGCCGAGTCGGAGCCGGAGAACTCGAGGTGTCCGCTCTGAAAGCACGCCTCGTTCACGACGCCGTCGGCTCTGCACAGCCTGTACGCGTATCCACCCCCGTGGTTGGCTGCCATCGCCCATGCCACCTCGACGACGCTTCCGACTGGCCATTTCGCCGGGCCCAAATTTGTTTTTGGCAAATTCTTCCCGTCGAATCCGAGGGTCACGCCTGCCGGTGGCGTACCTCCGTTGGCGTATACGTTCGTCGAATGCCCGCCCGCGACGCCACAGCCCGATCCGTACACCGGTGCCGCGCCGGGGGAGCGCCACGGATTCTTCCTCCACACGTCGACGCCGCCCGTCACCTCCGGCTCCATCGTCCTGTGCGCACTCGGCAGAGTCTGCGTCGTCACCTCGACGTTGTTGCTGAACCAGAAGCAACTTCCGTCCCCGCAGTCGGCGCCGTGGTGGATATTCCCGCCGTGGCGCGAGCTGGGTGGCCACGTGAGGTGCCCGTGCGCGCCGGCATCGCGAATTTGCCCGAGCAGGAGATAGACGAGCAGGACGTGCCCGCGCATTCCGTGTGTGAGTAGGGGTCGGGAAAAGTGGATCATCTCGAGGCGCACCCGCCAAAAAGTGCCTTCAAAAGCTGTGGGCCGACCACGTCATCGAACATGCCGCACACTTCCCCGCGCATCGACACAGCCACGAAGGACGGAAACATGCGTCTGACGCTTATCATCGCACTCGTGGCGCTGATATGCGCGCCCACGCCCATCGCCGCTAACTTCCCATCGCCATCGAACTCTCCCGCGCCGTCTCCATCGGGTGCGTCCCCGCGACATCTTATTCGTTTCGCAAATGCCCGAACTTTCTCTTATCCGCGTTGGACTCACCTCACCTCGTCCCTATCCCCACCCGTCGCAGTTAACTGCGTGTGGAGCGCTTACACCTGCGGCGTGTGCTCCGAGACGTGCAACACCGGCACCCAGACGTGCACGCGCACTAAAACGACGCCGGAGAGCAGCGGAGGCAGCTGCTCTGGAACCACGTCTAAAACGCAGGATTGCAACACGCAGGTCTGCGCTCCACCCGCGTGCCCCACCGTCTCCAGCCCCACCGGCTACGTCAAGGTCACCACCAAGCTCACGATGAAGCTCACCGCCCTCGGTTCGGACACCGACGCCGCGTTCATCGCCAAGCTCAAGACCGCCATCGCCATGGGCGCCGACACCTGCGAGAACGACGTGACCGCATTGACATTAACCAAGGGCGCCAACGCCGTGGCCGACGTGACGGTCCAGTACCCCGTGGACGCCACCACCGCGACGCAGGACTCCGCCGTGCACAAGGCGGTCGCGTTCATGACTAAATGCCTGTACATGCCGGACTGGGTCCTCCCGACACAGGCGCACGATGCGTCAAACACCGGCACGGCGACGCCGACGCTGCCGACCGAGGTCGCCTGCCCGGCGCCAAAGTCTTACGCGCAAGCCTCATCGCTGGTGACATCCAAGGACTACACGGGCGCCCGGACCGCGCTTAACCACATCGCGCTGTGCAACTACAAAACTGGGTCCTCCGCGCTCGGTACCTCGTCCATGGCGGACGTCTGCAACCTGCTGGGCTTCTCCAACCGGAAGCTGGCGGACCCGGATGTGAAACTCTCCGAGCTCTACTACAAGCGCGCTTTGCAGATAGACGTCAACCACGTCGCCGCCAACGGCTACCTCGGTGAGCTGTACGTGGAGACGAGCAAACCCGCGCTGGCGAGGGAGGTGCTGGACGACTTGAAACAGATGTGCCCGCCCCCCGCCGGGTGCGACTCGCTCACGTACCTCCGCGACGCGATGGCCGCCGCGGAGATGTCGGAGGGCGCTTACGTCAAGAAACTGGCGTGGAATAACTGCTTCAACCTGCAGTGCTCTCCGCTTCACCTGGAGAAGGGCGATAAGATCGAGTTCAAGTACTCGAGCTCGCACGACGTCGTGAAGATGCCGGATAAGAACGCCTTTGAGAACTGCCTCGCGGGGACGCGGGTGGGGACGCAGGCGGCGGGATCGGCTGGTTACGTCCTCGACCTGAACGACGTGGGCGTGTCTTACTACATCTGCGGCCAGGGCTCCCACTGCTCCGCCGGGCAGAAGATCGAGGTGAACGTGCACGAGAGGTACGAGGCGCCGCCGTCCGCGGGTGGATCCGCGCCGTGCTACTCGGCGGATGGATGCCAAGCCAAGGCGGGAGCCGCGCAACTTTCGACGCTTTCGCTGCTTCTCGCGACGTTCGCCGCAGCGCTCGCCATGTAAGTATAGACTAGACTATATCGGCTACGTCCTGTGAATATTAAGCTAGCTAGGCTATGTGTTAACAACGTCTTCAATGCAGTAAGAGCGGCACCCACCGCTTCTCTTCGTCCGTCTCGAGCGGCAGCCACCCTAGTTCCCGCTGCAGATCCTCCGCCCTCGCGCGCTGCCTCGGCCCGTTGATGCACCCGGGCTTGAAGCACCCGGGCGGCGACGCCACGTTGACCCGTCCGGCCCACTTGAAGAGCACCGCGCCGCTGCCGTCGTTGAGGAAGAAGAACTCTAGGTCGTCGACGTCGGAAGATGAATCGTCGTGACGCAGGGACGCGGCGACGTACCCGGCGTTCGCGTCGACGACGGTGACGTCCGCCTTTGGTTTCGATCGCAGCGCGTCGACGAGGGTCTTGAACGCCTGGGCGTCGTCCCCGACGTACTCCCACGGCGGGAGGTAGTTGGCGGGAGAGCGAAAGGACGCGGTGGAGACGCAGGACGTACCGGCGACGCACGATGCCGGTCGCGTCGGGCGCGGGAGGGCTTCCTCGTCCGCGCGGACGGCGTCGAGTTTTCCGCCTCCGGATAGGACGGTGCCCACTACGGACGACAGGAGAGCATTACGCCTGCGCACGCCCGGGTTGTTCGCGCGGGGGCTCGAGGACGGCTGCGTTTGTGTGTCGCGAGCCGCGTTTCGCGCGCGAGTGACGGGCGCGAGGGTCGCGAGCGCCGCCATCGCGTTCAGAGATGTGACTGAAATCTGGGTTGTTAGCAGCGCCTTCAGAAGGTGGATAGGGTCAGAGAAGGATGAGCACGGCCGCACCGGCGGCGGCCACGGCGCCGTCACCTCGACGCCACCCTCACCGTCATCGGCGGTGGTGTGGATCCACGCGCTGTCCCGCGTCCGCCTCTCCCTCCACCCCCGCTCGATCCGAGCCCGATGACCCGTCGACGACCGCCCCCGTCCGAGAGCGTGAGATTAAGTTGGTGGAGTTCTACGCCGGCATGGGCACCATGCGCTGGTCCCTGGAGCGCGCGCTCGAGTCCGACGCGGGCGCCGTGGTCACCGCACTGGCGTCCATAGACAACTCGGAAGTTGCCAACGCGGTGTATCTCGCCAATTACCCGCACGAGGACGCCTCCGGGGTGCTCATGCGCCGAAACGTCGAGCACCTCAGCTCGGTCCCATCGCTGGACGCGAAGTTCGGGGGCGCGGACGTGTGGACCCTCTCGCCGCCGTGCCAGCCGTACACGCGCAAGGGGAAGCAGCTACACGGCGACGACCCACGGGCCCAATCCTTCATCGGCATTCTCGAGTCCTTACCCCAACTCGCTCGGCCTCCGGAACGGATACTGGTGGAAAACGTCGTCGGTTTCGAGGGTTCGGAAACCAGAAACGCACTCGTCGCCGCGCTGGACGAGGCCGGGTACGTCTGGCGCGAGTACCACGCGTCCCCGGTGGACATCGGAGTCCCGTGCACCAGGGACAGGTACTACTTACTGGCCAAGCGAAAGCCACTTGCGTTCGAGGACGACGCCCCTCGTCTACAAAATTTCGCCCTCGTCGGCGCGAGCGATGAGTGCGGCGACGATGTAGACGGCGGGTGCAGGAGCGAGACGCGCTCGACGCGCCTGACCAGCGGACGCATGCGTCGGATCGTGGAGTACCTCGAGCGGCCTGTGGACGACTGGGCGCTGTCGGTGGAGGCGGACACGATCGAACGGTATTGGCGGTGGCTGGACGTGGTTTCCCCGTCGTCCACCAGGTGCTCCACGTTTACGTCCGGGTACGGCAAGACGGTGTACGGCGGTTCTGTGCTCGCGTCCGACGCGTTCGTGGCGGCGCACTGCGAGGTGGACGACACGAGCGGGCGTTATAGGCTTGTGGGGCCGTTCAAGGAGGAGTGGTGCGGGGAGATGCGGTACTTTTCGCCTCGCGAGGTTGCGAACTTTCACGGGCTGGACCGGGGGTGGAGGCTGCCTAGTAAGGAACTCACCCGGCGACAGCTGTGGTTCACGGTGGGGAACTCGATCTCCGTGGACGTCGTCGCAGCGCTGATGCGGGAGCTGATGCGGGATTAGGGCTGTAGATTGTAGTGTTCGATGCGTCAAAGTCGAGAGGTGCACGCCGAGGCAACCACTAAAAGTTGGGTGTCGTCAAACAGCAGCTGACGTCGAGCAGCGTCAGCGTCAATCATGAATCGACATTGGCGAACCATCGCATTCACACGCGGGGGCGCGAGCCAGCGGCGCGAATCGACCACCGGTGTTCCCGGGTCTGATTCCGCGTGCCCGGCGAACGAGGGGCGCCGGGCGGCTCGGGTGGTGCGACGATGTCGGCCGAGGATGCCGCGTCCATATTCGTCCCGTGGCGGTTGTTGGAAAACCTCGAGAAGCGGACGCGGGGCTCTCCGGGATCTTCCTCCGGGGCTCTCAACGGTACGACGCAGGCGGAGGGCCCACCCCGGGTCGTGAAGCTGCGCATGGCGGCGGTGTTCATAGCGGACATCAGCGGCTTCTCCAGGCTCGAGAACGTCTTCGAGGGAGCCACCAACCTGGGCGTCGACACCTTCAGCTCGCTGCTCAACTCCGTGCTCGGAGGCATCGAGGCCGTGGTCTGGTCCCTCGGCGGCTGCGTCGTCCACGTCGCCGGCGACGCCCTCATCTGCGTCTTCGCCGGCGACAGCGACGAAGCCAACGACGACGATGACGACGCCGAGCACGCCATCATGGAGGCTGCCGAGGAAGCCGCCCGCCGCACCATCGGCGCGTTCGAGTCCGTGTTCAAGAAGATGGAATCCAGGCTCGACATCCACGGCGCGGTGTCGTGGGGTTCCCTCGACGTCATCCGCCTCGCGAGTACCCAGGCGCGGAGGGACCAGAACAACGACGATATGGACGGATCGGTGGAGGACGGGGAAGTGCACGACTCGGCCAAGTCCGAGGAACCCCCGGACTCCCCGCAGTCTCCTCACAACAGATCTGCGCGGGGCCAGTTCGCGACGGCCGAGACGCACCAGATGACCGTGTGCGGCGAGGCGCTGAGCCTGTGCGTGGACTTACTCAAGCGCACCAAGGCTGGGGAGATTTCCCTCTACCGCGGGCCACTCTTACCGCAGGAGATTATCAAAGCCGGCGACGCGGGGGGCGGCTTCGTGACGGAGGAGGAGTTGAAGAGATGGGCGGATCACTCGCGAAGGGGAAAGCAGGTGGCCGTGAACGGGGACGGGTGGCGTAGTTACGTGCCGGAGTTTTTCCGCGCCAGGGCACCCACCGTCAACGGGCGCTTCAACGTCAGCGAGGTGCTCACGTCCAGCAAGATGCACCTGTGCACGCTATTCGTCAACTTTATCAACTTTCCAATCGACGGCGTCGGCCTCGACCCCGAGCTGCTCAACTGGGCGTACGCCGCGTCGTGCCGCGAGACGCGGGACCTGGGCGGGCACGTGGACTGCCTGCTTTGCGACGATAAGGGTTTCGTGTTCAAGGCTTACTTTGGCCTGGCGGGCAGCAGCGTGCACGAGAGCGAGCTCCGCGGGGTGATTTGCTCGCTTAAACTCTCCGCCGCGTTTAAGAAGAAGGGGGTATCCGCGAAGATGGGTCTCGCCTCGGGTGAATCGTTCGTGGGCGCGATGGTGGGCGGCAGCGGGAAGTACGTGGGCTTTACCATGCTGTCCAGCAGCGGCGTGACGCTCGGGGCGAGGCTCATGTCCAAAGCCGACCCCGGCGCCGCGCTGGTCTCGTCATCCGTGTACAAACAGACGCAGGGCGCCATCCTGTACAAGTTCGAGAACGCCGCGGGGACGCGAACGCTGCGGATGAAGGGCATATCCAAGCCGCACTTCGTGTTCAAACCCGTGGCGCACACCAGTAACGTGGACCCCGACGACATGGCGCAGCACGGCGCCGGGATGGCTCAGATTCGGAAAGAAACCTTGAACCGACTCGACGACATGATCGAGCGGCTCGCGGGCGGTGGCGGGTCACCGGGCAATTCGACTCTCAACGAGTCATCCTCCGGAGCCTTGGGCGGTGTGTTTGTCATCTCCGGCGACGCCGGTATGGGCAAATCGACTATGCTGTCGTACGCGAAGAGCGTCGCGGAGAAGCAGGATGGCGTATACGTAGTCTCCGTGAAGGGATCTTCAGTCAACGTCGACGGCCCGATGCACGGCGCGAGGACCGTCCTGAGCATGATGCTCAAGCACTTCGGCGGCGCCGCGGCCGCCGCGCACGCCATCGACGCCACCCCCGAGGACGCCACCGCGATCGCGCTGTGGGCGCCGTCTTCCAGGGCTACGATTGTGGACTGGATATGCAACAAATACGGCGTAGCGGAGGGCGTGAAGGAAGCGAAACAACGGGAGACCTTCGCGCTCGTGCCGCTGCCGGTGCACCGCCGCACGTACCTGCTACAGAGCCTCGTCGTTCGCCTCGTCGCCGCGGCGGGGCCCGTGGCGCTCTTCGTGGACGACGCCCAGTGGATGGATGAGAATTTGTGGCGCGTGCTCGCCGCCGTGATCGAAAATGAAAAATGCAGGGAGACTTTTCTATGCGTGCTCGCCAGGCGACTGGACAGGGCGGGGCGAACGGACAAGGCTGGGCAAACGGACAAGGGAAAGGTTTTCGAAGCCTTCGAGGCGGCGGCGGAGAGGACGCAGAAGGTGTTGGGCGGATGGCGTGATTACTACCACTCAGCGCTGCTTCAGAACCTGAGCAAGGAGGAATCCCGCGCGTTGGTCAGGTGGCACGCCGAGGGACCGTTGGAGGAGTCCGCCATCCGACAGATCATCCTCATCTCCGAGGGACACCCGTTCTTCCTCGGCGAGCTCACGCATGCGGCATCGTACCTACCGGGGGAAGGACACAAGGGCGAGGAGTACGCCGACGGGGGAGAAAACGACTCGACGGAGGAGTCAACACACGGCGGTGGAGGAGTCAACAGCGTCACCACGGTGGAGTCCCTCGAGGGCACACTCGCATCGAACGTGGACGCGCGGACGATGCTGGAGACGGAGGAGAACACCGAGTTCGCCACGCTCATGAGAAATTCGTCCTCGACCAAGGCGATTCGTCGAATCATGCAGTCGCAGATTGGGGACCTGACGCCGAAGCAGCTCGAGGTGATGATGTTTGCCACGTGCATCGGGATGTCCTTCACGGCGGATGAGGTGGCCGGGACCATCTACAATTCGACGAAGGAGAAGTCGAGGTTCGGCACTGTGAGCTCTTTCGCCACGAACGTCACGTACCCCGAGGTGCTCTCCGCGGTTAACGACGCGATGGCCACGTTCGTTGAGGCGCGCTTGCTCGCGTTTCAAAGGCGTGGCGAAGAAACTTTCGAGGATAATGCGCTGTCGATGCCGAAGGTTGAGTCCGAGGGAACCCTGAGCGCCGATGACGTGGACGTGTGCCTTCCGTCAAAGAACGGGATCGCGGACTCGCAGCCGATCAACCCGACGAGGTATAACTTCAAGTTTAAGCATCAGCTCATGAGGGAATCTGTGTACGGGCTGATGCCAAAGTCGAGGCGTGTGATGATGCACAGCACGATTGCGCAACAGATTGAAAATGCAGTGATGAGGATGAAAAGTCTTGTACGATGCAAGTGCTGCGAAGGGGTCCAGGTCTGGCGGATCTCGACGGCGCGGCGTCAGTCGCTCGCGACGCAGCTCGCCGGACAGCACCGCCTCAGCGATCGACCAGACAAGGCCTGGCGGCAGTATTTCAACGCGAGCGAGGCTGCCATCACCACCGGTGCCTACCGCGACGCCATCACGCTCATGGGCAGCGCCATCGAGAGCGCGGAGCTGGCTTTCGAGATGAACCACACGTTCAAGGATTTCAAGAGGCCGCAACATTTTGACATCGCCCTGCTGCACTCGCGAATGGCCTTCATCTTTACCGAGGTCACCTTCAACTACGATCTTGCCATCCACTCCGCGGTTAAGGGCCTTCGCTGGTTCAAGGTCCCGATACCCAAAAAGGTAACGCGTGGGATGATAGCCAAGGAGATGATGCTTCTGCACACCGGCATGAGCTCGATGTGCAGCGATTATGCCCGCTTATCGAGCTCGCCGCAGGCCGCAGCAGGCGCGATTGTGCGATGCTGGTCTTGTCTGGCGTGGGCGGTGTCCGGAACTATGATCAATGCGCTGTCGTCTGAGGCGCTGAGGGACTGCCTCGGTTGGGACGAAGAGAACGCGAAGGCCTATTTGCATCTACACACCGCCAACCTGGCGATGGTCGTGCCGGACTCGCCCGAGTTTGTCTTTGCGATGTCGAGCGTATCCGTCGTCGGTTTTTTGGGATTCAAGAGGACGGCATCGCTCGCGATGAAGAAAGCGGCCAAGGCGCTCAAGAGTTGGAAGAAAGAATCGAATAAAGGGCACGGCGAGCGTGGGACGATATCGGAGATGATGCGTGCTTCATCTCAGACGCTCTTCTTCATGACGAAGGGATGTCTCATGGTCTCAGACGGTAAAGTCCCCAAGGGCATTAGGTGGCTTTCCGAGGCTCTGGGATTGGCGACTGCTAATGGACTGGCCGTGTTCGAGATGCTCATCACAAACTTCTCGGTTGGGATCAATACTTTCGTCCGCAGTGAACCCAGGCAGGCGCGGGCGAGTATCGAGCAGTTGCGCCTACAGGGGACCGCCGCGTTTGGTCACACCTCTTTTGCAGGCAGGTTGTTTTCTATTCTCTACAACGGTGCATTCGATTGGAATTTGGTCAGTTTGCAAGTTGAGGAACACTCAGAAAAAGAGAAGTTCCCTAGTTCTCGCATGCTGCAAATGACCGCGACTTCGTCCGATATTAGCGCGCTGCTCACAGGTGCCAAGCCCAAGAGCCACGGCGAAGGCCACTGTTCGCCAGAGGAACCCGGCGAAAAGCCGCGTCATCAGTGCTTTCTTGAGGATGTCATCCCTCAATATCTTCAGAACGTTCAATCGTACAAGGTCAACGATTTCATGCCATGGTCGTTGACGTACGCAACTACTTCAAACGTCGCGTTGGCGATTCTCATGCTGCTAGTCATGAGATGGGATGGAGAGCCGCCGGACGATTGCGGTTTCGATAAGATCGTGCCAGCCGCGAAACTGATGGAGAAGGTACTCGTGAAGGGTGCCAAGATTCAGAGGGTGAATGAACTCTCGTTTCACGTACTTCTCGTTCAGCTCAGCGAGGCGATGGATCCGGAAGGATTCGCAGCCCCCGGGGGCATCGGTCGCGCGCGCTTGGCGGCGCTCCAGCGAGCGCTGAAGCGGGCGCGCCCGGACAACAGCGCGGCTTACGAAATCTGGTCCCACATCGGTAACTTTCACGCCGATCGGCTGCGGGGCGCGCTCACCGCGTCTTCGGCTCTGACCTACCAGGAGCGATTCGAGGCCATACAGAACGAACCCGACATGCCTTCGCGCCTGCGCAGCCTCTCATCCTTGACTCTCGCGTACCTGCCCACGCAGGTGTCGAGGTTGGAGAGGTACATCAAGCTCAGAGCATCGGGGTCGGTCGCGGCTGGGGGTATTTGCGGCCTCTGCTGAAACTTTTTCATAATCATTGTAGCCTATTCAACGCCCAACCCTCGACGCTCATCGGTTCTCGGCGTAGACGCCGACGGACCCATCGTCCCAGCCCACCGCGACGGCACTGCCGCCCGGTGCCGCCGCGACGCACGTGATCCCAACCCCGCGGGCGGGCGCCACCACCCCGCGGATCCGAAACGGTTTCCTCACCGCCGCCGGAGCGGCCAACTCCGGGTCCCACGCCGCCAACGCGCCGTCCCTTCCCCCGCACAGTAACCCAAAACCACCGTTGTCCAGGACGCACGTCAGCGCACCCACGCCCAGGTCCCGCTCATCGAAAACCTCGCCGCACTTTCTCATGTCGAGGATGCGAGCCCGGCCGTCGGCGCAAGCCGCCGCGACTCGGACGCCGTCGCGGGTGAGAGCCAAGTGAGTGACCTCGCGGCCCGATTGGCACGCCTCCGCGATCCACGACGCGCGCCTGTGCCTCGGATCCCACGCCGCGATCAAGCCCTCGTCCGCGCCGACGACGCATAGGTTCCCGGTTTCGTCGCAGGATGCGCAGGTCCACTCGCAATCTTCCGACTCGAGCTCGGCGAGTTCGGCGACGAATTTGTTATTCCCACCGCCGGCGCCGAGGTTGAGAGCGTCCCAGACGTCCCAGAGCCGAATCCGACCGTTCGACGATGCCGTGAAGAGCTTACCGCGGTCGCGTCTCGGCGTGCACATCGCCCCGACGCCGTCTCGCGCGTCGTGCGCGTCGATACGTCCGGCGGTCACGCCGGCGTCCACGTCGTACGCGTAAACCCCGCCGTCGCGGGAGCCGACCAAGGTGATCGGGAACTTCGAACCGGTTGACGTGACGGCGAGCCCTGATGACGACATCTTGCCCAGGGACCCGACGGATGACGCGTGAAGTAGGTCGCCAAGCGCGAGCGAGTGCAGTTTCAGCACGGAATCCCGTCCCACGGACGCGACGGCCGGCTCGAACCCGTCGCCTCTTCCCACCGAAATTTGACTTTCAAACGGCGCGGTGAAGCGCACCGCGCCCACGCTCATGCCGTGACACTTGGCGAGCCAGAGATGTTTCAGACCCCCGCCCGCCGGGGTCGTGCCCGAGTTTTCCTCGGCGAATGTCCCGACGTCCACCTCGTCGATGTCATCCGCGTTGGTATCCGTCACCGCGGCGGCCGCCGCGTTGAGTCCATCGACGTCGAGCTCCGCGGCGTCGTCGGCGCCAAACTGCTCAAACTCGTCCAGGTCGTCCAGGCCCAGCCCGCCGTTCTCCCCGCCCAGGTTCAGCGCTTCCAGCGTGGACTCCACCGTGGGCTCGAGGAGCTCGAGGAGCATCCCGACCAGCGCCATCGTCCGCTCGGACGCCGCGACGTCATCGCCGTGGAACGAATCTTCAATCCGATGCAACTCTTCGTGCGCGTGCGCTTCGCGCCGAGGATGCGGCTTTGTGAACAGGCGCCTCGGAGCCCTGCCAAACTCGTTCATCTGCGCCTCTAAGCTCGCGCGCTGCACCGGGTCACGTTCCTCGTCCAACTCGATGAGCGCGTCTTCGTAGGTGAGCGGGTGGAAGACGTTATCCGCGGCTTCCGCCTCCGGGCCCGTCTGTTTATGCCCAAACACGAGATCGATCCAGTGATGAATCCTCGACGAAACGTGCTCGGATTCCAGCGCCGCGCGGTGCATACGGAGAAAATCCGTGGGTGATTCGTTCGCCCACGTCGGGAGTATCACGTCCCCGAGCTCCGCGCCGTCCCGCGTCCTGGATCCTAGCGGTAGGTCCCTGACGTTGACAAGAAAGTCGGGCGGGGACGTGAAAAACTCGGGGGTCAGCTCCTTCACGTCCGCCGAGTTTGTCAGCGCGCTCTCCCACGACTCGGCGATGGAGTGGAACTGCCGGTCGGGCGCGTCGTATCGCCCGCTCTGCAGCCGTAGGTGGTGCGCGGGAGCCGCGCGTATGAGCCAGTAGAGCACGTACCCGGGCGCGGAGTAATGGGTCCCGTAGAGATACGGCGGCATTCCCGCATCCTTCATCTGACGCATTCGCTCGCGAAGCGTCGCGAGCCGCTCGTCGTCCAGCGCGCCCACCGGCCTCGCGAGGTCTCTGTAGACGCCGGCGTCGTTTAAATTCAACGTATCCGAGGTGTAATCGCGGAGGATCCATGGCATCACCGGCCACTGCGTTAAATCGTTGAAACCGCGGCCGGACGCGAGGTTGAGGTACAGGAGGTAGTCGAGGTTGCTCACGGCTCCGCGGCGCCACGCGGCGGTGGTGGCCTCGAGCCAGCCGATCTTCCCCTCGAGCAGCGCGGATCCCGCGACGGCGCCGCCCGTGATCGCCTTATCGTCGCCGTCACCGCGACGCAGCGCGGTGGCGGCGAGCGCGCCGAGCAGCGCCTGCACGCAAGCCTCGCGCTCCCCCTCCGACCGCAGCTCGAAAAGCGCCGAAGGGCCCAGAAACGTCCCGCCCGGATCACCACGCGCTCTATCACCACTTGTACTCGCATTCACCGCCTTGAAGAACACCTCGAGTCCCACCTGACGGAGCGAGCACCTTCGCCTGAGCACCGCGCCTATGCCGGACAGGCAGACCCGCCGAGCCGCGCACCCGCCGGCGACGTCGTGGATGGGTTGGAAATATACGCCCTGATCCGTCACCGCCAGCCGCCCGGGTTCCCTGACCAGCGGGCATATCGCCGCCGCGGGTGCCTCGAAGCACACGGACTCCGTCGCCGGGTCCATCAGGTTGCGGCGGTTGAACACGACGGAGTCCTCGCGCGCGACGCGCAAGGTCTCGAGCGCTCGTTGCCTGTCAGACATCGATTTCATCTGTTGGATGGCGATGAGTCGTCCCATGGGTTCCAGCACCTTCCCTGCCGGTTGATGCGAGAGGTCGAAGCGCCAAGGCCCGAGCCTGAGGGCGTCGGGATCCACGGCGTAGTCCACGTCGCGTCCCCCCGGCCGTATCGCGACCGTCCTCGCGCAGACGAGCTCGAAAGCGTCGGCGCTTCCGCCCAGAGCCTCGAGCCTTCGCACGGATCCGAGCGGGAACTTGAGCATGGGGACGACGATGTCGTCCGGATCGAACACCACGGCACCGCTCAGCAGCCGAATACGTCCTCGTAGCTTGCCGTTGCTGTCCGCCGCGGCCGACGCGGCCGGGTAGGGATCGAGCGAGCCCTCCGGGGCCCGCATCGTTCCCTGCCAGTCCCCGACGTAGTCCTCGGACTCGTCGAGGTGGAGGAGCGAGAACCTCCGCGACCGCTCGGCTCCGTCGACGCGGCCGCCGCCCGAGCGGAGCATGTCTTGCGGAGCATACCGCGCCGCGATCTCCTCCAACATGTTCCGCGGGCGCGTGCGACAGCCCCGCGCCACCCGACTCTGTCCATGGGATCTCCTTTTGTTTTGTTATGCTAACACTCTCATTTATTTGATCTGACAACTCCCTAAGTTTCTAGATGCGTTTCTAGATGCGATACACCGTGGCTCCCCGGGCTGCCGCCACATCCGCGGGCGACTTGATCCTCTCCAGAGCCTCGAAGCACGCGCGCACCGTGTTGTGCGGGTGGTGGCTCCCGATGACCTTCGCCGAGATGTCCGAGATGCCAGCCATCTCGCAAATCGACTCTACGATTTGGTTGCACCGAAGCCCCGACCCCGCCCTCGCCGGCATGAGCTTGATCTTCGTCTTGCAGTGCTTCGCCTGCTGCTCGTGGAAGATGGTTGAGTTCTCGAACCGCTCGACGTACACCAACGACCTGGACGCTCGCGAGTACGCCTTCTCCACCGCCATGGCCACGTCCTTTCCTTTCCCCGTCGCGAATCCCACGACGCCGTCGCCGTTGCCGACGACGACGAGCGCCGTGAAGTTCATGAGCCCGCCGCCCTTGGTCACCTTGCACGTGCGATTGACGTCGATGACGCGGGTCTTCAGCGCGCGTGGCTTGTAGGCGTCTTCTTCCTTGAGCAGCTCGTGCGACGCGGCGATGAGGGGTTTGAGCCTGGTGCCCCTCAAGGCTTCGAGCAGGAGGAATCGCTGGCGCTTCTTGGGCGACCGCCTGATCTCCTCGGCGAGCTTCTCGTACTCGGCGTCCATCTCCGGCGTCTCCAGCACCGGCGTGAACCGCTCATCCATGAACCCGGGCGCGGAGCCGTGCAGACCCCTGGCCCGCGACGCGGCGAAACCCCACCCGGCGGGGCTGAAAATAGGATTAGGGTTCGCTCCCGCACGGCCAGCTCCCGCGTTGGCCACCGCCGCCGCGGGTGTGGACGCGGTCGGGGTCCACGCGGAGGTCCACGCGGACGTCGACGCGCGCGCGCACGTCCTGCGCAGGACCGCCGCGCCGGCTCTGAGCGATCGATCCATGGAGGAGGACCCGCTCGACGTGTTTGTGTGAGGGCGCGATCACGCTCGCCGGTTGTGCTGTCAGATTGACCATCTGGCGACTGCTCTGCTCGATCCGGCCTGTCCGAATTCGTCCCGTCGCACCCGCGCCGGTTCCTCTTCCCACACCCGGCCGCGCGGGGTCGCGAGCGCCACGCCCCGCGCCTCACCATGAAACACCGCGACTGGTGCGAGCTCAACACCCGGTACCCCAACGGATGCACCAACCGCGGCTACCTCGTCTCCACCGTGATCGCCGCCCTCCTCTGCGTCGGCGTTCCGCTCTTCCATTACCTCTTCCTGAGCGGGACGGATGATTCCGCGCTGGCGGTGTGCCTGGCGCGCGACGCGGGGATGACGCAGGACGCGCACGACGCCGCGCTGGCGCTCTACTTCCGATATGAGATCGTCCCGCAGATGACGTGCACGATAGAGACGGAGATCCTGCGCGGGTGCGTCGCCAACGACACCAGCGTGGTGTCCTTCCGAAGGTATCCGCCCGGTCCGCTCCGATCGAAGCGTTCCAGAGACGTCCACGCGTCCTTCGAGCACGTCCAGCGGAACTACCTCGACGCCCTCGACGATGTATCCAACGCAAACGCGATTAACCGAACGAACGTCGATGACGAGCACAGCGCGTGCGACGCGAGCGGCGCGTCGCTGCGCCCGTACCTACCCCGCGTCTCGGGAGGCATTTACTCGCAGGCGCTGGCGCTGATCCCGCCGCTCGATTCCCTCTACGGCGATGGACCGAACGATCGAGTGCGGTACGTCGACTACGCGTGCCTCGCCGCCGTGGATCACTCGCTGGCGATGCTCGACGACGTGGCGGACTCGAACAACGTGGCGAGGGTCGACCTCAGCGGCGAGCTGGCGCGATTTTTTGGGCACGAAGACTTTGACGCCGGCCGCTGCGCTTTGATCGTCGGCGGTGAGAGCGGAGAGTGCCCGGGGGAGAAGGACACCGACATGGGGATGCAGAAAGGGAGTGACCTAGGGTACGGGGAGTGCGACTTCATCGAGTTCGCGAACGTCGCGTGAACGAAAGGATCGAACCGCCTCGGTCGAAGAGTCCCCCGTTAAATTTGTTTCTTGCCATTGTCAAACATAAATATTGTCAAACAAGTGTCTCGCCTCTCTGATACATCCCTCTCACGCGGTGACGCACTGCTTCAGGGCGTCGATGAGCTCCGCCACGTCGTACTCAGCGCCGTGGATATCCTGCCTCCTCGCGTCCACCTGGATCACGCGTTTCACACCAAGCGCCTCGAGCTCCTCCAAGTCCAGCGGGATCCCGCCGTCGACGGGCGCGACGACGTCGGTGATGTAATCGCAGACGGCGAATTTGCATCGCCTGGACGGATCCGGGTCCTCCGCGCGGTTCAGCGCGTTCACCACGGCCATCACCACCCCCGCCGCGGACATGTCCCCGGTCTCCCTGTCCTGCCCGCCGTTGAGGATGAGAACCTTGGGCCCGGCCCGCGCGGCGATGGCCTCGCCGACGCCTTCCAGGATGAGACTCGGGATGATGGACGTGTACAAACTTCCCATGCCGTACACCACCCCTTCGCATTCGCCCAGCTGCCTTAAGATCGTGGGGTTCACCTTGGGGTACACCGCGGACACCGACGTCGGGTCCTCGGTGGACAGGTAGAAAACTCTTTTGATCGGCGAAGATAGCGAGTCGTACCCGGTGGTGGCCTTGTCGATGTCCCAGACGGCGAGTGGCCTCACGGAGAGGTCATCGACGCGCGACTTGAGCAGCTGTCCCGCGCTGTAAAAGTCCCCGCTGGCCACCGCGTCCCTCACGCGCTCGAACCCACCCTGCGAGCGCTGTAAACCCCCCCAAAACTCCGACGCGCTAACCTCCGGGATCTGCCCCGCTTCCCAAACCGTTTTCCAAAAGTCAGAGCTCGCCGCCAGCGCCTTGCCCTGCCTTCGAATGTCTCCGCCCTTCGTGACCAGCCCGCGGACGATCCCGCCCGTCTTGGTGTTGACCTTTACCTTTTCGAACCGCTTGGGGTCCGCGCTGGGGTGGGAGATTTCGTTCTGGCCGCGGAGGGTGGTCCCGTCCTCCAGGGTGGCGCCCAGCGCGACTCTCACGTTGTCGTCGAGGACGATGTTCGGAACCACCAGGGACTCCGTGGGTATGCGGGACACCCTGCTGTAGAGTAAGATGGCGGCCTCCATGGACCTGAAGAACATGCGCGCGCCCGCGAAGAAGAAGTTGCCGACGGACCCGTTGACGAAGTCGAACTTAATTGGAACCTTAGCGGCGAGAATCTGCGTGTGGAAGTGTACGAGGAAGGACCTGATGATGTCGGCGTAGGGTTCGGAGATGCCGTCCCAGAGCTCGTGATCGCCCTCCTGGATGCAGTACCACTCTTCTTTGGCGAGCTTGGAGTCGGTGGCGTGGAGGCGGTGCGCGAGGAGTTCCTTCACGGCTCTGGCCTCGGTGGTGGACTCGTCGGAGAGGCGGAGGCATCGCGATCGGAGGTCACCCACCGCGGGTCCTCCGAGCACGCGGACGATCTCCGCCGTGGACCCGCCGTCGTCAGACACGGGGATGACGTGCGTGACCCTGCTCGTGAGGGTCATCAGCTCGTTCACGACGCCGTTGAACGCGGTGCCGCCCGTGAAGCACACGAGCCTCGGCTCCCCGTCAGCGTCCGCTGATTTGCTGAGAGCCGTCTGCGGCGCCGACTTCTTGCCATCGCCAGCCAGGGGCCTTACCGATGTCTCCAGCCCATCCGTGACGAGCGCCACCATGGCATCGGCACCGCTCGTGGTACCCTCCGTCTTGTTCGGCTCCACGGCACGGAGAAAGCGGGCGCGTCCGTCGTGACGCACCCAGGGCCGCACGTGGGAATTATTCCGCCTCGCTCCGCGACGGCTTTCGCGGAACGCGGGTGCACAAGGTGCATGCCTGCCCGAGAAGGAGGCGACGCCCGCCGACATCCTCTCCAGTCCAATGGCCCCGCGGGAGTTCATGGACGACACGGACGACAGGGACGCGGATTGCCCACCCCGGCTGTTGTGCCTTGTGGGATAAGGGGATCTTAAGAATATTGGATGTCGAATATTCGATCGGCGGAAATTTTATGCTATACATGGAACTCATCCCTCATCCTATCCGGTGCGCTATGTTTTGAATCGGTCGATAATTCTAATTGCTCGGGCCTGACTACCCTCCGTACAAAATGGACGATCGGACTCTGCACCGCCACTTTTTGTGGCGGGAACGCACCCGCAGCACGGGATGCCTCCCAAGAAGGTCAATAAGGGCCCAGCGTCCGCGCCGAAGCGCGAGGATGCCCTGTCGCGGCACTACCCCAAGCTGGAGGACGGCAGCTCCGTCTTCGGCCTGGAGGAGTACCTCTTCAACCGGGCGACGCGTGAGCACGTCCTGGGAAACCGATCGGACTGGAAGTTCTACGCGCTGTCGTCGTTCTGTCACACCTTCCGGGCGGTGCTGAGGCTCCCGGCGTTCACCGGGGACCAGCTGGAGCGATCCCTGGTCGATCCCGCGAAGCATGTCCTGACCTTGGAGGTGAGCGCCACGCCCGCGGGGCCAGATCCGCTAGGGTTCTTTTGTGTGCAAAACCATCTCCGAGAAGCCGGCACCCGCGAACCGCACCTTCCTTCCGTGTGTTGACCCGTCCTCCCCACCCACACCACTCACAGATCCTCCTACGCCTGTTGGACCCGCCCGTGCGCCGAAAGGGGGAACTGGACAAGAGCAAACTCGCCGTCGACGATTGGGAGCGGCGTTTGGTGCGAAGGATCGAGGAGATCGCCGAGGATACCGACTACTTCGAGACCGATTACCCCGACCCGAGTGACGACGTTCGCGGGCACCCGTTTCTGAACAACCGCACGTTCTTCGACCTGAACCCGCGCGAGCGCCTCGACGTCCTCTATTGCTTGAGCGAGGAACGGCTGGATGACGACCCGGAGGGCGAGTGCGGCGCGGAGGTGAGGGCCATGGCGGTGCACAACAACACCGCCGAAGCGGAGGAGGAGGGTACGCACCACCCCGAGGCTCACGGCGACCCCATCGGGAGCGACTCCGACAACAGGCAGTACTTCGCGTGCGTCGGTGACCTGCGGGTGTACCGGTGGGAGAAGCCCAGGGCTAACGCGTTCGCCCAGCCCGCGTGGGGGACCGTGTGCGTGGGCCTCAAGGAGACGATGGCATTCGCGGATTCGCTCAAGGGGGGCAAGCGCAACAGCAAGGACTACCTGCTGTGGGAGTACCTCACCGAGACGCACCTGCCCCCGCATCTCGCCGCGGTGGAGCGCGAGGAGCGCGCCGCTCGTGCGACGCAGAAGGCCATCGAGGACGCCGAGAAGCGTCGCCTCGACGACGAAAGGTTCAACGCCGTCGACCGGAAACGCTCGGGGCGAATCGCGCAGAAAGCAGCCGAGGAAGAAAGTCGCAGGCGCGTCGAGGAAGAAGCCGCCGCCAAGCGCGAAGCCGTCCGCGCCGCCGCCGCGGAGAAAGAAGCGGCCAGGCAACGGGCGTGTTGGAGGTGGATGCTGCTCCCGGCGAGGCTCAGGCCATCCGAGGTTCCCGAGGGGATGAACCCGCTCAACTCCGAAGCCGCCGCCCACGACGCGGATCGAATCATCGCCGCCAGAGCCTCCGCTAACCCCGCCGGCGATGAATGCGTGGGTAAGGCGCTGGACATTTACTGGGAAGACGACGATAAGTGGTACCGCGGGGTCGTCAAGGGGTACGACGGGAAGAAGAAACACGACGTGTACTATCCGGAGGATGACGTCACGGAGACTGTGCGGCTGACCGCGGTTCGCAAGCGGTGGATCCCGCTCGGGTATGAGCAAACAGAGGGCGCGCCGCCGCCGCCCGAGGTGTTCGAGCCCGGGCTCGAGCACCGTGGGGTGAAGATGGACGGGCGGGACACCGTGTTGTTCATGCGGAGGCCCAAGGGTGTCGGCGAGGACGACGACTTTGATGTTAAGGTTTCGGTGGTGCCGAACTCTTCGGACAGGTCATCGAGCGACGTCGAGCAAAGCAACCGCGACGAGGAGAAGGACGAGGACGATGACGGGTACGGGGGCATCGATGAGGAGTTCGAGGTGGACGAAGATAGTTACTGGAGCGGGTACGAGGAGACGGAGCCGCCGCCGGAGACGCCGGAGACGGAGCCGCCGAGGAATGCGTGGGATTCGGTGAAGGACGCGACGGCGGGGAACGCGGGGGAGCCGCGGGGGGAGCCCCCAGCGAAGAAACCTCGGTGGTACCCACAGGGCGTCCCCGGGGACCTCGTCCCTCAAGGCGCAAAGAAGCCCGAGCCCAAGCCCTATCCCAAGCCCGAGCCCGAGCCCGAGTTGAAGCCCGAGCCCGAGCCCGAGCACGAGCCCGAGTTGACGGCCGAGGAACCCGCCGAGAGATCCGAGAAACAGAAGGAGATTTTTGCTCGCATGCGAGCAGCCGGAGCAGAGAAGCGGAGGTTAAAGGAGGAGACGAGGTTGAACAGAATCGCCAATCTTGAGCGCATACGAGCGGCGAAGCGTGCGGCGAAAGAGGAGGAGCAAGCCGCGGCCCCGATGGATGCCGCGGAGCCCGAGGTGTGAGGTAGCAGGACCTTGTTATACGACGCTTGAGGGACAAAGTCCCATCGTGATTTGTTATTTGTCATCCTAAGCTGAGAGCTTCGTCTCACTGGTAGGGGCCCCCGCCACCACGAGTCGATGAGGAGGGGACGATGGGGCGCCGAGCGGATGAAGAGGCGGCAGTTCGCGAAGAGGCTCTTCGCGTTTTTCGGCGTGCTGTGCGTCATGTACCTGCACTACAGGGCGCTGAAGGAGATGGAGAGCTCGTTCGGGTTCGATCGCCCCGACGGAGAATCGACCGAGGAAGCTGAAACGAAAGCGGATGGAACGACGCCGGATGAGGCTGAGGAGTTGGAGCCCGTCATCGACAAGCCGTTCGACGTCTCGGCGTTCGATGACAAGCCGCCGCCGCCGCCCCCGCCGCCGCCTCGCCCTCCGAAGCAGGAGCTGGTCTCGTCCCTTAAGATCATCCACCACGACCACGACATCGTCCGGGAAGAAGCCATGGAGAAGGCGATGGCGTGTGCTGATCTGGCGGAGAACTGCGCGGGGTGGGCGGCGAGCGGGGAGTGCGCGAAGAACCCCGGGTTCATGCTCGAGCAGTGCAAGGAAAGCTGCGGCCTGTGCGGCGATGACCCGGTGATCGACGTGGACGAGACGAGGTCGATGGACCCAAGCTCGGTCGGATACGCGGTGTTGAACTCCGGGCACAAGATGCCTCTCGTCGGGTTCGGCACAGCCGGGCTCGGGGAGTTGTCCGCGACAGCCACGAAATGGGCGCTGCACGCCGGGTACAGGCTCATAGACACCGCGCAGGCCCCGGAGTGGTACCGCGAGGACCTCGTGGGCGACGCGGTCAAGGCGTTCCTAGCGTCGGGAGCCGCGAAGCGCGAGGAGCTCTTCCTCACGTCCAAGCTGCATCCCCGCGACCTCGGCGCCGAGCGGACGACCGAGATGGTGGAGTCTTCCCTCGCGAACCTCGGCGTCGAGTACCTGGACCTGTTCCTGCTGCACTATCCCAAGTGCTGGGGTAACCTGTGCGGGGGTAAGGAACCGCAGGGAACGTGGAGGGACAGCTGGAGGGCGCTCGAGACGCTTCAACGCGCGGGGAAGGTTCGAAGCATCGGGGTGAGCAATTTTGACGCGGCGGAGTTGCGGGAGCTCGGTGAATGGGCGCGGGTCCAACCGGCGGTGGTTCAGAGAAACAGCGACCTCTTCTCCCAGGACAAGGAGGCCAGGCAGTTGTGCGAGAGTAAAGGGTGGCAGTACGAGGCGTACAGCTCGTTGGGCAGCCAGTGGCTGATGCGGGGTCACCGACAGAACCCGGTGTTGTCGCACGCGGAGGTTAAGAAAATCGCCCGGATAAAAGGAAAGAGCCCGGCGCAGGTGGTGCTCCGGTGGGCGATTCAGCACGGACAGGTGGTGATACCGCGGTCCAGCCGGCGCGGTAGGATCGTGGAGAACCTGGACGTGGCGGGGTGGACGCTGGATGGCGACGAGATGTCAGCGCTGGACGCGTTGGACGGCCACCCGCCGTTCGTGACATCGAACAAATAGATGATTCCAACGCTACACTCGACGTATCTTCGCGTTCATCCGAGGATCCTCACATCACGCGGCTCTCACGGCATCGTCCACGTCCGCGACGGCGATGGCGTCGCCACGCCCGCTACACTCCGCCCACCTCTCCGCGTCCCTCCGACCCATTCGCACCAGCTCCTCCAGCGTCGCGTCGTCCTGGGGAAGAAGCGCCCACTTCCCGAGTTCCACGTAGTCGAGCGGGCAATCGCACCCGCCCGCCGCGTCCGGCGCGATGAGCAACCCGCGCGCGTCCCGTTCGCCCCAATCCTCCCAGAACGTCGCCTTCTTCGCGAAGAAGTTACCGCGCGCCGTCCCGTCACCAGACTCCGCCTGCGTCCACGCGTCGATGAGGGGAAAGGACGCCACCGACACAGCGTTGGTCGACCCCGGCGGCGTCGGGGTCAATCGGGTCCATCCCCCGTCCACCCTGTACCTCCCCCGGTACATCCTCGCCGGCCACCCGCAGTACACCGGGATGTGGCACGACGACAGCAGCGCGGCTATGAGATCGTCACGTGTGTCAAAGGTTGACACCATCTCGTTGTCCAGCGCGACGGGTCCTCGGTTGAACCCGACTCGGTTTTGGTTTCTGTTTTCGTTCAATGCGTTGTCCAGCGGGATGAGGAAAGGCGCGGTGATTGAGACGTGGAGCTTACCTCCCCCGCACCGTACGTGCGCGTCGTTCGGGAGGTTGTCGCGGAGGGCGCGTTCCAGCACGGCCCCGACGCGCCCGACGACGCCGTTCTCGCGGCAGTCTCGGAGGATGTTGAGTAAGATTTGGTTACCGTCGTCCGGGGCTATGCCGCAGGCGTGCATGGCGGCGACGAGCGCGCCGGCGGACGCGCCGGCGACGGGGGTGTCTGGGGTCATGAGCCCGCGCTCGCGGAGGACCTGCCACGCGCCCACGTGGTACGGGAAGATCATCCCGGCGGCGGAGAAACCGACGCCGTCCACGGCGTTATCGTTTTTGGCCACGTCGATGGGTGGTGACGACGCGTGGGTGGTGATGCGCGCCGCTCGATTTCCGGCGACGCCGCGCCCGCCCGGTGCGCGCCTCTGTGCGTGGGATAAGGCTACCCTCGGCGCGTTTGGCGCCAGCGAGGCTCTCATGGTGTGCGAAGCGTCCAAGGGTGCCTTCTTGTGTGCCTTCCAATGTGAAAGTGGCGCGGGACTACCAGAGCCTCTTATTTGCCGCGAAAGTGGGGGGGGGTTCGCCACACGAAGCCGCAGCCGGACGGGTGGTATCTCGGGTTGGTCTGATGGCGCAGCTGCACACGGGAACCGTTATGCGGGCGATGTTCGCCGGAAGCATCGCCCTCTGGTCCAAGGCCGCGACGATAGCCAAGGTACGCCCGCGCCCCCGGCCCGTCCCAGATCGCCCCTCATCACAGTTGGCACCCTTTTTGTGTTCATTCCGCCCCGCTGACCGCGTCACCTCCCGTGATTGCCCCACGCACAGGCCGGAGGCGGCGTGGCTACCAAGGCTGCGTTCGCCGCCGCGGGAACGGGTGCCGCGTATACCGGCTACAAGACCGTTGCGACCCCGACCACGGAGCAGAAGTGAACCCCGATCACGACGGGCTCAAAACACCAAACAGCCCACTGTACACCAGACTAGAACCAAACGACTCGTAGGCACGCGTTGAAACGAAGACGATAGGTCGCAAACGAGGTCACAATCAACACGGCAAATCAATTCGATCGCATCTCCCATCACAGCAGCATCCCCGGCACGTGCACGGGCAGACGCTTGGACGCATCCTCCACCTTCCCGCGGATCCACCATCGCGCTCGCCAGAGATCATCCGTCGTGAGCTGATGCGTCGCGCCCTCGCACACCATCAGCTCCACCCGTTCCCCGCACGATGCGACCTCGTCCATGGCACCGGGGTCTGGTGAATCGGATGTATACCTAGACCTGTCCCGCCTGAGCCTGCGCGCGGCCTCCTCCGCCCACCGTCTGGGCGCCACCTGGTCGTCGCCCCCGTGGCACATGAGCACCGGCGGCGGCTTGGCACCCGGACTCCCCCCTGACACTTTCGCCGTCCCGAATGTCTCCAATCGCCCACCCTCCTCCTCCTTCCCGATGTATTTCCCCCTGCGTGGGAGGTACCCTCGCAGGGACAGTACCCCCCCCAGCGCGGGCGACCACGATGTACGGTCCTCCGCCGCCGCCAGCGCCAGCCCCGCGCCCTGGCTGAACCCCGCGACGAGGACGCTCCCCGGCGCGACTCCCCGTTGTTCGATCAAGCCGTCCACGAGCCGCCTGGTCCACGCCACCGCGCCGTCGATGCCGCCGCACGTCCACGGCGATCCATCCCGCGGGTTATCCGTATCGTCGTCCCATCCTCCCTCGCGCGTGTGCTTCATCCTCGGCTCGAACCACGCCGTAGCTTCGACGGGCTGGCCGGCGATTTGGAATTTGCGATTCGGCGCCGCGGGGAGGACGACGTCGAAGCCGCCCGGTATTCCCCGCACTAACAGCTCGGTGAACTCCCTCCAGTGTCCCGCGTCGTCGCCGAAGCCGTGGAGGAACACCAGCGTGCCGCGTGGGGTCGCGTGGGTGGTCTCGTGGACTTTACACGGCGCGGTGAAGTCGGGCTCCAGCGCCACGTCCGCCTCGATCCAGGAGTGGTCATCTTCGAGGCATCTCGATCCTTTGGGCAGGGCGACGACGCCGGTCTCTATGCGCCGGTTGACCCGGCGTAGGACACGGTCCACGTCCCGCTGGGTCACGGCGGCGGTCCACGCGCGCCACTCGTCGTGCGCGGAGTGCATCGATCGGGACGTGCTGGCGATGATGTCGGCGACTCCACGTCGGATACCTTTTCCATGGATTCCCCGTTCCATCTGACATTCTGACGCGATGCTCGATCCCGTGACGAAGCCTCTTGACCTCGAGGTCGATCGCGATAGGGCCCACGCATCGTGTACGCGGGATAGCGTCCGCCCCCGCGCCCGGATCGACGCCATGAGCGCGTGAGAGCGCGCCCTCTCACTGACGCCCTCGGCCAGGAAAAAGCCCCCATTGGTTCCACGAGGAGGCTCACGTCTAAAATCATCGTCCGTCCCGTTGAGTCCGAAAGGGGTCGCCCGATACGGCGCGCCACAACTGAGCGCGTGGCCCATCGACGACGGGACCATGGCGCCGGCCGCGTTGACCGAGGCCGTGAGCGCTCCGACGGAAGTCCGCACGCAGCAGAAGGCGCGCAAGGTGAGCGCCACGCGCGATACTCGTCCCACCGCACATCGTCGTCCCCCCACGCCCGCCTCGAGCCGCACGGCTCTTTGTGGCTCATGCGCGGCTTCCCTCATGACATGTTTTGCCGACGCCTCGGCGTCGGGGCGACGCGGGGGCCGGGGGACGGGTCCCCGTCGGCCCCGGGGGCGTCCACGGTCGTATCCATGGGTCACAGTGTCCGGATCGACGGTCGAACGGCGCCCGGGACCCGATCCCGGACCCCCGCGTCTCCACCCATCTCACCGCCGAGCGCGATGTTTCGTCCCCCTCTCCCGAGGCGATATGCCGACTTTGTTTTTTACACACGCGCGCCGACCCATCCGTTGACCCATTGAACCCCATGTTGATCCCCCGTTCGCAGGCATCCGACGCCGCCGCGGACTGGGCGCAGAAGCGTAAACAGGCGCTGCAGCGCGCCACCGAGCTCCGGGCGCAGCGCAAGGCTGCGGAGCGCGAGGCCTCCGCCGCGGTTCGCGCGCCCGTCAGGGGCCTCGAGAGCGACCCGTTGCCAAAGCCGCCCGCCGGGTCCGCTCCCGACGAGGCTGCCGCGTGGTGGGAAACGAACGAGGGCCCCGCGCCCGTCGTGGAGGAGGTGGCGCTCAAACCACCGCCCGCGGCCGAGCCGGTCAAGGCCAAGGCGGCCGATAAGCCCAGGCAACGGCGGCAGTGGGGCGAGACTGTCAACGTCAACAACCAGAGCAATCAGCCCAACAAGGAGCGAAGGGGCGAACACGGCGACAAGAAGGAGTCATCCTCGCGGGGTAACGACTCACCCCCGGCGGAGCCCGGCACCCCCACCGGTAGACTCATGCCCTGGGAGCAGGAGCTACTCATCAAGCGCGCGGAGGAGGAGGCTCACGCCCTCGGCAAGGAGCCGCCCGCGCCCGAGGTTATCCTGGCTCGAGCCCGCGGCGAAGACATCCCGGAGCCGGTGGCGATGAGCTCCAACTCGCCCGATCCCGAGGTGTGGGGGGCGCCCGGCCGACCCGCGGCGGCGAAACCCGCGGGCCCGGCAAAGAAACCCGCGAAAGGAGAGTCGGCCAAGGAGAAGAAGGGGTCGATTGGATCCGCCGTCGCCGCCGCCGAGAAGACAATCGCGAAACACGAAGCCAAGGCGGCCGAGAAGGACAAGATGGCGCTCAAGGGGAAGCCCAAGAAAGACCCTTACGCCGCGGCTGCCGTCCCCGGGTACAAGAAGCGCATAGTGGAGGAGCGCGCCGCGAAAGAAAAGGCGGAGAAGGCTGCGAAGGAGGCTGCCGCGGCGGAGGTCGCGATGAAACGCGAAGCCGCCGCGGCTGAAAAGAGAAAGGCAAAGGCGGCGGAACCCGCGCCCGCTCCCTCCCCCGCGTCCATCAAGCTCCCGGTCTCCGAGGACATCCAGAAGCGTCTGGACGAGGCCCAGTCGCCGTCACCCGCCACCACGGACGAGTTCCACTCCGCGGAGGACTTCCCAGTCCACGAGGTCGAGCCTGCGCCCGCGGAGCCGGAGAAGAGGCCGCCGCCGACGCCCACGCCGGACCCCGCCGTGGCGCAGATGCTCGCCGGATTCGCCGAGCAGGCTGCGGTCATCAGGGGCGATACCGTGATGGAGGATGCCCCGGCGCCGGTGCCCGCGCCCGTGGCTGAGCCCGCCCCCGCCCCGGTTGTCAAGCCCGCGCGAACGAAGCTGTCGGAGCCCCCCAAGAAGCGGCCGCTGAGCGCCAAGCCCAAGTCGTCAAAGGGTCCGCCCCAGGAGATGGTCCAGAAGATTGTCCAGAAGCACGTCCAGGCGGTAACGTCACCCACCCCCGCGGCGTCCAAGCAGAAGAAGACCCCCGTGGCTGAGTCCCCAAAGGCTAGCAGGGGTGCGCAAAACGACAACCCCAACCCGGTCAAGGCGGATCACCAACCGCAGAAGCCCGTCATCGGATACGACGAGTTCCTGCGACTCCAGGAGCAGGCTGCCAAGGCTGAGACGGAGACTGGGTCCAAGCCCAAGCCGCCCGCGCCCTTCGTCGCGGCCGCCAACGGCAAGGTCACCGGCGCCATGATCGATGCGCACGACGCGTTCGCGGCTGCCAAGAAGCAGGAGGCTAAAATCGACAAGGCTCCCAAGAAACCCTCGGTGGCCGGCGGCGTCCCCGGCCAGGCTGAGAACGTCGTCGTCACCAAGGACAACAAGGAGGAAGCCAAGCCGGAGGGTAAGAACACGCGGCAGATGTTTGATAAGCGCGAGTCGCGGCGCATGAACGCCAAGCCCTTTTGCGCGGCGGTGCAGCGGTGGAGGAACAGGCGAGCCGCCGGGAAGTGTAAGCCCCGACGGACATCCGCAAAGGCGAAAGCCGGCGACGGGTCCATTTCCGTGTACGTCAGGAAGCGACCGCTGTTCCAGCACGAGGTGGACCGCGGTGAGTTCGACGTCGTCACCGTTCCGGTTCCCGAGGGCGAGAGCGGGTCGGACCCGACAGAGATTATCGTGCACAACTGCCAGATGTACCCCGACCTTCAGCGAATGTTCGTGAAGCACTCGGGTTTCGACATGACGCGCGTGTTTGGCGAAGGTGTCGAGTCGGTGGAGGTTTACCAGACGGCGGCGGCGCCTATGGTATCCGGCGCCCTGAGCGGCGGGATCGGCGCGCTCTTCATGTACGGTCAGACGGGCAGCGGCAAGACGTTTACCATGGAGGCTATCGAACAATCCGCGGTGAGGGCGCTATTCGCGGGAGCTCAGGGCGTCGCGGGCGCGTCCGCGGTGCGCGTCGCGTACTTTGAGATTGCCGGTAAGAAGTGCACCGACCTACTGTCGCCCGCGCGGACCGAGATTTCCATCAAGGAGATCGGCGGCGGCGTCTCCGGGGGTAAGGAGTTCAAGGAGCTGAAGCCCGAGGAGTACAGGCAGCTCGACGTTCAGCTCATCGGCGCGATGGAGCCCGCGGCGGCGACGGTGACTGAGCTCGAGCAGATCATCGCGGCAGGTAAGGGCCGCAGGGCGACGTCCGCGACGCACTGCAACGCGGCATCGTCCCGGTCGCACGCGGTGTTGCGTCTGACGTGCATCCTGGCGGACGGGTCCACCGGTCGGCTCACGCTGGTGGACTGCGCGGGGTCCGAGCGGAAAGAGGACAACATGCACCACTCGGCGGAGCAGAGGCGGGAAACCGCGGAGATCAACGCGTCGCTGTACGCGCTGAAGGAGTGCGTGCGCCAACGGCGGTTGCAGGCGCAGAAGGGCAGCGGGGATGGTCACGTGCACGTGCCCTACCGGAGCAGCCACCTGACCAGAGTTTTGATGGAGTGTTTCATCCGACCCGACGCGCAACTTGGCGTCATCGGCACCGTCTCCCCGGCGTCTACGGACACGGAGCACTCGGTGTCCACGCTCAAGACGGTCGGTCTCATCGGCGGCAGGGAGGAGAACGAGGGCACGCACGAGGAGAAGGAGGACGTCAGCAAGAACCTGGAGACGGCGGCGGATGGGACGGTGACGGAGAAGCAGATTGAGCGGATAATCGCGCCCGTGCGGTGGAGCAACGCCAACATCAAGGCTTGGATCGCCAAACCCGGAAACGAAAAGTTTGCCGCCAAGGTTTCCGTCCCCGGGTCGCTGGTGGGCCGGGATATCGTGCGCATGAACCCGCTGGCGCTGCAGAATCTCTGTGGGGGCGACGCAAAGCTGGCGCAGCTGCTGCATAACAAGCTGAGGGAAGAGATCACCCGGTGCAGCAGCAGGGCGAGGACGTAGTGGGCCGGAACGGGAGGCGGAATGAACGGTGAGATAGGAGGAGGTCGGGGGGGCGGCGATGTTCCCTCGGGTTTATGGATTGCAACGTAGTAGAACATAGTGGTGTGTGTCTACGCTCGCCAGTCCCTAGCTGCAGTCTACGTACTCGGGAGTGTGTCTTGAATTTCGGCGTGACAGCTGAAATCTCGGAAAATCCGAAAACACGGGGGGAACCAAAGGTTTTGGACGCGCCAGAGCACCATGCGCCGTCGCGACCTCATCGAACGCGGCCGCATCCAGGCGCGCGGCGGTCCTACCGCCGCGGCTAATGCCGCACCCGCTCCCGCCCCGCCTCCCGCGGCGGTGGCGGCGCCCCACAGCGCCAAGCGCAGGAAGACCCCGACGGCCGCGAAGAAGAATGCATCCTTCGGCAGCCCCAGCGCGGTTCGCAGCCCGCTCGCCGCCATCAACCTGAACGACTCCCGGTTCAAGGGCCCGACCGCGGGCAGGGCCGGTAGCGGTAGCCCGAGGGTCCGCTCGAACCTCTCCAAGTCGTCCTTCGGTTCCCCCGTCGTGGTCGCGCCGCCCTCCGCAGGACCCACCCGCACCACGAACATCATCGCCCCCGCGCCCTCGCTCATGCGGGACCTCGGCATGCAATCCCCGCGGACCGTGGACATGATGGACGCGGAGATGCCGTACGACGAGGATATGGACTTTGGCGCGCAAGAGTCCTTCGGCGACTGGCTCGGCCGATGCGGCCTCCGCGGGCCCGCCGACGCCAACTCCGCGCACGGCTCCGTCAAGATCTCGCAGAAACAGAGAGACGAGCTCGAGCACGTGTGGTGCAACGCCGCGGAGGCGGACACCCTCCGCCGCCTCGTCGAGAACCTCAAGGACAGCGAGCTCGACATCGCGCGCAGGGAACAGCTCGCGAACGGCGCGTGGGCGCACGACTTTGAGGAGGCCACCGCCAAGGCGTGGAGCGGCAAGGTGGAAGCGGCATCCGCCGCGGAGATGTTGGCCAGAAACGAGCTCAACCGGAAAGCCAGGGAGGCTGAGGAGGCTGCCGCGGCCGCCGCCGCCGAGCGATGCCAGGCGGCCGCGATGGCCGTCGAGTCCGGCGAGCTCCGCGGTGAGCTCCGCGAGGCTATGATGGCGGCGGAGGGGCAGCAGCGCCGCGCGGAACGTCTGGAAGCCGACGTCCGCGACGCCGCGATCGAATCGCAAGATCTCGCGAAACGACTCGACGACGCACGCCGCGCGCTGACAGATGCGGAGCAGCGCGCGTCCGCCGCGCAGGCGCACGCCGCGCAGGCTGAAGCCGCGGCGCACGTCGAGCGCGCCGCGTACGAGGAATCCGTCGCGCGTTCCATGGACAGCGAACGAGCCGCCGCATCCGCCCGGCTCGCCGCCGCGAGTCGAGAGGCGGAGGTCGCCAGGACCGAGAGCTCGCAGCTTCGCCAGGAGATGTCCGCGCGGCTCGAGTCCATGAGCAAAGATGGCGAGGATGGCAAGGCTGCGCTCCGCGCGGCGATCGCGGTGCGCGAGAAGGAGGTTGAACACTCGCGAAGGACCGCGGGGGAGGCGCAACGCGTTACCCGCGAGATGGAACAAACAATCGCGGAACTCGAGGGGAAGATGGGTACGCTGCGTCGCGCCGCGGAGACCAGGGTGACGGAGCTGGAGCGCGAGCTGAACGTCACGAGGTCCGCGCTGGACGAGGCGGCCAAGGGGAAGGCTGCCGCCGAGGAGGGTGCCGTGACGCTACGCCGCCGCGCGGAGCGGGCGCTGGCGGAGGCCAACGCCAAAGCGGTTGAGGCGCAGGTGCGTCTCAGGCAGGCGGAGCTCCACGCGCAGCAGCAGGCGCGCGAGTCGATGGCGCCCCCCGCGCAGCCGCGGTCCGCGGGCGACCTCGAGGTTCTCCTCGCCAACATGACCAAGGCTCACGCGCAGGCGTTGCAGCGAGCCGAGGCGGCTGAGGGGAAATCCAGAAGCCTCCACAGGGAACTGGAGCACACGAAGGCGGCGGCGGAGGAGGCTGGCAAGCGCGTGGCGAGCGCCATCGACGCGGTTCGCATGAACGGACTCGAGATTGCGTCCATCTCGCACCAGGGTTCCAACGAGGAGCCCGGGCCAGCGCACTCGGGCGGGGGCGGCAGGCGGAGGAGCGTGTTGACCCTCGCGCCCACCATGCAGCGGCTCCACGCCGACCTCGCGAAGATCGCGGAGGAGAAGGAGAACCTGGAGCGCGAGGTGGCCACGCTCCGAGCCGCGCGCGCGCCTTTACCCGCGAGTCCCATCAGGGGCGTCGTGGGCGGCGACGAGGCGGAGGCGAAACGCGCGGAAGTGTCGGCGCTGGACGCCGCCATCGCCGAGCGCGCTTCGCAACTTCGCAAGATGGAGGCTGCGGCTGCGACGATGAAATTCGCGTTCGCCGATCACACCGAGGCACCCACGATGTCCACGTCGGTGTCCTTTGGTGTCCACCCGGCCACGCAGCAGAGGCGCGCGTCCGACGGTTGGTGCGCGGCTCTGCCCGGCCGGTCGCTTCCAACCCCCCGGACCCGAGCCAGAACCTCGCTCAGGCTCACGCACGGTCACCCGAACGATGATGACGCCTCGGTGGGAGGTGAGGCGCCGCGGGAGCAGGCGATGAGCCCGGGTGCGGAGCTCCGGCGCAGGGCGATCGCGATGGGCATGCGCGCGTCCCCGTTCGCGAAGCGCAAGCGAGCGCCGTGAGACGAATTGACGCATCGAATCGACGAATTCATTTTAGTCACGACACGCGTACGCGTCTCTAAACGTAATTACTACTACACTACGACTACTAACGCTCACACGCGACTACTATCCGCACACCCGCCGTTGGCAACACTAGCACTATCCACAGTCGCCGTGACCTCTGTGTCCTTGACTGGGAACCACCGCCTGTCCCGCATCCGCGTCAGCCAGACCATGACGTACCAACAAACAGGTAACACGATCAGAAAAGCCGCGGCGGTGAACGCCACCGAGACGACCGGCCTGTCTCGCCAGTCCGTGACTGGGTAGATGAACCGATCGCCCCTGTGGTTCGTGGCGCCCAGGATGAACGTGTACACGAGGTTGAAGCACACGTAGATGCCCCCGTACGCGTACGCGTTTGCGAGATCGGTCCTCGAGTCGATTGTGAATCTGTTGAGCGCGACAAAGTCGACTAGGGTGACTGAGTAGAGCACCCCGTGCGCCACGACGTTGTACGCGCTGACCGGGCCGTACTGCGGACGCCACAGCACGCCCCAGTACACTGTGGTTATGAGCAGCTGCGCGACGGGAGCGATGCATTTGAGCGCCCACAGCGCGTGCACCCCCCGTGGGATCTCCGTCGCATCGCCGGCGTCTTGGTCATCTCGGAGTCGCGCGGCGCGCCGCGTGGCCCACGCGTGGAGCACCGCGTACACCGCGGTGACCATCCCGGTCCAGTTGGTGAGCCATATGAAGTAGTACGGGATCCCATCGTCGCGAACCATCAGGTGGAGGAAGACGTACAGCGCCATCGCGGACGTCAGGCTGGCGACGGCGTCCCGGGCGGGCACGACCCGGTGATCCCCGAGCCACGGACACCGGAGGACAACATCGCGCCAACGCGCCTTCTCGGCGACCCATCCCGAGCTCACGGAGTCGTGCGACGAGGCGCGCGGCGGGTCGGCGTCCATCGCGCGACCAGCCCCGCGCGTGAGGGGAGTGACGCGGGCGGCTGACGGACTTCTCGATTGTGAGCATCTAAGATTATCCGATTGCATTCTCTGGCTAAAGGTACCTACCTAGTAGTAGAGCTCCGACGGAGGCCGCGGTCCGAAGACGAAGAGGACCACCGCCCCGATGACGAATAGGAACCCGCCGAACAGGAAACTGTCCGGGTTCGTCGTCGCGTCCAGCGCGTCGTCGACGCCTTCCCCGAACCCGTACCTCCCACCCTTGGTGTCGACACCGTTGTACGTCCTCCGTTCCTTGTCCTCCTCCTCAGTCTGCGCCTGCCGCAGCTCGTCCCTCAGCTTCTCCGCCTCGGGATCGACCGCGTCTTCGCTGGACTCGCTCGCGGATGATCCCTCGGATGGCGTCTCCTCGGCAGCCCTGGCGATGACGTCGTGTCTAGACGGCCCAGACACTGTGAAGATCTGATGCCCACTTATTCGCGACGACGCGATGATTGGACGGGGCGTCGATGCGGACGCGCGCGCGGCGATCGTGCGCCGGGTCGATCGCGCGGGGGGGACCCCGACCGTGGCTCGAGTCGCGATCATCTTCGAGACCGAACCCGGGAAAGAATCGATGCGGCACCCGTCTGCGTGTGCGACGTGGAGTGTGGCTGTGAGTTTTGGAGTGTGGGCACCTCTCACTTCTGTTACGAGATGAATTCCGCGCGGCTCCCCGCGACAGTCCAACGACGCGCCTCCACCGCGGGGCGCGCGATGGCCGACAAGGTCCACCGCCGCCCCGTCGCACCCGGCGGGTTCACGCAGGCCCCGCTCACGAGCACCGCCGTGTGGCGGGGCATCACCAACTCGCTCGCCACCACAGCCGCGCAGATCTCGGACGCGACCCCCGGGCTCTTGGCCAAGGCGAGCGCCAGCACTAAGGTTGTCCTCGAGCAGAACCGCCAGCTGTGGATAGATCCGCTGAGCGAGGCGGTGCAGGACATCACGGGCGACGCGAAGGCCGCCTTCCGCCCCGGGGGGGCGGGGGACGCCGCGGCCGCGCTTCGAGCGGACGCCCGCGGGAACATCCCCGACACCGGCGATTCGCTGACATCGTCCAGCGGCGGTGGGGGGCAGCCCGGGGCGTCCACGCACGCGACGCGTCCGTCCCCGTCGGCGACCGCGCCCGTCAGGGACGCGTCGAGGGAGCGAGGCCAGGCGGCGCGCAAGCTCGACGCCATCTTCTCAGCCCTAGACCCCGGGGACGAAGCCGTCGTCGCCGGCGGGCTCAACGAGGGACGCGGATTTAACAGGCGGGGAGGATCAGGAGGCGGCGACGCGGGAGCAAGGGGTACCAGGGGCGGCGCGGGAACCTCCCGCGACGCCGCCGCGCCCATCGCCGTGGACGTGGAGACGTCAGGAGAGGGCACACGCGACGGTTTGTTGGGCGGGAGGGACGGTGGGGATCCCTCGGTGTCCGCCGCGTTCGCGTCAATCGCGTCGTTACGAAATAGATCAATCTTTGCCGACGTGGACAGGAGTAGCATCGTGTTCTGGGGTTGCGTGGCGTGTTTCCTAGCGTTCAGCGGCGTGGTGGCGTGGAGGAAACACGTGGCGTCCGCTGGGACGGGTGGGATGGAGGAGGAGGACTTAGACGGAGGCGGGGTGCGCAGGCGACTGCTCGAGCTCGTCAGCGCTCGACTCACACATCGTGACATCTGGTGATTTTTTCATGAATTCACGTTAGCTAAGTGAGTTAAGTCTCGTCGTCGTCACTGCAGTTCCGCCGTGAGCGTCGCCTGCGGAGGCAGCACCACCGCACCCGGGCCACCCCCGATCACCGCTCGCGCCTCCCCCCCGTCCACGCTGAACCTCGCCTCCCTCTGAAACTCCGCGTCGCCCCCCGTGCTCACCGTGGAGTGACCGGCGCCTCTTTCAAAAGCAGTCGGCACCGGCGGCGTGGGCCCGACGCCCGGGTGCGCCATCCTCGCCGCCCAGTACCCGGCGTCCAGGCGCTCCTCCACCGGGACGAACGACCCGCCGGTCCTGTGCGCCTCGGGGAGGCACCCGCGGCACACACGTTGCGGGGTTTGGTACCCGAGCCGGGGCAAAGGGCGCTTCTCCCCGGCGCACTTTTTGCAAAACACGTGCCCGCACTGCCGGCAGTGGTGCCGCCGGTTGAACACCCCAAACTGCGAGTAGCACCCGCGGCACGCGTGCGCCGCGGCGTCGTCGACCCACAACGGGCGGAAGATGCGCGGCGGCGGGAGTTCGGGCGGTGGAGGGAGGTCCGCCTCGGGGCCCGCGAAGGGCGCCCCCGCGGGCCTCGCCGCCGAATACATAGACGCCGAAGGGGACACGACAACCGGAGCGTCGAGCGTCGTGTCGAACGTCTTGGGCAGGTACAAAACGCACCGCGCGCCGTAGTTGCACCGCACCAAGGCGCCGTGCGTCGTGGCGGGCCACCCGGGCGGGAAACGTAACGGTAAGAAACGCTCGCCGTAGTACCCTGGGGAGAAACCCGGGTGCCGGGTCCCCGCGCTCTCCTTTTGCAACTCAAACGTCTGCGACCACTTTTGCGCGTTGGCCACCAGATTCATGGAGCACACCGCGTGAAATCCCACCATCGTGCACGCCTGCGCGGAGGAACAGTTGACCTCCAGCTTAGCCACCGCGGAGTCCGTCCCGGGAGCGTACGCACCGCGGTCCAACGTGACCGTCGCACGCAGGTTACCCCCCGTCATGAACTGCCGACTGCCGCTCACCGTCGGCCCCGCGAACCCGACCCCGCCGTCCGCGCCCGCCAACGGGTTCGCGTAGCTCACCGTGTCGTAACTCGTGTGACTCTGTTGTTGCGACGTGTGCATGCTACCGCCCATGCTCGAGCCGGACATCATGGACATCGCGGGGTTCACCAGCGCCTGGGACACGAGGAAGTGCCGCTTAGCGGACGCGAGCAAAGTCTCGCCGTCGCCGAGGGTCACCGCGGGAGCCGCGGGACCGGTTCCTATGGTCGACCCCCCGTGCGCCGCTCCTCCTCCAACCGGCGCACCGTCCGGGCCGACCATGGCGGCACTCGCGGTGTACACAATCTCGGCCAGGTACCCCTTGCCGTGGCTCCAGTTACCGCCCGCGACGTAGAACGCCGACGGCGCTGTCCTCGGGACCACCGCGCTGAAAGCCTCTTCGCGCGAACCCGCCGATAAATCTCCGCCTCGGACTCCCGGCAGCTGGAGCACCACCCTTCGTTCCAAAAACACAGTCTCGATCTGCGTCTCGTCCTCGACGATCGTCACGGTTTTACCTTGGCTGACGTGGCCGTTGCGCACGCGCCACTCGCGCTCGGCGACGAGGTTGCGAACTTCCGGTTTGGGTTCCAGTCGGAGTCGCGCGTGGTGTTCCTTGTGTGATCGGCCTTGGAGGTGGTGGAACGGGGCGAGTTCCTGCTCGGGGATGACGCGGGTGCGCTGGAGTGTGACGCGCTCTCGGCCCTGGATGGTTACCTCGACGCGCTGCGGGATGAATCGGGGGTGGAGTCGGGGGTGGACGTGGTCAGATTGGGGCGCGGTGCCGAGCCAGGGGGATCTGGTCGAGGTGACGTGAACGTCGACTTTCGTCCGCGGCGGGGACGGGCGGGGCGCGTCGGGGGGGCGTGTACGCGCGGGTTCGCTCACCTTGGCGACCATCGCGACGTCGTTTTCGATCTTGACGGTGCCCGTCACCGTCTCCCCCGCGTTGTACGAGCTCTTGTCCAGGGTCACCGTCAGCGAGCACGGGGGCGCCTCGCGAATCTCGGGAACCGTCGTGTTCATCTCCGGGACCCCCCGGGGCGGGGCGATCACCTCCTGCAGGGTCATGGTCGGGGCGTCCGGCTCCGGCGCGGGAGCCGGCGTCGACGACGGGACGAACCGCGCGAAAGGGTCCGCGGCTGCCATCCTGACCAGCGCCGTCCGCAATGGAGAGCGCCCGGAACGTCAAATTCAGAAATGGCCAGGTGTCATCAGGTCGTGAGTCCCCTCCCGCCCAAAAACGAAAGCAAAAGAGAAGACCATTAACGCGTGTCGATCATCATCACAATGCTACATGTACGGAACGTCTCCTCATCCCACGAGCGCCGCGGAGTTCAGCTCCGGCTCGCCGTCATCCTCCGCCACCACGGGCTCCACCGCAACCACCGGCGGCGTCGGCGGCGTCCCCGATCGGCTACCCCCGCCGCCCTTCCTCGCGCGCTTGTGAACCCGCCCACTCTCCTCGTCGTCGTCGCCATCCTTCTCCCCTTTCCCAGCCTTGGGTTCGTTCTTATCCTTGCCGCGCCGTCCTTCCTTCTTATCCGGGAGGGTCCTGGCCTTGCGCTCGGCAACCTCGAGTTGCGTGTGGCGGTTCACGTACGCCTCGTCGCTGGTATCCTCGGACGAGCAGTCCGAGTCGTCGCCGCGGACGATGCCCGCGTTTTTAGCCTCGGCGACAGCCTCGGCGTCGCCCCCCTCGCCCGCGACGATGGCCGCCGCAGCCGCAGCTTCCGCCTGTGCCTTGGCCTTCTCAGCCCTCGCGACGCCGCGTTCATCGGTGATGGGCGCCATGGCGTAGGTGGGCGCGGGGCGGACGCCGGGGGTGCAGATGTCGATGTGCTGCGCGCGTTCCACGAATTTGGCCCCCTCGTTGGCGCCCACGACGTTGTTGATGTCAAAGTCATCCTTCCTGCTCTTGAGCTTCTCCGGGGGCTTGTGCGGCTGGGGAAAGCCGCCAAAGGCGTCGGGTACGCCGCGGTTCTTCCTGATGGCCACGACGGATCCCGTGCCGTGCATCTCCGGCGTGGGCTGACCGAGCCGCTGGTGCAGCGCTGTGACCCGCTGCTGCAGCACCTCAATCTGCTCGTACAGCGCCGCGGTGGACAAGTCGCTGTCGCTCCCGGTGCCGCTCCCGCTCTTGTTGCCCTCGCCCCTGTCGCCGAGCGCAGCCTTGTGGGCCGCCTCCTTCTTCCGTCGCTTCCGTTGCGCGGCGGTGAGCTTCTCGGGTTTCCGCGCCCCCGCCTGCATCTCGGATTGCATCCGAGCCATGAACGCCTCGTCATCCGGGACGAAGAGCGGGTGCGTGCCGAGGACGGGGTTGGGCGGCGGGGTGTCGCCTTGGTGCTCGCGTCTACGCTTCATGCGCGTGGCCGCGACTCCGTCGAGCGGCGTGGTCTCCGGCTCCCCGGAGGTGGTCACGGGTTCCGCATCCTTTTCATCGGTGCCGCCCTTCCGCTTGGCTCGTTCGATGCCGTCGAGCATGCGTTGGTAGCGGTCGACGTGGCCGTCGATCTCCTTCATGCGGAGCTCGAGCCATCGGCACTGCCACTCGACGTCGCGGCGGTACTGCCTCCAGCCTTGATCCAGCGCGGCGCGCTTGCCGCCGGCGCCGCCGTCGCCCCCCTTGGCATCCGCAGATTTCTTCGCGTTCGCGTCGCCGCCGCCGCTCGCCTCCTTGCCGTCGCCGCCGCTCGCGGCCGCCGCGCCGGTGCCGCCGCCGGACATTGCGTCCGCGGATTTGCCGTCGCCGCCGGATTTGGCCGCGGCGGGGCCGCTCGCGACGGGCGCGCCCGCGCTCGCCGCCGCGTCCAGGCCCGCGCGAACCCTCGCGCTGTCCACAACCTCCCGGCTCCCGTCCTCCGTCCTGTTGTCCTCCCCGCTGCCCGTCTCCGTGAAGGAGCTCCATCCCTCCACGCCCTTCTCGAGTGCCGCCGCCCACGGGGTCGCCTTCGCGCCCTTGGCGGCCTTCGCGGTCGTCGGCGCGGTCGCCATCGCGGGCTACGGCACCCTAATGGCCCGAACCGACAATTCCCACGCGGAAAGCGCCCCTTCCGTCACCTCGGGGGAGCGGAAAACCTCGCGGGCGCGACGCGATCGCGCGCGCGCGCGGCCGACCAAACGCGGGGGTTCGTCTCGCACTCCCTCGCCTTCTCTCGCCCGTGCGCGTTCTCCTCGCGCGCGGTCGGTCACTCGGAGAGGTGAACGCGTCGCGGCTCTCGTTGTGGTCGCCCGGCGCCAGATCTCGCGCACGTTTGGCAAAAGTCGTCGCGTCGACCATCGACGGCCGAACCTGCTGAGTTGGCTCGATGTGCGTCACCGCAGATCAGGGGAGTTGCCAACCTGGAAATAATGAAATACAACAAGAAATGCGTACGTCCGAGCGTATGTGTTTCTGGTGATCCACCTGAGACGCAAATTTAGGCGCGAAAACGATCGGTATGACTGATGAGTTGGAACACCCGCGCGTGTGCGGCTGCGGAGTTCAAAAACTTTGTTGTCAGGGCGGCCTTTTGCTTCTTTGCCATTGGAAGGTCCCGAACGGCACGCATGGAGGGGCTACGGTTACCGCCGTCCCCTCGGGAGAGACCGCCTCCCGGTCCCTCACCCAGGGGAAAGGGCATCGGGGCGAGTCCGGAGCGCGATGCGGCCGCGAGACGCTCGCTGACCTCCTCGCTGACCTCCTCGCGTTCCCCGCGCGGGACCTCGTCTACGCCGGGGACGACGATTGGAGACTGGGACGGTGGCGCGGCGACGACGACGTCCGAACACGCGTCCGCGTACTACGAGTCGTCCGCGAACCTCCTGCGGTACGACCCCGACGCGACCGCGCGAGGATCGGGCGCGCCGGCCCCGGGCGCCGGCGCGCGACGGTCGATCGAAACCTTCGGCGCCGACGCCAACGCCGTGGACGTCGGGCTCGGGCGCGTCTCCCTCGGGCTCTCCACCCTACGCGCCTCCTTCAACGGCACCACAGGGCGGGACGTCATGCGCGCCAGCACCGAGAGCGGGCGGAGCGAGGTGGACACGCAGACCGCGGACGTCCTCGCCAGGCAGCAGGCGCAGCTCTCAGACCTCAACGAGCAGCTCCGATCGCTACAGTCGCAACTCGGACATCTCAGGCGAAGCGGACCCGGCGAAGCACCCGACGACACGGACGGGCGGCTACACACACTCAACGGATCATCGCGTAGGTGGGGCATGGGCGAGTCCACCGCGTCCGCGTTCACGGTCGCGACGTCGCGGGACTCGGTCGGTCGGTTCTCATCAGTCGCGTCGTCGGGAGCGTCCAAGAAGTCCAAGTCTTCGGACGCAGCCACCAACACCGTGTGGGCCGCACCGGAACCCGGCGTCGACCACTTACTCGGGTTGCCCAACAACCAAGTGACGCGTCATCCGATCGGAACCCAGGACACGATGACAGACGAGGACAAGGCGAGGGCGTGGAAATACGAGGGCGACGGGCGGAAGAGCCGGGGGATGATGACGGATCCGTGGGTGGGCGCGACGCGGGGCGCGGGGGCGGGACCCGACACCGCCGGGAGGGTATCCACGCGGATGAGCGTCATACGCCGGTCCGGAGCGCCCAGGGCATCGAACGCGGGTTCATCGGAACCCAGGCAGAGCAGGCGGATACCCGTGGTGGAGGCGGACGAAGCGACGGGCGGTGAAGGCGATGAAGGCGACAGCGAAGGAGGGGAAGAAGGAGCTGGCGACGTGCCCCCGCTCCCGCCGCTCCCGCCGCTCGTCACCCCCACCACCGTGCCCCCAGTACGCGCGGAATCCCCCGTATCCATCCAGGTCGAGCGCACGGATGGGGACGCTCACGGACGGTCGGGGAGCCCCGCGCTCATCGACGTCAATGAGGAACAGGCGGACCGCGGCGGCTCACCGGGTTTAGTCCCCAGCGCCAACTCCGCGTTCATGCGCGTGAGCGGCGAGACGGTGGGCGGCGGCGATGGCCCGGTGTGGGCGGCGGGGGGCATGCGTGGCAGCGGCGCGTCCGGCGGCGCGTGGTTCGGCACGAGCGACGGGGGCAGCACGCGGGTATCCATGGGGAACAGTTCGATGCGGTGGAGCGTCGGGTCGCGGGATTCGGTGTCGTCGCTCGCCGCGCAAGCCGCCGCGGAGGCGGCCGCGATCGTCGATGGCGACGTAAACCCCAACCACACGCACAGACTGAGCCACTCCAACCTCGGACCCGCGTTCCAGCGGTTCCCGCTCTTCGTCGAAGGCGACAGCGCGCCGGTGTCCCCGGCGGCGGACAGCCCGGATGCCGAGAGGGAGTCGCAGGTCGGGGAAGGACATGGACACGCCCCGCGTGCGTCGACTTCCGAGACGGACCACGAGGACGGCGATGAGGTCCTCCGCGCGTCACGCGATACCCTCAGCATGGTGAGCACGAGCCAGGCGGGGTCGTTGAGCCTCAGGGGGGGCATGGGCGGCGCAGACGGCGACGGTGCCAGCACCGTTTTCGACGACGATTATTCGGATCCCGACTTTGACGACGCGGGCACCGCGGTGACTGGCACCACGACGGGGCGGGGCGCGGACTCCGATTGGACCCCACCCACGCGATGGGGCCTACAGAGGATGTCGGAGGCTGCGATGTACGACCCGAGCGGCGACGACGCGCCGAGAAAGCTTCGATCGCCGGGTTCGTTGGAGGATGGGGGTACATCGCGGGATGGGACCGCGACCGCCGAGACGCGGGAACGGCTCGAGTCCGTCGCGATGCTCGAGGGTATGCCCACGATCTCGTACCAGCCGTTCTCGGACGACGAGGACAGCGAGGACGACGAGATGATGGTGGAGCTCATGAAGAAGTACGGAGTCTCGGCGCCCAAATAGGCGTGTTATTAGAAGCGGGTTTGAAATATATGTGGCGAGCGTAGTCGAGGCGAAAACCGGCACTGTACGAGATGATCGCTCGTTGAATGCAATTCGTTGAATGTGATTACAAGGACAAGAGCTCGGAATGGCGGAGCCGCCAATCGTGATCTAGCTCACTGTCCGCGCCATCCAGCGCGATCTGCAGGATGTCCAGAGAGACGAAGCCTCTGGTTCAACGCGAGAAAACATGAATCGATGGCGGCGGGGGCGGTCCGTCTCACCACTCACCACTGCCTCGCCGCGCCCCACTGGAACTCCGCCATGAGCGCCACGTGATCGGACGAGCACTGGGTGTTGGGCAGTCCCCCGTACTTGTTCCTGCACTCCTTCTCGGAGGGCAGCTCGAGCAGCGAGAGCGGCGCCAGGGTATCGTCGGTGTAGAAGATGTAGTCCAGCGTCCCGAAGAATCCGTCGGTGCAGTTGGTGAAGATGGGTTCCCCCGTACCTTGCGCGTCCATGCGCGTCCGTTGCCGGTCCGCCGCCTCGCTCTCCAGGCACGGCTGCTTGGACAACGCCGTGTACGCGGACACCAGCGGCAGCGGGTGCTGCAGCTTCGAGGGCGGTCGCAGGATACCGAACGGATCCGTCGCGAGCTCCGGGTGCGCCCCGTCGACTCGGCCGTTGCTCAGCAGGTTATGCGCGGCGCTCCCCGGCACCGAGTTGAAGTCACCGCAGACCACCATGGGAATCTCCGCGCTCGCCGCGATCTTCTCCAGGCCCTTGAGCAAGGTGTGCACCTGCCAGAGCTTCACGTCGTTGAGCTCGGTGTTGGCGTGGATGTGGGTGTTGGCCACGCAGAGCAGCTGACGCTTACCTTGAGGCGCCTGGACCCCGGGCTGCTCCAGCGCCTCGAGCACGACGATGAGCGCGACGTTGTCCTTCATCAGCCGGTTGAGCGCATCCTTCTTCTGGGACGACCCGCCGAGCGACTCGACCAGCGAGAGCGCCGCCTTGTTGAACTCCACCTCGTACTTCTTGATCAGGGTGAACCTGTCCTTTTTGAAAAAGATGGCGCACCCGTCGATGACGTACGTGCCTTGGCTGAACACCTGCGCCGTCTTCTTCTTGTAAACCGCGGTGTACCCGTGCTTGGCGAGCTCTCCCGCGAAAAAGTCCTCGAAGTGGTCGCTCTGCACCTCCTGTAAACACAAGATGTCCGCGTCGTGCATGACAATCTCCTTTAAGATGTTCTGCCGCCTGTAGTTCCAGCTCAGCGCCCACTGCGGCGTGTACCCGTACATTTCAGTCGTGGCGTAAAGATCGGCGAGGACGTTGTAGGTGAGCACCGTGAACGTCCCGCCCTCGCTCCCGTCGTGCCTCGCCACCGGCACCAGGTTACGCCGCGGTGGCGTGGGCGCCGGGATGACGCGGCCGGTGGTGAAAACCTCGGGCTTGCCGCACCCCGCGCCGGTGTTAACTTCGACGGGGCAAACCTCGAATTTGAGCAAGTGCCCGACGTCCTCCGTCGTCGCGCTGTAATTCTTACCCTTGCCAACCTCCGTCCACGTCTCCGGCTCGTCCTTGGAGGGCGTCGCCTCCGCCGCGTGCCGCGCGGGCCTATGCTGCTTGTGCTGGCCGCCGTCCTGGTTGTTGTTGAGGTTGTGGCTCGAGCCGTGGGGGGAGTTGCCGTGGTTCGCCTGGTCCTTCAGGTGTGGCGGCCTCCACAGCGGGTTACGCTGCTCCTTGTCCAAACCTTGGGCTATGCGGTCGCGATGCCACTCCATCCACGACTGCGTGAAGCACTCCTCATCGCAGTGGTATGACTTGCTGTGCACGTTCTGCAGCACCGCGGGCTCGCCGGGGTGGACGCTGCACACGGAAGCCTTCCTGTGCGATCCGCTGCGGTACCACCGGTACCGCAGGTACGCGCCGTCCGCCGGATCCGACTCTGAGATGTCGGCGGTGGTCGACGTGCCGTCCCCTTTGCGCGTGACGACATACGGCGATAGCTCAACCCTGATATTGAGTGGACGGGGGAGGAGACGGGAAGGTCAGCGGGGCCCGTAGATCGGGGCGTCGGGACGCGCGCGACGCGCGTGGCCAGATTAGTAAGGGATCCGAGAAATTTGGGCGGGGCGAGCGCTCACCCTGAGATTGGCGTGTCGTTGTTGAGCGTCGCGCGGACGACGGTCAGGCCGGAACCGTACATGGCGCCGGGACTGAACTCCAGTTACCCAAAAATACGCAAAGCACCCGCGATCGGACCTCCCTCCGTCGCCCCCCGCCCGGTGTCCCTGGGCGAGGTCAGAGCGTCGCACCCCACAAAACCTCACTGCGAGACGAGAGATCGCGGACGCTCCAGATGTTGAAGGACCCGGTGATCACCGCGGGGCGCGGCCTTCGACCACACCGAGACCACTACGAGAGCGCCAACGCCTCGTCAGCGGAGTTGACCTGCCGATTACGTCGGCGCGGTCGCGTGTGAGAAGTCGCGTGCGTCGGGGTCGACGCCCGAACAGAGGCGAGCGGCGCCGGGAAAACTTCGAGTCACGCTACGGGCCAACGGAGGACGCGGGAAACTCATATGCCGTTAGGAAGCTGTCCATTAAGCAGTGCGTTTATTCATCGTGGAGGTGGAGACCAAACTAAAAGCTCATACGTCGCTCGTTTTTCTCGTTTTTCTCCCGTCGTGCAAACTCCCTCACCAGTTGTTCACCACGGCACTGAGAGGCTGGAGGGAAGCCCGGCGAAGTCCTCGGCGAGCCTGGCCGCGGAGACGGGGGTGAGGAGCTGGATGATCTTCGGCCCATCCTCGGACCTCCTCGGCGGCCTGCACGCCACCCGCAGCGGCGCGCGAGCCGCCGCCCTCTGCGACCCAACCTCCTCAGTTTCCCCCTGTCCAGTCGCCTCAGTTTCCCCCGAAGGCGCGCCCTCGAACGGCTCGCGCTCCGTGGCCACGGTGAGCCGTCCGTAAAGGTCGGAGAGCACCCTCCTCCGCGCGGGGCTCTTCGCGAGCTTCGTCGGCGTCGCGCCGCGTCGCTCGTCGCTCCCAGCCTTGCCGCGCTTCAGCGGCGAGCGCGGGGTCTCAGCCCACGCGCCCCGGAAAGGCGCGAGCGGAGGCTTCGTCAAAGGGTTCGCCGTCGTGGTGAAGAGGCTGGACTCGCCGCCGCCGGGCGTCGTCGGCAGGTCATCATCCTCGTCGAGGGGCGCGGGGTATCGGAACCGCGGTGACGCGGGCGGGTCGTACATGCCGGCCGAGTCACTCGTCACGGCGCCGCCTCCCAACGCACGCGCGCCCGAAGAGTGACGGTTTGTTCACCCGAGAGGACTTTCTCTTGGACTGAACAACTTGAAACCGAGCTCGTGCACAGCTGTGTCCGAGAAGACGCGCGTGACAATAATGGAGCGCGCGGGCGAACGCGTGACGCATCGGCCGACGTACGTCGATATACGCCTGCCCGCGTCGATGTCACCGCCGTCGAGCCCCGATAAACCGACGCGGCGCGCGTCATCCGGCGACCGGCGGGCCAAGCAGCGCCACAGCTGTGGGTTGCCGAGGAACTTATCCTTCTGGGCCTGTATCGTGGTGTTCTGGGCATTCACGTGCCTGCTGTTCACCGCGGTTCCCGTGGACAGGCGACGCGCGATCATCTCCGAATCGCGCGACGACGCCTGGCGTGAGCGCCTGTCGCTCGTGACGGCGGGCATCTGGGACACGGTGTCGAGTCTCAAGGACGCCGCCGCTGGAAACTTTCTGGGAAGAGACGCGAGAAAGTGCGCCTCGGTCGGGACCCGCGGCGTCCTCGGCCTCCCAATGTACGCCTACCGCGACGCCATGGCGGACAGAACCCCGTCCAACGTGCGGGACATCGCCAGGCGCGCCGCCGAGGACCGACGCGACAGCAAACACCACGAACGCGCTGACTCGGCGACCAACACAGCTGTGCGCAAAAGCCCCCGCCCGCCCGGCTCCCCCGCCTCACTCGTCCGCGTCGTCTCCACGCACCACAAGACGGGCACCGCGCTCATGCGCGACGTCTTCTCGCACATCGCGTCGGACCCGAGGTGGGTGACGAAATACGGCCCGTTCGCGGACATACGGCAGATGGAGGACCACCCGGGAGAGGGAGAGAAGAGCGGGGTGAAGTCGCGAGAAGCGGCGGCAAAGGCAAACGTCGTCCTCGACTACCACCTAGGGAAGCAGCTCCCGGAGTTCATGCTCGGAGTTCGAGGGCCCAAGGGCAAGGGCGACAAGGGCGTCGAGGGCAAGGGCGAGGGCAAGGGCGAGGGCAAGGGCGGCGAGGGCGAGGGTAATAACTCGGTTCCCCGCGAGTGCGCCAGCTTGGTCTCCACTTTCCCCGACTACCGAGCGGTTCACGTGGTCCGTGACCCGACGCAGGTTTTGATCTCCGGGTACCTGTACCACCGGCGGCTACCCGAGGACGAGACTTGGCTGTTCGAGCCGTCGGTGGAGCTCGGCGGGGGAACTTACGCGGAGCGGCTGGTGCGGGCGGAGGGTGCCGGCCCCGGCGACGCGATGTTGGCTGAAATTTCAATGGCGGACGATGAGCTCCGGATGCTGGCGTTGGCGTACCGCGACGTGGAACGCGACCCGCGTGGGATGAACGTCAAGCTCGAGAACTTCTTCAAGGACTTCGATCGGACCATGGGAAAGGTTCTCAGGTTTTTGGAGTTTGACGAAGGGGACGTCGGCGAGATGGTGAAGCTCGCGGGTGAGTTTGACGTCGGTCGGTGGAGCCGGGAGGAGCTCGCGGCGAACGAGCACTTCACGCAGAGCGAGGACAGGTCGCCGTACGTGCGGGCTATCGAGCGTGACCACTTCCTCAACGCGACGGTGAGTTACATGCGATACGCCATGGGGTACATTGACGAGTTTCCAATCTTTGATGAGTGATTGGTGGGAGCGACGGATGAGTCGAGTTGGATACGAATGTAAAATGAATTCGTTTTGACTCTCGTTTCAACAAGGGTGCTGTTGTCACGTGTGCTTCCGCGTCTCCACGCGGAAATAATAAGACGCCCCCTCCTCTCGTATCTCTCTCTCCCGTTCGCATCCTCCTCCTCATCACCTGAGGTCCTCTCTCTTCCCGTTCTACTTCGGACCCGACCTCTTTCCTTTGTTTACTCAGCCTGCGGGATCCCGTTGGGTGACGCGTTCTTCTTGATCCAGGGGTGGTCCAGCAGCTTGCTCAGCGGCAGACGCGCCTTTGGATCCTTCACCAGCAGCCCGCTGATCATGTCGCGAGCATCGGCGCTCACGTGCGCAGGGAAGTGAAGGTCCACCCGCAGGATGCGCTTGTACGTCTCGCTGTGGCCCTCCGCCTCAAACGGCGGCACACCGCATAGAAACTCGTACGCGAGGACGCCTAAGGACCACACGTCGACGGCGGAGTCGTGGTCCCTCCCTTCGACCATCTCTGGGGGCAGGTAGTCGAGCGTACCGCAGAGCGTCTGCCGCCTCGAGTTGGGCGCGTGGACGCTCCAGCCAAAGTCGGCGATTTTCAGCTCACCCTTGATGCCGATGAGGAGGTTCTCGGGCTTGATGTCGCGGTGAATCACGTGCTTCTTGTGGCAGTACGTCAGCGCCCTGGCGAGCGACGCGATGTAGGTGGCGGAGCGCTTCTCGCTGAACCTCTTAGCCTTCTGGAGCTCCTTGTACAGCTCACCGCGGGCGGCGTACTCGAGGATCAGGTACACGCGGTTCTGTTCGATTGGTTGGAAAGGGGGGGGGGCGTCAGCGGCAATCGCGAGGGGGACAAGTTTTCTGTTGCGTCGAAATCATGGCACCCCCATCCGACTCTCGCGTGGGTGCCACGGGACATCAAAGGTTGGCGGGTCGGATCCCGGGGATGGTACGCAATGGCACGACTCTCACCTGATCGTAAAAGTACCCGTAGAGCCTCAGGATGTTGGGGTGCCTGAGGTGGGACTGGATCTCGATCTCGCGTCGCAGCTGGTGCTCGACGTGCGACTGCTGCAGCTGCTGTTTGAACAGAACCTTGAGGGCGACGATGTACTTGCTGTTCTTCTCGCGAGCCAGGTACACGTTGCCGAACTTGCCGCGGCCCAGGGGTTTGCCTATGTCGAAGTCGCTCAGCTGCGGGGGTCGGGAGCGGGGTGGATGTCAGCACGCGAAAGATGGGGGGGGTTGCGAGGGTGCCCCCAATTTCGTTTTTTGTGTATCCGTTTGCGACGTCCGGGGGAACCCCCCGCGCCGGAGACGCGCGACTGCATCGCGGTTGAGTCGTGGGAGCGCACTGTCGCGTGGGTATCGGGTCAAAACGTACCTGCCAACGCTTCTCCTCCTGCTGAACGGGCGCACTGGTGCTCGCGGGCGCCGCCGCGGCGCGCGAGGCGGTGGCGTTCTCCTTGCCGGCACCGCCCGCGGTCGTTGCACCCGGGGCCTGCATGACGGGCGCCGGCTTCTGGAACGTACCGGCCGCGTTGGCCGTTCCGGTGGCCATTCCGGGGCGGTACGCGTTCCCCTGATGTGTCGCTAACACGCCCTTATCGCCGGATCCGTTCATGGTGGTCGAGGTGTGGTCTCAGGCGCGTCTGCGCAGCCTGCGGATGCGAAAGCCGGGGAAAGATGTTTAGCGGGGCTCATTCGTAAAATTCGCGTGCCGCGACGCGAACGGAAACGGGCGCGTCGGGGTATCGAACGCGGGTTCACGCACCTCGAACGCGAGCGAAGTCTTCACTGACGACGCTGTGATCAACTCGCGGCGGTCGCTCGCGGCTGAACTCTGTCGAATCCCACGCGTAGGCGCGAGTGCTAATGGCACCCGTTGTTGTTGTTCCTCTCGAAAAACAGCTGTGGTACCCCTGTTTTGCCCGGTGACAGCTCGTTCAAACGCACTCGCCGGTCTATTAGACTGGGCAAATAGGGGACTTGCCGAATACCACCCAAATAAAACTCTTTCCGAGACCACTCGCAAGTGCGATTCTGTTCACGACACCGAAATTTCATCTCGAAACCAGCGTGAACAGTTTCAAACTCTCACCGTGGGTGCACTCCACGACGCGCCTGCCGAGCACGCATCGAGGGGGTGAGCTCACTTTACACTTCGCACGCCTCCAGTTCACGAGCATGTCGGTGGAGGAGAAGGTAGAGGCTCGAGCCGACGGCGACGCCGTCGTGGGCGAGAAGAAGAAGCGCACCGACGACGAGGGCGGAGATCTCGCGGGAGACGAAGATCGCTCCGCGCAAAAGGCAAAGGTCGACGCGTCGGAGTCCGACGCGGCGCTCGCCCGCGCGCTCGGTGGCGTGCCCGACGCGGACGCCGAGCCTTCCGCGCCGTCCGACCTGGGACTCAGCGAGGTTCGTCCCGTTGATTCCCACCCGAACGCCCCACGAACCGCTCGCTACTCGCCCCTTTTGAAATCACATCTGACGTATTTCTCCCCCAAAACAAACGACGTCAGGGCGACCGCCTGGAGGTTCGCTGGGTCATCACCGACGACGACGACGTGGACACCGTGGTCTGGTGGCCGTGTACACTCCGCGCCATCGACCCCGCGTCGTGGGAGCTCCACTACGACGCGAAAGAAACCCACGACTTCGCCGCCGAGGTTCGGCAGGTCACGTTCACAAACGCTCGGTGGGTGCGAGACGCCGGCGAGATGACGCACCTGCGCTGGCGGCGCGAGGGGTGCGATGACGACGACGACGTGGACGACGCCGACGCGCCGAACGACGACCCGAACATCGTGTACGCCGCGGAGATCGACCCCGACGGTGGGGACATGTCGCTGGAGGACTTGGTGAACAGGCAGCGGGTGGTGGATGCGGAGAAGAACGGGGGCGAGGGCGGGTTGGAGGCGGCGGGGATGGAGAAGTTCGCGTCGTTGCCGATGGAGCGGCAGCACGCGATGGCGGGTGCGTTCTTGAGCATGAAGCAGAAAATCACGGATACGCTGGCGGAGCTGACGGCGAGGCACGGGCCCGGGTACGTGGTGACAAAGGACGACATCGAGGAGGCGCTGGGCAGGAAATGAGTGTGAACCAGTCTCGTTTTCGAAATAAATGCACGATTTTAGACGACCGACAGGGGTGATCACGAGAACGCCGAGAACTGTCACTGCGGTCCCGTGTGGACCGCGGTCTATAATCCGTAAAGACCGAGACAAAATAATATCCAGACTGATAACCCATGACCAAATCAGGGGCAAAAATGTGGCTTCGAGCGCTCCTCAGCGTGTGTGAGAGAGATGTTCCTGATCCTGATGCCAATTGCGGGGCCACAATCGACGGTCGCGACCGCGAATCGAAGCGGCCAAAGCGCCGGATCGGATCCGCGTCGAACCGAGGGAACCGGACTTAGGTCGGAACTCCCCCGAATCGCGGCGCATCTCCGTCGCACGCGGCGAGGAGCGCACCCGCGTGAAGAATCCCCATTTGGCCATCGAGCGCCGGCTGAGGAGGTGAGCGGGTGAGAGATGCAGGTCCACCCCGATGTCTACCGATGGCTCGGGGTGCTCGGCATGATGGAGGCCGGCAAGCTAACGCCCCCGGCGAGCAAGAGGACCGGTAAAGTCATGGTCCCGGACGATCTGTCGGATCACTTCGAGAACGGACAGGTGCGCCCCCACCTCGCTCTCTGCAACATGGCTCGCGGATCCGGGACGCGGAATTGATAGTGGCGTCGTATCGCACGCGTTTGACGCCCCCATCGTCGCGTCCGATGGGTCCAGGAGCTCGATTACGCGTGATCTCGACCCGGTATCATCCACACGATCGCGCGGGTCGCGTCGCGGACCGCGGGACCCCGCCCAACGGGTCGCTGACCGAGCCCGCGGCCCGTTGACCGATATTGACCGCCCCAATCGCGCCCCGCATTTCACGCTGACCTCGCCCCGCTTTCCCACCCTCCCCCACCCCACAGGGTTTCGGCGAGCTCATGTCGAAGCTCGGCGCGATGCGTGGCATGCCCCCTGCGCCCATCGACACGTTCAGGGACGGCGTATCCCCCGTGGTTCGCCTCTACAACTGGAACCTGCTGGCGCCCGTGTTCAAGCCCTTCGGCATCGTCATGGACAAGACCACGAAAACGCTGGTGGTGGCTGGTGACCTAGACGCCGTCGCGAACGTTCTGGAAAAGTTCTACGAGCGAACCGTGGGCGAGCTCCCGCCGATCATGCCCAAGGTGGTCCACGCGTTGAAGCCCAAGCGCTCCAACACGCCCGACGTCTTCAACGGCGTCATCGACAACGGCGGATCCATGCTCTCCGACCCGGCGCCCATCACCTCACGCATCACCGCGTCCATGAAGAACGCACGGCTCCAACGACCGGCGCTCGTGGACCCCGCCGGACGCTCCCTGATCGACATGAACGACGATCCGATGTGGACCAACTCGCCGACGAAGATGCCGGGCGAGAAGGGCCCGCCGGAGAAGCCGCTGCGGGGCGCCGACGAGGAGGACGACCCGTTCGGGTTCCTCCAGGACCCGGACGCCCCGAAGACCCCGCTGGAGCTGCTCGGTAAGTCCATCGAGACTAGCTTTGGTTTAGGCAAAGGTGAGGGCGAGACGCTCCTGTCGCGCCAGCCCGGCACGTTCATCGAGTGGATGAAAGGGCTGGCCAAGCCGCCCAAGGTCAAGGGACCGAACGCGGCGGCCACGCACTGGCTGGACGGCATCCGTACACACTCCAAGACCCTCGCGCTTCTCCTCACGGGTCCGCCGGAGAACCCGGAGGAACCCAGCGAAGGGTACGTCGCGTCCGTCTTTGACGCCATCGGCGCCGGTCTGTACAACAAAAACGCCGGCGTGGTGTCGTCCACGGTCAAGGCGCTCAAGTCCGTGGCTCGGCACATACCCAAAGAATCGCCCGTGCTCAAATACGCGCACACGTGGATCGCGTCCACGGGCGGACCCTCCGTCGCCATCGTCAACGTCCTCCGCGGCCTGGGCGGCGATAAGATCGGGGGGAACATCAAGGTGGGCGACGCCAAGGCTGCCGCGGACGCCGCGAGAGCCGCCGCCGTCGACGCGGGCAACGGATTCGAGACGACTCGTCGCGACGACCTCGACCAACGCGGCGGCGCTCAGTTCGCGCTGGGTTACAACGCGTCCGACACATCGGGCGATGCCGATTGGTCCAGGCGCGCCGCGGAGGCTTCCGCGATTGCCGAGATGATCGACAGGTTCTGCGTCCGGGAGCCCGGGCACCTGCACAAGTTTCTGCTCAGCGTCCTCCGCGCGGCGGCGAACGCGAGTGAAAATCCAAAGGTTTACATGGACGCGCTCAACGTCCTCATGCCGGCGATGCTGGCGCGCGGGTCCGGCCCACGGCAGGCCATGGTCAAGGAGGGTACCCCCGGGTCCATGCTCCTCTCCGCGCTGCAGTGCGCGGAGGGGCCGGAGGACCTGCGAGAGGTTAGCCTCACGCTGCTCACCACGCTGTGGTCGGCGTTTCCGGATGAAATTGAGATCAAAGGCGAGGAGTGCAGGCAGGTGATCAACTGCCTGAAGAAGGCGGCGAGGGCGCCCGACCCCGGGACGAAGATCCACTCGCTCGCGTGCATGTTCCAGCTCCTCCATTCCTTCATCTCCGCCGCCAACGCCTTCTCCCCCGTCGTGTACAAGACGATCGTGTTCATGCTCATCGAGCACATGAGGAACGATCCGGTGCGCGACTTCATCACCGCCGAGCTCAAGCTCGCGCTCGAGAACCACGCTAACATCCCGGTCGGCATCCTCGTGGACCCCGTCGTGAAGCAGTGCTCTCCCGGCGGTCAGCACCCGGGGCTGAAGCGCGTGGATTTCCAGCTCATGGCGGCTATGGCGGAGCACGCGAGGCTGGAGGCGAGGCCGGCGCTTCACCTCATGTCCCTCTGTCTGCAGTGCGCCATGGACCACGTGAAGGGCCAGGACCCACCGGAGGAGCGAGCCATCGCGCTCAAGGCTGCCACGCGGCTCGCGGCTAGGCTCCGGGGCGAGGATGCCGCCGAGGAGGTCATCGAGCGGTGCGCGGGGGGCGCGCTCAGTCGCATCGCCGCCTCGGCTGAGGACGCCACCGGAGACCCGGCTTTCGGCGAGATGCAGCGATGCGCCGGGGAGGCGCTGATGACGTGCGCGAGGTGCATGGCGCAGATTGGCGGCGAGGGCGTCGGCGCTTTGAAGACCATGATCGCCAACTCGGCCACCACGTTCGCGTCGCACAACGGAACGTCCCACCCGGACATAGAGGCGGCGTTGGATATCCTCCGCATGGCGGGCGACATCGGCAGCGGCAGCGAAATCGATTCACCGTCGCTTCACTCCACCCTCGACGCCAGGCGAACCCTCCCGCCGGGGTCCCCGTCTGGGATGGCGTACGACCGCCCGCCCGCGCGCGGTCGACCCCCCGTGGAGCAGCTCGTGGACTACGATCCACCCGGAGGAGGCGGCGCCTTTTCGCCGCCGCCCGTCCCGCTCGCCGAGCTCGACGTCGACTCCCCGGGTGATTTCGTCGAGCCGACCCATAAGGCGCGAAGAAAACCGTCGTCCGTCTTTGAGGTCAAGCCCAAGGCGCAGGTCAAGAGCAGCGGCTACGGCGCCATCAACCGGGTCGACCCGCGGTCCGACGTGACGCGTCAGAACCGCGTCTCGGATCCCAGCAGCACGATGTCACCCGTGATGTCGCCCGAGCGGCCGAAGCGGAGAGAGCCCGCCGCCGCGCCGAAGGGTCCGGTGCGATCGCCCAACGCGTTTATGCGCCCGACGAACGCGTCGATCCACCAGCGCTCCGGCGTCATCCCGGCGATGTCGGAGATGTCGTTGGAGGATGACTTCCAGTCCCCGTCCGCGCACGAGTCCCGGTTCTCCAGGCCTCCGGGTCCGAGCTTTGGCAAGCCAAAGTTTGCGAGCGGGTCGGTGTCTGGTCGGTCTACGTCTGGCGCGGCGCTCGCGATGCAGCGGGAGAAGCGTGAGGCTGAGATTCGACAGATTGCGCTCAAACGCGAGATGCGACTGGAGAAGGAGGCGCTGGAGAAGGAGAGGGAGGAGCTGGAGAAGGAGAAGCGCGACGCGGGCTTGCGACGCAGGCGCGAGCAGTGGGCCAAGAAGGCTGAGCTCAACGGCCGGGGGAGTAACTTCCTCGCGCTCTCGAATCGCGACCGCGATCAGAGCGGGCTCGCGCCCAAGCAGAGCACCGGCGTGGACGATAGGATGATCCGCACCGGCCCGCCCCCTGAGGCCCTCGCCGCCATGCTATCACCGGAGGAGCAGGAAGCTAAGGTGGCGGAGCTCAACGGGCTCCTCGCCGAGGACTCCCACGCCGACTTGCCCATTGGATACAAGCGGGTGAGAGGGCGGGACGGCGCGCTTCACGCCGAGCTCACCGACGAGGCCAAGGCTGCGGCGAACCTCGAGAAATCCCTCGAGAAGGTTCGCGCGAAGGCCAGTCTGTCACCGAGGCGCGTGCACGGCATCTACCCGCCCAAGGAGCTCGTCGCCTCGCCCCCGAAGAAGCGAGACGTCACCCCGCGGAAGCCCCGCGATCCCAACGAGAAAACTTTCCTTCAGAAGAAGAAGGAGGAGGAGAAGGCTCGCAAGGAGGCTGAGGAACGCGAGGCTCGCGCCAAGGCTAAGCGAACGGTCGAGAAGCAAAAGGCGCACGCGGAGGCGCTCAAGGCTGAGCTCGAACAGAAGAAGAAGGCTAAGGAAGCCTCCGACGCGTCCGCCGCGGCTGAGCTCCGCGCCAAAAAGGAGAAGAAGGCGGCCGCCCTGAAGGCTAAGGAGAGCGCCGCCGCCGCCGAGAAGGCTGCGACGAAGGCCAAGATCGAGGCTTTCGAGAAGAAGCGCAAGGCTGAGAAGGAGGAGAAGGCGCGGCTGGAGAAGGAGCGCAAGAAGAAGGAGCTCGAGGACGCAAAGGCGCAGCGGGAGAAGGAGAGGCTGGAGATCAAGGCGACGAAGGAGAGGATCGCCGCCGAGAAGGCTAAGCGCGAGGCGGAGCGGAAGGCGAAGGTTCGGGCGGAGCGCGAGGCGGCGAAGAGACGGGCGAAGGGTGAGCCGGAGCCGGAGCCGGAGCCCGAGCCCGAGCCACCCGCACCCGAACCCCCGGCCAAGGGCAAGAAGGGCAAGAAGTAGGAGAGGGTCTTCGAGTCCACAAATTTGTTGTGAACAAAATTGAGAAAATTCGAGCATCGAGGGAGCAACCACGGTTCGTGAACCCGAAAATTGCGATTCTTCTTGGGGGGGTACCAACCAACAAACCTGAATTTGATCCAAGTCGTTTATCCATAACGCCATTTCGGGCGAATTAGACCAAGGAATGACGAGTCATCGGAGGACTTTCTAAACGCTCGCGGTCAACGGTTCTCGTGACGCGAAAATCCCTGAAAATGCGCTTCCAGCTCAGCCTCCGTGCCACAAGCACGTCACCCACGACGCGGTCTCCCGGGTAAAACCCCGTGTGGGACATCCTTTACGGTCGTCCGGACCGAGCGCGCACGCGTTCGTATCGGACGTGCTGGCGGGTACGGCGGACGAGCGGTCGGGGACCGGCGAGATTCTCCCGGGTATGGCGGACGAAACTCTGCTCGCGAATCTCGTCGCGAGCGGCGTGGATGTCGAGCGCATCATGGCGGAGAAGGTACGCCTTGAAACCAGCATACCGCGTTCCGAGGGGTTTATAGTACCACGAGGGTTCCTAGAGGAGCGCGGCGGGCGACGACGGTCGCAATCGCGCCGCGTCGCGACGGGTTCTACACGCGCGGAACTCAAAGTTCGGCCTTCTTTTTACTTCGCAAATGAATTCGCCCCGGGCCGAACCGCGACTGACCGCCCGTCCCACTTCGAAACGCAGCGCGCCGAGGGCATGAGCGAGGATGAGATTCTCGGGGAACTGTTCGAAGCCATGCATCCGGACGAAGCCGGCGCCGTTTACGAGTCTTACAACGGAGACGGCGACCCAGAGCTTCAGGATTCTCTCGCGCCCCCCGAAGATTACGAGGGGGCGCACGAGGAACTCCCGGTCGCCGGGCGCGGGGAGGTGCCGGAGATGGCGCCCCGCGGCAACACACCGGTGTCCACGGGCGACGGCGGATTTTCCGACGGGGGCCTGGACGGAACGTCGCCCAGGTCCGCGCGCGTCTCCGTCAGCCGGGGCGGGGGCACCCCGACAGGCTCGGTGAGGTCGATGAACGCGCTGACCTCGTCTCACATCGGAGCGCACCACGCGCAGCCGTGGGAGAGCGCGATGGCCGTGAGCGCCAACAGCCCATCTAACAAACTGCCCGCGAGCCGCGGCAGCATGAGGCAGAGCTCCTTACGCAAGATTGAACGCAAGGATCCTTACCTGGCGTCGCCGGCCATCTCGCCAAAGCCAAAGCCAACACGAACGACGCAGAACGCGAGCCACGTGCGCTCGGCTTCCCAAGACATGCCTTACTCCCCGCCGATGACGCGCTCCAGGGTGCATTCCAGGGCTGGGTCCGAGTACGGGGGATCCCAGGGCAGCGCCGGTAGCGGCGGGTCCAACGGGTTTGTGTCCCTGAAGCGGCAGGTGGAGGCTGAGCTGAAGGCGCAGGCGGATGAGCGGTGGCGGGCGAAGAAGACGGAGCTCGACACGGACAGGGAGCAGCTCGAGATGAAGCTGGAAAGGCTCCAACTCGAGAAGGGTCTGTCCAAGACGGACGCGGAGCTCAAGGTGCTCAAGCTGAAGCCCTGGGAGCAGTCTAAACGGAATCGGGAATTCGACGAGAGAATCGCTCGGAACCAGGCGGAGCGAGAGGAGGTTGACAAGCTGATGGCGGCGAACCGCGCGCGGCGGCAGAAGGCCCAGGTGGAACACGACGAGTGGAAGATGAAGTTCGAGGCTGCCGAGCGGAAGCGCAAGGTTGACCAAGAGTTTGCCCTCCAGGCGGCGCTGAAGCAGCAGACGGCGGAGCTCTGGGAGCACCGCGCGCAGAAGGAGCGAGCGGATTTCAAGGAGAAGTGCATGAAGGATACCGAGAACGCCCTCAAGAAGAAGCTCTGGAAGGAGGACTCGGATCGCATATCGCTCGACAAGGAGGAGAGGATGAAGAGGGCGAGCTACCGAGCGCCTCTCGCGTACGACATCGAGCCGGTTGGCAAAAAGTTTCAAAAGAGCAAGCCGTTTCGGCGGCAGATCAGGGAGGCGCTCGCGCAGCGGGAGCGGGCCATATCCTCGGCGGGATCCGTGGAGAACATACGGCGGGACCACCTCGGCAAATACAACACCCGGTCGCCCAGCGCGGCGGGAGCCAGCCGAAGCGGCACGGCGTTTGATCGCGCGCCCACGTTTGGGATGACGGGGAGGCACGATACCCTCACGCAGTCGCTGTTGGGTAACAAGTCGCGGGGGTCAGCCGGCGTCGGAGGAGGCTCCCACCAAAAGATGCGCCCGAACAGGTTCAGCAGCGGCGGGAGCGACTACGCCTCGGACGACTACCTGCGGAACAAGGACGAGCACGGCCTGACCAGGGACGATTTGGACGACCTGGGATACCACAATAACCCCCACGCTCAGTACGACGATTGAGTTCAGAGCCGACGGATATTAGTGTAAAAAGTCACCTGCGTCGGCGTCTGTGTAAAGGGATAGCGATAGCGCGTCGTCGTACCGACTATCATTCACACAAGTTTACTAAAAGAATACCGCTATCGATCCACGTCGGCGTCCGCGGGTAATAGGTCCGCGGCGATATCAACCGTCTCGGCGGTCTCCGGCTTTTCTTTCCCACCCGAAACCACCCGGTGCAACAGCACGCTCTCGGGCTCCGTCCCGGACCTGTGCGCCAGCGCGTGCAGATCCGCGCGGCTCGCGTGACACCACGTCGGCTGCTTCATCTCCCTGCCGTCCACGCCGTGGACGGCGCCCCCGCGGGTGTCCACGTGTTTGGTGATGTTCCGCCACCGCTCCTCGCAAACCGTCCCGCTGTGCGCTACGTCGGTGTACCCCAGTTGCCATAGCCAGTCCAGCGCCGCGTGCGTGGCGACGTGCTCATCCTGCGGCCCGAACGCGATCCGGTTCCGCGGGGATACCTCCACGAGGACGATGGGCGGGGCCGAGGCGGTGAGGAGCCTGCGCGCACCCTCCAAGATGTGCCGCTCCCATCCGTCGCCAAAGCCGATTCGCATCGCGGAGACGACGACGTTGGACTTTTCAATCTCTTCGTCGATGCTGGTGATGCCCGCCTCGTCGGCGATCTCGCACGCGAACGGCGAGTCACCGCGCGTCGTGATGGCATCGCGGGTGAGGTGAACCGGCACGCGCGGCGCCGGGACGTGAACCGACACACCCGCGCGGGCGGGACCGCGGCGAAGAAGAGCCCGCCGCCCGCGCCTTCGAACGCCGTCGTCGCGTTCGCCCTCGTCGTCGTGGGCGTACCCGTCGACGCCGGCGTCCATGTTGGTGTCCACGCGCGTCGCGTCAGCCTCGGCGAGCCTCTCGCGCGTTCGCTCCAACGCACCGTTCGAAACCCCGAGCAAGGTTTGGTCGACGTCGGTGACCTCGACGGGCGCGCCGCCGCCGCTCCTCTTCGCGGCGTTCGCGCGAGCGCCCCGGCCCCGCGGCCCCGCGAGCGCCTTCCTCGCGGCCGTCTCCGCGCGGGCGATCGCGCGGCAGTACTCCTCGCCGCGGCCGCCGACCCGCACCGTCCGCACGTCCACCAGCTTACCGAACCCGTTGTGCGCGACGGAGGCGCGTAATAATTCGTCGCCGCCGCCCCACTCAAACGCAATCACGGGATGCCCCCTCGCCGCCGCGGCGAGCGAGAAGAACCCCAAACCGGCACCCACGTCCACCAAAACCCCACCGCGCGGCGAGTCCCGCGCCGATAACGAACCGACGAGCGCCTCCGCGGAGGTCGGCGCCCTCGGCTCGTACCGTCCAGCCTGCCACCCGCCCCACTTCGTTAAACTTGACCCGCTCGCGTCAACCACACCCTCGGACGCGTTCGACCCCGACAGGTGCGTCAGCATGTCGAACGGGGGATCAAACGCGGCGCTCACCGGGTACCCCGCGCGCTCGTTCACCGTTGGCATGGCGTAGAACGGGTCCGCGCGAGAGAGCTGCGCGCGGTACTCCTCGAGCCCGCTCTTTCCCAAACCGAGAGACGTGAGAAAGAGGGTGACGTAATCGCCGACGCCCTTCTTCGCGGAATTCCAACCCTTGCGGGACTTCCACGAGCCCAGGAAGTGGTGCGCGACCAGCACGCCGGGGTCGTCGAAGGGCACGCCGTCATCGCCGGTGGGGTGGACGCCGAAGGAAACCTTGGGCATCACCCGCACGTTCCAAGCGTCTCCCGCCCGCCCCCGCGCGCCCGCAACCGCCGAATCGTGAAGCGACTTTGAAGCGTGAAGCAACTTTTCCTCCTCCCGCCTCGCCTGCGTCTCGGGGGTATCCTCGGTTCCCCAGGCGCTCGTCGCCAGTGGCGCGAGGACGTCCTTCGCCGCCCGGGAAGTCTTGGAGTGGAGCCAAAACTGTCGCACGATGACATCCGTGAACGCCCCGGGCCCCGTGCGCTCGAGCGTGTCCCTGTTGGTGTTGTTGGTGAACACCCGGTGCGCCGACCGGGCGATGTGATCGCAAATTTCCCGGAGTGCCGGGTGCCCAGGCGCCCCGGCGAACACCCAGTTGAGCACCTGCCGCCTGCGCACGAAGTGCCTGCTGTACGCCATCTCGTCCGTCCGAAACTCGTTCTCCCACCCGACCACCAGCGTGTCGGTGCTCCGGAGGTACGAGTCCATCGGCCGCCGGCACTCCGTGTCTATGTCCGCGTACAAACCACCGCTGTGCAGCACGATCAGGTATCTGAAAAAGTCACTCCGTTCCACATCCTTGGGTAAGGAGACGTACGCGTCGTAGTACTCCGGGAACTCCCGTTCCACAAACTTGTAGCACTCCTGGTCGTTGTAAAATCGAGTTTTCCACCCCGGGTTCTTATCCGCCCAAGTTCGCATGAGCCCCTTGAC